>Ga0207646_10000058_pt1 | contig 158096 bp, 143 predicted proteins | sample KBSK5502metaG_FD_184343 | JGI IMG/M metagenome (GOLD analysis project Ga0207646, IMG submission 184343) | Corn, switchgrass and miscanthus rhizosphere microbial communities from Kellogg Biological Station, Michigan, USA - KBS K5-50-2 metaG... | ecosystem: Host-associated > Plants > Roots >...
CGGGGCTAGCAGAGCGCGGGGCGGCGGGGTCGGGGCTAGCAGAGCGCGGGGCGGCGGGGTCGGGGCCAGCAGAGCGCGGGGCGGCGGGGTCAGGGCCAGCACCGGTGCGGGAGTCCTGACATGGCCGAGCTTGCCTTCGACTGCATCGGGGCCAAGGTCGACAGGTACGCGGTGGCGCCGGCGATGTCGCTGGTGCTGCGGATCAGCGAGACCAGCGGCCAGCAGGTGGAAGCGATCGCGCTGCGCTGCCAGATCAGGATCGAGCCGGCCAGGCGCCGCTATACGGCCGCGGAAGCGGAGCGGCTGAACGACCTCTTCGGCGACACCCAGCGCTGGGCGGACACGCTGAGGCCCATGCAGTTCACCACCGTGGCGACGATGGTGCCCGGCTTTTCCGGCGCCACCGAGACCGAGTTGCCGATCACGTTCACCTACGACCTGGAGGTGGGCTCCGCCCGGTACTTCGACAGCCTGGAGGGGGGCGAGATTCCGCTGCTGCTGCTGTTCAGCGGCACCGTGTTCAGCGTCGTCGACGGGCGCATCCAGGTGCAGCAGGTTCCGTGGAGCAAGGAAGCGTCCTACCGGCTGCCGGTCGCGGTCTGGCGTGAGGCCATCGACGCCCACTTCCCGAACAGCGCCTGGATCAAGATGAGCAGGCAGACGATGGCCGACCTGCAGCGCTTCAAGTCCGCCTACGCGCTGCCAACCTGGGACATGACGCTCGCCGCATTGCTGGAGCGGGCCGGCGCGGACCCCACGGAGCGGCCATGACCGTGGACCCGGCGCACCTCGAGCACGCCCGCAAGGTGGCGGACGCCGTGCTGTACGAGGGCTACCTGCTCTACCCGTACCGGCGGTCGGCGCAGAAGAACCGCACCAGGTTCCAGTTCGGCGTCCTCATGCCGCCGCCCTACCGCGCTGTTGACGAGCATGAGCCGTCGGCCAGCCAGACCGAATGCCTCGTCGAATGCCCCGCGGGCGCCGAGATCGACATCGGGCTGCGCTTCTTGCACCTGCAGCGCCGCACGGTGCAGCGGATCGAGCCGGGCACCGGTGCGGCCACGAACGTGGACACTCTGCGGATCGGCGGGACCGAGTACGGCTCCTGGGATGAGGCGGTGGAGCGGGAGCAGCACTTGCGCGGCTGCCTTGCCGGCCTGCTCAACGACGACACCGAGCACCTGTTTGAGGTCGCCGGGTCGGTGGCGGCCGAGAACCTCGGCCCGGACGGGGCGCGGGCGGGCCGGCTGCTGCGCCGTTGCGAGGCGCTGGCCGGCGCGATCGTGGTCCGTGCCGAGCGCACCGCCGGGCCCTACGGTGCCGTCAAGCTGCGGGTGCGGGTGGAGAACCGGACCCAGCCGCGGGCCACGCTGCGCAGCCGGGAAGACGGCCTGCGGTACTCGCTGATCGCCGCGCACCTGCTGATCGGCGTGGCGGGCGGCACGTTCCTGTCCATGACCGATCCGCCGGAGTGGGCCGCGGGTGAGGTGGCAGGGTGCGTGAACACCGGCACCTGGCCGGTGCTGGCCGGCCCGGCGCAGTGCCGCGGCCTGATGCTGTCCTCGCCGGTCATCCTCTACGACCATCCCGAGGTGGCACCGGAGAGCGCGGGGGACCTGTTCGACGCCACCGAGATCGACGAGATCCTCACCCTGCGCACGCTGGCCCTGACCGACGCCGAGCGGCGGGAGGCGCGGGCGACCGACCAGCGCGCCGCCGACCTGCTCGACCGCCTGGATGACCTGCCCCCCGAGATGCTGGAGCGGATGCACGGCGCCATCCGCTACCTGTCGCCCGGGCCCGGCGCGGCGGCCGGTCCGCCACCCCCGTTCACCGGGCCGCCCCCGTTCACCGGGCCGCCCCCGTTCACCGGGCCGCCCGGGCGCGCGCCCGCGCGGCCGTGGTGGGACCCCGGGTCGGACGCCTCCGTCTCGCCGGAGACCGACCACGTGCTGGTCGGCGGCGTCCGGGTCGCCCGGGGCAGCAGGGTCAGGATGCGCCCGGGCGCCCGCCGCGCCGACGCGCAGGACATCTTCCTCGCCGGGCGCGAGGCCCTGGTGGAGGCGGTCCTGCACGACGTGGACGGCCAGGTGCACGTCGCGGTCAGCCCGGTCAGTGACCCCCTCGCCGACCTGCAGCGGGGTCACGGAAGGTTCCTCTACTTCGCCCCGGACGAGATAGAGCCCGTGCCCGCGGGCGGCGGGGGCGGAAACGGCGACGGCGAGCACGGGAAGGAGGGAACACGATGATCGGCAACCTCATCAAGGCGGCGCTGATCGCGGCGGTGCTGGCGTTGATCGTGCAGTCGCTGCCCGATATCAAGCGCTATCTCGAAATCCGCGAGATGTAAGGAGTCGCCTCGGAACAAACCGCAGGTTCTGGCGGCATGTCAGCGCGGCGGTCTGGGCCGTTGGGGGATCGCGCCGACGGTTTGTTCGTCTGCGGGCCCTAACGACGGATAACGCGGCGGGCGCCGTCGGTGCCCGGCTGAGAAACATCCGTGCGCAGCGGCGCACCGGCTCAGGTACCCAGCAGATGGGGTGGAACGACGATGGAGACGATCATTGGGTTCGTGGCCGGTTATCTGGTCGGGGCCCGCGAAGGAAAGGCCGGACTGCAGCGGCTGAAGACGTCGGTGAACGCCATCAGGTCCTCGCCCGAGGTGCGCAAGATGGCATCTGACGTGATCGTGCTGGCCGAGCAGGTGGTCAAGCGCGCGCCGGTCGGCGGCATCAGCGGCACCGTGGTGCGCGGCCTGGCATCGCGCGCGGCCACCCGCCGGGAGACACCGCGAGCGGCCTGACAAGCCGCACGGCCCGGCGCACCGCGGGCGGGCCTGGTGTCACCGGCTGACGCGGAACTCTGCGCTGCCGTTTAGCCTTCTCTCAACTTGGCGTGGGAGCCTGCCGCTTGGTGTGCCCGGGCGGGCACCGACGGACCGCCCAGAAGGAGTTGGTGTCCCATGCCGACAGACCCAGACCACGAGCAACACACCCAACCAGGCAGGACCGGCATGCGGGCCGCCTGGCTCGGCTCCCGCCGGGTCGCGGTCATGGCGGGCGTCGTCGCGGTGGGCGTCCTCACCGGCGCCGGGGTCGCGGTCGCCGCGACCAGTTCGTCCTCACCGACGCCCACCCCCACCACGTCACCCTCGGCGTCCGCAAGGCCGCCGTTGCCCGGCCAGCCGCCCAAGGGTGCGTGGCGCATCCACCGCGCTCCCGGCGCCTTCGGGCCCGCCTTTGCCGGCCCCGGCATGCTGGGTGGCGGGCTGTTCGGCGCCGTGCGCGGCACCGTCGTGGTGCCCAAGCCCGGCGGCGGCTACCAGACCGTAGAGTTCCAGAACGGCAAGGTCACCGCCGTCTCGAGCACGTCCATCACGCTCCGCAGCGCCGACGGCTACAGCCGCACCTACCAGGTGACAAGTTCCACCATGGTGAATGCCCAACGGGACGGCATCGGCTCCATCAAGGACGGCAATCAGGTGGAAGTGGTCGCCACCGTCAGCGGCAGCACGACCACCGCCACCCGGATCATCGACGTGACCCTGCTCCAGCAGGGCTTCCACCACTTCTTCGGGGGTACCGCCCCCGGCGCCAACGTCAAGGCCGCCGCCCCGCAGAACTGACGCCCGGCGGCACCCGGGCGGTTGCTCAGCGTAGCCACTGCCTGGCTCTTCGCTGTCGCGTGATACCTTCAGCGAAGCTCAGTGAAATGCCGCTGCACCGCTGAGCCCGGTGTGTAAGGTAATCGCTGTACCAGCCCCGTGCCGGCGATCGGCGCAGGGGCGTTCCTGATTTTGAGCGGCGTCCGCCCCGGCGGCCTGCGCAAAGTTCTGACCGACTGTTCGAGCCGCTGTGTAGGGGAACAGATGGACATTGGTGGCGCTGGTGCCACACAGACTGCCGGGGATGACCGGGCAAACCATGAAACGGCCGGGCATACGCAGGCCACATGGCGCAAAAGCTCGTGGAGTTCCTTCAACGGCAACTGCGTGGAGGTCGCGGACCTGGGCGATCAGTGGATTGGCGTCCGTGACACAAAGGACCACGGCGTCGGCCCGATACTGATCTTCGGGGGAGCGGCCTGGCGCTCGTTCGTGGACGGCCTCAGGAACGGACGTCTTCCGCTCTGACGGGCAGGTCATGCGGCGGTCCCGTGGATCCAGCGAGCCCGCTGAGGCAGCCTTTCCAGTGTTCTGCGCTCTTCACATCGGTAGGGGCCGGGGGTGCGTTCCGCCGTCTGCCTGGGCCTTGTCAAAGGTGAGTTCAACGGTCATACGATACGGGAACTGCACGTCAAGACCGTTTTCCATATGAAGTATCACTATGCCTTCCTCCCAAATTCTTTTCCACCTGAGAGTTACTATTACATTCGCGTATGCCGGTATGTGGATTTCTGATTTTCGTTCGACGGTCAGCGTGGTCTGCCCGCTCAATGAAAGCTGACTGCGAAGGGCAGACCGGAGCTGCGCCTCTATCTTGGCGAAATCCATGAGTCCGCCGGAAGCCTGGCCCGTGTGAAGTGTTGCCCTCTGAATATCGAACTGAGTTACAATCTGGATACTGTTCGATATGTGCAGGGTTTCCACAGAGGTAGCCGAGCTACCCGAATTGTCGAAGTTGTACTCCTCGGTGCCCGCTGGCTCCGGGAAGCGCCTTGTCGGCCGGAACTCAAAACCTCGAAGACTGCTGGGGAAGATATGTGGCTCACGCCGGCGCTTTATGTTGCGGAGGCGGAATCTCTTCCTCGCTGGCATAGTTATATTCGCATCAGGCGTTTCTAGCGGACCTGTCAGAGGTAGCCTTTCTCCGGTAAGGCCGTCAAACTCCCGTAGTTCGCTGCCGGGCCTCGGCCATCCCTCGTCGGCAGGAGTGGCCGTATTGTGCTGTGCGGCTGTCGGTCCCCGCCCTCCCCGGAAATGATCGGCCAGCGCCTGTAGGCCTCGATTAGCGGGGAACTCCTGAGCCGCACCCATAACCAGCCGCCCGATGCCGTCTTCGAGAAGACCCTTTTCCAGGCTCTGGATGACTTCCGACCAGAACAGTTCCGGCTTGTCCCATGGCGGAATAGAGGTGGCGGGATAGTGGATGTTACGCAGCGCAGTTCGCGCGGCGGCCTCGGTGTCGTATACACCAGCTAGTGACCGGACCACGGCCCGGTTATTGTTCATAGCGGTCCTTCGCGGGTCTGACTAGGCTCCGGCTTGGCATTCCCTAAGCTTCTTTATCAGCAGGTGCGAGTCTTTTGGGCTGAGTGCCGTATCTCGCAAGTGCTCAGCGGCATCACGATACCGTTTAATCTCGGCCCGCCGCTCCTGGTATAGGTTGCTTACAAGCCCTTCGACGAATACAACAGGCGGAAGGGTTTCTTTGTCGAATTCAAAGATCTCGAAGTTGCTATCTGAGCTACCGTGCGCGCCTACTTCGAACGGAATTACCTGGATCGTGGCCTGTCCTGCTTGAGCCAGGTAGAGGATTTTGTCCAATTGTGCTGCTATGACACCAAGACCCCCTACGCGGCGATGGAGCACCGCCTCGTCCAGCAAGGCACGGTAGCGAGGAGCGGGATCGCGCTCAAGGATCTGCTGGCGCTTGGTGAGTGCCTCTATTCGCATATTCAGGATCGAGGAAGCAACCTTTGGCGCGGAAATAGAGTTAAGTGCCTCGGCATATTCTTGGGTCTGCAGCAAGGCTGGAACGGCATACATTGAGAAAGCCGTGATAGTTGCCGCCTCATCCTCAAGGCCAATATGGGGAGTAAGGTTGAGTTCTGTGTACTGCGTCCACCAGCCAGGCTGTCGTGCCTCGCGCGCCAGCTCCATGAGTTCCGCCGTATCCCGCTCGCCCAGGTCGTAGATACGGCACAGGTCCCGGACATCACGCAGGCTGGCGGGCCGCGCACCCGTCTCTATCCGGCTTATTTTCGTGGCCGAGCAGAGGAGTTCGCGTGCTACGTCCTCGACAGTCATGCCTTCGTTGGTGCGGATCCCGCGCAGGCGCATGCCGATCTCACGCTGGCGGACTGTCGGGTTCGGCCCGGGCACCGTGGGACCTCCATTTCGCGCGTTGCGGCACTTTGGCTCCCCCGGCCATCGCCGAGGCACTTGCCAATCCGTGAGCATGAGGCGAGAAGACTACACCTGTGGGCCGTAGGCATGCTGCTAGGGCGGGCCTGGAGACCAGAACGTTACCTCTGCCCCTGACGCCTGTTGGCAAGTGCCAAAAGCAGCTTGCCACGGCGATCCGCTGGCGTGGCCGTGGCTCGCCGGGGTTGGGTTGCCAGTTCGTTCAATCCCGGCCCCGGGTGCCAGCTGCCGTGTGCCGGGCAGCGCCCGGATAGCCGCAGGATGTTGCGGTCTGGGTGATGACCTGGAGATCATCCGGCACGGATGGGATCACGCGCGCGATGGCGAGTTCATTGCCACCCGTCCCGCGTTGCCGTCGCGATGAGAGAGCGTGACTGATCTGGATCTAGCGACCACTTCGCCAAGTGCTCAAAGGCTACGCGGTACCTGAAGGTTTCTTGCTCGTCTTCCAGGTCGTAGTTGCCGTCGAGATTTTCTACGGACACGATGTCGTGCAGTGGGACGTCATGGACCTGCGGGAATTGCATGTAGGAGAAGGCCCCCACCGGCAGGGAGGGCAGGTCCCCGGCTAGTGGATAGATCCGGATCTCTATGTTCGGCAACTCCGCCGCAGCCGACAGGTGCTCCAATTGCCGGCGCATCACGGCCTCATCGCCGAACCTGCGCCTGAGGACGGATTCGTCGATCACGACGGACAGCTGCAGGGGCGGGTCCCTGGTGAGCACCTGCTGGCGGAGCAGCCTCACCTCGACCCATCGCTCGGTCTCACCTGGTGGCCCTGGGAACATCTGCTGCCATAGCTGCCGTACGGCCCGGGCGTAGTCAGGCGTCTGGAGGAGCCCGGGAACAACTTGCGGTTCCCAGTTCCATACCGACTCGGCCTCGGCCTCGGCGTAGGCATACGTCGCGACCGGGAAGTTCGCGGCGGCCTTCTGCGGCAGCGCCCGCTGTCTCGACTCGCGGGCGAGGGCTAGCAACTCCTCGCGGTAGCTTTCGTCTACCCCGTAGAGCGCCAGCAGCTTGCGCAGGTCGGTGAGCTTTACGCCGATCTGGTGCCGCTCGATCCGGCTGATCTTGGAGCCCGACCAGCCGACGCGCTCCGCTGCCTCCTCGCCAGTGAGGCCCGCACGCTCGCGTAGCCGCCGTAGCTCTGCCGCGAGCCGGCGGCCGCCAACGGAAGCGCCCTGCTCAGGCACGCGCCGGGCCTTCTCTCGGTCTCTGGGGGACTCCGGGAGGTGTGACTTCATTGCAGCGTAGTGCCTGGAGTGGCGTGCGTGAAGGCCCCATAGGGCCAACTGCACAGGGAACTGCACTGCAGTTTGCACTTTTGCCGTTGCACCACGGTGATAGCTGTCGTTCAATGGAAGTGCGGCCTAGTACGGGAGGCCACATGATCGCCAGGGGGCAAAGGCGGGGAGTGCCGCCGCCTTTTGCCCCGGAGGGCCGCAAGGCCCGGCGGATCGGCCCCGGCTCCGTCCTTGCTACTGCTCCAGAGCCAGGATTGCGCCAGCGCGCGCGAGGCCCGCCCCGTAAGCCATCGGCTCACGATGGAAACACATCGCCCGCGCGGCCCACCATTCCGCCCCCCCGGACATGCTGCTGGGCCAGCGGTAGGACCCCGCCAGCCCAGCGGTAAACCAAGCTCCCGACTGCACGAACAGACCAAGGAGACCTGGTAATGATCAGCATTGCCCTCATCCACGCAGTGCGCAAGGGCCAAAGCGGCCATTTCACCTGCGGAATCACCCTGGACAAATGGTCCGCCCCGGCCGCGAGTGAGGTGGCCCAATGATCGTCCCACTTCTGGTCGGGGCGGCCGTGGGCGCCGCGATCGGCTGGCGGGCCGCCCGGTCCCGGGCGCGGGCGGAGACGCGCCAGGAAACAGCCCGGGCCCGGGCGGAGATGCGCCGGGAAATCAGCCACTGGCAGGAGGCGGCGGCCCGCGCCACCGCCGAGGCGGCCCGGGTAGCCAGCGAGGCGGAGGCCTTCCAAGCAGGCTGCAAGCACGGCCGCGAAGATGTCATTTCGATCATGCCGCTGCTGGTAGCGGCCCAACAGAACCCCGCGGACGAGGCACGCGCCAGCGGGGACCAGACGTAGCAGACGCGCTCCCTGCCGGCGGCCCGGAAAGCCGGCGGGGAGCCCCGTGAAGGGCCCATACGGCGCTATGCCGGGCCCACCCAGCGTGAGGGCCGCTCCTATCTGGCGGTGCTTGCCTCGGCGCCCCGCTTTGGCTTGGCGGGCTGTTCCTGCTTGGCGGCCGCTCCTACTTGGCGAAGAAGTGCAGGCCGATCCAGGCCCACGCGACCAGCACGCCCACCCGCCCGGTCCGGCTGCGCATGGCCCTGGTGAACAGGTCGCCCAGGGACGGCACCGGGGCACGGGTCCTGGTCGCCAGCACCTGCAAGCCGACGATCCCGGCCGCGACCACCAGGTACCCGGCGATCGTCACCTGGTGAGAACTCACCGCTCCACCAGGTACCAGCCGAGGGCGAGCCAGGCCAGCAGGAGCACCGAGCGGCCCGGGGAGGTGGCCAGCACCGGGTCGGTCAGGGTGCTGATCGTCGGGTGCGAGTAGGAGCTCGTGGTCAGCGACGGCTGCCGGAGCAGGGCGACGAGTTCCCACACGCAGCCCGCGACGAGCACGGTCACCCAGGCGAGCGTGCCCGCCACCGGCAGCCGCCCTCCGGCGGGACGGTCCCGGAGCGGGCTGTGCCAGCCGATCGTCACGACGACCGTGCCCAGCGCGATGATGCCCGCGGTCGCGGGCCAGGAATACCGGCTGAACGAGCCAACCGCGCCGGCGTAGGCGGCGCCGCCCGCCAGCAGCGCCGCGACGGCCAGCAGCCGCCCCCGGCCGTCGGGCCGGCCGGTCGGCCGGACGCCCGCGATCCGCCCGGCCAACGCGAAGCGCCCGGCCTCCGGGGAATGCCCGGTTTCCGCGCCGCGCCCGGTTTCCGCGCCGCGCCCGGTTTCCGCGCCGCGCCCGGCCTCCGTGCCGCGCCCGGCTTCCGGGGAATGCCCGGTTTCCGCGCCGCGCCTGGCCTCCGCGCCGCGCCTGGCCTTCGTGCCGCGCCTGGCCTCCGTGCCGCGCCCGGTTTCCGTGCCGCGCCCGGTTTCCGTGCCGCGCCCGGTTTCCGTGCCGCGCCCGGTTTCCGTGCCGCGCCTGGCCTTCGTGTCGCGTCCGGTTTCCGCGCCGCGGCCGGCTTCCGTGCCGCGCCGGGCACGGCGGCCCGCGTCCCAGGTCAGCCCCGCCGCCACGATGAGCATGAGCACACCGTCGAGCGGCTTGCCGGAGATGGACGTGAAGAACGCGATGGCCAGCAGCACCCAGACGACCGGTTCGCGGAGCCCGGCCAGGGCCGCCAGGGCCCGCCCGCCCGGCCGGAGCCGACCGGCGACGGCGCACCCGGAGGCCGCGCCGCCGCCGTCGGCACCCGGGTTCTGCGCGTGCCGGTCCTCCGGGCCCGGGGCAGCACGACTCACCCGGACAAGCTAGCGCCACGGCGACGTGCGGGAAAAGGGGCCCGCGGACCAGGGCCTGGCTGCGGCGCCCGGCCGGCCCCGACGTATCGTTACGCAAAATCGCCGGCTGGATCCGCGGCGGCGGTGCACCCGGGGAGGTGACGGGAACTGTGACCAGCACGGTCGTGGCCATCGACGGGTCGTCGCTGACCTGCGCCACGGTGGCCGCGGTGGCCCGGCGGCAGGCGGCGGTGACGGTCGGCGAGCGTGCCGTGGCCGCCGCGCGGGCGGCCTGGCGGACCGCGCAGGAACTGGCCGAGCGGCAGCCGGTGTACGGCAGGAACACCGGCGTGGGTGCCAACCACGTGGTCGACCTCACCGAGCACGACCGCGCCGAGCACGGCATCCGGCTGTTGCGCAGCCACGCCGCGGGCACCGGGCCGCTGCGGTCACCCGAGGTCGCCCGCGCCATGCTCGTGGTGCGGCTCAACCAACTCGGCGCCGGCGGCTCCGGCGTCGCCCCGGCGCTGCTGCCGGTCCTGGCCGACGCCATCAACCGCGGCTTCACCCCGCCGGTCCCGGTCTACGGCGCGATCGGCACCGGCGACCTCACCGCGCTGGCCTCCACCGGGCTGTGTCTGCTTGGGGAGCGCGCCTGGCAGGGCGGCAGCGGGCCGCCGCCACGGTTCGCCATCCGGACAAGCGAGGCGCTCGGGTTTATCAGCAGCAGCGCCGCCACGCTGGGTGATGCCGCGCTGGCGTGCGACGACCTGGCCGCCCTGCTGCGGGCGGCCGTCCCGGCGGCGGCGCTGTCCTTGCTCGCGGTGCGCGGTTCGCTGGAGCCGTACGCCGAGGCGGTGCACCTGGCCCGGCCCCACCCCGGCCAGCAGCGGGTGGCGGCGAGCATGCGGGCGCTGCTCGCGGCGGGCTCTCATCCCGCCGCACGGGTGCAGGACCCGTACGGATACCGGGCGTTTCCCCAGGTACACGGGCCCGCGCTGGACTCGGTCGAGCACGCCATGGCGGTGCTGGAGGCCGAGCTGAACGGGAGCGTCGAGAACCCGCTGATCGACGTGGCCGCCCCGGCGGCGTGGCACAACGGGAACTTCCACGCCGCGTACGCGGGCCTGGCTCTCGACGCGGTCCGCGCGGCGCTGTTCCAGACCGCGGCCCTGTCGATGGCCCGGCTGGGCACGCTGATGGAGCCCGCGTTCACCGGGCTGAACGCGTTCGTCGCCCACGACCGGGCCAGTTCCGGCGTGATGATCCTCGAGTACGTGGGGCACTCCGCGGTCGCCGACATCCGCCGCTTCGCCGCACCCGCCGCGCTGGGCAGCGCGGTACTGTCCCGCGGCGTAGAGGAGCACGCGGGCTTCGCCACCCAGTCGGCCAGTGCCACCAGCGACGCCGTGCCCCCCTACCGTGCCGTGCTGGCCTGCGAGCTGATCGCCGCCACCCGGGCGCTGCGCATGCAGGGCCGCGGGCCCGCCGCGGGCGGCGCCCTGCGGGAGGTCTACGACCTGGCCGATTCCGTCCTGGAGCGGGCCACCGCCGACCGGCCGCTGGACGACGACCTGGCCGCCGCCGAAGGCGTGCTGGCCGGCCTTGCCGCGCTGGCGCCCTGGCCGGAGCGGGACGGTGCGGGGACGGCGCCGTAGCTGGCGGCGGGCCGGTGCGGCGCCGCCGCGCAGATCGTGGCAGGCTGTGAGCCTGGCCCCGAAGGCAACGGAGAAGCGATGAGCATCATGGGCACGCGGGTGCTGCGTACCGAGGATCCGCGGCTCCTGACCGACGGCGGCGTCTACACCGACGACCTGCGGCTGCCGGAACTGGCCGGTGCGGCGCACGTCACCTTCGTGCGCAGCCCGATCGCCCACGCGCGGATCACCGGTATCGACACCAGCGGCGCCGCCGGGCAGCCCGGGGTGGTGGCGGTGCTCACGGCCGCGGATCTGCCCGCCCCGCCCGAGGGCGGCGACCCCACGACGGAGCCGCTGCTCGCGGGCGACCGGGTACGCTACGTCGGCGAACCGGTGGCCCTGGTCCTGACCGAGGGCCGCTACCAGGGCGAGGACGCGGCGGAACTGGTCAGCGTCGACTACGACCCGCTGCCGGCCGTCCCCGCGATCGAGGCGTCCCTGACCGGCGAGACGCTGCTGTTTCCCGGCACGGACAACAACGTTCTCGGCGCCGGGACGGCGGGGGAAGGCGACGACGTCAGCTTCGACGGCTGCGACGTGGTGATCGAGCGGACGGTCGTGAACCAGCGGCTCGCCCCGGTCCCGCTGGAGCCGCGGGCGCTGGCGGCGGCCTGGACCGGCGACCGGCTGACGATCTGGTCGAGCACCCAGAACCCGCAGCTCGCGCGCGGGGCCATCGCCGGGGCCGTCGGGCTCGACCCCGCGCTGATCCGGGTGATCGCGCCGGATGTGGGTGGCGGGTTCGGCGCCAAGGTCGCGGTGGACCGGGACGCCATCGCCGTCGCCTGGGCGGCCAGGCACACCGGGCACGCGGTCCGCTGGATCGAGTCCCGCAGCGAGAACCTCGTCGGCATGGTGCACGGCCGGGGCCAGCGGCAAACCTACAAGATCGGCGGGACGAGGGACGGCCGGGTGCTCGCCTACCGCCTCGACGTCGTGCAGGACTGCGGCGCCTTCAACCGCCTCGGCGCGTTCCTGGCGCAGCTCACGGTCCTGATGGCGGCCGGGGTGTACGACCTGGCGCACGCGGGCGCGTCGTTCCGTGCCGTGGCGACCAACACCACGCCGATCGCCGCCTACCGTGGCGCGGGCCGGCCCGAGGCGGCCGCGGCGATCGAGCGCGCGATCGACGACTTCGCCGCCGAGATCGGCATGGACCCCGCCGAGGTGCGCCGCATCAACGTGGTCCCGCCGGACAAGTTCCCGTTCACCACCGCGACCGGCGCCACCTACGACACCGGCGACTACGCGGCCGGGCTCGAACGGGTGCTGTCCGCGGCCGGCTACCCGGCGCTGCGGGCCGAGCAGGCGCGCCGCCGGAAGAGCGGGGACACCGTCCAGGTCGGCCTCGGGATGTCGGTCTACGTGGAGATCACAGCAGGGGACATGGGCGGGGAGACCGCGCGTGTGGTGGTCGACGCCGCCGGCGCGGCGACCGTGTTCACCGGCAGTTCCGCGCACGGGCAGGGGCACCACACCGCGTGGGCGATGCTGGTCGAGGACGAACTCGGCATCCCTATGGACCAGATCACCGTCGTGCACGGCGACACCGACGCGATCCCCGAGGCGATCGGCACCTTCGGGTCCCGCTCGCTGCAGCTCGGCGGCACCGCGGTGGTGCAGGCCGCGGGCGAGGTCAAGGACCAGGCGCGGCGGCTGGCCGCGGAGATGATCGAGGCGGCCGAGGCCGACCTGAAACTCAACACGGCCAGCGGCACGTGGCAGATCCGCGGCGACCCGGCGACCGCGCTGGGCTGGGGGCAGATCGCACAGCGGGCCGGGCCGGACGGCCTGGCCGCCGACGCCAGGTTCGACGCCAGCGCGCCGACGTTCCCGTTCGGCGCGCACCTGGCCGTGGTGGAGGTGGACACCGAGACCGGGAAGGCGCGGCTGGTGCGGCACGTGACCGTCGACGACGCCGGGCGCATCCTCAACCCGGTGCTCGCCGAGGGCCAGCGGCACGGCGGCATCGCGCAAGGTGTCGCGCAGGCGCTGCTGGAAGAGGTGCGATACGACGTCGACGGCAACCCGCTGACCAGTACGCTGGTGGATTACGCGGCGATCACCGCGCCGGAGCTTCCCTCGTTCGAACTGGTCGCCAGCGAGACCCCGACCAGCATCAACCCGTTGGGGGCCAAGGGGATCGGCGAGGCGGGCACGATCGGGTCCACCCCGGCCGTGCTGAACGCCGTCATCGACGCCGTGTCGCACCTCGGCGTCCGTCACATCGACATGCCGGCCACACCCGAGCGGGTGTGGGCCGCGATCAGCGAAGCGAGGGCCGGCCGGTGAAGGTGGCGATCAGCGTCAACGGCAAGCAGGTCGAGGCGGAGGTGGAGGACCGGTTGCTGCTCGCACACTTCGTGCGCGAGGTGGCCGGCCTGACCGCTACCAACATCGGCTGCGACACGACATCCTGCGGCGCGTGCACGGTGTTGCTGGACGGCGAGTCGGTGAAGTCCTGCACGGTGCTCGCCGCCCAGGCCGACGGGCGCGCGGTGACCACCTGCGAGGGCCTCGCCGGCGCCGATGGCAGCTGGCACGCGATGCAGCGGGCCTTCCACGCCGAGCACGGCCTGCAGTGCGGGTTCTGCACCCCGGGCATGATGATGGCGGCCGTGTCGCTGCTCGCGGAGAACCCCGACCCCACCGAGGAAGAGGTGCGGACCGGGCTCGAAGGCAACATCTGCCGGTGCACCGGTTACCACAACATCGTCCGGGCGGTGCTCGCCGCGGCCCGCGACGGGCGGGCAGCGCAGGAGGCGTCATGATCCCGGCACCGTTCTCCTACCGGCGGGCGGGCACCGTCGAGGAGGCGCTCGCCCTCGCCGCCGGCGCCGGCGACGACGGCAAGTACCTGGCGGGCGGGCACTCGCTGCTGCCGCTGATGAAGCTGCGGTTCGCGGTGCCCGAGGTGCTCATCGACATCGGCCGGCTGGCGGAACTGTCCTACGTCCGCGACGAGGGCAGCCACGTCGCGATCGGCGCGCTGACCCGGCACCACGACCTGGAGCACTCCGCGCTGCTGGCTGCCGAACTGCCGCTGCTCGCGCACGCCGCCGGGCGCGTGGGGGACCCCCAGGTGCGGCACCGGGGCACGATCGGCGGGTCGATCGCGCACGGCGACGCCGCGTCCGACCTCCCGGCGGTCGTGCTGGCCCTGGACGCGACCTTCGTCGCCCTCGGCCCGTCGGGCAGCCGGGAGATCGCCGCGACGGAGTTCTTCAGCGGGCTGTTCGAGACCGCGCTGGAACCCGGCGAGTTGCTCACCGAGATCCGGATCCCCAAACCCGCGCAGCGCGGCTGGTCGTTCCAGAAGTTCACCAAGCGCGCCATCGACTGGGCGATCGTGGGCGTCGCGGTGCAGGGCAACCAGGTGGCCCTGGTGAACATGGGCCCGGTCCCGATGCGGGCGGCCGGGGTGGAGCGCGCGCTGGCCGCCGGGGCCGGGCCGGCCGACGCGGCGGCGCGCGCCGCCGAGGGCACCAGCCCGGTCGCCGACCTGGGCGCCAGCACCGGCTACCGGGAGCACCTGGCCCAGGTGCTGACCACCCGGGCGCTCGCCGAGGCGGCCAGCCGCAACTGACGCGCGCCCGCGCCCGCACCGTTGTGCACCCCAGTCGTCTCTTCATCGAAGCGGTGCCCTCAAAACCGGGCAAACCGGGCACCAGGGCGACCGACTCGGATGAAAGGGCCCGCAGACGAACAAACCGTCGGCGCGATCCCCCAACGGCCCAGGCCGCCGCGCTGACATGCCACCAGAACCTGCCGTTTGTTCCGAGGCGACTCCAAAAGGCAAAATGATCATGGTTGCGGGGAGCGGCGGGGCTGAGGGGGGGCTGTGAGAGGCGCGGGGATCCCCCGGGGACGTTGCTAGGTTCCTTGGCATGAGGGTCCGGCGACGGGTAGCGGCAGCGGGTGCGGCGGTCGTCGTGCTGCTGGCGGGCGGGATCACGCTCGGTGCGGCGCTGCGGCAGCCGGTCGCGGTCACCGTCCGCGTCGTGCGGATCGGCGTGGTTGACGGCCCACGGCGCAACCAGCGCGTCGTGCTGGACGCCAGCTTCTACACCCCGGCCGGCCGTGGCGCGCTCCCGGCGATCCTCCTGGCGCCGGGGTTCGGTGAGACCAAGCACGCGGTGGCCCCGGAGGCGGAGTACCTGGCCAGGGCCGGATTCGCCGTGCTCGCCTGGTCCCCGCGCGGCACCGGCGCCAGCGGCGGGCAGATCGCCCTGGACTCGCCGGACTACGAGGTCAGGGACACCAGCCAACTGGTCAGCTGGCTGGCCCGCCAGCCCCGGGTGCTGCTCGACCGGCCGGGCGACCCGCGGGTCGGCATCACCGGCGCGTCGTACGGTGGCGGGCTGGCCCTGCTGGCGGCCGCCTACGACCACCGGATCGACGCGGTGGTGGCGCAGAGCGCCTGGAACGACCTGGCCACCGCGCTGTTCCCGAACGCGGCGAGCGGCGCGCCGGCCGCCGGGGCGGGCGGCGGGCCGGCAAACGGGGCGGGCGGCGGGCCGGCAAACGGGGCGGGCGGCGGGCCGGCTGACGGAGTGTTCGCCAGGCAGTGGGCCGGGCTGCTGTTCACCCAGGGCTCGACGGGGTTCGGCACGCCGCTGCCCGGCCGGGGCGGCCCGGCGCCCGGCCGGGGCGGCCCGGTGGCCGCGGTCCGCCAGCACGTGCTGTGCGGGCGCTTCCTGCCCAGCATCTGCGCGATGTACCAGCGGATCGCCCAGGCCGGGGCGCCGACGCCGGGGGCGGTGTCGCTGCTGCGGCGCTCCAGCCCGGCCAGCGTCGCCGGCCGGATGGGCGCGCCCACGCTGCTGATCCAGGGCGAGCACGACTCGCTGTTCGGCCCCGGCCAGGCCGACGCGAACTACCGGGCGATCCGGCGCAACGGCGGGCCGGCCGCGATGGTCTGGTTCGCCGGCGGTCACGACGGCGGGTACCAGCAGACCGGCTACACCGACGCGCTCACCGCGTCGTGGTTCGCCCGCTGGCTGGCATCCGGGCACGCGCCGGCCAGCGCCGGTACCGGCCGGCCCGGATTCGCGGTGACCCGGGTGCTCGGCTTCGACCCGAACACCGGCGGGGTGACGCTCGGCACCGCCACGGCCGGGTCCTACCCCGGGCTGAGCGGCGCCACCCGCACGCTCGTGCGCCTGGCCGGCCCGCCGCAGGCGATCGGCCGCCCGCCGGGCGGCGCGCCCCCGTCGCTGTCCGGCTTCCCCGGCCTCGGCGCACTCGGCGCCATCACCGGCGGCGGCACCGGCGGGCTCACCTTCGACATGCCGGGCCAAAGCGCCGCGTTCACCTCCGCCCCGCTGGGCGCCACGCTGCAGGTCACCGGGTCGCCCACGGTCCGCGTCCGGGTCGGTGGCACGGCGCCGGTGATCCTGTTCGCCAAGGTCTACGACGTGGACCAGGCCGGTGTGGCGACCCTGCCCGACCAGCTGGTGGCGCCGTTGCGGGTCACCGGCGCGCAGGCGGGCCCGGGCGTCACCGTCACGCTGCCCGCGATCGACTACAGCTTCGCCGCGGGCCACCGGCTGCGGCTCGTGCTCACCACGACCGACTTCGGCTACGCCACCCCGCCCGCCCCGGCGGTCTACCAGGTGGCGCTGGCCGGCCCCGGCCTCGTGGTGCCCGGTGACCCGGACCTGACCGTGGCCGGCGGCGGGGCGCCCTGGTGGACCTGGGCGGCCCCGCTGCTCGCCCTGGCAGCCGCGGCGGCCATCCTGGCAACCGGCAGGCGGCGCCGCGGCCAGGCCCTGGACCCGGGGCTGGCCGCGGTTCCGCTGGAGATCTCCGGGCTGCTCAAGCGGTTCGGCGACGGCCAGCTCGCGGTGGACGGGCTGTCGCTGCGCGTGGCGCAGGGGCAGATACTGGGGCTGCTCGGGCCGAACGGCGCGGGCAAGACGACCACGCTGCGGGCGCTGATGGGGCTGCTGCACCCGGACGAGGGCACGATCACGATCTTTGGCCAGCGGGTGCACCCGGGGTCGGCGGCGCTGTCCAGGCTCGGCTCGTTCGTGGAGGGACCGGGGTTCCTGCCGCACCTGTCCGGCCGGGCCAACCTGGAGCTGTACTGGCGGGCCACCGGGCGCCCGGCGGGCGACCGGCACCTGGACGAGATGCTGGGCCTGGCTGGCCTCGGGACGGCCATCGACCGCCCGGTCCGTACCTACTCCCGTGGCATGTGCCAGCGCCTGGCCATCGCCCAGGCCATGCTCGGCATCCCGGACCTGCTGGTGCTCGACGAGCCGATGAACGGGCTCGACCCGCCGCAGATCAGGCAGATGCGCGACGCGCTGCTGGCGTACGCGGCCGGCGGTCGCACCGTCATCCTGTCCAGTCACCTGCTCGCCGAGGTGGAGCAGACCTGCAGCCACGTGGTGGTGATGCACCACGGCCGGCGGGTCGCCGCCGGCCCGGTGGGCGAGATCATCGGCGACGGCGCGGCCCTGCTGGTCGCCACCTCCGAGGCGGACCGCGCGCTGTCCGTGCTGCGCGGCCTGACCGGGATCGAGTCGGTGCGCCGCCACGCCGACGGGGTGTACGTGCAGCCCAACGGCGTGCCCGCCGCCGCCGTGGTCGCGGCGCTGGTCGCCGCAGGGATACCGGTGGACCGGGTCGGCCCGGGCCGGCGCCTGGAGGACGCCTTCCTTGCGCTGATCGACGGCCACGGCCCGGCCGCGGGCGATGCGGGCACGGCGGCGGGTGGCGCAGGCACGGCGGCGGGTGGCGCTGTCCCGGCGGGGGACGGCGCGGACACGGCGGCGGGAGCCACGGAGGAGGTGGGCCCGTGACGGCCACAAGCATCCCGGCCGGCGCCCCCGGGTACAACCCGCGGCGCACGCTGCCGCTGCGGGTGGAGGCGATACGGCAGTTGCGCCGCAGGCGCACCATGGTCGCCGGGCTCATCCTGCTGGCGCTGCCCTGGATCCTGGTCGGCGCGTTCGAACTGGGCGGCTCGCCGCAGCCGGGCGGCGGCGCCCCCGGGCTCGTCGACCTCGCCGCCACCGGCGGGCTGAACTTCGCCGCGTTCAGCTTCTTCGCCTCCGTGGGTTTCCTGCTTGTCGTGGCCGTGGCGCTGTTCTGCGGGGACACGGTGGCGAGCGAGGCGGGCTGGGCCTCGCTGCGCTACCTGCTCGCCGCGCCGGTGCCCCGGGCCAGGCTGCTGCGCCAGAAACTCGTGGTGGCGCTCGGCTATTCGGCCGTCGCGGTGACCAGCTTCGCGCTGATGTCGCTGCTGGCGGGCACGGTCGCGTTCGGCTGGCACCCGCTGCGGCTGCCCGGTACCGGCGCGGTGCTCGGCCCCGGCACGGCGGCCGGCCGCATGGCCATCGTGCTGGCCTACGTGCTGGTCACCGAACTGGTCGTGGCCGGGCTCGCGTTCCTCCTCTCGGTGTCCACCGACTCGCCGCTCGGCGCGGTCGGCGGGGCCGTGGGGCTGGTCATCGTCAGCGACATCCTGGACGCGGTGACCGCGCTGCACCGCTGGCGCCAGGTGCTGCCCACCCACTGGCAGTTTGCCTGGCTGGACGCGATGCAGCCGCAGATCACCTGGGGCGGGATGCTCGAAGGGGCCGCGGTGTCGGTCAGCTACGCCCTGATCCTCTTCGCGCTGGCCTTCCGCCACTTCCGGGCGAAAGACATCGTCTCCTGACACTTCCGCCGGAGGTGCTGCGGTTGCCGGAGGGGCCCCACTTAGTGATGTGGGGTCTCCTCGGGCACCTCATACCAACGGACTCGCTCGCCCACCTTGGCCCTGGCTTTCCAGCGCAGGCTTTTCGGAGCGGCATCGATTGCCTTGGCCAGCATTGCTAGTTGCCCGACGGCGTCGTGCTCCCCGCCTGCGGGAACAAGTCCCTGGCCATCACCGCTGGCCAGGGAGGTGATGCGGTCCAGGTTCAGGGTGACGGTCCGCCACCAGCCCCAGTCGTTCCCGATGATCGGGCGGATCCGGTCGAGCCCGATCGTGCCCGGCTCGTCGCCGTCGCGAACCGGGTAGGCCGAGCACAGGTACAGGACGTCCTGGGCGTCCTTCTCGTTCAGCTCGACAATTTGAAGCTTGGTAAGCAGCAGATCGGCCAGGTCGAGGGTCACCGGCATCCGCCTTAGCCGCGCGGCGAACTCGACCGTGTGGCACATGTGCAACCGGTCGACCAGGACGTCCAGCGACCGCCCGGTATCCGCCGACTGGAAATACAACTGCTTATGGCCGTAGAGCGCATTGAAGGTCTTATCGGCGACATAACCGCGCCCGGCCAGGAACTGGGCCAGCGGCCGGCGATCGCTTGACAGGGTTGCCAGGTCGAGATCTTGACGATCGCCACCGCGTGGCGGGAACCCGGGCGTCAGGTACTGGATCGCCAGGCCCCCGGCCAGCCTGACGGTGATGCCCTCACCGGCTGCGGTCTCGCAGATGCGGACGGCTTCTTCGATGGCGGTCGGCCTGGAACCGGTCACGCTCAGCCCTCTACCCGGAACGAGCGTTCGACACCGTCGGCACTCACGTCGATCAGGTATCCCCGGACAATTCCCGATCCCGCCTCGCTACCCGGGTTGACGCACAGCGTCGGGCCGATCTTCTTCTCCCCGCCGGATTCGTGAATGTGGCCGTGCAGGCTGAGCAGCGGCCGCACCTGCTGGACCGCCTCCAGCACGCCCGTCGAGCCGACCGGGCCCCGCATCAAGTCACCTGCCGATGCCTGGAGCCTGAGGTTCTGGTCGAGAACCGGCGCTGTGTCCAGGCCCGACCCATAGGGCGGGCAATGGATCAAGAAGATCGTCCGTTTTGGATCCCTGGCCTGATCGGCAAGGGAGTAGATCTCCTGGCGGAACGCATCCTCGGAGACCTCCCGAGGGGTTTGCCAGGGCGTCGGGCTTGATTTTCCCAGTCCAATGACCTGCAGGTCACCTGGGATGTCGACGACCGCGCCGTCGGCGTTTGTGCAGTACTGGCTGGCCGCGAGCGGCTCGTCGATGTCATACGGGTCGTCGTTGCCGGGGATGAGCACGAGGGGGACCCCGGTGCCGTCCAGCCGCTCGGCCGCCAGGTCGAGCCACCGCGTGACGCGGGCCCTGATTTCCTTGCTGAACAGCGCGTCGAGCTTGGCCTGGTCGCCGCCGAGAGCATCCACCTCTTCCTTGGTCGTCCGGAAGGCGTAGTAACCCAGGCTGGCGACGTCGCGCTCAAGCGCGGCAAGCTCTTCCTCGGTCCTGGCCACCCGGCGCTGGCCCAGCAGGGAGGCCTCGTACCGGTCGCCGACCGCGACGATCGGGACCATCGCCTTGCCGGTGAGGTCGCCCGCATAGAGGACCGCGTCCGCCTTGTAGATGTTCATCCGCACGGCGTTGAGCAGCTTCCGCCACGCGGGGTCGGAGGCGTGGAAGTCCGACACAACATACAGGCGGGTGCCACGGCGCTTCGACGCCCGCTTCAACAGCGGCATATGTCCAGCCTACGGGTTGCGGGAGGGCGCCGGGCCGCCGAAACGGCTGACCGCACGCCTAATCAGGTGGGAGCTCCCTATAGAGCAGCGACATCTCGACACCGGAGGCCCGGTTCTTGATGGCAACGATGATGTAGATGATCACGGCGACCACGTACAAGGCGATGGTCAGGGTGATCCCGGTGTTGTTGAAGTAGGACAGGACTCCGCCCTGACCGGGCTTGAGGGCAGCGCTGACCGCACTGGAGATCGGCTTGATGCCCGCGAACCAGTAGGTAAACACGGCGAAAGCCAGCCATACCAGTCCGAAAGCCCATAGCGCGTTCCGCCATGGCGCGTTGCGGACGAGGTCGGGCCGGGAGAACCGGGATACGATCGCGTTCACCCCGGGCATGACCCAGCTCAACAGGGCCATCAGGATGCTGAACCAGATCGTGGACACCAGGTTCAGCTTTCCGTCAGGCGGTGCGATGGACTTAGGCAGCAGCGCGAAGTTCTGCAGGATCGCGAGGACCACGCAGACGCCGACGGCGGTGAGGATCGCGTTCAGCGGAGCGCGCAGCCGCTCGTTCACCTCGCCGAACCACTTGGGCACCTGCCGGTCCAGACTCCAGGCCAGTGAGATCCGGCTGATCAGGCTGATGTAGACCGGGCACAGCAGGAAGGGCCAGAGCGTGGCAGCGATGCTGACGAACAGCCAGATCGGCCACAGCGTGGGGCGGGAAATGGCGGCGGCGAGCGGTAGCGCGGTGGCCTGCCCGAGTGGCGTCTTCCCGCCGGACCAGTAGTTGATTCCCCAGCCCAGCATGTTCGTCGTGCCCAGGCGGTTGCTGAGGGTGTCCACGTAGAACGAGTTCATGACGACGGCGAAGAACAGCGCGCCCAGCACGCCGATCAGGACGCCGCGCTTGATATTGCCCCTGACCTCGCCGGCGATATAGGCCGAGTACTGGAATCCGATGTATTGGAACAGGATCACGCTGATCAAGAACGGCAGGACGGATGTGCTCCAGCTGAAGCCGTGCCCTACGACGCCGTGGGTGACCGCGGCCTTCTGCAGCGCTGCCGCGGTCATACCGGTGTACCTGGGCAGGTTCGCCTCGAAGCTGGCGCGGTGGATGAACAGCAGCCCCGCGACCCACATGACGATCCACGACAGCAGGCCGATCGCGCCGAGGCCGGTGACGATGCGGTGGAACCGGCGGGTCGGCTGGACCACCACCAACAGGATCAGGGCGATCACGACGAGCGCGGCGATCATTCCGGGCCAGCCGGTGACGGTCCCGCCCGACGTAAACCAGCCGTTCGCCCGCTTGAAGAAACCAACGCCGGTGCCGATACCAATGATGTTGCCGCTGATCTGGGTGTTGTGCAGCACGATGGGTATCTCGAAGGCGATGACCGCGAGCGAGGCGAAGACCAGCGTGAATGACTCGACCCAGGCAACGAACGGCCCGGCCTTGGGAATCAATCGGCTGGTGAAGACGTAGTCGCCCCCGGATCGTGGCATCACGGTGGCGAGCGAGGCGAAGATAAGGCCGAGGAAAACGCAGCAGACCCCGACCAGGATGGCCGTCCAGGCGTAGCTGGTGAGCCCAAACTTCTTCCCGATCGCAACGAAGGCGAGCGTGTAGAACACTGACGCCCACGCCACCGTAATGCCGATGAACGCCGCGGTGTTATAGAAGAGGGCGTTCCGGACGCTGACCTCGCGGACCAGCCCGGACGACTGCCGGACGAACAAAGCCCGGCCGCCGGTGGGAGTTGCTGTCGTATCCGCCATCCCAGCCCTCCCAGGTGAGGTAAGCCGTCTCAAGGCGTGCAAGGTTCGTACGATCGTAGCGCCACGCGGCATGTCCACCCAGGCCCAAAAGGAGCCGCGCGCGGCGCAGAACAGGCGTCACTCACGGTAGTGATGCGGTCAGGCCGGATCGGGCGGGAGGGATGTCAGGCGGGCTGGAGGGGCAGGCCGGCCGCGGCGGCGTTGCCGAAGTCGTCGTCCACGGCGACGGCCCGGCGGCCCCGGCCGGCCAGCAGCGACGCGGCCACGGTCGCCCGGTACCCGCTCTGGCAGTGCACCCACAGCTCGCCCGCGGGCAGCTCGCCGGCCCGGCCGGGCAGCTCGTAGAACGGGATGTGCCGGGCACCGGCGATGTGGCCGTCCGCCCACTCCAGCGGCCGGCGGACGTCCAGCACCCCCGGGGGCCGCGGGCCCGCCAGCGCCGCGGCCAGGTCGCCGAACTTGGCCAGCCGCAGCGAGGCCAGCGCCGCGCCGGCGGCCCACCGCGCCGGGCCCCCGCTGGCCGCCGCGACGGGCCGCTCGGCCCAGATCCTGGCCAGTTCCCGCTGGGCCGCCGCCACCTGCTCGGGCGTCTCGCCGAGCAGCGTCAGCGGCGCGCCCCACGGCACGGCCCAGCCCACGTAGCTGGCGAAGCTGCCCTCCAGCGGGAAGCTGACCGACCCGGGCAGGAAACCCGCCGCGAACGCGATCCGGTCCCGCAGGTCGATCACCCATTCGCCATCGTCCACGCGCCGGCGCACCTCGCCGGGGGCGGCCTGGCGCGGCGGCGACAGGTCCGGGCGCGCCGGCCCGGCCAGGTTCGCCGGGCCCATGTGCGCGTAGTAGGTGGGCCAGGTGTCCAGGCCCGCCAGCAGGCCGTCGGTGTAGTCACGCTCGCCCAGGGTGAGCACCGGGTTGGCCAGCAGTTCCCCGGCGATCGTGGAGGACTGGCCGCCGGACTGCCCGGCCGAGCAGAAGCTGCCGAACCCGTGCGTCGGGAAGACCGCGGTGGTCCCGGGCAGTTCGGCGGCGAGGCGGTGCGCGGAGGCGTACTGCGCCCGGGCGAGCGCGCCGGTGTGCTCCGGCCCGAGCAGGTCCGGGCGCCCCGTGGCGCCGTACAGCAGAGACCCGCCGGTGAACACCCCCGCCACCTGGCCGCCGGACTCCAGCACGTAGCTCAGGTGGGTGAAGGTGTGCCCGGGGGTGGCCAGCACCCGGACCCGCAGCGCGTCGCCGACCTCGACGATGTCCCCGTCGGTGACCGGCGTCCGGTCGAAGGCGACCGGGTCGGCGGCGTTGACCAGGTACGCCGCGCCGGTGGCGGCGGCCAGGGCCGGCCCGCCGGTGAGGTAGTCGTTGTGGATGTGTGTCTCGGCGACGTGCGTGATGCGCACCCCGTGCGCCCCGGCCAGCGTGGTGACCCGGTCGGTGTCCCGCTGCGGGTCGATGACCAGCGCGGCGCTGCCGTCGTGGACCAGGTAGCTGCGGTCGCCCAGGCCAGGCGTCTCGATCGCAAGTACCTCGGCCATGACCGCCCTTCCAGCGCCGTTGCCAGAGCCTCAAATGTACGGTCATTCGTACCTTTGGTTCAAGGACGCGGGCCGGCTCCCCGGCGAATACCGTGAGGCTAACCACCAGCGAAGGGGCCGGGGATGCCAATCACCGCGCTGGCCGCCGTCCGGGCACACGGCACGGGGCCGGCATGACCGTCGCGGTGACTCCGCGGCGGCTCGGCTCGCTGCTGCGGCCGCGTAGCGTCGCGCTGGTCGGCGCCTCGGACAAGTCCGGCTTCTCCCGGCTGGCCTACCGCAACCTGGTGGAGTTCGGCCTGGACGGGCACGCCCACCTGGTGAACCGGCGTGGCGTGACCGCCCACGGCCGGGCCACCGTCACCTCGTGCACGCAGATCGGCGAACCGGTGGACCTCGCGTTCATGATGGTGCCCCGGGCCGCCACCCTGGACGCGCTGAGCGACGCGGCCGCCGCGGGAATCCGGCACGCACTGGTGCTGTCGTCCGGGTACGCCGACGCCGGCCCGGCGGGGCGGCGCGCCCAGGCGGACCTGGTCGCCCACGCCGAGGCGCTCGGCGTGCTCCTGGTCGGCCCCAACCACCTGGGGTTCGCCAACTTCGTGGACCAGGTGCCGGTCACCGCGATCCCCGGGCTGCCCCGCGCGGCCGGGCCGGTGGCGCTGGTGTCGCAGAGCGGGATGGCCGGCAGCGCGATGCTCGACTTCGCCACGATGACCGGCGTCGGGCCCTCCTACCTGGTCACGCTCGGCAACGAGGCCATGGTCGCCGCCGGGCACGTGCTCGGCTACCTGGCCGGTGAGCCGCAAACGCGGGCGGTGGCGCTGTTCCTGGAGACCATCCGCGACCCCGCGGCGTTCGCCCGCGCCGCCCGGCGCGCCGCCGCGGCCGGCAAGGCGGTCGTGGTGCTGAAGTCCGGCCGCTCCGAGTTGTCCGCGCGGGCGGCGGCCGCGCACAGCGGCGCCGCGGCCGGCGACGACCACCGGATCGATGAGTTCCTGCACGGTCTGGGCGTGATCCGGGTGGAGGAGATCGAGGACCTGGTCCTGACCGCCGGTGCCGCCGCGCACCTGGGCCGGCTGGCCCGCCCCGGCATCGGGGTCGTGTCGATCTCCGGCGGCGCGTGCGACATGCTCGCCGACCACGCCGCCGCCCTGGGTGCCCCGCTGCCCGGCCTGGCTCCGGCCACCCGCGCCGCGCTGGCGCAGATCCTCCCGGACTATGGCACCGTGCAGAACCCGCTGGACATCACCGGGGCGGCCGTGATCGACCCGGGCATCTTCACCAGGGCCGTCGAGGTGATGTCCGCCGACCCGTCGGTCGGTGTGGTCGCGGTCGTCAACGGCCTGCCCTGGCAGCGCGACGGGCAGCCCTGGCCGGGCCAGCCGCTCGCCGACGCGATCGGGGCGGCGCGGGCGAAAGCCCCGGTGGTCTGCGTGAGCCAGGCGATGCAGCCGATCACCGGGTACACCCGGGAGGTCATGGCGCGGGCCGGCATCCCCTGCGCGATCCCCGGCTTGCGGCACGCCGTCGCAGCCCTCCGCAACCTCGGCTGGTGGTCGGACGCCATCGAGCGCACGGCAACCGCGGGCCGGCCGGGCACGGGAACGTGAATGCGGCCGTCAGGCCCCCTGGACGGGCACCAAACTCACACTCACGATCGGCGGCGCGGCGTGGGCGGTCACCCCGCCACGGCCCGGATCCGGTTGCTGCCCGTATCGGCGATCACCAGGTCGCCCGCCCCGTTCACGGCCACGGCTCCGGGGTCATTGAGCTCGGCGCTGGTCGCGGGCCCGCCGTCGCCGGAGAACCCGACCGGGTTGCCGCCGGCCGCGGTGTAGATGTCCCCGGCGGTCATCGCCCGCCCGTAGAACGTCCCGGTGGCGGCGGCCACGACCCTGACGCGGGGATTCTCCACCGGGTTGCCGGGGTCGGCGATGACCAGGTTGCCGTGCCCGTCCACCGCCACGCCGCCGGGCCCGAAGAGCTCGGCCTTGGTGGCCGGGCCGCCGTCGCCCAGGCCGCTGGTGCCCCCGCCAGCCACGGTGTAGATGTCGTCCGCGGTCATCGGCTGCCCGTAGAACGTGCCGGTCTTGACCGCGATCACCCGGACCCTGCGGTCACCCGAGTCGGCGATCACCACGTTGCCCGCCGCGTCGAGCGCCACCCCGCCCGGCTGATTGAGCCCGGCCGTGATGGCCGGACCGCCATCGCCGCCGGTGCCCGCGCCGGCCACGGTGTAGATGTCCCCCGCGGTCATCGGCACTCCGTAGAACATGCCGGTCCTGGCCGCGAGAACCCGGATCCGGCTGTTTCCTGAATCGGGGATCACGAGGTTGCCCGCGGCGTCCGCCACCACCGCCCTCGGATCGAAGAACTCGGCCGCGGTGGCCGGGCCGCCGTCGCCGGAGAACCCTATCGTGCCGCTGCCGGCGATCGCGTAGATGTCCCCGGCGGTCATCGCCCGCCCGTAGAACGTGCCGGTCCTGACGGCCACCACACGGAGGCCGCGCGGCTCGGAGATCACCAGGTTGCCCGAGCGGTCCAGCGCGACCCCGATCGGGGTGATCAGGGCCTTGGCGGCCGGGACGCCGCTGCGCAGGAACCCGGGGGCGCCGAGATCGGGGTGGCCGCTGCCGGCGATCGCGTAGATGTCCCCGGCGGTCATCGCCCGCCCGTAGAACGTGCCGGTGGCCGCTGCGGCCACCCGGACCCGGAAGTTGTTCCCATCGGCGATGACCAGGTTGCCCGCCGCGTCCACGGCCACCCATCGCGGCTCGTTGAGCTGGGCCTTGGTGGCCGGACCGCCGTCCCCGGAGTACGAGACCTGGCCGTTGCCGGCCACGGTGTAGATGTCGCCGGCGGTCATCGCCCGCCCGTAGAACGTGCCGGTCCTGACCGCCGCCGCCCGGACCCGGTTGTTGCCCGGGTCGGCGATCAGGACGTTGCCCGCCGCGTCCAGCGCCACCCCCGCAGGGCCGACCTCGGCCTTGGTGGCCGGGCCGCCGTCGCCCAGGCCGCCGGTGCCGCCGCCGGCGACGGTGTAGATGTCGCCGGCGGTCATCGCCCGCCCGTAGAACGTGCCGGTCCTGGCGGCCGCCACCCGGACCCGGCCGTCGAGCTGGTCGGCGATGACCAGGTTGCCCGCGGCATCCACGGCTACCCCGCCCGGAGCGCTGAGCTGGGCCTTGGTGGCCGGCCCGCCGTCGCCCAGGCCGCTGGTGCCGCCGCCGGCCACGGTGTAGATGTCCCCGGCGGTCATCGCCTGCCCGTAGAACGTGCCGGTCTTGACCGCCGCCACCCGTATCCGGTTGTTGCCGTGGTCGGCGATCACCAGGTTGCCCGCCGCGTCCAGCGCCACCCCGGCCGCGCCGACCTCGGCGAAGGTGGCCAGGCCGCCGTCGCCCAGGCCGTTGTGGCCCCCGCCGGCCACGGTGTAGATGTCCCCGGCGGTCATCGCCTGGCCGTAGAACGTGCCGGTCTTGACGGCCACCACCCGGACCCGGGCGCCGGCCGCGATCACCAGGTTGCCCGCCGCGTCCAGCGCCACCCCGGCCGGGGAGAGGAACGCGGACGTGGCCGGGCCGCCGTCACCCGGATCGCTGGTGCCGCCGCCGACGATCGTGTAGATGTGCCCGCCGGTCATCGCCCGCCCGTAGAACGTCGCGGTCCTGGCCGCCACCACCCGGACCCGGAAGTCGCCGCCGTCAGCGATGATCAGGTTGCCGGAACCGTCCACGACGGTCCCGCACGCGCCTTCCAGCCCCGCCCGGGCCGCCAGGCCGGCGTCGCCGAGCGGGCTGAAGGCGCCGGTGCCGGCGGGCGTTGTCAGCGTCCCGCCCGGGCTCACCTGCCGCACCGTCTGGCCGGCCGCGGCGTACACGACGCCGGCGGCGAACGACACGCCGCACGGGGTGAGGGCCACGCTGGTGGCCGGGGCCGGGCCGGGGGCCTTGCCACCGGCGACCGTGGAGATGTCCCCGGCCACCAGCGAACTGCCGCCGGTCAGGCCGAAGCGTGACGCCGACGGCGACCGCGCGCCAGCCGCGGCCGTCGCCGCCGTCACCAGCGCGGTCACCGTCGCCGCCGCGACGACGACCGCTACCCGCTTAGCAGGCCCCCCGCGTGCGCGGTACTTGGCACCGCCGGTTCCCATGGGCATCAACGCCACCATCCTTTCCATCGGGGGGCCCACATCAGCACAAGCCAGCGAGGACGGCACCAATCTAGGGCGAACCGCCCATCATGCGCCGGGAAACGCGAGGCCCCCGGCCGCCGGGCGGCGGCGCGGGCGGAGGATAGGCCCATGGACGGGCGCTGGGAGTTCTGGATCGACCGCGGCGGCACGTTCACCGACGTGGTCGCGCGCCGCCCCGACGGCACGCTCGCGGTGCACAAGCTGTTGTCGGAGAATCCCGGCGCCTACGACGATCCCGCGGTGGCCGGCATCCGGTATCTGCTGGGCATCGCACCAGGTCAGGATATTCCGGCCGAACGAATCGCCGTGGTCCGCCTGGGTACCACGGTGGCGACGAATGCCCTGCTGGAGCGCACGGGCGAGCCGTGCGTGCTGGTCATCACCAAGGGGTTCGCCGACGCGCTGCGGATCGCCTACCAGGACCGGCCGAATATCTTCGACCGGGAGATCGTCCGGCCGCGGATGTTGTACTCGGCGGTGATCGAGGCCACCGAGCGGGTCGGCGCGCGCGGCGAGGTGCTGGTCCCGCTCGACGAGGACGCCGTGGCCGCCGGCCTGCGCGCCGCCCACGGCGCCGGGTTCCGCTCGGTGGCGGTGGTCTGCCTGCACGGCTACCGTTTCCCGGCGCACGAGGCGCGGATCGGCGAGATCGCCACGGACATCGGGTTCACCCAGGTGTCGCTGTCGCACGAGACCACCCCGCTGATGAAGCTGGTCTCCCGCGGCGACACGACGGTGGTGGACGCCTACCTGTCCCCGGTGCTGGCCCGGTACGTGGCCAGCGTGACCGGCGAGTTGCCCGGCGTACGGGTGCAGTTCATGCAGTCCCACGGCGGCCTGGCCAGCGCGCAGTCGTTCCGCGGCAAGGACTCGATCCTGTCCGGGCCCGCCGGGGGCATCGTGGGCATGGCCCGGACCGCCCAGGCGGCCGGGTTCGGCCGGGTGATCGGGTTCGACATGGGTGGCACCTCCACCGACGTGTCGCACTTCGCCGGTGAGTTCGAGCGGCAATACGAGACCCAGGTCGCCGGGGTCCGGATGCGCGCGCCGATGCTGGCCATCCACACGGTGGCCGCGGGCGGCGGGTCCGTGCTGGCCTTTGACGGCAGCAGGTTCCGTGTCGGCCCCGGCTCCGCCGGGGCGGTGCCCGGGCCGGCCGCCTACCGGCGCGGCGGGCCGCTCACCGTCACCGACGCCAACGTCATGCTCGGCCGGATCCAGGCCGGCCACTTCCCCGCGGTGTTCGGCCCCGGCGGCGACCAGCCGCTGGACACCGCGGTGGTCGCGGAGAAGTTCGCCGCGCTGGCCGACGAGATCGGCGCGGCGACCGGGCGCCGGCCCGGCCCCGAGGATGTCGCCGCAGGGTTCTTGGCGATCGCGGTCGCCAACATGGCCAACGCGATCAAGAAGATCTCGGTGCAGCGCGGCTACGACGTGACCCGCTACGTGCTCGCCACGTTCGGCGGGGCCGGCGGGCAGCACGCCTGCGCGGTCGCCGACGCGCTCGCCATCGAAACCGTGCTGATCCACCCCCTGGCCGGGGTGCTGTCCGCCTACGGGATGGGCCTCGCAGACCAGACCGCGATGCGGGAGCAGGCGGTCGAGGCGCCGCTGGTGAAGGGGGATGGGGAAGGCGGAACGGGAAGGCAGGTGGGGGGTGGCGCGCTGCTGGCGGAACTGGACCAGATCGCGGCAAGGCTGGAGGCCGGCGCGCTGGCCGAATTGGCCCGTGACGGCGTCGACCCGGCCCGCGCCACCAGCACCCGCCGGGCGCACCTGCGCTACGACGGCACGGACACCGCGCTGCCGGTCCCGCTGGGCACGGTGGCCGAGATGACCGCCGGGTTCTCCCGCGCCTACCGGCAGCAGTTCTCGTTCCTCATGCCGGACAAGGCGATCGGCGTCGAGGCGGTCTCGGTTGAGGTCGCGGTGCCGGCCCCGGCGCCGGCCCGCCCGGAGGCCGGCGCCGCGGCTGGTTCCCGGGCAGCCACGCCGGCCGCTGGGGCGCCCGGTGCCGCGGCTGGTTCCCGGGCAGCCACGCCGGCCGCTGGGGCGCCCGGTGCCGCGGCTGGTTCCCGGGCAGCCACGCCGGCCGCTGGGGAACCAGGCGGCGGGGGCGAAATCGTTCGGATGTATGCCGGCGGGCGGTGGGCGGATGTGCCGCTCGCGCGGCGGCGGGACCTGCGGCCCGGGGCGGGCGTCGACGGCCCGGCGCTGATCACCGAGGACTTCGCGACCACGGTGGTGGAAGCGGGCTGGCGGGCCGAGGTCACGCCGCGCCTCGACCTGCTGCTGACCCGGGTGGCCCCGCGGCCGGGGCGCAGCGAGGCGGGCACCGGCGTGGACCCGGTGATGCTGGAGATCTTCAACAACCTGTTCATGTCGGTGGCCGAGCAGATGGGCGCGCGGCTGCGGGCCACCGCGCACTCGGTCAACATCAAGGAGCGGCTCGACTTCTCCTGCGCGGTGTTCGACGCCGACGGCGGGCTGATCGCCAACGCCCCGCACATGCCGGTGCACCTGGGGTCGATGGGCGAGAGCATCGCGATGGTCGCCGCGCGCAACGCCGGCGCCATCCGGCCCGGCGACGTGTACATGCTGAACGACCCCTACCACGGCGGCACGCACCTGCCCGACGTCACCGTGGTCACCCCGGTGTTCGACGCGGCGGGGGCCAGCCTGCTGTTCTACGTCGCGTCGCGGGGGCACCACGCCGAGATCGGCGGGATCACACCCGGGTCGATGCCCGCGCTCAGCACCGTGGTGGACGAGGAGGGGGTGGTGATCGACAACTGGCTGCTGGTGCGGGACGGGGCGCTGCGCGAGGCGGAGACGAGGCAACTGCTCACCACCGCGCCCTACCCGTCCCGGAACCCCGAGGTGAACCTGGCCGACCTGCGCGCGCAGATCGCCGCGAACGAGCGGGGGGTCTTCGAGCTGCGCCGGATGGTCGCGCAGTTCGGCCTGGACGTGGTGCATGCGTACATGGGGCACGTGCAGGACAACGCCGAGGAGGCGGTGCGCCGGGTCATCGGGGCGCTGCCCGACGGCGAGTGCCGCTACGAGACCGACGGCGGCGCGGTCATCAGCGTGGCGGTCCGGGTGGACCACGCGGCCCGGTCCGCGGAGATCGACTTCACCGGCACCTCGGCGCAACTTCCCGGCAACTTCAACGCGCCGTCCTCGGTCGCCATGGCCGCGGTGCTGTACGTGCTGCGCACGCTGGTGGCCGACGAGATCCCGCTGAACTCCGGGTGCCTGAAACCGGTCAAGGTGATCATCCCCCCGGGGTCGATGCTGGCCCCGCGGTACCCGGCCGCGGTCGCCGCGGGCAACGTGGAGACCTCCCAGGCGATCACCGGGGCGCTATACGCGGCGCTCCGCGTGCAGGCCGAGGGCTCCGGGACGATGAACAACGTGACGCTCGGCAACGCGCGGCACCAGTACTACGAGACCGTGGCCAGCGGGTCCGGCGCCGGCAATGGGTTCGCGGGCACCGACGTGGTGCAGACGCACATGACCAACTCCCGGCTCACCGACCCCGAGGTGCTGGAGTGGCGCTACCCGGTGCGGGTGGAGAGCTACGCGATCCGCCGGGGCAGCGGCGGCGCGGGGCGCTGGCCCGGCGGCGACGGCGGCCGCCGGGAACTGCGCCTGCTCGACCCGATGACGGTGACCACGCTGGCCGGCCACCGGCGGGTGCCGGCGTACGGGATGGCAGGCGGGCGGCCGGGCGCGCTCGGCCGGCACTGGGTGGAGCGCGCCGACGGCACGGTGGTCCCGATGCGCGGCTGCGACAGCGTCGAGGTGGGCGCGGGCGACCTGTTCGTCATCGAGACCCCCGGCGGCGGCGGCTACGGCGTACCAGGTGACGGCGGCAGCGGCCGGTGATCCAGACTGGGGTCATGACAACCGAGACGGCTCCTGGCGCGGCCGGGGCGGTGCTCGCGGGCCAGCGGGTGGAGTTGCTGGACACCGCCCGCGTCTACGCCTGCGGCATCACCCCCTACGACGTGACCCACCTCGGGCACACGGCCACGTTCGTGTGGATCGACACGCTCGGCCGGGTGCTGCGCCTGCTCGGCGTCCAGCCGGAGGTGTGCCGCAACGTCACCGACGTGGACGACGTGCTCGACGCGGCGGCGGGCCGGGCGGGCGCAGCCTACGACGAGTTCGCCGCGATCCAGCAGTTCGGGTTCGACCGGGACATGGCCGCGATCGGGGTCCGCCCGCCGGAACACGAGCCGCGCGCGCACCGGTACGTGGGGCAGGTGATCAGGCTGGCCTCGGGGCTGCTCGACGCCGGCGCTGCCTACCCGCGCGCGGGCGGGGTGTACTTCCGCGGTGCGGCGGTGGCCGGCCGGGCCGGGCTCGGGCGGGCCGAGGCCGTGGCCTTGTCCGCGGAGTTCGGCGGGCGGCCGGACGACCCGGCCAAGGACGACCCGCTGGACGTGGCGGTGTGGCAGGCGGCCGAGCCGGGGCACCCGGCGTGGGAGTCGCCGTGGGGCCCGGGCCGGCCCGGGTGGCACGCCGAGTGCGCGGCGATGGCCATGTCGGTGTTCGGGCCCGCGGTGGACGTGCACGCCGGCGGCGCCGAACTGCGCTTCCCGCACCACGCCTACCACGCGGCGATGGCCGAGGCGTTCACCGGCGTGCGCCCCTACGCGCGTGCCTGGTTTCACACCGGCGTGGTCACCATCGACGGCGCCAAGATGGCCAAGTCGGCCGGCAACCTGGTGCTGCTCGGCGACCTGCTGGAGGAGCACCCCGCGGGGGCGGTTCGGCTGATGATCCTGGACCGGCCCTGGGCGCAGGGCTGGGACTACCGGCCGGAACTGCTGGCGGCCGCCGCGGCCCGGCTGGAAGCCCTCTACCGGGCGGCGGCGCGGAACGCGGCGGACGACGCCCCCGCGGTGGCCGAACTGCGCCGGCTGCTCGCCGCTGACCTGGACGTGCCGGCCGCGCTGGACCTCGCCACCGAGGCGGGCGGCGCGCCCGCCCGCACCCTGGCCCGGGTGCTCGGCCTGACCTAGGGCCCCGGCCGGTGATGAAGGAACCGGGCCGTAGGCCAGCGGGGGGTTCCGGGGGGTCGCCCCCCGGGCTAGCAGGGCCCCGGCCGGTGACGGAGGAACCGGGCCGTAGGCCAGCGGGGGGTTCCGGGGGGTCGCCCCCCGGGCTAGCAGGGCCCCGGCCGGTGACCGGCTGGAGTAGGTTTGCCTCGCGCTGGTACAAAAGGGAGGAATTATGCGGCTGACCAAGCTGGGGCACGCGTGCGTACGGCTGGAGAAGGACGGCGGGGTGCTGGTCATCGACCCCGGCGCGTTCAGCGGCGACCACGCGCTGGACGGGGCCGACGCGGTGCTGGTCACCCACGAGCACTTCGACCACGTGGTGCCGGACGCGCTGCGGGCCGCGCTGGCCGCGAACCCGGGCCTGCGGGTGTGGGCGCCCGCACCGGTGACCGAGCAGTTCGCCGGGTTCGGCGACCGGGCCACGACGGTCGCGCACGGCGACGACTTCAGCGCGGCCGGGTTCGGCGTGAACGCCTACGGGGCCGAGCACGCGGTGATCCACCCGGACATCCCCACGGTCGCGAACGTCGGGTTCCTGGTCGACGGCGAGGTGTTCCACCCCGGCGACTCCTACACCGTGCCCGAGGACCCGGCCGGCACGCTGCTGCTGCCGGGCAGCGGGCCGTGGCACAGCACGGCGCAGATGATCGACTACGCGCGCGCGGTCGCCCCGCGCCGCGGGTTCCTGATCCACGATGCGCTGCTGTCCGAGATCGGCCTGAGCGTGTTCGACATGTTCGCCGGCCTCGCCGCGGGACCCAACAACGCGCCGTACACGCGGCTGGCGCCCGGCACCAGCGTCGACCTATGACCTGCCGATGAGGTAGCCCCAACCGGCTAAACAGCCGATCAGCCCGTCCCCTCGCTCCCCATAGCCTGCCGCAGTCCGGGCACGGCAACCGGGGGGACAGGCGATGGCACAGGGGACCGCGAACTTCGTCCACCGGCACGTGGGCTGGGGCGGCGGCTGCATGCCCGCCATCCTCATGTACCACTCGGTGAGCCCGTACTCCCGGGACCCCTACCAGGTCACCGTCAGCCCGGCCCGGTTCCGCCAGCAGATGGCCTGGCTGCGGGCGCGCGGGCTGCGCGGCGTCGGCGTCGCCGACCTGCTCGTGGCGCGCGCCCGCGACGGCGCGGCCGGCCTGGTCGGCCTCACCTTCGACGACGGCTACTCCGATTTCATGCAATACGCCCTGCCGGTGCTGGACGCCTGCGGCTTCACGGCAACCGTGTTCCCGCTGGCCGCCCGCCTGGGCGGGACGAACACCTGGGACCCGGCGGGCCCGCGCAAGCCCCTGATGACCGCCCGCCAGGTGCGCCAGGCGGCGGAGGCCGGTATGGAGATCGGCTCGCACGGGCTGCGGCACATATCGCTGCCCAGCGCCGGCGGCGCGGCGCTGACCGCGGAGCTGGAGAACAGCCGCGCCGTGCTCCAGGCGGCGAGCGGCCAGGCGGTGACCGGGTTCTGCTACCCGTACGGGGACGCCGACCTGCGGGTCCGGGACGCCGTGCGGGCGGCCGGCTACTCCTACGGCTGCGCCATCTGGCGCGGCGAGCACACCAGCCAGCACGCCCTGCCGCGGACCCACGTGGGGGACGCGGACTCGCCGTGGCGGCTCTGGGCCAAGGCGCTCAAGCACCGCGTGGCCTGGGACTACCTCAACCGGCCCGTCCAGCACTCTGCGTAGCCGGGCTACCCCCGTTGCCCGAGGCGGCCGGCGCGGGGCGCTGGCAGATTCGGGTTTCGCACCACATCGATGCAGTTCACGCCATTCGAGGGGACCGGCACCGTGGCACCGCATGAGCTCTCCCTGGCCGTCAACGGCCGGGAGCGGCAGCTGACCGCCAAGCTCGTCCCATACCGCCCGCCCGCCGCCGGCGGCAACGGGCACGGGCCAGGCCCCGGCACCGTGGCCATCGTGGGGCTCGGCTACGTCGGCCTGCCCACCGCGCTGGCCCTGCACGGGCGCAGCCCGCGGATCCTCGGCATCGACGTCAGCGCCGAGCGGCTGACGGTCATCGACGCCCGCGAGGCCGACCTCGCCGAGGCCGACCGGCCGGTGCTCGACGCGGCGCTGCGCTCCGGCACCCTGCAGCTGACCAGCGACACCGGCGCGGCCGGCGCCGCGGACGCGGTCATCATCTGCGTCCCCACCCCGGTGGACTCCTCGCACGCTCCCGACCTGGCCGCGCTGCGCGGCGCCTGCGCGTCCGTGGTGGCCGGCGCCCGGCCCGGGCAGACGATCATCCTCACCTCGACCACCTACGTCGGCACCACGCGCGAACTGCTCACCGAGCCGCTCGCGGCGCGCGGGCTGGCCGCCGGGCGGGACGTGTTCGTCGCGTTCAGCCCGGAGCGGATCGACCCGGGCAACCCCGACCACGAGCACCGGGAGACGCCGCGGGTCGTGGGCGGGGTCACCGCGGCCTGCGCGGAGCGCGCGGCCGGCGTGGTCAGCCTGCTCACCGACCGGGTCTACGTGCTCAGCTCCCCGGAGGCGGCCGAGGCGACCAAGCTGTACGAGAACATCTTCCGCGCCGTGTCGCTGGCGCTGGCCAACGAGTTCGCCGACGCGTGCACCGCGCTCCGGCTCGACCCGATCGAGGTGACCCTCGCCGCCGGCACCAAGCCGTACGGTTTCCTCGGCGCGTTCCCCGGGCCCGGTGTGGGCGGCCACTGCATCCCCTGCGATCCCTACTACCTGCTGTGGCAGCTGGGCCAGCGGGACCACCGCGCGCCGCTGATCGAGCAGGCCATGCGCTCGATCGCGCTGCGGCCCGGCCGCGTGGTGGACCGCGCCGCCGAGACGGCCGGCCCCGCTGGCCTGGCCGCTGCCCGGGTGGTCGTCGTCGGGGCGAGCTACAAGGCCGGCGTGGCGGACCTGCGCGAGTCGCCGGCCATCCCGATCATCGCGGGACTGGCCGCGCGGGGCGCCGCGGTCTCGTTCTACGACCCGCTGGTGCCGGTCCTGCGGCTGCCGTCGGGCCGCGAAATCCGGTCCGTCCGCGGCCCCCGGCCGGAGGACTTCGACCTCGCGATCGTGCACACGCTGCACCCGGGGATCAGCTACGCCTGGGTGGCCGGCTGCAAGCGGGTGCTCGACGCGACGTACCAGTTCGACGCCGCCCCGCACCGCGCGGTCGTGTGACCTGTCATGATCACCGGCCGGATCCCGATCGATCCAAGCACCCCCGCTGTGGTGCTGAAGTTCGACCCGAACGTGATGCACCACGGCGGGCTGGGCGCCATCCGCAGCCTCGGCCGCCTGGGCGTCCCGGTCTACGCGGTGGCGGAGGCGCCGTGGGCGCCCGCGGCCAGGTCGCGTTACCTCACCAGGCGGCTGGTCTGGCGGCCCGACCCGGAGCGCGCCGAGCGGACCACGGCCGGGCTGGCCCGCCTCGCCGAGCAGATCGGCCGGCCGGCGGTGCTCATCCCCACCGACGACGCGGGTGCCATCTTCCTCGCCGAGCAGGGCGACGACCTGCGCGAGAGGTTCCTGTTCCCGGCCCAGCCGCCCGCGCTGCCGCGGCAGGTCGCGGGCAAGCACACGCTGGCCCGGCTGTGCGCCGAACTGGGCGTGGCCGCGCCGCGGGTGCTGGTGACCGACTCGGCGGAAAAGGCGCACGGCTTCGCCGCCGAGGTGGGGTACCCGCTGATCGCCAAGCTCGCCACGCCGTGGGCCGTGGCCGGCGCCGGGCTGCGGCCCACCACCGTGGCCCGGTCCGAGGAGGGCCTGGCCGGGCTCTGGGCCGCCGCCGGGCACGCCGGCGTGAGCCTGATGCTGCAGGAGTTCATCCCCGCCTGGCCCGGCGGGGACTGGTTCGTCCACGCGTACTGCGACGGCGCCGGCGCGGGCCGGCCGGTGTTCACCGGCGTGAAGATCCGTTCCTACCCGGCGCACGCCGGGCTGACCAGCTTCGGCCTCGCGGCCGCCAACGAGGACCTGCGCGCCGCGATGGCGCGGCTGTTCGCGGCGCTGGGCTACCGCGGGATCGCCGACCTCGACCTGCGCAAGGACGCCAGGGACGGCGGCTACAAGCTGCTGGACTTCAACCCGCGGCTCGGCGCGCAGTTCCGGCTGTTCCGCGACTGGGCCGGCCTGGACGTGGTGACCGCCGCCTACCTGGACCTGACCGGGCAGCCCTACGCCGTCCGGGGCCAGGTGAACGGGCGCCGCTTCGTCGTGGAGAACTACGACCTGCTCGGCGCGCTGTCGTACTGGCGGGCCGGCGAACTGGGGCCGGTGTCCTGGCTGCGCTCCCTGCAGGGATGCGAGGAGACCGCCTGGTTCGCCTGGGACGACCTGCTGCCCTTCGGCCTGATGTGCGCGCGCATGACCGCGCGCGCGGTGGGCCGGCCGGTTGCCCGCGTGCGGACCCGGCGGCCAGCCGGGCACCGGCGCCAGCCAGAGCCCGTCATCGGCTGGCTCGCTGATCCGAGAGAGGAAACACCATGAACGAGGCCGTCGACGTGGCGATCGTGGGCGCGGGGCCCTACGGGCTCTCGCTCGCCGCGCACCTGCGCAAGGCCGGTGTAAGCATGCGCCACTTCGGGCACGTGATGAACCTGTGGCGCGGCCACATGCCCACCGGCATGTTCCTGAAGTCGCAGGGGTTCGCGTCCAACCTGTCCTCTCCCGACGGCACGCACACCCTGGCCGCGTTCTGCGCGGCGACCGGGCGCCCGTACGCCGACTACGGCCTGCCGGTCCCGCTGGACACCTTCATCGCCTACGGCCTGTGGTTCACCGACCGGCTCGCGGGAGACGTCGAGGAGACCACGGTCACCGGGATCACCGCCGAGCCGGGCTGCTACGAGCTGGCCCTGGCCACGGGGGAGCGGGCCCGGGCCCGCCGGGTGGTCGTCGCCGCCGGCGTCGAGCACTTCGCCTGGCTGCCCGGTGAGCTGATCGGCCTGCCCGCCGACATCTGCACGCACGCCAGCGCGCACGTGGACCTGTCGATCTTCGACGGCAAGAGGGTCGTCGTGCTGGGCGCCGGGCAGTCCGCGCTGGAGACCGCCGCGTTGCTGCACGAGCGGGGCACCGACGTCCAGGTCGTGATGCGCAAGGACCGGCCGGTGTGGAACGGGGCGCCGCTGGCCGCAGACCGGCCGCTGCCGCAGCGGCTGAAGGAGCCCGAGGCCGGCCTCGGGTCCGGCTGGAGCACCTGGTTCTACTCGCGCCACCCGCGGCTGTACCGGCACCTGCCCGCGTCCACCCGCACCTACCGGGCGCGCACCGCGCTCGGCCCGGCCGGCGCGAGCTGGCTGCGGCCGCGGGTGGAGGGCGTGGTCCCGATCCGCACCGGCCGCGAGCTGCGCTGGGCGAAGGGCACCATCGACGGGATCACGCTATGCCTGGCCGGCGCGGACGGCAGCCGCGAGGAACTGTCCGCGGACCACGTCATCGCGGCCACCGGCTACCGGCCGGACACCTCCCGGCTGGCCTTCCTCGACGGGCACCTGCGCGCCGGCCTGCGGACGGTGGCCAGCACGCCGGTGGTCGGCAGGGACTACCAGTCCGCCGTGCCGGGCCTGTACTTCATGGGCCCCGGGGTGGCGCCGACCTTCGGCCCGGTGATGCGCTTTGTGTACGGGGCGGACCACGCGGCCCGGGCGATGGCTCCCGCCCTGATCGCCACCGCCTGGCGGCGGACCGTGGTGCGGGCGGGCACGGCACGGTGAACACTCTGGCCGCCAAGCGGGCACTCGACGTCCTCGGGGCGGCCCTGGGCCTGGCCCTGCTCGGCCTGCCCATGCTCCTGCTTGGCGCCTGCATGCGCCGGCAGCTCGGCTGCCCCGCCCTGTTCCGGCAGGTCCGCGTCACCGGCCCGGGCGGCCGGCAGGCCGTGGTGCTGAAGCTGCGGACGCTGCGCCCCGGGGCTGAGCGCTGCTGGGCCCCGTCGCCAGCCCAGTCCACCAGGCTGGGCTGGCTGCTGCGGGCCAGCCACCTCGACGAGCTGCCGCAGCTGGTGAACGTGCTGCGCGGGGAGATGTCGCTGGTCGGCCCCCGGCCCGAGCGGCCGCACTTCGCGACCCGGTTCGCCGCCGAGGTCCCCGGCTACGCCGGCCGGACCCGGATGAAGGCCGGCCTCACCGGCTGGGCCCAGGTGCACGGGCTCACCGGCGACACGTCGCTGCCCGACCGGGCGGCGGCCGACAACAGCTACATCGACCACTGGTCGCTGCGGCTGGACCTGCTGATCCTGGCCCGTACCGCGCGGCTCGCCGCCGCGGAACTGGCCGGTCTCCTGCGCCACCGCCCGGCGGCCCCCCGGGCGGCCGCGGCGCCGCGCGCCCTGCTTTCTGCTCCATCGATACCCGGCCGGGGAGGTCAGCAATGAAGGTCCTGCACCTGATCACCGGGCTCGGCGTCGGGGGCGCCGAACTGCAGCTCCGGTCGATTTTGCAGCACACCAGGCACGACGCCGACGTGATCACGCTGTACAACCCCGGCCCCGTCGCGGAGATGATCCGCCGCGACGGCGGCCGGGTGCGCAACCTCGGCATGACCCGCAACACCCAGCTGGGCGCGCTGCTGCGGCTGCGCCGGATGATCCGGGACGGCCGCTACGACGTGGTGCACGCGCACCTCTACCGGTCGCAGGTCTACGGCCGGCCGGCGGCCTGGCTGGCCGGCACCCCGGTGGTGGTGAGCACCGAGCACTCGATCGGCGAGACGCACCTGGAGCGCCGCAAGATGACGTTCGGGGTGCGCGCCCTGTACCTGGCCACCGAGCGGTTCTCCGACGCCACCATCGCGGTGTCCACGACCGCGCACGACCGGATGGAGAGGTGGGGGGTCCGGCCGCGCCGGATGACCGTCATCCCCAACGGCGTGGACCTGGGCCGGGTGGCGTTCGACCCGGCCGCGCGGGACCGCGTCCGGGCGGAGTTCGGCCTTGGTGCGCAGGAGTACGTCATCGGCCTGGTGGGCCGGCTCGACCCGAACAAGCAGTTCGACATGGTGATCCAGGCGGCGGCCCCGCTGCTGGACGCCACCACCCGGCTGCTGATCGTCGGCGACGGCGGCGAGCGCGGCCACCTGGAGGAGGTCGCGCGGAAATGCGGCGTGTCCGCCCGCGTGGTGTTCGCCGGTGAGCGGCATGACGTGGCCGCGATGCTCTCGGCGATCGACCTGTTCGTCGCCTCCTCCAAGGAGGAGACGTTCGGCCTGTCCGTCCTCGAGGCGCTCGCCAACGGGGCGCCGGTGCTCTACACCACCTGCCCGGCGCTGGACGGCCTGGGCGTGGACCGGGCCCGCCAGGTGCCGTCCACGGCCGAGGGGCTGCGCGAGGCCATGGCCGCCGAACTGCGGGCCGGGCCGGCCGAACGGGTGAGCGTGCCGGCCATCCGCGAGGCGTACGGGATCGGCGCGGTCACCCGCCGCATCGACGACCTCTACGAGCGGCTCGCCGCCTCGCGCGGCCGCATCTGGCGCCGCCGCCGGGGCCGCGCCTCCGGCGCACCGCGCCCGGCGTCCGAAGGAGAACGGTCATGAGGTACTTCGTCACCGGCGCCGCCGGGTTCATCGGGTCCTACCTGACCGAGGCGCTGCTGGACGCGGGGCACGAGGTGACCGGCCTGGACGACCTGAGCACCGGGCGGCTGGAGAACCTGGCCGCGGTCACGCCGCACCCGCGGTTGCGGCTGGTCCTCGGCTCGATCCTGGACACCGACCTGGTGGACGACCTGTGCGCGGGGGCGGACCGGGTGTACCACCTGGCCGCCGCGGTCGGCGCGTTCGTCATCAGGGACCAGACCCTGGAAAGCCTCCGCACCAACATCCACGGCACCGAGAACGTGGTGGAGGCGGCGCACCGCAACGGGGCGCGCGTCCTGGTGGCGTCCAGCAGCGAGATCTACGGCAAGAACACCAAGGTCGGCCTCCGCGAGGACGACGACCGGCTGGCGGGCTCGCCGCTGAAGTCGCGGTGGAGCTACTCCGAGGCCAAGGCGATCGATGAGAGCCTGGTGTCCGCCTACGCCACCGAGCGCGGCCTGTGGGCGGTCATCGCGCGGCTGTTCAACACCGTCGGCCCGCGGCAAAGCGGCCGCTACGGGATGGTGATACCGCGGTTCGTCCGGCAGGGGCTGGCGGGGGAGCCGCTGACCGTGTTCGGCACGGGGGACCAGGTGCGCTGCTTCTGCCAGGTCCACGACGTGATCCCGGCGCTGGTCGCGCTCACCGAGACCGAGGACGCCCGCGGCCGCGCGGTGAACCTGGGCAGCTCAGAGCAGGTCACCATCACGGGGCTCGCGGAGCGGGTCATCGCCGCGACCGGGTCCCGTGCCGGTCTCACCCGCAGCTCCTACCTGGATGCCTACGGGCCCGGCTACGAGGACATGCAGCGCCGCGTGCCGGACTGCACGCTGGCCCGCGGCCTGGTCGGGTTCGAGCCGGCCCGCACGCTCGACGACATCATCGCCGCGGTCATCGAGGACCAGCTCACCGCCGCGACGCTCAGCATGTGACGGCGGGGCCAGCACCGTGCGCGACCAAACCCGGCACCTCGGCGGGCCCGCCCTGGTGCCTCCCCCAGGGGCGGTTCACGGGCCGCCGGATCGCCCCGGCGCCGGCCCGGCACCCGGGCGGGCCGGCGCCGGACCACGGCGCCGGGTGATGAAGGGGGAATGGGGAGGTGGGTGGGTGGCCGGCCTGATCTGGCTGGCGGTGGTGCTGGCCGGGGCGGTGGCGGCCGCGACGACCCTGCTGCCGCTGCCCCCCCCGGCCGCCCCGCGCCGCGCGGTGGTGGCCTCGCTGCCGTTCTGGAACATCAGGAACGGCACGGCCACCGTGCTGGCACACCGGCGGGACTTCACCGAGGTGTCCCCCTTCATCTACGGGCTGGGCGCCGGCGGGCGGATCGAAGCGCAGTACCAACCGTCGCAGGCGGCCACCGTGGCCGCGGCCATCGCCCGGCTACGGCGCTCCGGGCTGCCCGTCGTGCCGACCCTGGCGAACATCACCGCGGGCAGGTGGTCCTACGCCCCGGTGGCGCGGATGCTGCACGACCCGGCCCTGTGCCGGCGGCAGGTGGCGGGCATCGTGGCGCTGGTGCTCGCGCACCGGTACGCCGGCATCGACATCGACTACGAAAACCTGCGCGCCGTGGACCGGCGCGCGTTCACCACGTTCGTCACCGGCCTGGCCGCCGCGCTGCACGCCCACGGCCGGACCCTGTCCGTGGCCGTGTTCGCCAAGACCTCCAACGCCGGGTACGGGCCGGCCAACGTGGCCCAGGATGACGCCGCGCTCGGCCGGGCGGCCGACCAGGTGCGGATCATGGCCTACAACTACCACTGGGCGACGTCCCCGCCCGGCCCGGTGGCGCCGATCGGCTGGGTGCGCGCCGTGCTGCGCTACGCCAAGGCCCAGATCCCGGCCGGCAAGATCATTCTCGGCGTCCCGCTGTACGGGTACGACTGGTCCGGCGGCCATGGCGCCGCGCTGTCCTGGCTGCGGGCCTTCCAGCTGGCCACCCGTTATCACGCTCGGCCGCGGTACGACGCCGCCGCCCAGGAGCCGTGGCTGCGCTACACCGCCGGCGGCCGCAGCCACGTGGTCTGGTTCGAGAACCAGGCCAGCTCGCGGGCGAAGTTCGAGGCGGCCGCCGGCTCGGGGGCGGGCGGGGTGTTCCTGTGGATGTTCGGGTACGAGGACGGCACGACCTGGGGGGCGCTGCACGCCGCGCTGCCCGTGCCCGCCCGCGCGCCATGATCCCCTGGTGGGGGCTGGCGGCCGGGGTGCTCGGCGTCAACTTCACGGTGTGGGGGCTGGCCGGCCTGTGCAGGCTGGCCGGGACGCTGCTGCGCCGGCGGCGTGCCGCCCGTCGGCCCGCCGCGCCCGGGGCCCGGCTGACGGTGGCCGACGTCGCGGTCCTCATCCCGGCGCACAACGAGGCCGTGGTCATCGCCGGCAGCCTCGCCGCGATCATGGCACTGGTGCCGCGGGCGAACGTGCACGTGGTCTCGGACGGGTCCACCGACGATACGGTGCGGATCGCCCACCGCGCCGGGGCGACCGTGATCGAGACGCGGGAGAACGTCGGCAAGGCCGGGGCGCTCGCCGAGGCGATCGAGCGGCTCGGCCTGATCGGCCGGTTCCTCGTGATCATGCTGCTGGACGCGGACACCCGGGTGGAGCCCGGGTACTTCGAGGCGGGCCTGGCCATGTTCGACGACCCGGGCGTGGTGGCCGTGGCCGGGTGTGTCCGGACCGCCCGCGGCCGCGCGCTGACGTTCACCGGGAACCTGCTGGTGAGCCACCGGCAGCGGATCTACGCCATCGGCCAGCGGGTGCTCAAGTTCGGCCAGACCTGGACGCGCACCAACGCGACCCACATCGTGCCCGGGTTCGCCAGCATGTACCGCACCGACGTGCTGCCGCGGATCGACATGAACCCGCCCGGCCTGGTCATCGAGGACTTCAACATGACGTTCGAGGTCTACCAGAAGCGGCTGGGCAAGGTCGGGTTCACCCTGGGGGCGGTGGCCGTCACCCAGGACCCGGACAACTTCGGCGACTACGTGCGGCAGACCAAGCGGTGGGCGGTGGGGCTGTGGCAGACCGTGCGCCGGCACCCGCCCCGGGCGAACCTGTTCAGCGCCATGCTGACCGTGCTGCTGCTGGAACTGGTCACCTCGAGCCTGCTGTTCCTGGTGCTGCCGCTGCTGCTGCTGGTCCTGTTCATCCCCGACGTGGCCAGCGGCGCGCCCGGCTGGCCGGTGTTCGCGCAGGCGTACGCGGTCGTCACGCTGCACGTGCGGCCGTCCAGCGTGCTGATCGGGATCGGCGCGCCCGACCTCGTGCTCACCTGCGCCGCGGCGGCCGCCGAGCGCCAGCCCCGGCTGCTGCTGTTCGCCCCGTTCTACCCGGCGATGCGCCTGGTGGACGCCGTCATCGGGCTGTCCGCGATCCCGGTGGCCTGGCTCACCCGCGCGAGCGGGCGCTGGCGCAGCCCGGCCCGCCGGGAGATCCCCACCGCGGCGAGCGCCGCCGCGCCCGATGCGGCCGCGTCTCATGCAAACGCAGGAGGGGGATCTCATGCGCGCACATGAAGACGTGGCGGCGGCGGCCCGGCATGGTTTTCAGATGAGCCCAACTCGCCTGATGCTGATCGACGATCACCTGATGATCACCGAGGCGCTCGCCGCGCGCCTGTCCGCCGCGATGGACCTGTGGGTGGCCGGCCGGTGCACCACCGCCGACCCCAACCTGTTCGACATCGCCCGCGGCCTGCGCCCGGACGTCATCGTGATCGAGGTCGCCCCGTTCGGCGACGACATCGCCGACATGCTGGCCAAGCTGATGGCGGCCCGCCCGGAGGCCCGCGTGATCGTGCTGACCTCCGATCACGACACCGCCCACGCGGTCGAGGCCGCCAGGGCCGGGGTCGCCGCGTGGGTGGCGAAGGAGCAGGGCGCCGCCGACCTGGAGGCGGCGCTGCGCGGGGTGATCAAGGGCGAGTCCTGGTTCCCGCCGCACATGCTGGGTGAGATCCTGCGGGAACTGCGGGCCGACGCCCGCCGCGCCAGCCAGGCCGACGACGCGCTGGGCATGCTCAGCAAGCGCGAGCGTGAGGTGCTGCTGGCGATGATGGACGGCAAGCGCGGTGGCCAGATCGCGGCCGAGCTCACCATCACGGCCGACACCGTGCGCACGCACATCCGCAACATCTTCGCCAAGCTCGACGTGCACAGCCGCCTGGAGGCCGTGCGGGTGGCCCGCGCGGCCGGCCTGCGCGCGCCGGGACAGGCCGCGTGAGCCAGCGGGCCGCCCCTGCCCGGGTCGCTGCGGTGATCACCCGGCTGGAGGGCGGGGCCGGGGTGCTCGCCCTGCGCGGCGCGGCCGCGCTGGACCCGGCCCGCTTCGCCGTGACGATCATCACCGGCGGTGGCGGCCCGCTGCTTGGCCAGGCGCGGGCCGCTGGCCTTGAGGTCGTGCTCGCGCCGTCGCTCCGCCCGCCGATCGCCCCGGCCGCCGACCTGGCGGCAACGTGGCGGCTGGCCGCGCTGCTGCGCGCGCGCCGGTTCGACGTGGTGCACACGCACACGGCCAAGGCGGGAGCGGTGGGCAGGCTCGCCGCCCGCCGAGCCGGCGTGGGCCGCATCGTGCACACCTACCACGGGTTTCCCTTTCACGAGTTCCAGGCGCCCGCGCGCCGGGCCGCGTACGTGGCGGTGGAGCGCCGGCTCGGCAGGATCACCGACCTGGCCCTGGCCGTGGGCGGCGGGGTCGCGATGGAGGCGGTGCGGCGCGGCCTGATCGCGCCGGACCGGATCAGGACCATCGGCGTGGCGGTGGATCAGCCGTGTCCCCTGGCCGCCGACCCGGTGGCGCGCCGGCGGGCCCGGCGGGCACTCGGCCTGCCGCAGGACGCGACCGTGGTGGGCGCGGTCGGCCGGCTGGCCTACCAGAAGGCGCCGGAGGACTTTCTCGCCGCCCTGCGCGCGCTGCGCCGCCCGGGCGTGGTCGGCGTGTGGGTGGGCGGGGGCGAGCTGGCGGGCCGGGTGGCCCGGCTGGCCGCGGCGCAGCCGCAGGCGCCGGTGCTGCTCACCGGGGAGCGCGACGACGTGCCCGCGCTGCTGCCCGCGTTCGACGTGTTCATCCTCGCCAGCCGTTACGAGGGCCTGCCGACGGCGGTGGTGGAGGCCATGCTGTGCGGCGTGCCGGTCGTCGCCACGGCGGTCAACGCGGTCGGCGACGTGGTGCTGCCCGGTGAGACCGGCCTGCTGGTCCCGCCGCGCCGCCCGGACCTGCTGGCCGGGGCGGTCCGCGCGCTGCTCGACTCGCCCGCCGACGCGGCCCGGATGGCCGCGGCGGCACGGGCCCGGCTGGGCACCCGGTACACCGTGCCGGCCCTGCGGGACGCCCTGGCGGCCGCCTACGCCACCCCTGGGACCATTGACACGGATGGTACTCGTTTGGTCGCCTGAGGTAATATCCATAACAAAGGCGCAGGTGGCGGGGGTTCCACGGAGCGCCTTGTTGTCACGCTGCAACCGCGGCCCGGACACCGGATGGGGGAAGCCGATGGGGTCGCCGCTGGAACGGCGCCGGAGCGAGGGACGGCGGGTGTCGGACAACCGGGACGTGCGCGCCCTGCGCGGGCTGCTGCACGATCTCGGGCACGAGGTGACGACGCTGTCGTACCTGGTCGAAGCGGTCCGCGGGGATACGTCCCTGCCGGCCGACTCGGGCTACCGGCTCGAACTGCTGTCGCTGGAAATGTCGCGGATGAGCGACCTGATCCGGCACGGGCTGCACGGTGAGCTGCCCGGCGAGGCCGGCCCGGTCAACGTGCGGGATCTGGCCGCCCAGCTCACCGAGCTGGCCCAGCTCGCCTACGAGGCGGACGTGACGCTGCTGCCGGGGCCCGCGGCCGTGGTCAGCGTCAGCCCGGTGCTGCTGTGGCGGGTGCTGTCCAACGTGGTGGAGAACGCCGCCCGCGCGGCGGGCCGCACCGGGACGGTCACCGTGGCGATCCGCCAGGCCGGCACCACGGTCATCGACGTGACCGACGACGGGCCCGGCTTCGGCGCGGGGCCGCCGGGGGCTGCGTCCCTCGGCATGGAGGTCGTCACCTCGCTGCTGGAGTCCTGCGGCGGGGCGCTGGCGGTCCAGGAGCCCCCGCAGGGCGGCACCACCGTGCTGGTGGCCTTGCCCGCGGAGCTCACCTCCCCCGCGGCCGGGGCGCAGGCGGGATCCCGGTGACCAGCCTGGTGGTGGGCGATGACCACGTGGTGTTCCTCGACGCCCTCGCCTCGGTCCTGGCCCAGCAGGACTACGCCATCACGATCGCCGGCACGGTGCCGGAGACCGTGGCGGCGGTCGCCGCGGGCCGGCCGGACCTGTGCCTGATCGACCGCCACTTCGCCGGGGTGGACAGCGTGGCGGCGATCGGGGAGATGCTCGCGTCCAGCCCGGACACCAAGGTGCTGGTGCTCAGCGCGGACCCGGACACCGAAGGCATCCTCGCGGCGCTGAACGCCGGCGCGTCCGGGTACCTGCACAAGACCCGCGGCGTGACCGCGCTCACCGCCGCGATCACCCGGGTGCTGCGCGGCGAGGTTGTGGTCGACGTGCCGCGCGGCGGCGGCCGGCCCAAGCCGGCCGGGCACGGCGATGCGCTGCGGCTTGCCTCGCACCTGACCGACCGGGAGCGCGAGTGCCTTGCGCTGCTGGTGGAGGGCCTGGACACCGCCGCCATGGCGCGCAAGCTGAGCGTGTCCCGCACCACCGTCCGCACGCACGTGCAGTCGGTGCTCACCAAGCTGGGGGTGCACTCGCGGCTCGAGGCCGCCTCGTTCGCCGTCCGCTACCGGCTGCTCGACGGGCGCGCCGGGCGGTCCCGCGCCTGACCCCCCGCCGGGGCGGCCGGTTGCCCTGCCGCGGCGGGGCGCGCCGCCCGGGCGGTGCGGCGGCGCCGGGCCAGCCACCGCACCACCGCGGCGGCGAGGGCCAGCAGTACCGCCAGCAGCGCCAGCCTGGCGATGGTGACCTGGGCGGCCTGCGAGGGCGCCGGGCCGAAGCGGTAGCCGTCGGTGACCAGCGTGCCGGTGGCGAACGCCGACAGGCCGAAGCTCAGCCCGGAGAAGCCGGCCGGGACCGGCGGTGTCCGCCAGTCCGCGTGGGCCCATCGCGCCGAGGGCGGGAAGTACGGTCCAGAGGTCCAGTACAGCCAGCGGCCCGCCGCGTTCCGGCAGTAGACGGAGAACTGGGTCGTGACCGTCGCCTTGTACCAGGCGCTGAGCTGGTAGGAGTGGCCCGGCCGCACGGGCAGGGCGCACTGGCCGAGGTCGAAGAGCTGCAGGAACTCGGCGCCGCCGCCGCGGTAGCCGGTCACGGTCAGCCGCTCCGCGAAACGCCCGGTGCGGGCGTCACGGACGCGCTGCCAGCGCGCCCTGTTCCGCCCGTAGCCGCCCTCCATCCAGCAGAACGGGGCGCCGGAGCGGTCCGGGGTCGCCATGTCCAGGTTGACCGCGGCCTTCGCCCCGGCCTTGGCCATTGACGCGTTCACCACGCCGTGCGGGCGCGCGACCGGCACCGTGACGGCCGGCCGCACCGGCCCGCCGAGCACCCGGTGCACGGTCCCCACGGTTATGCCGTTTGCCCGCTCCGCGGCCAGCCACCGCACGAAGGCCGTGAACGTGGCGTCGCGGATGGACAGCACCCCGCAGGAGGACGGGCACACATGGTGAAACACCAGCGGCAGCCAGCCGCCACCGGCGCGCTGCACCCGCAGCACCGCTTGCTCCAGGTCCGCGAGCGTCGTCGCGGAATCGACCTGGCCCGGCGTGCGGACCGCGAACGGGTCCGCGGGCGGCACGGTCTCCGCCGGCGCGCATCCCGGGCAGCCCGGGCCGGCCAGCCCGGCGGCGATCCGGGCCGCGTCGAAGCCGCAGTCCACTGCGATGGCCTCCACCTGCCGGTTCGCGGCACCGTCCGGGTAGGCGAACGAGGTGACGCGGAACCCCCAGCGGGTGAGGATGTCCCGGCTCACGCAGGCCTGGCGCCGGGCCTCGGCCGCGGTCGTGTCGACCAGGTCGAGGTGGGAGACCGTGTGGGCGCCGATCTCGTCGCCGTACGCGGCGAGCCGGTGCAACTCCGGCAGGGACATGTAGTTCGGGGCACCGACCGCGCCGGTGATGACGAAGAAGGTCCCGGCAACGCCGTAGCGGTGCATCGCCTGGCCGGCCGCGAACTGGCCGGCGGTCCCATCGTCGAAGGTGAGGGAGATCACCGTTGGACGGTGCGCGCGGCCGGGGGCCTGAGCCTGGGTGCCCGTAACCTGGGCGCCCTGGGCGGGCGCCGGGAGCCAGGCCAGCACCGCCAGCAGCAATGCGGCGATGGTGCCGAAGGCGGCCCGGGCGGGCGGTGGCGCCGTGCGGCCGCGGCGGCCGGCCCGGTGCTGCCCGCGCATGATCGTCACGTCCTCCCTCCGCACGCCGGGGTGTGGCCCAGGTCACGACGGTAACGCCGCTCCCCCGGCGCGGGCTCCTCCGGCCGGGGGAGCGGCGTTACGCGGTTCGCACGACCCGGGGCCGGCGGTGGCCGTGGCCTCAGGGCAGCGGGCGGGCACGGCGCCGCCGCGGGGGGCGGCCTTGCCCGGAATGACCGGGCATGCGAACCTGCTGCAGTGGCTCCCAACCCGGCAACCGCCCCGCCTGACCGGGCCTCGCGCGACCGGCCCTTGCGCGGCGAGCCGGTCGCCCGCGACGTCTTCACCGGCCTCCCCGGCCGCTATGACCGGCTCGCCTACCTGCTGTCGCTCGGCCAGGACCGGCGCTGGCGGCGGGCGGTCGTCGGCCACACCGCCGCGGCGGCGCCCCGGCTGGTGCTCGACGTGGCGACCGGCCCGGCCGGGATCGCGCTTTCGGTCGCCGCCGCGACCGGGGCGGACGTGGTGGGCGTGGACCTCAACGAGCCCATGTTGCGGGCCGGGCTGCCGCGGATCCGCCGGCCGCTGCCGGCCGGGCGGGTCCGGGTCGCCGCGGGCCGGGCCGACCAGCTCCCGTTCGCCGACGCGACGTTCGACGCGGTCACGTTCTCCTACCTGCTCCGCTACGTGGACGACCCGGCGGCGACGGTCGCCGAGATGGCCCGCTGCCTGCGCCCCGGCGGCACGCTCGCGTGCCTGGAGTTCCACGTTCCGCCGCGGCCGGCCCGGCGGGCCGCCTGGTGGTGCTACACCCGGCTGGCGCTGCCCGTGCTCGGCGGCCTCACCGGCGGCGCCGCCTGGTACCGGGTGGGCAGGTTCCTCGGCCCGAGCATCTCCGCGCACTACCGGCTGCACCCGCTGGCCTGGCACGTGGCCGCGTGGCAGGCGGCGGGGCTGACCGGGATCGGGACCGAGCTGATGAGCCTGGGCGGCGGGCTGGTCATGTGGGGGCGCAAGGGACCCGCCTCATGACGGCATCCGGGGAACGGTCGGCCTTCTACGCGGTCGGCCGGGGCACCGGCGGGCTCGGGGACTGGGTGACGCTGCTGCACCCGCCCTACACCCTGTGGCATCTGTCCTACGTGGCGATCGGCGCCGCGGTCATGCCGCACCTGTCGCTGTACCGGCTGGCCGGGACCCTGGTCGCGTTCTTCCTCGCGGTCGGCATCGGCGCGCACGCGCTGGACGAACTGCACGGCCGGCCGCTGGGCACCGGCATCGGCACCGGGGTGCTCACCGCCACCGCGGTGGCGGCGATCACCGCGGCGATGGTGCTCGGCCTGGTCGACGGGGGCTGGCGGCTGCTGCCGTTCGTGATCGCCGGGGGCCTGCTGGTGTACGGGTACAACCTGGAACTGTTCGGCGGCCTGCTGCACAGCGACCTTTGGTTCGCGGTGGCGTGGGGCGCGTTCCCCGTCCTGGTGGGCGCCTACGCGCAGCACTGGACGCTGTCGGTGGCCGCGGGGGTGGCAGCGGTGGCCGCCTTCTTCCTGTCCCTGGGCCAGCGCACGCTGAGCACGCCCGCCCGGATGCTGCGCCGGCGGGTCAGCGGGGTGGCGGTGCGGCTGACGTTCACCGACGGAACGGAGACCGAGCTTGGCCGCGCCGACCTGCTCGCGCCCATCGAGCGGTCGCTGCGCTACTTCGTGTGCGCGACCAGCGCCGTCGCGCTGGCCATGGTGCTGGCCCGGTGAGCGCCTTTGATGCCGTGGTGATCGGCGCCGGCCCCGCGGGCAGCGTCGCGGCGCTGGTGCTGGCCCGCGGCGGCGCCCGGGTCGCGCTGGCCGACAAGGCGGCCTTCCCCAGGGACAAGGCCTGCGGCGACCTGATCGGGCCCCGCGGCGTGCAGGTGCTGGCGGACCTCGGGCTGACGGTGCCGGACGCCGGCCGGGGCTCCGACCTGCTCGCGGTCGGCCCGTCCGGGCGGCGGAGCCGGCTGCCGGCCTTCACCGGCCGCAGCTACCCCGGCCACGGCATCGTGGTCCCACGGGTGGCCTTCGACCATGCGCTGCGCGAGGCCGCGCTGGCCGCCGGTGCAGTCGGCGTGCGGGCCAGGGTCACCGCCGTGGAGCGGGGGCCGGCGGGGACGGTGTCAGCGGTGCTGGCCAGCGACGGCCGGCGGCTGGCCGGGAACGTGATCATCGGCGCCGACGGGGCGCTGAGCCCGGTCGCCCGGCTGGCCGGGATGCTGGACCCGGCGGCGGCGCTGTGGGGGTTCGCGGTTCGCGCCTATGTCCGCGGCGAGGTGCCGCTGCCGCTGCTGGTCCTGCTTGAGTCGGTACCGTGGCGCATCTACCCGGGGTACGGCTGGCTGTTCCCCGGCGCGGACGGGCAGGCCAACGTGGGCATCGGGATTGGCATGGGCGGCACGCGGCGTTCCGCGCCGCTGCGGGACGACCTGGACCGCTTCACCGCGTTGCTGCGCGCGCGGGGGGACCTGCGGCCGGCCGCGGAGCCGGGCCCGGTCATCGGCGGCTGGCTGCGCATGGGCGGCACCGGTGCGCCCGCGGCCGCGGGCAACGTCCTGCTGGCCGGGGACGCGGCCGGGCTGATCAACCCGCTGCAGGGCGAGGGCATCGCGCCCGCCATGGTCAGCGGCCGGCTGGCCGCCGAGGCGGTGCTCGCGGACCCGTGCGGCGCGGGCCCGGCCTACGCCCGCGCACTGGACCAGGCGTTCGGGCGGTACCTGCCCGGCGCCAGCGCGCTGCAGCGCGCGCTGCTGCGCCGGCCGTGGGCGGCGTCCGCCGGCATGCGCCTGGTGACCGCCCCGGTCGTTCGCCGCCTGGTGGCCGGCACCTGGTCGATCTACTGGAACGGCCTGGCCGACGGCGCCGTGCCGCGCCCCGCCGCGTGGGCGGCCCGGGGCCTGGAAAAGACCGCGACGCGGCTGGCCCGGTAACGCCTCAGCCGGCCCGGTAGTTGTGCGGCTTGGAGCCCTGCAGCCGCGAGTTGGACGTGGCCGGCAGCGTGGCCGGGCTGACGAACGTGCTGCCGGTCGGGCCGGCCTCGACGGCCTCGTGGGTCGCGCTGCCGCGCAGCAGTTGGTTCCAGGTCAAGAACCACTCGGTGTACCCGTCGTCCCACGTGCCCGCGACCGGGCTCCCGGTGACGGTGATGGGGTCTCCGGGAACAGCATGGGCGTAGTACCACGTCGAGTCCTGGTAGTTCAGGTTCACGCAGCCGTGGCTGACGTTGATGGACCCCTGCTGCCCCACGGACCAGGGTGCGTAGTGGTAGTAGTTGCCGCTCCAGGTAAACCGCACCGAGTAGAACACCGGGACGTTCTTGTACCCGGGCCCGCTCATGAGGACCGGGTTTCCCTTCTCGATGGTCAGGTAGGTCCCGTTAGCCGTGTCGTCACCCGGCCTGCCGCTGCTGTCCGGCCAGACGCCGAACCGCTTGCCCTTCCAGTAGATCGTCGTGTGGTGGGTCCTGGTGCTGGTCACACCGATGAGCGAGTTACCGATGGTGAACGATTGGCTCAGGTTGGTGGTCCCGTACACCCCTGGCGCTATCTGGGCTCCGTTGAAGTGCGCGTCGAAGCTGACCTTGGTGTGCTGTGGCCAGTAGTTCCTGGTCCGGAAGTCGAGGGTCTGGCCGCCGTCCCAGTACCAGGCGCCCACCACGGGCTTGGAGCTCTTGATGTTGATCGCCTTCTCGATGCCGGCCCGGAACCTCCGGTCCACGGCCTGGCTGAAGTTGATCATGATGGGGATGCCGACACCGTAGCTCTGGTGGCCGAGGATCGTGCTGGCGGTGAACGTCCCGGCCGGGCGCTCGGTCCGGAACGTGCTCGTGGCCGTCGCGGTCTTACCGTCCGTGCCGGTCGCGGTCACGGTCACCGTGTAGCGGGTCGCGGTATGCAGCGGCCAGACCGTGTGCCAGGCCGTCTGCCCCTGGAGCGTGCCCGCCGCCGTCGCGTGGCCGGCCGTCACGCGGACGCTGCGGATCTTGCCGTGCAGCACGGTGACCGACACGCCCCGGCTGGTCTTCACGTTCGTGCTGCCGTTCGCCGGGCTGATCGCCACGCGGGCGCCGCCGCTCGCCACCGTCCTGGTCCCACCGGACGGGTTCCGGTTCGTTCCCTGGCCGGACGGCGAGGAGCCCGAGCATGCCGTCACGAGCAGGCACAGGGCACCACCGACCCCGGTGATCGCCAGCCCCGCCCGCCGGCCCCTGAGCAGGTGCCGGCCGTTCAGTGTCCGCTCCCTATCCCGCACTCTGGTCCTCCTGTGGTACCGACACAGCCACGGGGCCACGCCCCACGGCTACGGCCTCTCATCAATGCGGTGTCCTGGGCCGCCAGCGCGGATATCACCGCCGCCCTCCCCGCGTGCCGGGGAACGCGGTACCCGATCTCGGTCGATAGCCTCCGATACAGAGACGGACGAGACGGTCTGGCGGTTGCCAGCCCCCATTATGCCAACCAGACGTTGCGGGCGATGGGCCCGGTTCAACGCGACGAGGGCAGCAAGGACACAGATCGCCATTGCCGCCCACGGGACGGTATCACCAATGTGGTCGAACAGGGTGAGATGTGTCCACGGAACCAGGTTAATCCGGGCAAAAGCCACGCCGCGCCGCGCCGCGCCCAGCCAGGTCAGCTGCCGCCCCTGGGCGTCGAAGGCGGCGGTGACCCCGGTCAGCGCGGCCTGCACCACCGGCCGGCCGGTCTCCGCCGCCCGCACCGCCGACAGCGACGCGTGCTGCGCCAGCGCCCAGCTCCCCTGGAACGTCGAGTCCGAGGTCTGGTACACGATGAGCTGGGCACCGTGCAGCGTGTCCACCCGGGACATGTCGGGGAAGGCGGCCTCGAAGCAGATCAGCACGCCGAGCCGGAGCCGCCGCCTGCCGGGCAGCGGCGCGGTCATCACCCGGGCACCGTCACCGGGGATCATGTTGCTCGGCGCCGCTTTGCTGATCTTCGTCAGCCAGCCCAGCTGCTGCCGGAACGGGATGTACTCCCCGAACGGCACAAGCCGGGTCTTGGCGTAGGTGGCCACGATCCCGCCGCGGTCGACCAGCACCGCGACCTTGGACTTGCCGGCCGGGGTGTAGGAGTCCTGGTCCACCAGGATCGGGGCGCCGTCGGCGGCCGACAGCCCGCGGAGCTGGTCCAGCAGCGCGCGGTGGTACCGCAGGTCGTAGCCGATGCTGCTTTCCCCCCACACGATCAGGTCTGGGTGCCGGCGGGGGCCCAGCCCGGCGGTCAGCCGCTGGCTGGCCGTGCCCAGCGGTGAGGGGTGCGGGTAGTAGCCCGGCTGCACCAGGGCCACGGTCACCTGCCCCGCCGGGGGCGGCGGCGGCGTGAGCGCGAACGCGAACGGGCCCGCCCCCGCCGCGATGGCCGCCGCCGCCGCGCCCAGCCCGCGCAGTGCCACGCGCGGCGCGGTGACGCAGATCACGACTCCGGTGCCGGCCGCCACCAGGGCGAAGCTGACCAGCCAGACGCCGCCGACCGAGGCCAGCGCGAGCATCGCCGGGTGCTGCCACTGGCTCGCGCCGAGCAGCGCCCACGGGCCGCCCAGCGCCTGCCAGGACCGGATCCACTCGACAAGCAGCCAGAAGCTCGGCACCACGGCCAGCGCGGCCAGGCAGCGCCCGGCGGTCATCGGCGGGCGCAGCAGCGCCCAGGCGCTCACCCCGACGCCCGCCCAGCAGGCCCCGAGGACGATCGCCACCAGCAGCAGGGCGGGCCCGATGCTGGGGGCCAGCCAGTAGTGCGCGGCCATGATGAACCCGGCGCCGAACCACCAGGCGCGCACCGCGGCCTCGCGCGCGGACGGGGCACCGCGCATCAGCAGCAGGCCGGGCACCAGGGCGGCCCACGCCAGGAATTCGAGGTTGGGCGCGGGAAAGGCGAGCACGGGGATGGCCCCGGCGGCGAGCGCACCGTAACGGGCCGGCCGGGCCAGGGAGTGCCCCAGCCGCCGCCAAAACGACATACCACCATTCTGCTGCGGCCGGGCGCGGGCCGGGCCCGCGCCACGTCACGCCTCGGTAGCGATCAGGGCAGCCCTGGCGCGCCGGGCCGCGGCCCAGCCGTACGCCGCCCAGCCAAGCGCCGCCACGGTGAGCGCGGTGATCAGGTATTCGGGCCCGGCGCCGAGGCGGTCGGCCAGGGTGACCGTCCGCAGCAGCGGCACCCGCGCGTCGAGGATCGCCGGCCGCCAGGTACCGGTGCGGGCCACCAGGGTGCCGTCCGGCGCGATGACCGCGCTCACCCCGGTCGTGGAGGCGACCACCACGGCCCGGTCTGACTCCACCGCCCGGACCCGGGCCATCGCCAGTTGCTGCAGGCTCTCGCCGAGCTGCCCGTCCACCTCGAACGTGGCGTCGTTGGTCTGCACGGCCAGCAGGTTCGCCCCGGCCCGCACCTCGGAGGAGACCAGGCCGTCGAAGCCGACCTCGTAGCAGATGACGTCGCCGAGCCGGATCCGGCCGGTGTGGAAGACCACGGCGCGCCGCCCGGCGGTGAAGTTCTGCGGCTGCAGCGCCACCAGCGAGGTGACGTGCGACAACAGCCCACGGAACGGGATGTACTCCCCGAACGGGACCAGTTGCCGCTTCACGTACAGCGGGCCGGGGCCGCGACCGGGGGTCCACAGCTGCCCGGCGTTGCGCAATGGGTCCCTGAGTACCTCGCCGACCAGTACCGGCCGGTCGATGGCGCGCACCGCCGCGGCGATCGCCGCATGCACCGCGGGGTAGCGCCGGGGGTCCAGGTCGGTGGAGTTCTCCGGCCAGATCACCAGGTCCGGCGCTGGCCTGGTGCCGGCGCGCACCTGCGCGGCCAGCCGCTGCGTGGCCGCGGCGTGGTTCTGCGTCACGGTCGCGGCCCGGAGCAGTTCGGGAAGGTTCCCGGCGTGCGGCACGTCGCCCTGGATGGCGGCGACCGTGGCCATCGCGGTCCCGGCGGGCACCGGGTCCACCGGCAACAGCCAGCCCGCCAGCGCCAGTCCCGCCGCCCCCGCGAAGGCCAGCGCGGGCACCAGGCGGCGGCGCGGCGCACCCGCCGGGCCGGGCGCGAGCAGCAGCCAGGCGAGCGTGCTGCCGGCGAGCGCGAGGACGAAGGACAGCAACGGCGCCCCGCCGATCGCGGCCCACGGCGCGGTGGGCGCGCCCGCCTGGCTCATGGCCAGCCGGCCCCACGGGAACGCGTACGGCCACCGGTCGCGCAGCGCCTCGGCGGCCACCCACCACCCGGCGACGGCCACCGGCCAGGCCCGCAGCGACAACAGCACCCGCTGGCCCACGGCGAGGACGGCGAAGATCACCGCCTCGGCGATGGCCAGCACGGCCCAGGCGTACCAGGCCAGGTTGATCAGCCAGGAGATCAGCGGGACGAACAGCGCGAGCCCGAACAGCAGCCCGGCCACGAAACTGGCCCGCAGGGTCCGGCCCTGCAGCGCCAGCACCAGCAGCGCCGGGCCCAGGGGAGCCAGCGGCCAGGCCCCCACCGGGGGAAACGCGGCGGTCAGCGCCAGCCCGCCGGCCACCGCGGCCAGCAGCGCCCAGCCGAGCGCGAGGCGCGGCGCACCGGGCAGCCCACGCTGGCCGGGCAGCCGGCGCTCCACCGGCTCGGGCGCACCGGGCAGCCCACGCTGGCCGGGCAGCCGGCGCTCCACCGGCTCGGGCGCACCGGGCGGGCGCCGCGGACCGGCGGGCGCGGCAGCAGGCGCCGGCCCGGCATCGCCGCCCGTGGCCAGCGAGGCCGTAGGCGGGCCAGCGGCCGTGGGCAGGCCAGCGGGAGTACCGTCCGGGCTGGTCAGCGTGATCACCCTCCCCGCCTGCCGCACGGCGGACACGACACCTTGAGCGTAGCCGCGCCGTGCACCGGGCCAGCACCACGGGCTTTCATCACGCATCATGTGATCGTCCGTGATAATCTCGCCACCTTCCGTGTTCATGCGGAGAAGGATGCCGGTGCTGGACGCAACCGGCACAGGGGCGGACATGATCACCATTCGGTACGCGGCCCTGCCGGAGGGCTTACACGCGCGGGCCGAGGCGCAGGGCCGGCGCACGGTCATCTACCTGCGCCCCGGCCTGACCGCCGAGCAGCGACGGCTGAGCCTGCGCCGGGCCAGGCAATCCGCCAGGATGGGCTACGGTCCCCGGCTGTCCGGGCCGGGCGTGGCGCTGGCCGTCGCCCGCCACGTCGCCGCCGGGACGCTGCGGAACCTGGCCGCCGCGGTGCGCAGGCACCCGATCGGGTTCCTGCTGCTGTCCGCGGGGTTCGCCGCGCTGGTGACCTGGTACGCGCTGTTCGTCACGGTGTCCGTGCGCCTGATGCTGGGCCCGGCACCCGTCCCCAGCAGCACCCCCACCCCCAGTGCCTGCGTCACCGTGGGCGCGGCCCGCGCCTGCCGGTAGCGCCGGGCGGCGGCGCGGCCCGCACCGGCGCCGTCCCGGTAACCTGCACCGGGACGTGCCGCAGGGAAGGGGGTCGCCGTGAGCCGCCGGGGCTGGGCGCTGTTCGCGCTGATGAGCATCATCTGGGGCGTGCCCTACCTGCTCATCAAGGTGGCGGACGCCGGCGTCGCGGTTCCCGTCCTGGTGTTCGCCCGGGTGGGCGTGGGCGCGCTTGTGCTGCTGCCCCTCGCCATCCGCCGCGGCCAGATCCGCGTGCTGGCCGGGCACTGGCGGTGGCTGGCGGTGTTCGCGGTGGCCGAGATCATGCTGCCCTGGGCGCTGCTGTCGGACGCGGAGCGGCGCCTGTCCAGTTCGCTGACCGGCCTGCTGATCGCGGTGGTCCCGATCATCGGGGTGGTCCTGGCCCGGGTGACCGGCGGCCCGGAGCGGCTCACCGCGGTCCGCTGGGCGGGCCTGCTGGCCGGGCTAGGCGGCGTGGCGCTGCTGGCCGCCCCGCACCTGGCAGGCGGCGGCGCCTGGCCGGTCGCCGAGGTGATCCTCGTCGCGCTGGGCTACGCCACCGGGCCGCTGATCGCCAGCCGGAAGCTCGGCGACCTTCCGGGCCTGGGGATGACGGCGGTCTGCCTGGCCGCCGCCACCGTGGTGTACTCCCCGGCCGCGGCGCTGACCTGGCCGGGACGGCTGCCCTCGGCCTCGGTGCTCGCCTCGCTCGCCGCGCTCGCCCTGCTCTGCACGGCGCTGGCGTTCGTGCTGTTCTTCCGGCTCATCGCCGAAGTGGGCCCGGCCAGGGCGACGGTGATCACCTACGTGAACCCGGCCGTCGCGGTCGCCCTCGGGGTGGGCGTGCTCGGCGAGCCGCTGACGCCCGCGATCGTGGGCGCGTTCGTGCTGATCCTCTCCGGGTCGGTGCTGGCCACCAGGTCCGGCCTGCCAAGGCTGCGGCCGGCCCCGGGCCCGTCGCGGCCCGCCCCGGACCCGCCCGCGCGGCACCTCCGATCGGCCGACCGGCCCCCCGTCCGCGACTAGGATGACGACGGTGATAGATCTCAAGGCCGCCCGGCAGGATCCGGGGCGCTACCGGGCCGCGCTGGACCGCCGCGGCGCCGCCGCCGACTTCGACGCGCTGCTCGCCGTGGACGCCCGGTGGCGTGAGCTGACCGAGCGGGCCGAATCCCTGCGCTCCGAGCAGAAGCGGTCGTCCAAGGCCGGGCCGCCCGGGCCCGGGCAGCGCGCAGAGCTGAAGCGGCTCGCCGACGAGCTGAGCAAGGCACAGGGTGAGCTGGCGCTCGCCGACCACGAGCGGAACGCGCTGCTCGCCCGCATACCGAACCTGCCCGACGCGACCGCGGCCGACGGCATGGCCGAGGAGGATTCGCAGGTCCTGCGCGAGGTGGGCGAGCGGCCGGCGTTCATCTTCACCCCCCGCGACGCGACCGAACTCGGCTCCAGGCGCGGCTGGATCGACATGGCCAGGGGTGCCAAGCTGGCCAGCTCCCGGTTCGCCTACCGGATCGGCGACGTGGCCCTGGCCGAGCTGGCGCTGTACCGGTTCGTCCTGGACAAGCTGGTGGGCCTCGGCTTCCTGCCGGTGCTCCCGCCGGTGCTGGCGGGGGAGCGGGCCATGTACGGCACCGGGTTCTTGCCCACCGAGGAGTCCAACCTCTACCGCCTGGAAAAGGACGACCTGTACCTGACCGGCACCTCCGAGGTCGCCCTGGCCACGATCCACGCCGAGGAGCGGCTGGAGGAGGCCGACCTGCCCGCCCTGTACGCGGGGTACACCACGAACTTCCGCCGCGAGGCGGGCGCCGCGGGCAAGGACACCAAGGGCATGTTCCGGGTGCACCAGTTCGACAAGGTGGAGATGTACGTGTACTGCCTGCCCGAGGAGTCCGTGGAGTTCCACGAGCGGCTGCTCGGCTACGAGGAGGAGATCGCCCAGGCGCTGGGCCTGCCCTACCGGGTGATGAACATCGCCGTCGGCGACCTCGGCGCGTCCGCCGCCAAGAAGTACGACATCGAGGCCTGGTTCCCGGTGCAGCAGCGGTACCGGGAGATCACCTCGTGCTCGAACACCACCGACTACCAGGCCCGCCGGCTGAACATCCGGTACCGCCACCGCGCCGGCCTGGAGTTCGTGCACACGCTCAACGGGACCGGGGCCACCGCCAGGGCGCTGCTGTCGATCATGGAGAACTTCCAGGACGAGGGCGGCAAGGTGGCCGTGCCCGAGGTGCTCCGCGCCTTCGGCGCGCCGGCCACCCTGGGCCGCGGCGGCGAATAGCCACCAGGCCGCGACCGCCTGGGCCGCGGCGCCCGCGGCCGGGCGCCGCGTCAGCCGGCGAGGCGGGCCGCCAGCGCCGTCCCATCGGGCACGCCGAGGCCGGTGCACGCGTCCCAGCCGGGCCCCGCCTGGTACGCCCCGTTGTTGCCCTGGGTGATGTCGCGGAATCCCGCCGTGGCCGCCCCGGCGCTGACCCCCGCGTACAGCAAGGGCTGCATCAGGCCGAACGAACTGCCCCTGGCCTGCGCGAGCCGGCAGATGAGCGCCGCCCACAGCGGGGCCACCGCGCTGGTGCCGCCGACCACCGCGGACTGCCCGTCCACCAGCACCTGGTAACCCGTTGCCGGGTCGGCGTTGCCCGCGACGTCGGGCACGCCCCGGCCGGGCGTGCCGGTCCCGGCCTGGCCGGGCACCCCGGCCGAAGCCTGCCAGCCGGGCAGGCCGAACGTGTCGCTGACCCCGCCCCCGGTGGCGCCCCTGGACCCGTCGTTCCAGACGGTCTCCGCGGATACCAGGCCGGTGGCGGCGTTCACCTGCAGGCTGGTGCCGCCGCAGGCGAGCGCGTTCGGGCTGGACGCGGGGAAGTCGGCGTGGGGCTTCCCGTCCTGCACCCGGTCGCCGCTGCCGTTGTCACCGGCGGCCGCGGTCACACTGACGCCGAGCGCGGCGGCGTCGGCGAACGCCTGGTCCAGCGCGGCGCGGGCCTGGCCGGTCCAGGAGTCCTCGGACTGCCCCCAGCTGATGCTCACCACCGTCGGCGTCGGGTTCGCGTGCACCGCCGTCGTCACCGCGTCCACGAAGCCGCGGTCGGTGTTGGGCGCGAAGTAGACGACCTGGCCGGCGCCCGGGGCCACGGCCCCGGCGACCTCGATGTCCAGCAGCACCTCGCCGTCGGCGCCCTGCGGGTCCTGGCCCGCCACGTTCGACGCACCGTCCACCCCCACCGCCGTCACCACGGGAAGGGTGATGCCCAGGCCGGAGAAGTAGGCGCCGAGGTCCGCGGCGCCGAACCCGCCGCCAAGCTCGATGATGGCGATGGTCTGCCCGGTGCCGTCGGTGCCCGCGGGGAAGCCGTAGGCCTGCGCGACCTGGACCGGGGTGTAGGAGGCCGGGGCCGGCGCCCCCACCGCCTCGGCCTCGGCGCCGGAGGCCCGCCTGATCTGCGGCGAGGCCTGGGGGCGGTCGTCCAGGCCGAGCACGGCGAGCACCACGCCGTCCAGTTCGGCGGGCACCTGCAGGCCGCCGACCCGGTAGCGGTGCTGCGCGGTGCCCCCGCTTGCCGCCGGGTGGGGCGCGCTGACCCGGCGCAGTGTCGCGCCGAAGGCGCGCGAGAAGGCGGAGATCGGGCCGGCCACGGTGACCCGGCGGGCCCCGGCGTCCGCCCCGGTGACCTCGATCCCGAACCGGCCGAGCACGTCGCGGATCAGCGCCAGGTCCGCCGGGTCGGTGCCGTGCCTTGCCGCGAGCTCGTCCCGGCCGATCGTCGCCGGGCCGGTGACCAGGTCGGCCGGCAGCCCTTCCCGGCGGCGGGTGATCAGCGTCACCTCGATCCGTTCGGAGCCGTCCAGCTCACCGGCTGGCTCGGCGCCGGCCACGGGCCCCCGCTCGCTGCCGGGCAACGGCACAAAGGAATTCTCGGGCATGATCTGCTCCCCTGACTCGGGCGCCAGCTGGCCCCGGCGCACGGTCCCCGTTGGTCCCGCCATTATGATGCCCCTTTTGGGCCGGCGCTGAAAGCCTCATCGGCAAAGCCGGCGCCCGCCAATGCGCGCCGTTCTTTATCGTGACCCTTTTCCCGCGGCCCGCCGGGGCGGCGGCGTGGGCTACCAGACGTCCCCGTCGCGCCAGTCGCAGGTCAGCTCGCCGGACGCATCCAGCGGGACCGCCAGCTCGAACACGTACAGGCAGCCGTCGTCCTGCGGGGTCGGCCGGATCCCCGCCGGGGTGAGCGCCGAGGACGGCCCCTGCCACAGCTTCCAGCCGCGGGCCGCGTAGAAGCCCGCGCCCTCGTCGGTGGCCCCCAGCGCGCCGAGGTCGTACGCACCCCGCAGCACCCGCTCCAGCGCGCCCATCACGGCCGCGCCGTGCCCCTCCCCCCGGCGGTCCTGGCGCACCGCGACGGCCTCGACGTACCCGGCCCGCAGCGCGCGCCCCCGGTGCAGCAGCCGGCGCTGGATCACCGAGCCGTGCCCGATCAGCGCGGGCCCGTCCCAGACCAGGGCGTGCACCCCGCCGAGGGCATGTTCCCAGTCGGCCTCGGTCACCTCCCCGTTGAACACCTCGTCCAGCAGGGCGCGGGCCGCCCCGAGGACGGCGGGACCCAGGTCAGCGGTGTGCGCCGTGCGCAGCTCAGCCACCCGGCCATCCTCGCCGAAGCCGGCCCTGCCGGTCGATCCCATTCCGGCGCGGCGGGACTAGTTCCACCGCTCGAACGGCTCGTCGATGTGCTCCCCGGCCAGGAACGCCGGCAGCAGTTCGGGCAGCCGGCCGGGGTAGAAGCGGTGCCGGCTCGCGGTGATCTCGGGCACCTGCCACCAGCGGAACGTGACGAAGTCCTCCACCTCCTGTGGTGTCCGGCCGCCGTCGACGATGACCGGCCGGTCCGCCGCCAGCCGGGCCAGCACCACCACCTCGTGCTGGAGCCGCCGTTTGCCGCGCGACACCCAGGTGCTGTCGCGCCGCCACGACGGCGCGCGCACCTGCCCCGGGTCGAGGATCAGGCCGGTTTCCTCGCGGGTCTCCCGTACCGCCGCATCCACGTACGACTCGCCGGGGCCGATCCCCCCGCCCGGCAGTTCCCACCAGCCATCCGGTGTCTGGTCCGGGGTGAGCACGTGAAACAGCAGGACCCGCCCGGCGCTGTCGGTGAGCACCACGCGCACCGCGTCGCGTTCGAGGTCGTAACGCAGTTCCTCCACCCGCTCAGCCTAGACAGCGGGTGAGGCGGGCGCCGGCCAGCGCGGTGGCCCGGCTGCCCGTCGGGCCGGCGGCCGTGGCCGGTCCGGTGAGCGACGGTTCCTCCTGCCACTGGTCGAGGGGCAGGGGGGCCCAGATCGTGGTGTAGGCACCGGAACGCTCCTCGCGCATCACCTGCCAGTGGTCCGCGATCATCCCGAGCACCTGCCGGTTCTCGGCCAGCACCTCCATGACCATGGTGGTCGCGCCCCGGGCGCGGGCCCGGCCGACCAGTTGCCGCATCAGCGCCGCACCCACGCCCCGGCCCTGGTAGGCGTCCGCCACGACCACGCCGATCTCGGTCGGCACGGCGCCGCCGGGACCGGGCCGGTCGGCGGCCATGGCGTGGCCGATGATCACGCCGTCGCAGGTGGCCACCAGCGCGTCGGTGCGGGCGTCACCGCCCGCCAGGATGCGCACCATGGCCCCGCTGTCCGACGGGGCCCCGGTGAAGAACCTCAGGTAGCGGCTACGTGGTGACAGGCCGGCGAGGAACTCGCGGATCGGCTCGTGATCGCGGTCGCAGGGCCGGCGTATCGCAAAATTCCCGATCCGCCGCGTGCCTACCTGGGTTCGACTCACGAACCCAGACTTCACCAAGGTTGCTGAGTCTGTCAACTAGATTTAGCATGCATCCATGACACCGCGGCCCTGGATCCTCGACTACGACACCGCCAACTGCACGATCGGCGCGGCGGTGAGCCAGATCGGCGAGAAGTGGACCTTCCTGGTCCTGCGCGAGGCGTTCAACGGGGTCCGCCGGTTCGAGGACATGCGGCGCCGCACCCAGGCACCCCGCCAGGTGCTCAGCGACCGGCTGTCCCGCCTGGTCGCCGACGGGTTGCTGCGCCGCGTGCCGTACCAGGAGCGCGGCCAGCGCGCCCGGCTCGAATACCGGCTGACGCAGAAGGGGCTGGACCTGTACCCGGTGCTCGTCGCGCTGATGGAGTGGGGGGACAAGTACGCGGCCGGGCCCGCCGGGCCCCAGTTGCAGCTCACCCACCGCGACTGCGGGGCCGGTGTCCAGCTGCAGCTCGCCTGCACCGACGGGCACGTGCTGGACTCGCCGCGGGAGGTCACCCCGCTGCCCGGGCCGGGCGCCCGCAAGATCGCCTGACGCCGGCCGCCCCCGGGAGCCGGGGGCGGCGGCACGCAGATCCGCCACGCCCTGCTCCCCGCCGACAGCAACGCATGACCTTTCTGACCGCCGCCTGCGCTGCGGCGGGAATCCCCTTGCGCACGGGAATCCCCTGGCGCTGCGGGAATCCCTTGATCGAAAACCAGATGGCGCCGCATTCTCCTCAATTTCGCGGATTCTTTCCCTGCCCGCATTCCCCCGGCCCGCAGCTCGGTTACATCGCGTGGACGGCCGGCAACAGCCCCGTGACCTTGACATATATCGAATTTATGTTCGATAGTGTCAAGGTGAAAGCGGGGATCACACGAGTCACACGGCTATCAGCGCGGGGAAATGAGGGCGCCGCGCTGGCGGTCGGTAATCCCACGGCCGGCAATCCGCCGGCCGGTATTCCGCCCCCTGGCTATCCGCCGGCCGGTCATCCGCCGGCCGGTCATCCGCCGGCCGGTCACCCGCCGGCCGGTCATCCGCCGGCCGGCGCGCTGCCGGTGCTGCCCGCCCTGGGCGAACTGCTGCCGGGCGGGCTGGCCCGCGGTTCGGTGGTGGCGGCCGGGCGCTGGAGCCTGCTCTGCCTGGCCCTGGCCGCGGGCGCGTCGGTGGCCGGGGCCTGGTGCGCGGTGGCCGGGGTGCCGCAACTGGGGGTGAGCGCGGCGGCCGGTGTGGGCCTGGACCCCGCCCGGCTGCTGCTGGTCGCGGACCCGGGCACGGCCTGGCCGCAGGTGGTGGCCTCGCTGCTGGACGGTTGCGAACTGGTGCTGCTGCGCCCCCCCGGCCACGCGCCCGCCCAGGTGCGGCGGCGGCTGGAGGCTGTGCTGCGCCGCTGCGGCGGCGTGCTCGTCGTGGCCGGGGACTGGGACGGCGCCCAGGCACGGCTGCTCGTCACCCGCCAGGAATGGGCCGGGATCGAGGCCGGTCACGGGCGGCTGCGGGCACGGCGGGTGCTGGTGGTGGCGGACGGCCGGGGAGCCGCGGCGCGGCCGCGGACCCGGTGGCTGTGGCTGCCGGGCCCGGACGGCTCGGTCGGCCTTGCGGACGAAGCGATCACGGAAATGCGGGACACCGGGTGACCATGCCGAGCCCTGCCCGGGTGCTGGTGGTGCGCTGCCCGGAGTGGCCGGTGCCGCCGGACCCGGACTCCGGGCGGGCCTTCGAGCGGGTGGTGTCCCTGGTGGAGGAACTCTGCCCCCGGGTGGAGGTGCTGCGGCCGGGTGCCTGCGCGATCGGTGCCCGCGGCCCGGCCCGGTACTTCGGCGGGGAGGAGGCGCTCGCCGGGAAGATCGTCGAGGCGGTGACCGGCGGTGGCTTCGCCTGCCAGGCGGGCGTCGCCGACGGGTTGTTCGCCGCGCAACTCGCCGCCCACGCCGCGGCGCCGGGCACGGCCTCGATCGTCCCCGCCGGGCAGGCGCGGGAGTTCCTTGCCCCGTACCCGGTCAGCGTGCTGGACAGCGAGGAGCTGGGGCTGGACGGCGGTGAGATGGCGGAACTGCTGCCCCGGCTGGGCATCGTGACGCTGGGGGAGTTCGCACGGCTGCCCGCCGTCCAGGCGGTGAACCGGTTCGGCGCGGCGGGAGGGATCGCGCACCGGCTGGCGCGCGGCCTGGACCCCCGCCCGCTGGCGGCCCGCCCGCCCCCGGCCGACCTGTCGGTCAGCGCCGAGTTCGACCCGCCGGCCGAACTGGCCGAGCCCGTGGTGTTCGCCGCGAAGGCGCTCGCCGAGCGGATGCACGACGGCCTCGCCGGCCGGGGCCTTGCCTGCGTGCGCGTCCAGGTGCAGGTGATCAGCGAGGACGGGCAGGAACACGCGAGGCTGTGGCGGCACGACGGGCTGCTGTCCGCCCTGGCGGTGGCCGAACGGGTCCGCTGGCAGCTGGCCGGCTGGCGCGCGGGCGGGGAAGGGCCGGGCCCCGGCGGGATCGCCCTGCTCAGGCTGGCCCCCGACCTCCTCGTCCGCGCCCACGGCCGGCAGCTCGGCCTGTGGGGCGACGCGGTCGTCAGCGACCAGGTCGCCCGTGCCGCCCTGCGGGTGCAGGGCATGCTCGGCCACGGCGCGGTGACACGCCCGGTGCCCTCCGGCGGCCGCGGCCCGGCCGAGCAGGCCACGCTGGTCCCGTTCGGGGACGCCCGCGACCCGGAACACCCGCCGGGCCGGCCCTGGCCAGGGCGGATTCCCGTGCCGGTGCCGGCCACCGTATGCCAGGACCCGCTGCCCGCCAGGGTCAACGACGCCGCCGGCGCCCCGGTCACCGTCACCGGGCGCGCCCGCCTCTCCGCGCCCCCGGCCCGCATGTCGGCCGGCGGCGGGCCATGGCGGGCGATCACCGCCTGGGCCGGGCCTTGGCCCGTCGCCGAACGCTGGTGGCGCCCCCAGGCCGCCCGCCGGCGGGCCAGGTTCCAGCTGGTCACCGAGGACGGGGCCGCCTGGCTGGCCGCCGTGCAGGACGGCCGCTGGCAGATCGAGGCGAGGTATGACTGAGAGGCGGGTCATGGGACGGGCGTGAGAGAGACGGGTCATGGGGCGGGCGTGAGAGAGACAGGTCATGGGGTGGGATAACCCGCCGGTCTCATGGCGGGAACTGCACCGGCGGCTGTCCTGGGGCACCGGCGAGCCGGCGGACCATGCCGAACCAGACCCGCCGCGCCGGGTCATCCACCTGCCCGCCCCCGCGGCGGCTGACGGCCCCGGCAGCGCCCCGCCCTGGGCCGAGCTGCACTGCCACTCGTCCTACAGCTTCCTGGACGGCGCCTCCAGCCCCGCCGAACTGGTCGCCGAGGCGGGCCGGCTCGGCCTGGAAGCCCTGGCCATCACCGACCACAACGGCATGTACGGTGTGCCGCAGTTCGCCCAGGCGGCCGCCAAGCTCACCGAGCAGACGGGCATCAGGCTCGGCACGGTCTTCGGCGCCGAGCTGAGCATCGGTGCAGAGCGGCCCCCCGGAGCCGGGATCGAACGGGCGGGTGCTCCCGACCCCGCGGGCCGGCACCTGCTCGTGCTCGCCCGGGACCCGGCCGGGTACCGGCGGCTGTGCTGGGCGATCAGCGTCGCCCAGCTCGCCGGGGGCGAGAAGGGCCGCCCCGTGTACGACCTGGAGCAGCTCGCCGGAGGTCACGGCGGGCACTGGGTTGTCCTCACCGGCTGCCGCAAGGGCGCGGTCCGCGCCGCGCTCGCCGCCGAAGGCCCCGGGGCGGCGCGCAGAGAACTCGAAACGCTCCGCGACGCCTTTGGCCGCGACAACGTCGTGGCCGAACTGGCCGGCCACGACCTGCCCGAGGACGACGAGCGCAACGACGCCCTCTACCGGCTGGCTCGGGACACCGGCACCACGGCGATCGCCACCGGCAACGTGCACTACGCCTCCCCCGGCGACGCCCGCCTCGCCGAGGCGCTGGCCGCCGTCCGGGCCCGGCGCAGCCTGGACGAGATGGACGGCTGGCTGGCCGCCTCCGGCGGCGCGTACCTGCGGTCCGGCGCGGAGATGGCACACCGGCTGCGCCGCTACCCCGGTGTTGGCGAAAACACCACAAGGCTGGCCCGGGACTGCGCGTTCGAGTTCGGCGTGATCGCACCCAAGCTCCCCGACTTCCCGGTCCCCGGCCGGCACACCGAGGCGACCTGGCTGCGCACGCTGGTGGCCAAGAAGGCCCCGCACCGCTACGGGCCGCCGCACGCCGAACGGGTGAAGGGCGCCTACGCCCAGATCGCCCGGGAGCTCAAGGTGATCGACGACCTGGGGTTCCCCGGGTACTTCCTGATCGTCCACGACATCGTCCGGTTCTGTGAGGAAGCGGGCATCCTGTGCCAGGGCCGTGGCAGCGCCGCGAACTCGGCCGTCTGCTACGCGCTGGGGATCACCAGCGTCGATCCCGTTTTGCATGAATTGCTTTTCGAGCGGTTCCTGTCGGCGGGCCGGGACGGGCCGCCGGACATCGACCTGGACATCGAGCACCGCCGCCGCGAGGAGGTCATCCAGTACGTCTACGGCAAGTACGGCAGGGACAAGGCGGCCCAGGTCGCCAACGTGATCACCTACCGGCCGCGGATGGCGCTGCGCGACGCAGGCCGCGCCCTCGGCTATGACAGCGAGCAGCAGGACAGGTGGGCGAAACAGGTCGGGCCGCGTGAGTACGGGCCCGGCCAGCCGATCCCGCCGGACGCGGAGGTCCCCGAGCCGGTCACCGCGCTCGCCGCGCGGATGCAGCGGCTGCCCCGGCACCTGGGCATCCACTCGGGCGGCATGGTGATCTGCGACCGACCGGTGGGGGAGGTGTGCCCGGTGGAGTGGGCGCGGATGCCGGGCCGGTCGGTGCTCCAGTGGGACAAGGACGACTGCGCGTTCGCCGGGCTGGTCAAGTTCGACCTGCTGGGCCTCGGCATGCTGACCGCGCTGCGGGACTGTTTCGAGCTGGTGGCCGCGCATCACGGGGTGCGCTGGAACCTGCACTCGCTCCCGCAGGAGGACCCCGGCGTATACGACATGCTGTGCGCGGCGGACACCGTCGGGGTGTTCCAGGTCGAGTCCCGCGCGCAGATGGCGACGCTGCCCCGGCTGCGGCCGAGGAAGTTCTACGACCTGGTGGTGGAGGTCGCGCTGATCCGGCCCGGCCCGATCCAGGGCGGCTCGGTGCACCCGTACATGCGCCGCCGCAACGGAGCCGAGGAAGCCACGCTGCCGCATCCGTCGATGCGCCGCGCGCTGGGCAAGACGCTCGGGGTTCCGCTGTTCCAGGAGCAGATGATGCAGCTCGCGATCGACTGCGCCGGGTTCAGCCCGGCCGGCGCCGACCGGCTGCGCCAGGCGATGAGCTCCAAGCGCGGCCCGGAGCGGATCGAGGAACTGCGCGAGGCGATGCTGACCGGGATGGCGGCCCGCGGCATCGGCGACGAGGTCGCCAGGGACATCTACGCCAAGGTGCTGGCGTTCTCCAGCTACGGCTTCCCCGAGTCGCACGCGATCAGCTTTGCCTACCTGGTCTACGCGAGCGCGTGGCTGAAGTGCTACTACCCGGCGGCGTTCACCGCGGCGCTGCTGCGCGCACAGCCGATGGGCTTCTACTCGCCGGCCAGCCTGATCGGCGACGTGCGCAGGCACGGCGTGCAGGTACGCGGCGTGGACGTGAACGCCAGCGGGATCCTCGCCACCCTGGAAGGAGATTCGCTGAAATACGATCCGGCCCCGGTACCCCCCGTCCCCGCCGCGGCCGGATCCCCCGGTACCCGGGAGCAGGTCCCGTCCGGCGGGCGCCCGGTGCCGGGGCAGCCCGCGATCCGGCTCGGCCTGGCCGCGGTGCGGAACCTGGGCACCGACCCCGCCGCCCGCATCGTGGCGGGCCAGCCGTACGCCGGGCTTGAGGATTTCGCCCGCCGCACCGCCCTGCCCGCCCGGGCGCTGGAGGCCCTGGCCATGGCGGGCGCGTTCGGCTGCTTCGGGGTGCCGCGGCGGGAGGCGCTGTGGTCGGCCGGGGCGGCCGCGACCATCCGGGCCGGCCAGCTGCCCGGCACCACCGTCGGCCTGGACGCGCCGCCGCTGCCCGCGATGACCGCGGCCCAGGAGACCTTCGCCGACCTGTGGGCCACCGGGACCTACGGCACCCACCCGGTGGCGCACGTCCGGCAGCGGCTCGCACACGACGGGGTGATCCCCGCCGCCGCGCTGCGCACCGCCCGGCCGGGCGCGGCCGTGGTGGTGGCCGGGCTGGTCACCCACCGGCAGCAGCCGGGGACCGCGCGCGGGGTGGTGTTCTTGAGCCTGGAGGACGAGACCGGGATGGCGAACGTGATCTGCCCGCCGGGGGTGTGGCAGCGGTACCGCCGGATCGCCATGGACGCCAGCGCGCTGCTGGTCTACGGCCGGGTGGAGCGCCTGGACGGCTCGGTCAGCCTGCTCGCCACCCGGCTGCGGCGGATGCGGGTGGCGGCCGCCGCCCCCAGCCGCGACTTCCGCTAACCGCCCCGCTCCGCCAGGTCCTGCCAGGTCCGGCCGCTGCGCACGCTCGCGGGCCGCTGCGCGGCGATGTCGGAGCCGGGCCGCGCGTGCTCGTCGCGGGCCTTGACCAGCACCCAGCGCCGCGGGCCGGTGCGGGTCAGCGCGAAACCGCCGGCCAGCTTGCTGCCGTGCGCCACGAACGACAGGTGGCCCGGCTCGTCCCTGGTGATCTCGGCCGGGCCCTCGTCCCAGATGATCACCGCGCCGCTGCCGCGATGGGCATCGGGGTGCACGCCCTCGAACTCGCCCGCCTCCAGGGTGTGGTCCTCGACCGGCACGGCCAGCCGGCGGACCGCCGGGTCCAGCGACGGCCCCTTGGGCACCGCCCACGAGCGCAGCACGCCGCCCGCCTGCACCCGCAGGTCGAAGTGCAGCGTCGTCGCGTCGTGAAGCTGCACGACGAACCGGGACGCGGTCACCTGCCCGACGCTACCGCCGGCCCACGCGCCCGCCGCCACCCCCGCGTGGCGTGGGCCTTTGCCGTCCCGTCCGGCGCCGCCCGCGCTTGTTCGTGGTGTGCGGCTGCCACGAAGGCCGGTCAGGCCGCCGACGGGGCATAACCTCCGGGCCCGCTGCGGCGTCACAGTCGGCAGACAGGTAGCGGGAGGTTGTCATGTCCCTGGGTGTCACACGGCGGCTCGCGGCCGCCGGAGTCCTTGCCGTCGCGGCCGGCTTGCTCGTCACGGCCACCATGCCCGGCGCGGCCGGCGCGAGCCAGCCGCGGAGCGCCAGCCCGCAGCACCGGCAGATCGGTGCCGCGCAACTGAGCAGGTTCAAGGTGGTCCTCACCGTTACCCGGGGCCCGGGACAGCCACCCACGGCCACGCTGACCGCGGCCGGATACCGGCGCTCCAGCGCCGGCTGGCAGCTCATCGCGGTCAAGCGGATCGGGGCGCCGAACCAGTGGTTCTGGTACGCGGTGCAGACATGCTCGCTCAACGTCACCCAGTTCCAGGGCGTGAGCCCGGTGCAGGCCGTTGCTGCGATCAAGGTCAGCCTGCTGGCCACCCCGGCACTAGGCTGCACTAAGCCGTTCGGCGAGCACTGGACGCCGTAACCGCGTCCTCCCACGATTTCAACGGCGGTGGCGATGGCGTTCAGCGCGGCAAGCGGACCGATCCGGCGGGCGGGCGTATCCGCCCTCATCCTGGGCCTGGCCGCGGCCGGGGCTACACCGGCCACGCCGGCCGCGGCGGCCGGCCGGCCGGGCCCGAGTCCAGGCGTGGCGCGTGCCCCGGGGGTGGCCTGGCCGGCGTTCCCGGCCGGGCTGTGGCGGCCCGCTCACGCCCCGGGAAGCTGGGGGCCGCTCAAGGCCGCGCCGGTCAGCGCCGCCTCGAACGGCCTCCCCGCGGCGCCGGTCGGCCCGGCGCCCGCGGGCGGCCTGTGGCGGATCCAGCACACCCCCAACCCGGTCGTACACAACGGCATGCTGGACGCCATCTCCTGCGCCAGCCCCGGCACGTGCATCGCGGTCGGCGGCTATGAGAACCGGGCCGGCACCCAGGTCACCCTGGCGGAGGCGCGCACCCGCACCGGCTGGCGGGTTCAGGCAACGCCCGTTCCGGCCGGGGCGCTGCTGAGCAACCTCTTCGGGGTGTCGTGCACCGCGCCCGATGCCTGCACCGCGGCGGGCTACTACGTCGACGCCGCACGGCGGATCCGGCCGCTGGCGGAGCGGTGGAACGGCGCCGCCTGGACCCTCCAGGCCGTGCCCAGCCCGGCGGCGCGCCCCGAGGCCGGTTTCTTCGCGGTCTCGTGCGCCACGGCGCGGGCGTGCACCGCGGTCGGGGCGGAGACCAGCACCAACGGCAACACCACGTCGCTGGCCGAACGGTGGAACGGCGCCACCTGGAGCATCCAGCCCGTCGCCGCGTCCGCCGGCTCGCTGGCCAGCGAGCTGCTCGCGGTATCCTGCCCCGCCGCGGCGGCCTGCACCGCCGGGGGAAGCGAGATCGACTTCACCCAGACGCCGGTGCCGCTGGCGGAGCGCTGGAACGGCACGAGGTGGAGCGCCGAGGCCGTGCCCAGCCCGGCCGGGTCCGTCGGCGCCGGGTTCAGCGGAGTGTCGTGCCGCGGACCGGCCGCCTGCACCGCCGCGGGCAGCTACGGCACCGGCGCCGGCGGCATGGTGCTGCTGGCCGAGGCCTGGAACGGGCGCACCTGGGCCATCCAGGCGACGCCCGCCCCCGCGGGGTCCACCGGCAGCGAGTTCCTCGCGGTGTCGTGTTCCGCGCCGGCCGCGTGCACCGCGGTCGGCGCCACCACGATCAGCGCGGCCACCGGGCCCGGGTCGTCCGGCAGCGGTGGCGCGGGCCAGACGGTGTCGCTGGCCGAGCGGTGGGATGGCACGAGCTGGCGGGTCCAGGGCACGCCCAACCCGGGCCGGTCCACCGGCACCGGGCTCGCCGCGGTGTCCTGCAGCGCCGCGGCCGCCTGCACGGCCGCGGGCAGCTACGACACCACCAGCAACCTCGCCCGGCCCACCGCCGCGGCCTGGGGCGGCAAGGACTGGCACCGCCAGGCCACCCCCGCCCCGGCCGGTGCCTCGGTCAGCAGCGGCCTGGTCGGGGTGTCCTGCGCGTCCGCGCGGGCCTGCACCGCCGCCGGGTTCGGCACGGACACCGCGGGCGAGAGCACGACGCTGGCCGAGCGCTGGGACGGCACCCGCTGGCGGATCCAGCGGGCCCGCGTCCCGGCCGGTGCCGTGTCCGCCACGTTCGGCGCGGTGTCGTGCCCGTCGCCGGGCGCCTGTACCGCCGTCGGTTCCTACTTCAGCGCCGGCCACCGGGAACTGGCACTGGCCGAGCGGCGGAGCGCCGGCCGCTGGGCGCTGCAGCGGATCCCCGCGCCACCGAAGGGGACCTTCGGCAGCGAGCTGTCGGGCGTGTCGTGCCCGTCGGCGGACCGCTGCGTCGCGTCCGGCTGGTACTTCACCCCGTCCGGCTCGCTGTCGTTCGCCGCGGCCTGGAACGGCACGCGCTGGCGGGTCCGGCAGGTGCCGGGGCCCGCCAGCACGGGCCACCTCCTCGGGGTGTCCTGCGCCGCACCCGGTGCCTGCGTCGCCGTCGGCGACCGGGGCACCGAGGTGTGGAACGGCACCGGCTGGCGCTACGTCCCGATGGCCGCCCCCGCCGGTGCCACGGGCCCCGCGCTGAACGGGGTGTCCTGCACCTCGGCCACCTTCTGCACCGCGGTCGGCGACTACTTCAGCGCGCGCGGCGGCCCGCTGACGCTGGCCGAGACGTGGGACGGCACCACCTGGCGGGTCCGCGCCAGCCCGAACCCGCAGACCGTGGGCCGCAACCAGCTCGACACCGTGTCCTGCACCTCGCCGCGGGCCTGCACCGCGGTCGGCGTGGATGCGGCCAGCGACTTCGCCCCGCCGGGCGGCTTCGCCGAGACCTGGGACGGCACCCGCTGGCGGCTGGAGCCCGTTCCCGCCCCGGCCGGCGCCGTGGCGACCGAACTGTTCGGCGTGTCCTGCCCGGTGCCCGCCGCGTGCACGGCGGTCGGCACCTCGGCGGGCCAGTCGAACATCGGCGTGACCCTGGCGATGACCACCGCGCGGACGTGACGCTCCGGTCAGGTTGCCGGGGGCCGGGCCTCCGGCCGGGCGACTACGCGTTCTGCCCGGCGACGTCGGTGACCTTCCGGATCCGCCCGTTGTCGTCGTCGTCGATGAGGAGGTTCCCGGAACCGTCCACAGCGGTCGCCACGGGGTAGTTCAGCCGGGCGCCGGTGGCCGGGCCGCTGTCGCCGAGGAACCCGCCAACGCCGTTCCCGGCCACCGTGGCGATGTCGCCCGCCGTCACGGCCGTGCCGTAGTAGCTGCCGGTCTTGGCCGCGACCAGCCGCACCCGCGCGTTGAGGGTGTCGGCGATGAGCAGGTTCCCGGCCCCGTCGACGGAAACCCCCAGCGGGTCCCGCAGCTCGGCCGAGGCCGCGGGGCCGCCGTCGCCGGCGTAGCCGTACGTGCCGTTCCCGGCCACGGTGTAGATGTCCCCCGCGCTCATGGCCTTCCCGTAGAAGGTGCCGGACGCGGCGGCCACGGCCCGGACCCGGTTGTTCCCGGCGTCGGCGACCAGCAGGTTCCCCGCCGCGTCCGTCGTCACCGAGGTGGGGGTCCGGAGCGCCGCGGCGGCGGCCGGGCCGCCGTCGCCGGAGAAGCCCGCCGAGCCGGTGCCCGCGACCGTGTAGATGCGGCCGGCGGTCATGGCGGTGCCGTAGAACGTGCCCGAGGTGGCCGCGATCACCCGGATCCGGTTGTTGCCGGTGTCCGCGATCACCAGGTTTCCGCTGGCGTCCACCGTGACCGCGGCGGGCTCGTTCAGTTCGGCGAGCGTGGCCGTGCCGCCGTCGCCGGAGAAGCCGGCCGCGCCGTCGCCGGCCACGGTGTAGATGTGCGCCAGCGCCATGGGCTGCCCGTAGAACGTGCCCGAGCCCGCGGCGATCACCCGGATCCGGTTGTTGCCGGAGTCGGCGAGCACCAGGTTCCCGGACCCGTCGAACGCGACGCTGCCGGGCGGCGGGCCCACCCTCGCCGCGGTCGCGGGGCCGCCGTCGCCGGTGTACCCGGGCCGGCCGTTGCCGGCGATGCCGTAGATGCGGCCGGGCGACATCGACTGGCCGAAGAACGTGCCCGCGCTTGCCGCGACCAGGCGCACCTGGCCGTAGTCGAGCAGCGCGTAGTTGTCGGCCCCGCTGCCCGAGCGGTCCACCGCGATGGACGTCGGGGTGGCCAGTTCGGCGTTGCCGGCCTTGCCGGTGTTGCCCGACTCGAAGACCAGGCCGTTGCCGGCCACGGTGTAGATGTTCCCGCCGGTCATGGCCTGGTTGTAGAAGGTGCCGGACTTGACCGCCACCACCCGCACCCGGTCGTTCTGGGGCTCGCTGAGGACCAGGTTCCCGTTGTGGTCCACCGCGACCGACGAGGGGAACGGCACGCTGGCGGCGGCGGCCGGGCCGCCGTCGCCGGAGAACGTGGGGCTGCCGTTGCCGGCCACGGTGTAGATGTCCCCGGCGGTCATGGCCTGGCCGTAGAACGTGCCGGAGGCGGTGGCGACCACCCGGACCCGGTTGTTGTAGTAGTCGGCGACGAGGAGGTTGCCCGCGCCGTCCACCGCGGTCGCGTTCGGGAAGAACAGTTCCGCGGCGGTGGCCGGGCCGCCGTCGCCGGAGAAGGCCGCGGTGCCGTTGCCGGCCACCGTGTAGATGTCCCCCGCGGTCATCGCGACGCCGTAGAAGGTGCCCGAGGTGGCGGCGACCACCCGGACCCGGTTGTCGAAGCTGTCCGCGATGACCAGGTTCCCGGGTCCGTCGACGGTCACCCCGGCGGGGTCCCGTAGCCCGGCCGAGGTCGCCGGGCCGCCGTCGCCGGAGAACTCGAACCTGCCGTTGCCGGCCACGGTGTAGATGTCGCCGGCGGTCATCGCGACGCCGTAAAAGGTGCCGGAGGCGGCGGCGACCACCCGGATCCGCTGGTTGCCGCTGTCGGAGATCACCAGGTTGCCCGCGCCGTCGACGGCCACCGCCTGCGGGCCGCTCAGCCTGGCCGAGGTCGCCGGGCCGCCGTCACCGGCGAATCCCGGGATGCCGTCCCCGGCCACGGTGTAGATGTCGCCGGCGGTCATCGCGACGCCGTAGAAGGTGCCGGACGCGGCGGCGATCACGCGGACCCGGTTGTTCCCCTCGTCCGCGATGAGCACGTTGCGGTGCTCGTCCAGCGCCAGCCCGCCGAGCAGGCCCAGCCGTGCCCTGGTGGCCAGGCCGCCGTCCCCGCGGTAGCCGGTCACTACGCCCACCCCGGCGATGGCCTTCTCCCAGGTCGAGGTGTCGTTGAACTGCCGGACGACACCCTGCACGTCGGTCTCGTAGACCGAGCCGTCCGGCGCCGTGGCGACCCAGTTCGCTTCCTGCGCGACGTTGTGGACCAGGCCGCGGCCGGGGCCGCCGGCCACGGTGGAGATGATCCCCGGTGAGCCCGCCGCCCGGGCCGGCGGCGCGCCGGGCAGGATCGCCGCCATGGCCGCCGTCACCGGCAGCATTACTGCGAACAGGCCCCGCGCACGCACTCTCATCCCGGCTCCCGTCCCTACGCTGCGTAATTCGATGACTCCGTATTGTTTATACAGCGGGAGGGGGCGGCCGGGCATTACTTCTTGATCAGGGCCAGGCAGGCAAGGGCCAGGTGGCGATCACCGCGCCGTGCTGACCAGGTTCGTATCCGGGCTGTCCGGCCGGGACGCGCGGCTGCTGCGCCGGCTGCTGAACGGCGGCGAGGACGAGGGCGGGGGGGTTAGGCGGGCCCTGCTCATGGCCGCCGCGGTGCTGATCATCCTGGTCACCGGCGCGTCGGCGCGGCAAGCGGCACGGGATCCGCACGCGCTGCTCGAGCTTGCCCAGGGCGCCCGCTGAGCCGCAGCTCGTCGAGGCGGACCATCGCCACGCCGGCCAGGATGAAGGCGCCGCCGAGGAACTGCACCGCGCTGGGCAGCTGGCCGAGCAGCAGCCAGGCGAACAGGATCGCGAACAGCACCTCGGCCATGCCGACGAACGACGCGAGCTTGGCCCCGAGCCGGCGCGCGGCGCCGATGCCCGCGAGATACGAGATCACCGAGGCCACCAGCGACAGCCCCAGCAGCGGGGCGATCCAGCTCACCTGATGGCCGGCCACCCGGACGTCGCCCGTGCCCGCGGCCATCGGCAGCGCGCCGGTCCAGGCCGCCACGGCCAGGGCGGCCGCGCCGGCGCACATGCCGGCCCAGGCCATGACCAGCGGCGGCAGTGGCTCCTTCTCACCCCCGGCGGACAGCACGAAGAAGGTCGCGAGGCCGGCGGCGGCCAGCAGCGCCCAGATCACCCCGGCCGGGCTGAGCCTCGCCGGCCCGGAGAGGTTGAGCACCATCGCCAGCCCCGCGATCGCCACCGCCCCCCCGACGATCGTCAGCCGGCGCGGGCGCTGGCCGTGCCGCAGCCACAGCCAGCCGACGACCAGCACCACGCCGAGGTACTCCAGCAGCAGGGCGACCCCCACCGGGATCCGGGCGACGGCGTTGAAGTAGCACAGCTGGGGCGCCGCGACCGCGAACAGCCCATAGGCGGCCACCCGGCCCGCGCCGCGGCGCAGCACGGCCCAACGCCCGCGCAGCCGGATGAGGGCGGGCGGGGTGAGGATCAGCGCGGCCATCGCTATCCGGGCCAGCACCGCCGCGCCCGGGCTCCAGCCGCCGCCGATCAGGGCCGAGGCGAAGGTCCCGGACGTACCGAAGGTGGCCGCGGACAACAGCGCGAGGCCCAGCCCAGCGCCGCCCGGAGTGACCTTGCCGACCGAGCTGCCCCGCACCGCCGCTCCTGTAAGTGGTAAAAGTGGGTTACGCTCGTGACATTACTGGGGCGCGGTGAAAGGGGTCAAGATGATTTTTGCCCATGACACCGAGGTGGCGCTGGCTTCCGCCGCCGCCCTCGTAAACACCGGCCGGGGCGGCAAAGAGCTGCTCCCCGGCCCGGCGGAGCTGGACCGGTTCGTCGCGGACTGGGGGTGGACCGGGGGGCGCGCGCACGACCAGGCCGAGCTTGACGCGGTGCGCCGGCTGCGCCCGCGGCTCGCGCGGCTCTGGGACCCAGGCTCCGGCCCCGACGCCGCCGCCGCGCTCGTCAATACCCTGCTGCGGGAGGCGAGCGCGCTGCCGCAACTGGTCAAGCACGACCGGTGGGACTACCACCTGCACGCGACGCCGCCGGACGCGCCGCTGGCCGACCGGATGGCGGTGGAGGCGGCCATGGCCTTCACCGACGTGATCCGCACCGGGCAGCTGGACCGGCTCCGGGTGTGCGCCGCGGACCACTGCGACGACGTGCACGTGGACCTGTCCAAGAACCGGTCGCGCCGGTTCTGCAGCGCCGCGTGCGCCAACCGGACCAACGTCGCCGCCTACCGGATGCGCCGGGCCGCCCGCTGAGGCGGGCGTCAGGGGCCGGGCACGTAGCGGCCGGTGCAGACGTTCTGGTACCGGCCGGGGCCGAACGCCTGGCCGTGCCGCGGGAAGTGGGCTGATCCGCCGGGCCCCGCGGTGACGCAACCACGGTGCGGTCGGACCGGGCGCGGGAGGCATGGTGCCGGCGACGCTTTACCAGGTGGACGAGGCCGGCCGGGCCAAAGTTGGAAATTTTACCGGGACACTGCCGGCGGCCCGGCGCTGCGCTAGCGTCCCCGCTGTGGGGGGGACCGACGCGTTGCTGGCGTCGCGCCTGACGGCGGGGGACGACCTGGCGCTGGCCGAGGCCTTCGACCGGTTCGGGGCGGCGGTGTACGGCGCGGCCCGGCGCGTGACCGGGGACGGGGCCAGCGCGCAGGACGTCGCCCAGGATGTGTTCGTGAACCTGTGGAGTCAGCCCGGCCGGTACGACCCGGCGGCCGGGTCGCTGCGTACCTACCTGGTCGTGCTGGCCCGGCGCCGGGCCGTGGACCTGATCCGCAGCGAACTGCGCCGGATCGCCCGGCAGGAACGCCACCACCGGCTGGCCCCCGGGCGGCCCGCCAGTTCGCCCGGCGACGACGTGCTGGCCGCGGATATGGCCGCGACGATCCGCGCCGCGGTACGGGCCCTCCCCGAAAGCCAGCGCCGCGTCGTGGAACTCGCCTACTTCGAAGGGCTCAGCTACCGCGAGGTCGCGGCCGCGGCGGGCATACCGGAGGGCACCGCGAAGTCCCGGATCCGGCTGGCGCTTGCCAAGCTAGAAACCGCGCTCGGATGTCCGGCAGTTGATCGGGCATCGCTGCCTGTCCGGCGACCCGGTGGTCGCCGGGCTGCGGTTGGCGGTGCCGGACGCCGCGACGCTGCGCCTGATGACCGACCTGGCGGCGCGGCTGCTGCCGCACGGCGCGGCCAGGGCCGGCCCGCGCGAGCCCGTCCGCGCTCGCGCTCGACCAGCCGGTCACGTTCCGGCCCGGGTGATCCGGGCCGGGCCGCGGTGACGTACCCGGACCAGAGCCCGTGCCGTTGGCACGCAGGTAATGGAGGGGGTTTAGCGACGTGAGTGTGATCATTATCGGGAAATTCCAGGGGGACACCGCCGCGTTCCGCCGGTCGCTCACCGAGCGGGCCGATGAGTACGCGAAGATCGGCGACTCGGCGCGCGCGGCGGGCGCCATCCACCACCGGTTCGGCGTTGGTGACGGCTTCGTCCTGGTCGTCGACGAGTGGGAGAGCGTCGAGCACTTCCAGCAGTTCTTCGCCGACCCCAGCCTCCAGGCGTTCATCGGGTCGGTCGGCGCCGCCCCCGTCCCGCCGGAGCTCACCATCACCGAGGCGGTATCGTCGCCGGACCAGTTCTAGCCGGCACCGCTGGCAGGCACGCCGCGGGGCGGCCGGGTCACCCGGCCGCCCCGCGGTTCACCGGGCTTCCCGCGCGGCCCGGCGGATCGGCGCCAGCGTCGCCACCGGCTCGCCGGTGAGGAATTCGGTGATGATCAGGTTGCACAGGCCCGGCTTCACCGCCAGCAGGCCGATGCCGCGCTACCCCGGGCTCCTCCAGCGGCCGGTCGTCATCTGGGCGGACCGGGCGGCAAGGCCACGGTTAGTTCGCCGGGATCGTGAGCTTCTCGCCAGGCAGGATCAGCGCGGCGTTGATGCCGATGACGACCTTGTTGAGGTCGTAGATCTCCGGCCACCTCGAGCCGTCGCCCAGTTGCGCGTCCGCGATCGAGAAGAGCGTGTCGCCCGGCTCCACCACGTAGACGTGCGCGGCGGCCGGGGTCCCGCCGGACGGCGTGGTGATCGGGTGGCCGTTGTGGCCGGCCGTGAACAGCCGCCTCGGGTTGATCAGCCCGGGGTCGGTGTGGTCGTTGTCCGGCGTCACCGCGTGGGTGAAGTGCCCGGCCCGCTGCCAGGTCTGCCGGTCGCGGGCACCGGAGACCCCGGACGGGAACTTGTCCGGGATGCCGAACGACCGGAGCCAGTCCATGATGCGGCCCAGCCCGCGACACGGGCCGCCGGTGAACGGGTGCGCCGCGAACCCGACCACCTCGATCTGGATGCACGGGTTGCCTTCGGTGTTCGTCGGGAAGCCGAACTCCTGGAGGCCGCGGCCGTACCGGTTGGCGGGGATGGCCTGGACGGCCGCCCCGGTGACCGGGTTCCACACCAGGTGCACGGACCAGTTCTTCCGGTCCAGGTACGCGGCGATCGACGCCGCGGCGGTGTTCGCCGGGTCGTTCTCGGTGGAGTGCCACACGACACGGGGCAGGTGGCCCGAGACGGCGCCGCCGTCCATGTGGGCGAGCCGGTGCGTCGCGCCGGGAAGGAACAGCTCAGGCATCGGAGGGCCCCTCCTCGCCAACGGGTGCGGGAACTTCGTCGGGCTGGATGTCCGCCGCGGTCAGATCGATCGTCGCGTCATGTCCTGGCTTGAATTCCGGATCTGGCATGGTCCCCCCTCCGGAGCCGCCGCCCCGCCGACCCAGAGCCGCCGGCCCCTGGCGGATCTTTAACTTCTTCTGGGATTTTTATTACCATAGCATTACCTTGCCTGACCTCTATGGGGTTAGCGCCGGAACAGGAGGGGACAATCATGTATCGGTCCAGGAGACTGCTGGGCTGAGCCCCGGCGAAGCTCGGTGCCCTCGCCTCCCCGGCTGTCCTGTGCCAACGAATCCGAGCTATTGCCATCGGACCTGAGCCATCTGCGGGGTCTTTGCCATCGAAGTTGAGCCACCCGGAGGGAGCTTCGGGGGTTGTCCTGTCGCAGGCAAGGTGAGCCAGTCTCAGGGTTCCTGAGCCATTGGCCGTTTCAGTCTCAGTAAATTGGGCCGCTGGGCGGCGCGGCGACGGTGACTGTCCGGTCCGGGTGAAGGTTAGGAGTCGCTACCGGGATTTTGGTCGCCCGGCTGTCCCGTGCCAACGAATCTGACCTATCGCCAGCGTGTCTGAGCCGTCTGTGGGGTCTTGCCATCTAAGGTGTGCCATCGACGGCCGCTCCTGGGTGGAGGGCTCGTGGGCATGACGGTGGGGCTGGCGGCGGGCGGAGCCGGTGGCTGGTCGCGGTGCGACCGTGTGGATGTCGGGTACCTGCACCCTTACTAGGGGCGGGAGCGGGGGCCGCGGGCGGCCTGCGGGCACTTACGGTTTCAAGCGGGTGAGCCCGGGCGCGCGTGGACACCGTCCCGGCTTTGACGATCCCGGACGGTTGCCTGGTTTGCGAGGATGGTTCTGCTGTGGAGCTTCGGCTGGCGGATCCGCTCATTGGCCTGTCGGCGATCGGCGATGTGGGTCGCGGGCGCGAGCCGGGTCAGGCCGCTCGCACGTGCTTCATCTCTTGCCGGCTGGCTCGCAGCCTCGGCGCCGGCGACGCCGTGGTGCGGGTGGCGTTTTATGCCGCGTTGCTTCAGCACATCGGCTGCGTGGCCCATGCGCATGACTCCGCCGCCCTGGACGGTGGCCGGAACGTTGAGGTGAACGCCGCCGCGGATGAAACTGATTTCTCGCGGCCGGTGGAGATCCTCAGCGATTTTCTGGCTGTCTTGAGCCCGGGTTCTGGCCTGCTGAGGCGGCTGGGGCTGATGCTGCCGGCGCGGCGGATGGCGGGCGTGGTCTTGCGGACGTCGTGTGAGGTCGCCGAGAGCACCGCACGGCGCATTGGGTTGCCGGAGGGTGTCCAGGTCGCGGTGCGGCATTTGAGCGAGTGGCATAACGGCCAGGGGGGTTTCCTGGGCGCCAAGGGCGAGGAGATTCCGCTCGCGGCGAGGATCGTGCCCGCCGCGTTCACGGCGTCGCTGTTCGACCTGCTGGGCGGCCCGGATGCCGCGGTGCAGGCGCTGCGGGCGCGGGCTGCCCGGATCGTCGATCCGGCGGTGGCCGCGGCGTTTGCCCGGGAGGGACGAGCGATTTTGGCGGAGCTTGGGAGCTTGGACCTGTTGCGCTGCCTCCCCGATGAGGAGCCGGCGCCTGCTCGGCGGGTCGCCGGCGCACAGCTCGATGAGATCGCGATCGCGTTCGGCGAGGCGGTCGATCTCAAGGCGCCGTTCACGCACGGGTCCGCGCGGCGAGCATTCGAGCTCGCGGGGGCGGCCGCCACCTCGCTCGGGCTGGAGGCTGACGTTGTCGCGGCCGCGCGGCGGGCGGCGGCGTTGCGCGATATCGGCAAGGCCGCGATCTCCAATGCGGTGCTGGAAAAGCCGGGACCGTTGACCGAGCTCGACTGGGAGGGGGTGCGCTTGCACGCCTATCACTCCGAGCGCGTGCTGTCCCGCTCGCCGAGCCTTGCGGCTGAGGCGTCTTTGGCGGGGATGCACCATGAGCGCCAGGATGGGAGCGGCTATCACCGGGCGGCGGCGGGCGCGGCGATTCCCCTCGCGGCGCGGATCATCGCGGTCGCCGATGCGCTGGTGGCGATGACCCAGCTCCGCCCCTACCGGAACGCGATGAGCCTCGACCGGGCGTGCCGGGAGCTTGATCGCGCCGCACACGCTGGCGTGTTCGATCCCGATGCGGTGAGTGCGGTCGTGGCGGCGGCGCACGGCGCCGGTGGCAGGGTCCGCCGTGCGGCGCCGGCGGGGCTGACCGACCGCCAGGTCGAGGTGCTGCGCCTGATCGCCGAGGGGCTGAGCAACCGGGAGATCGCCGAGCGGTTGGTGGTCTCGGCCCGCACCGCCGAGCATCACGTGCAGGACATCTACCTGAAGATCGGCACCTCGAGCCGCGCCGCGGCTGCCCTGTTCGCGCTCGAGCACGAGCTGCTTTGACCCGCTCGCCGGCCCGAAAGTTGGTAGTTCTGCCGATGCGCCCGGGTGGGACGCCGCGCATGCTCTCCACAGCGAGAAAGGAGAGCGAGATGGGCACGATCAGCGAGATACCTGCAGGTGCGATCATCACCGGCCCGTGGATGGCGCCCGCGATCCCTGAGGTCAGCCTTCCCCGGTTCGTGATGAGCGAGTGGGCCCGCCGGGGGGACAAGCCGGCCATGATCGATGCTTTGAGCGGCCGCCGTTTCTCCTACCGCGCACTCGCGGCGGCGGTGCGCGAGGCGGCATCGATGCTGCTCGCCAGTGGCATTGCGCGGGGGGACGTGCTCGCGCTGTGCTGCCCCAACTCGCCCGAGTTCGCGGTCGTCTACTACGGGGCGCTGGCGGCCGGTGCGGTGGTCAGCATGATGAGCCCGGAGGCGAGCGAGGCCGAAGCAGCCGCCCAGCTCGAGGACTGCGATGCCGGCTGGGTGGCAACGACCCCTGAGCTTGCGGGCATGCTCGCGCGGGCCGCGGCCCCCGGGCCGGCGGAGCTGCTCTTGGTAGGTGAGTGCTTCGCCGGTGGCTGCTCGCCGCGGCCAGCGCCGGAGATCGCCCCTCGCGAGCTGGCCGTGCTCCTGCGTTCGAGCGGCACGACCGGGCTGCCGAAGAGCGTGATGCTGACCCACCGCAACCTCGTCGCCGGCCTGCTGAGCCTGCAAGCGCCGGAGCCGGTGTCGGAGGACGACGTCGTCCTCGCGGTCCTGCCGCTGTGTCACATCGCCGGTATGCAAGTGGTGATGAACCATTCGCTCAGCTCCGGCGCGACGGTTGTGACGCTCCCCAAATTCGACCTTGAGGCATTCCTCGGCGCGATCGAGCGCTACCGCGTCACCCGCATCGTGGTCGCCCCCCCGATCGTGCTGGCGCTCGCCAAGCACCCGCTGGTCGACCGCTACGACCTCTCGAGCCTGCGGGTTCTCGCGTCGGGCGCGGCGCCGCTCGGCAGCGGGCTGGCACGCGCGGCCGCCCGGCGCGTGGGCTGCCGGATCAAGCAGGGCTATGGCATGACCGAAGCCAGCGCGATCTGCATGGCGCCCGACGACGGCCCCGACAGGCCCGAGTCGATCGGGCCCCCGCTCCCCGGCGTCCAGTGCCGAATCGTCGAACCCGCCACTGGCGCGGACGTGACCCCGGGACAGGTCGGCGAACTGCTCGCCCGCTCCCCCGCCCAGATGCGCGGCTACCTCGGCAACGAGCAGGCCACTGCCGCCACGATCGACGTCGGCGGCTGGCTGCACACTGGCGACATCGTCCGCGCCGACCCCGACGGCTGGCTCCACGTCGTCGACCGCGTCAAGGAGCTGATCAAATACAAGGGCCGGCAGGTCGCTCCCGCAGAACTCGAGCAAATCCTGCTCTCCCACCCCGCGGTCGCCGACGCGGCCGTGATTGGCTGCCCAGACGAGGAGGCAGGCGAGATCCCCAAGGCGCTCGTCGTCCCCCGCACCCAGGTCGAGCCGGCCGAGCTGCTCGCGTTCGTCGCCACCCGTGTCTCGCCGCACAAGCGGATCCGTCGTCTGGAGTTCGTCGCCGAGATCCCGAAATCCCCATCGGGCAAGATCCTCCGGCGCGTACTCAAGGTGCGCGAACAAGCCGGCTCCACAGCCCGGCTCGTGGGCGCACACCCTTGAGGACTCGACGGCTTGTCCTGTTTCGGCCCGCCGCCCAGGAGCTGCCGGACCGGGCGGCGGTGCTGGCCGCGTGCGCCGGCATCCGCGGGGCCTACCAGCGCAGCGGCTTCGGCCCGGCGATGGCCGCGTTCATCGCGCTGGTCAGCCACGTGGGCCCGATCCCGCCCGGCTTCCCCGGGCAGCCAGCCCCCGATCCCGCCGCGTTCGGGTGACCCGCCCACGACGATGACTCCCGCGGCGATCCGCTGCTCGGCCCGCACATGACCGCCTGCGCCGGCCACCGGCTCGACTTCGGCGCGCTCGCCGCAGCACCCACCCGCATCGTCCTCGGCGCCGGCACCGAGTCCGGCCAGATGCTGGCCGACCGTGCCGCCGTAGCGGTGGCCGGGCGGCTCGGCACCACGCCGGTCACCTTCCCCGGCGGTCACGACGGCTTCCGCAGCAACCCCGCCGCTTTCGCCGCGATCCTGCGCACAGTCTTGGACGGCTGAGTCCCGCGGGCCAGGCCGGGGGCCCGCGGATCAGCGGCCACGGCGGCGGAGGTCAACCGGATACGACAGTGACGGCGGGACGGCGGTCCGGAGCAGGCCGGGGCCGGCGCGCCCGGCACCGTTGCCGGGCGGAGTTCACTGGCGTGGCCGGGATCGGCGCGGCGGCAGCCGCTAGGCCTCCAGCACGATGACGAGATGACACAGCTCATATCCGGTGAGACCAGCGCCGCGATCACGTCTCACGCCATCTGAGCCACCCGCAGGTCACCGGCCTAGCTGTGGCTCAGATCGATCGAGACAGGACAGGGGTGCGGCAAATCTGCGACAGGACAGTTGGCGAGCGCTTGGCTGGGTGTGGAGGATTAGGCAGGTAGCGAGATCCCGTCTGATCTGGCGGGGATGGACCGGGTGTGATGGGCGCTGTCACGGCAAGGGGCCGTGGCGGTGCAGTCAGCGCCGGACGTGAACAGGATGGGCCGCGCCATGAGCCTTGGGGCCGTGCCGGATGACGACGAGATGCTCGTCGGCGGGATGTGGCTGCGGGGACGGCAGGTCCGCGCCATGTACTCGGAGGCCAGGCCACCGGTGGCCGTCGCCTGGGTGACCGGCATGGCCCTTCCTGGCCCGGGCCTGCACTGGGCCGGGCTCGGCGAGAAGGCCATGGCGACCGGGCTGCAGCCGTTCCTGCTGTCCGGGCTGGACGGCGGCACGGCACGGCCCTGGGACAACGGCGAGTTCAGCGAGCCACAGGACACCGGCAGCATCGACACCATAGATGTCGCCCGGCTGCTGGCAGGCTGGTGGTGGGGAACATCCCCGAAGAGGAGCAGGACGAGGAGCTGCGGGCGATGCTTGCCCCGTTCGGCTCGCGGTTTCCCGGTCTCGCGCCCGCCGTGGAGCAGGAGCTGGACCCGGAGCTGATGCGGCGCGCGCTGCGCCAGTACACGCGCGACGCGCGGATCGGCCTGGTGCCCGCGGACCGCCCGGCTGACGTGTTGCCGCGGCTGGGCTGGGAGGGCGCCTGCAATAGCCGCACGTCAGTGCAGATCGCGGCGGTGCTTCGGTCGTGGGAGGACAGGTTCGGGGCCCGCCTGCTCGAGGTGGGGTTCGCCGACATCCGCCTGCTGGTCAGCAGGCCGCCGCAGACGCTGGAGGCCGCGCAGCCGATCGCCGCCGAGCACTTCGCGTTCTGCGATGAGGCCGCACGGATGGGCCTGCGCGGCGTCAGCGAAATCGCTCCCGCGCTGGTGAACAACCCGTTCTGGGACTTCTGGTGGGACTAAGAGCGCTGCTGTAACTGCTGAACTACTGCCCGCTGGCCGGAAGGGCGTTCGTCGGTGATCGGGGCGGCTGCTGTTCCTGCACCGCCATCGCGATCGCGATCACCCCGACGTCATCCACTGTCGTGTGCCCGAGAAGTTGCGGCATTGCCCGGACGCTGGTCCTGCCGTGCGGCGGGCTGGACCGTGAGTCCCGCGGGTACACTTGGCCCTGCGCGGATTGCCCAGGCGCATCCTCTGAGCCGGTGCTCGGCCCACGCGCGAGCCGGCGATGACGGAGCAAGGGACCTCGTCTCGGGCGTGTCATCTCCGAGCATGGCCGGAGGCGTGGGGTCTGGCCAGAGCCAGGGGCTGACATGACTGCGAACCGGCGGTCGAAGCGCGCGATCCGCTCACGCATGGCGCAGACCGGCGAGAAGTACACCCAAGCACGGCGGGCCGTACTGGCTGCGGGCGGTCACCGTGGCGGCGCGGGTGACGATCCCGGCGGCACGATCGCATGGCCGCAGGACTCGCAGGGCTGGTTCACCGACCAGGCCTACAACGCGATCTTGCTGGCCGATGACGAGGCACGGATGCTGAGCCACCCCCGGGTCGGGCCTGAGCATCTGCTGCTCGCCGCCGCCCGGTACGGCAACGTTGAGCGTCTGCTCGCCGGTGCGGGCATCGACGCCCGCGCGATCCACGATGGGATCGCGGCGATCAAAGGTTTCGGCGAAAGGCTCGAGCTCCGGCCGCGGCGGTCGCCCGCCAGCGAGCAGGTGCTGCGCCGGGCGGTCGCCGCGGCCGCGGTCCGGGGCGTTCTGGGGCCGAGCACCGAGCATCTGCTGATCGCGCTCGGCGAACAGGAGCGTCCGGCCCGGATCCTCACCGAGCTCGGGGTCAGCAGCGCCCAGGCGCTCGTCGATGCCCACTACCCCGTCACCGGGCCTCCGGTGGATCACGCGCTCCTCGGGCGGCGCGCCGCCCAGCTCGCCGCCCGCGGCGTTGAACCACCGAGCCCGGGGCCGATGCCGCCCATCTTCGAACGCTTCACCGCCCCAGCTCGCGCCGCCATCAACGCCGCAGTCGAGTACGCACGCAGAGCCGACGATCGCTGGGTCGAGCCCGCCCACCTGCTGTTCGGAGTCCTGAACGCGAAGGCTGGCGCGGCCGCGGCCGTGCGCACCAGGTACGGCTGGCACCGCCCGCCCGCCCAGTCCGCCGGGCCACCGGCGTATTCACCCCGGGCCACCGGCATATTCACCCCGGAGGCGAGGCGCATCGTGGCCGAGGACGTGCTCACCATCGCCGAGCGCCTCGACCACCGGGCGCTCACCACCGGCCACCTCCTCCTCGCCATCCTCGACCGCTACGCCTACCTCACCGTCGAGTTCATCAGCTCGCTCCCCGGCATCCGCGAGATAACCGCGGCGGTCATCGACGCCCTGCCCGGCGAAGAGGACACCTGACACGGCACCGACCGTGCGCCGATTGCCCCGGATCGCCTGGCACGGGACATCCACTCGCGGCACGTAACCTCCGGCCGCGCAACACCAGCCACCGCGGGCGCCGGCCGGCGGTCCCATGGTGAAATGGCTTAGAAATGCTGGCAGACCAGCGCCCGCAACCGCACAAGGCCTTGCCACTTTAACCGAGCCACCCCAGGTCAGCGCCTCGCCCGTGGCTCGGATCCCCCGGCACGGGACACCGGCTTCGACCTGTTGGTCATCCAGCAGCCGGCCGCGCCCTTCGGCGTCTCCTGGCCGGCCCGGGGCCGGCCCCGGGGTTCCTCTCCCGCCAACGGCGTACCGGGGGTCACCTCTTCAGCCGAACCCCGCCGCTCCCCCAGGCCCTAGCGTGGCGCAAGTACCGGACGGGTCAACGGGGGAAAACCGCGGCGCTGCCGTCACGGGGGAGGAACCGCATGCGCTTTCACCGCGCCTTGACCGCCGTCGCGGCGGCCGTCTTGACCACGCCGCTGCTCGCGGCGAGCCTGCCGGCCGGCGCCACGCGGCAGGCACCGGGTGCGCCCGCCCGGGCCGGGCACTTCCGCGGCCAGCCGGCGGCGCAGACCCCGGCCATGCCCCCGCCGCCGCGGCCGCCGCGCAGCCGCCCGCGCCTGCCGCACGGGTACCGGCCGCCGACCGCGCTGACCCGCAAGCACAAGGCCGCGCGGGCCGGCGGGCCGAACGCCGCCGCGGCGCCGGCGCAGGCGAAGACCTGGGGCGGCTCCGGCGCGGCGACCACGCTCGTGCTCTACGACACCACCAACACCTGGGGGTACCTGGGCCAGCTGTACGCCATGGCGGCCGGCAACCTGGCCAGCCACTTCGGCAAGGTGACCGCCGAGCCGGTGGCCAGCTACGTGGCCGGGCAGGTGAACAGCTACACCGCGACGATCTACATCGGCTCGACCTACGACGAGCCGCTACCGGTCGCGTTCCTCAACGACGCGCTGTCCACGACCCACCCGGTGATCTGGGCCGCCGACAACGTCTGGCAGCTGACCGGCACCGAGGGCAGCGCCGCGGACACCGCGTTCGTGGCCAAGTACGGCTGGGACCCATCCCAGTCCTACTTCGACACCACCGACAACCCGGTGACGATCTCCTACAAGGGCCAGACGTTCACCCGCAGCGCCTCGGACGGGGCCGACATCCTGGCGCCGGACATCACCAGCCCGGCCGCGGTGACCGTGCTCGGCACGGCGAACTGCACCGACTCCAGCGGCAGCCCGGTCAACTGCGCGCCGATCGCGCAGACCACGGCGGCCAGCTTCCCGTGGGCCATCCGCAGCGCCAACCTGACCTACGTGGGCGAGGTGCCGTTCTCCTACATCTCCGAGACCGACCGCTACGTCGCGTTCTCCGACCTGCTGTTCCCGGCCCTGGCGCCGGGCGCCGCGCCGTCGCACCTGGCGCTGGTCCGGCTCGAGGACGTGGACCCCACCGCCGACCCGGCCACGCTGCGCCAGTTCGCCGACTACCTGTCCAGCCAGCATGTGCCGTTCAGCGTCGGGGTGATCCCGGAGTACACCGACCCCAACGGCTACTACAACGGCGGCACGAGGCAGACCATCACGCTGGCGCAGGAGCCCGCGCTGGTGGCCGCGCTGAAGTACATGCAGTCCAAGGGCGGCACGATCATCGAGCACGGGTACACCCACCAGTACTCCAACATCGCCAACCCGTACGACGGGGTGACCGGTGACGACGCCGAGTTCTACCGGGCGCAGTGCTCGGCGACCCGGCAGCCGCCGTACACCTTCGACACCCCGTGCCAGAACTCCGACTACGTGGTGTGGACCGGGCCCCTGCCGGGTGACTCGGCCGCCTGGGCCGCGGGCCGGGCGACCGCGGGCCGGCGACTGTTCACCAAGGCGGGCCTGAGCCAGCCGGCCATCTGGGAGACGCCGCACTACTTCGCCTCGGCGGCGGATTACGCGGGGATCGACACCGTCTACGCCACGCGCTACGAGCGGGAGATCTTTCCCAGCGGCCTGCTCGGCGGCCCGCTGGACTACACCCACATCCTCGGCCAGTTCTTCCCGTACGTGGTGCACGACGCCTACGGCGAGAAGCTGATCCCGGAGAACCTGGGCAACTACGAGCCGGTGGAGGAGAACAACAACCCGCCCCGGCTGCCGGCCGACATCATCCGCAGCGCGCAGGTGAACCTGGCCGTGACCCAGGGCGTGGCGAGCTTCTTCTTCCACCCCACCTACCCGCTCTCCGACCTGCAGCAGATCGTGGCCGGCATCAAGGGCCTCGGGTACACGTTCGTGAGCCCCGCCAGTCTCCCGGGCTGACCCGGGGGGCGCACCGGCCGGCCGGAAGCGGGCCGGCTGGCCGGGAGCGCATCCGGCCCGGCCGGGGTCTGCCCCCTGGCCGGGCCGGGCCAAGCCGGCGGGGGCGCGAAGACCCTCGCCGAAGTATGATCCGTGCAAAGCGGCCGAGCGTAACGGGGGTCGCCGAATCACGGAGGAGCGGGTTCCATGGGCCTTCTCAACGAAGCTCGCCGCGAGTTCATCGCAGCGCCGGACAGCTCGAAGGGCCAGATCGTCTACAAGTGGCCCGACCGGAACATCCGCAAGTTTGCCCGCGCCATCGTGGAGCCGGACGCGGTCGCGGTTTTCATGAACCAGGGCCAGGTGATGGGCGTGCTCAACCCGGGCCAGCACACCCTGGACGCCTCGGAGATCCCGTTCCTCGGCATGTTCGTGGACTGGGCGTCGGGCAGCAACGCGTTCAAGGCCGAGATCTACTTCGTCGGCGCCAGGGAGTTCCCGCACTGCCGGTTCGGCGGGCGGCTCGACGAGGTGCAGGACCCGCAGACCGGCCTGATCGTCACCCTCCGGGCGTTCGGCGAGTACGCGCTGCGCGTCCTCGACCCGGTCAAGCTGATCGTCAACCTGGTCGGCACCGTGGACGTGACGAACAACGAGGCCGTCACCGGCTGGGTCGCGCAGCAACTGCTGAAGGTCACCAGGACCACGGTCACCACCCAGCTCATGTCGGGCGCCTGGCCGATCCTCGGGCTGTCCATGCACAGCCCGGACATCGAGGTGGCCGCCATGCCCGCGACCAACGCGCAGCTTGCGGACTACGGGCTGGCCATCGCCAGGTTCGGGAACCTCGACGTCAACCTCGACGACGACGACAACGCCCGGCTGAAGAAGCTGGCCGGCGACACCGCGTACAGCCGCCTGGCCGGGGGCTTCCTGCAGGCGGCGCAGGCCGAGGCGCTGCAGGGGGCCGGCGAGGGGATGGCCCAGGGCGGCGCCGCGGTGACCCCCATGTTCCTCGGCGCCGGCCTCGGCATGGCCGGCCAGATGATGCAGCCGCCGCCGCAGGCCCCGCCCGCTCCGCCGCCCGGCCCCGGTTTCGCCGGCGGCGGCCCCGGGTTCGTGCAGCAGCCACCCGCCGCCCCGCCGCCCGCCCCGGAGCCCGCGGCCCCGGCGGCCGCCCCGGCCGCGGAGGCGACGATGGAATGCCCGGAGTGCCACAGCCCGGTGCGGGTGGGCGCCAAGTTCTGCGGTGAGTGCGGCACGCCGATGGCCAAGCACTGCACCAACTGCAACGCCGACCTGAGCCCCACCGCGAAGTTCTGCGGTGAGTGCGGCACCCCGGTCAGCGCACCACCGGCCTGACTCCGCCCGCCGGCCCCGGTCCGCCTGGCATGATCGCCAGCCAGGCGCGGCCGGCCCCCGTGACCGGCCCTGCCTTGGTACCCCATGCGCGCCGCGCGCGCGTATGGCATGAAAACTAGTTGAAGGGCCAAAGTTGATGGACGACCGTATCGAATGCCAGTGGTGCAAGGCCCAGAACGAGATGGGCCGCACGAACTGCACCACCTGCGGCGCGCCGCTGGACAAGAAGGACCTCGTCACCGACTCGGGCTGGGCCGAGGCGCCGCGGCTGCGGGACATGACGGAGTTCCGGTTTTCCAACTCCACCTGCCAGATCGAGGGTGAGATCGTGCCGGTGGCCGAGATCGCCCTCGCCCAGGGGGACTCGGTGTTCTTCGAGCACCACGTGATGCTCTGGAAGGAACCCCAGGTGCCGATGTCGGCGCTGAACACCGGCGGCGGCATGAAGCGGATGATCGGCGGCATGCCGCACATCCTGTCGATCGCGCACGGGCCCGGCCGGGTCGCGTTCTCCCGCGACGCCACCGGCGAGGTCGTGGTGCTGCCGCTGCACCCGTCGATGGAACTGGACGTGCGCGAGCACGCCTTCTTGGCGGGCACGCACTCGCTGACGTACTCGTTCGTGCGGATCAAGGGCCTGGCCAACATCCTGCACGGCGGCGGCGGCATGTACATGGACCGGTTCGTCACGCAGAACGAGCCCGGGCTGCTGCTCCTGCACGGCTACGGCAACGTGTTCCAGAAGACGCTGCAGCACGGCGAGAAGATCATGGTCGAGCCGGGCGGCTTCCTCTACAAGGACTCGTCGGTGACCATGGATGCGGTCAAGCAGAACGTCAAGACCGGGCTGATGGGCGGGCACAGCATGTACCTGGCCGAGATGACCGGCCCCGGCCGGGTCGGCATCCAGTCGATGTACGTCCACCACGGCTCTGAGTAGGGGGACGGACATGACCACGCCAACCGCCCAGGGGGCCTACACCTGCCCGTACTGCCGGATGGCCAGCGACGGCGGCGGGGGCATCTGCCCGCACTGCGGGGCCCCCGTCGACGTCCGGCTCAAGGTGTCCGACTCCGGCTGGATCGAGCAGCCGCCGATCCGCGACATGGCGCACATCCGGTTCGGCCGGTCCACCTGCCAGGTCAGCGGCGTGTACGTGCCGGTCGCCGAGATGGCGCTGCACGACGACGACTGGGTCTACTTCTCCCACCACGTGCTGCTGCACACCGACCCGAACATCCGCCTCGGCAGCCTGCCCCTGAAGGGCGGCTGGAAGCGGATGCGGGCCGGGATGCCGCTGATCATGATGACGGCGCAGGGCCCCGGGCACATCGCGTTCAGCGCCGACGAGCCGGGGGAGACCCTGGCCGTGCCGCTCACCCCGGGGCGGGCCATCGACGTGGTCGAGCACCGGTTCCTCGTCGCCACCGGGAACGTCGCCTACAACTGGCAGAACGCCAATGTCTGGTTCACCACCCAAAGCGGCGACGACGAGGAATGGCACTACCCGCTGGGCCGGACGATGGACGTGTTCTCGGCGACCGGCGGCAACGGCCTGCTGCTGCTGCACGCCCCGGGCAACACGTTCATCCGCGACCTGGCGCCGCGGCAGCGCATCCTGGTGCAGCCGGGCGGGCTGATCTACAAGGACCAGTCGGTCCGGATGTTCCTGCACTTCGAGTACCCCCGTGGCCAGTACTGGTTCAGCGCGCCGCGCTGGCAGGCCAAGTCGACCTGGCTCACGCTGGAGGGCCCGGGCCGGGTCGCCGTCCAGTCGGTGTACGAGCGCCCCGAGGGCGCCGGCTCGATCCGCCGCAGCTCGGGCGCCACGACGCAGTATTGGTGACCGCTTTCGCTTGAGTTACGACGGCCCGGCCGGCCCTGCATCCGCCGGCCGGGCCGGTTGCGTGGCCACCTGGAACCGGTGGCTGCCGGGGGTTAAGGTTTCACTTCCCGGGCAATTTCGCCCCAGACCCCCATGGAGGTGCGATGAGCGAGCAGGACCCGGAAGAGCCCGCCGAGGAGTTCCACCGCGACCGGCGTGAGCACGCCGGCACCCCCGGGCGCCTCGACGACGAACAGCTCGCCAGGCTGACCGAGGAGGAACGGGTGGAGGCGGGGCTGGACGACTACGACCCGGACGAGGTCCCCCCGGCGACCGACGAGCCGCCCGAACCGGAGCTGGCCGAGTCCGACGTCTTCCAGGAGGCGCGCGCCGAGATCCGCCGCGAGTACGACAAGGACGAGTTCATCGTCGAAGGGCAGCGCGAGGTGTACCCGCCCACGCGGTACGACGAGTGACCACGGCCGCTCCGGCGGGCCTGGGACCGCGGCGCTACGGCTTGCGCGCCACGCCGGCCCACAGGGCCGCCGGGCTGGCCGCCTCGGCCTCGCTGATCGGCCGCCACTTCGAGGCCTGCACCATCCCGGGGTCCACCAGTTCCAGCCCGTCGAAGAACCCGGCCACCGCCGCGTGGTCCCGGAACGTGACCTTCTCGGCCATCATCTTGTTGAGGCTGTCCGCCATCCTGGCCATCGCCTCGGCGTTGATGTCCTTGGCGGGGTGCGACAGGGCCAGGTAACTGCCCGGCGGCAGCGGTTCCAGCAGCGTCTGCGTCACCCGGTACGGGTCGTCCTCGTCGTCGAGGTGCTGCAGTACCGCAATCAGCATCACCGCGACCGGCTGGCCGAAATCCAGCAGCCGCTCCGCGCCGGCCAGGATTCCCCGCGGGTCCCGCAGGTCCGCGTCGATGTAGTCGGTGGCGCCCGAGGGGTCGCTGGTCAGCAGGGCGCGGGCGTGGGTGAGCACGATCGGGTCGTTGTCCACGTAGACGATCCGGGCCGTCGGCGCCAGCGACTGCGCGACCTCGTGGGTGTTGTTGGCCGACGGAATGCCCGTCCCGATGTCCAGGAACTGGCGGATGCCCGTCTCCCCGGCCAGGAACCGCACCGCCCGGGCCAGGAACGCGCGGTTGGACCGCGCGGACAGCCCGATCTCCGGGAAGGCCTTGATCGCCTGTTCGCCCGCTGCCCGGTCGGCGGCGAAGTTGTCCTTGCCGCCGAGCCAGTAGTTGTATACCCGGGCGACGTGCGCCACGCTCGTGTCGAACGGTGGCGGCGAGCCGCCGTTGGCCGTCGCCTCGTGGCTTTCACCCGCCATTGACCGCCCGCCTTCGGCACCGTTGCATGTGACTGCCTAGCGTACCGCCGCCCCGGTCCGGTGCCGTGGGATTGCCCCATCGGCGGCGCCGCCCTGTTCCGCCCGCCCGGCCGGTGGGGTGCGCGGGTTCACAGGCCTTGTTCTGCGGTGATCCGCCCCGCGGCGGCGGCGGCCGCAAGCGCCTGGTAGTCACGCTCGTTCTGGTCGGCGTACGCGGTGGCGAACTGGGCGATGGCCGTGTCAAAGACGTCCGAGACGCCGAGGTATGCGGCGATGGCGATGCGGTCACCGGAACGAGCGTGCGCCCGGGCCAGGGTCCAGCCGCACACCTGGCCGTAGGCCCGCATGCTGGCCGGGGGCATGGCCGCGATGTCGAGGGAGAACTTCCAGTCCCGGAGCTGGCGCACGTAGAAGTCGCGGGCCTCGGTGTCCGGCCAGGCCTGGGCACGCTGCCAGCCCAGGAAGATGTCGCTGGACGCCTGCATCAGGCGCTGCCCCGCGACGACCCGCTGGCCCTGGTTGGCGTACCCGCCGGGGCCTACGAACCGGCGCAGCACCGACCCCTCGGCCTCCTTGACCTGCAGGAACAACGGGTCGGCGGCGTCACGCCCGAGCAGCAGCACGATCCAGCACCGGGTGCCGACGCTGCCGACCCCGACGACCTTGCGGGCCATGTCGCAGATCTCGAACTGGTCCAGCAGGAACCGGCGGTCGGTTTCCAGCGTGCGCCGGTACCCGGCGACGAGGCTGCCCAGCTGCGCGGTGAAGGCCGCCCGGTCGCCCTCGCCGGGGATCAGCTCGGCGACCGGCACGAGCAGCGGCGGGTCGGAAAGGATCCGTGGGCGCCCGCCGGCGACCTGGGTGAGCTTGGCCACCTCCTGCATGCTGTCCCTGGTCCGTGCCTTGGCCAGGTCCTGGTCGAACTTCTTGCGCCGCGCCGCGGTGAGCTGGGCGTCCAGGTCGGCGCGCAACTGCTCCGCGTCCGTGCGCGCGTACCAGACCTGCAGGTTCGTCATGTCCGCGAAGCCGCGCATCGCGAGCCGGTAGCTGGCGGCCGCCGCCGTGACGATGTCGCGGCGCTGCCCGCCGCCGAACCCGTTGTCCCGCGCCGCCACCTCCAGGCTGGCGGCCAGCCGCTTCACGTCCCACTCCCACGGGCCGGGCGCGGTCTCGTCGAAGTCGTTGACGTCGAACACCAGGCGGCGCTCGGGCGACCCGAAGATGCCGAAGTTGGACAGGTGCGCGTCCCCGCACGCCTGCACCGCCAGCCCGGATACCGGCGTGCCGGCCAGGTCGCTGGCCATCGGCAGGGCCGCCCCCCGGTAGAAGCTGAACGGGGACACCAGCATCCGGCCCCAGCGCACCGGCACCAGTTCGGGCACCCTGGTGGCCGCCTGCTCCTCCAGCAGGGCCACCGGGTCGGGCCGGCCGGCGGCCGGCTCGAACACGGCGTGGCTGGTGCGGGGGACCGCGGACCGGGCGGCCTTGCCCCTGGCGGCGCGCTCTGCCGTGGTCAGCCGGTGGAGGCCGGTCTCCAGTTGGTAGCGCGGCACCCGCCGGGGCGGGGCCACCGGTCCGGGCATCGTCGGCTCCTCCTCGCTGATGTGCGCCTCCAGGCATCATCTTCGCGCATGCGGGCAGCGGTTACATCGTCCCGCGGGGGTCACCCCGGCCGGTGACGCCCGGCGGTTCCGCCCACCAGCGCCGCCGCGGCGGGAGGGTTCCTGCCTACACTTTTACCGGGACCGCAGCGGGTATCGCCGAGCAGCGCGTCCTGGTCCGTCTGGGGGTTGAACCGGGATATGACCTCGTTACCGCCCGGGGGGCGCCTCCGGGGGCCGGTCAGGTTGCTGGCCGGCGCGGTGGCGTTTGCCGCCTGCTTCAACTTCTGGGCGGCCATCTACCTGATCGCGCACGCCGCCAGCTTCGTGGCCGCCCCCCGCTTCGTCTTCGGGGACCTGCGCGCCTGGGGTTTTGTCACGCTGGCCATCGCGGTCGCCCAGTTCGGCGTGGCCGGCGGCCTCCTCACCGGCGGGCAGCGGGCCCGCTGGACCGGTGCCGGGGTGGCGCTGCTGAACGCGTTCGGGCAGATATCCGGGCTGCCCGGGTATCCCCTGTGGTTCCTGGTGATCACCGCCGTGGAGATGGTCGCGTTGTTCGGGCTCGCCATCTACGGCAGCGCGGGCCGCCGCAGTTACGTCAGCCGTTCCGCAGCGTCTCGACCATGGCGTCGGCCTGATCCTCGGTGACCGTCATCAGGTTGGGCATGGGCAGGGTGCGGCTGCCGCCGGTCAGGAAGATCACCTGGTCGTTCAGGCAGGCGCACAGGTCGGGATGCCGCTCGGCTATCGCGATCTGGGCCTCCAGCATGCCCTGCTGCTTGGCGGCCATCGCGGGCAGCACCTGCTGCTGGAGCTTGTCCTGCACCCGGCGGCTGATCGCCCGGCCGATGAACTTCGCGGCCGCGCCCGCGGCTGCGCCCAGCGCCGCGCCGGCGAGGTCGTCCGCGAGGTTGCCGGTGTCGAAGCTGCTGTCCCGGCTCGGCCGGCTGGTCCAGGGGGTGCTGCGCCGGCGGCCGTCGGGCCCGGGCGGCGCTCCCCCCTGTGGTTCGGCGGCCCACCCCGCCTGCGGCTCGGCCGCCCACCCGGGCTGTGCCCCGGCGCCCGGCCCTGGCGGCGCCCCCGCGGGCCCCGGCTGCTGCCCCAGCCGCATCCTGGCCATCGCGGCTAGCTCCTGGATCGAATGCACGGCGGCTGCGCTCCCGCATTGCGGGCAAGCCGTCCCCATCTGGCCGTACGTCACCGCTACATTGTGCGATCCCGGCTGGCCCGCTGGGAAGAGGCAGCACCTCCTCACGAGGCGGGGATCTGCACCCCGGCCCGTGCGCACTCGTCGCGCATCAGGGACAGGGCGAGCGGCGCGATGCCGGTGTGGCCGATGTCCCTGACCGCGGTCCGGGCGTCGGCCGCCAGGCGGGGGGCGGTGACGTGGTCCGCGATGCGCCGCAGCGTCGGGATATCGGGGACGCCACGGTTGCGGGCCAGGTCGTCGCGCAGGTCGCGGCAGGCCTGGAAGCTGGTGAGGGTGTACGGCGACGGCGCGGCGCCGTGGTGCGGCGGTGGCCGCGGCGCGCCACCGCAGCCCACGGCCACCGCGGCGGCGGCGGTGACCAGCAGCGCGTTACGGCATGGGGCCCACATCGAGACACCGATCGTAGCCGATGGCCGGCCGGGCCGGCCGGCGGCCGCGGCGCGCGGCTTCGCCCCAGGTGTAACTTGATGGCGGCATCGCCGCCGGCCCGCGCGGGCCGGCCGGCTACCGGGATGGAGGCGGATCGCAGGTGTCACCGGACCGATCAGAACCGGCGCAGGTCATCCCCGGGACGCTGGCCGACATGCTGGACCGGCCGCTGTACGCGCACCTGGCGACGGTCCGGCCCGACGGCACCCCGCAGGTGAACCCGACCTGGTTCCGGTTCGACGGCGAGTATGTGTGGCTTACCACGACCAGCAAGCGGCAGAAGAACCGCAACTGGCAGGTCCAGCCGGCCGTCGCGCTCTCGATCGTCGACCCCGCCCAGCCGTCCCGCTACCTGGAGGTGCGCGGCCGGGTGGAGCGGATCGTCCCCGATCCGGACGGAGCGGAGTTCGTCCGCCTGGCGAAGCGGTACGGCATGCCCCAGCCGCCGCCGCCGGACGCGACGGACCGCATCGCGGTGGCGATCCGCCCGGAGCACACGACCACCCAGTGACCGGCGCGCGCCGGCCGGGCAGCGCTAGCGGCCACGGCCGGAACCGGCGGCGCAGTTCGCGCGGCCCGCGGAAAGGCGCAGCGGCCGCCGGAGGAAACGGCCGGCCTCCGCCTGGGTGAGTGTTCCGGTGGCCGCGAGCCGGCCGAGTACATGCGCCAGCCTGGCCCCGGCCGCCGCCGCGTGCACCAGCGGATCGTCGGCGGAGGGTGCCTGGAGCAGGCCCGCGAGCAGCGCCGCCTGTGGCCAGCTGAGCGAGGCGGGGGGGACCGCGAAATACCCGCAGCTTGCCGCCTCCAGGCCGTAATAGCCGTGGCCGAAGTAGGCGACGTCGGCGTACAGCTGCAGGATCATCGCCTTGGGGTAGCTCAGCGCGAGCTTGATGCCGAGCAGTGCCTCCTCGGCGCTGCCCAGCAGGCCGGAGGGCCCGCGCGCGTACAGCATCTTCGCCAGTTGCTGGTAGAGCGTGGCGCCGCCCTGGTCGGGTCTCCCCGTCACGTAACCGGCGCCTGCCCTGGCGAGGGCGATCGGGTCGATCCCGGCCTCCGAGTAGAACCGGTGGTCCTCGGTGGCCACCAGCGCGGCCGTGAACCGTGCCGGAACCGGCGGGCCCGGGTAGGCGGCGTGATGGGCGTCGTCCAGGGCGCGCGCCAGCGCCGGGGCATTGCCGACCGGCGGGGTGACGAACAGCAGCCCGGCGAGAATGATCACGGCGAGCAGGCACAGCGCGACGATCATCGCGGCGAACCGCCGCAGCCGGCGGAACCGGCGCCGGCGCCGCCGGGTCCCGGCGGGCCGCGCGGGGCCCGCCACCGCCCACTCGAACCCGCCCAGGTCCTCCTCGGCGGGCGCCCCGCAGTACGGACAGCCGGGCGCGGGCACGCCCGCCGGTGCACGCTCCCGCGTTCTCCTGCCCATCAGCGCCTCACCGGGGACATGGCCCGCCCGCGGGCCGTTCACCGATTGCGGAGCGGGTCTACCCGGCGCGCCAGCGGTTAACCCGCGCGCCTGGCGCCGATCCCCGCCAGGCGGCGCTGCCCGGCGGGCGCCGGCGCTGGCGCACAGCTCCGCGGCGAGCGCCGGGACCGGGCGCCGGCCATCGGGGCATGGAGCACGGTCAGCCGCCGTGCGGCGCCTTGGGGGTGGCCGGGTCGGCTCCCCATTCTGTCCACGAGCCGTCGTAGACGCGCGCCGCCTGGATGCCCGCGGTGCGCAGCGCCAGGAACGCCTCCGCGGCGGACACGCCGCCGCCGCAGTACAGCGCGATGGGCCTGCCGGCGTCGAGGCCGGCCTCCGCCAGCAGCCCCCGGACGCCCCCGGCGTCACGGATCGTGCCGTCCTCCGGCCGTACCAGCAGCGGTGCCGGGAGGCGCACCGCGCCGGGGATGTGGGCACCGGCCGCATCCCAGGTGCTGTCCATCCGGCAGTCGGCGATCTGCATCCCGCCGGACGCGACGCCGGCAAGCATCTGATCCTTGGTCAGGCGAAGGTCCCGCGGCAGGGCGGGGGTGAACCGCGCGGCACCGGCGGGCGGCACCGCCGTGTCGGCCCGCCCCCCGCTGCGCACCCAGGCGGGCCAGCCCCCGTCGAGGACACGCACCCGGTCGTGACCGTAGACGGCCAGGGCCCACAGCAGCCGGGCGGCCATGAAGATCGTGTTGTCGTCGTAGGCGACAACGTCGCTGGTGTCACCCACGCCGGCGGCGGACATTGCCCTGGCGAAATCGGCGGGCCCGGCCAGTTGCCCGGCGACCGGGTCGGCGGGGTCGGAGATGTCATCCAGCCAGCTGATGTAGCGGGCGCCGGGGATGTGGCCCGCGCGGTAGGCGTTCCGCCCGCCGCCCGGGTCATCGAGGTTCCAGCGCGCGTCGATCACGGCAAGCCCTGGCTCGCCCAGCCGGGCCCGCAGGTCGCCGGCTGTGATCAGGTAGCGACTCCGCGGTTCGCTCACGTCAGGCCCTTCGGTCGTGTCTCGTCGTTTCGCGCGCTGCCGGGTGCGCGGCGCGCTTCACCGCCCGATCGGTGAGCCGATAAGGGTGATGTCCCACGCCTCGGTCATGTGCAACGGCAGGACGTTGTTCCCGCCGATCTCCTTCAGCGCGAGCATGGACTCGTAGGACTCGAACAGGTCGGTGTGGCCGCCCGGCGGGATGACCTTGAAGTGCTCGCTCTGCTCGGGCGAGGGGTAGAAGTTCTCCCGCAGGACGCACATCCCGGCGATGACGAACGTGCCCTCGCTCGTGCGGATGATCGCCGATTGGCCACCGAAGGTGTGGCCCGGGGACAGCATCAGGTCGAACCCCTCGGCGAGCCGGTGCGCGCCGTCGAGCAACGTCAGGTTGAACCCCGCGATCTTGTCGTAGTGTTCCTTCGGGCCGAACGACGTCGCGAACATCTCGTGCGACGGCGTGGCGTCCCATTCTCTGCGCTGGACGTAGAACGCGCTGCCGGCGAACGGCTCGACCGTCATGCAATGGTCCCAGTCCAGGTGGGACAGCACGACGACGTCGATGTCGCGCGGGGCGAGCCCCCGGTCGGCCAGGTGCCGGGTGATGGGCTTGACGTCGACGACGTCGGCGAAGACCTGGCCGACGTGTACCAGTTCACGATCCTTGGGCCGGATGTGCTCGGTGTAGTCACGCGCGCTGCAGCCGACATCGACCAGGGCGGTCAGGTCCGGCCCCCGGATCAGCCACGACACGTACGGGATGTCGATGGGGACGCCCGCGTTGTGCATGTAGGTGAAGCGGCTCTTCTCGCGGTGCGGGCCGTAGGCGACGACCATGGGCTCGATCGTGAACATCGTCCTCTCCTACCGCGGCCGGCGGCGCCGGGAAGCGGTCATGAAACCGGCCAGCCCTGCATGGTATAGGCCATGTCCCAGAACAGGTACTCCAGCTGCGTGCTCACGTGGAATATGTCAGAAACGCGCCGCATCTCGGCCTCCCCGAGCCCGGCGCACAGGCGGTCGAGCCGCTGCCTGCCCGCCTCCAGGGTCTCCCAGTACTCGGTGCTGGCGAAGAACTCGAACCACCGATCGTAGGCCGGCTCGTCGATGGGGCGCTTCGGCGCGTACGCCCGCCCCAGTTCCCCGTAGCTCCATGAGCAGGGGGTGAAGGAGGCAAGGATGTCGGCCGCGCCGCCCTCGTAGGCGACCGTGACCAGATGGCGCGTGTACGCGAGGTTGGCGGGCGCCATGGCGAGCTGCGCGGGACCGTCGGGCGCGACCTCATGGAGCAGTTCGCGGTTCTTGGGAATCTCGAGGTTCATGATGTTGCCGACGATCTCGCTGAAGTCGCGCATGGCGGTCTCGTCGGCCGCCTTGGCGACCCCGATGGCGGCTGTCTTGGCCAATGCCTGCAGGAACAGCAGGTTCTGGCCCACGTAAAACGCGAACTTCGCGGTGGGCAGCGACCCGTCGGCCATCTCCTTCAGGAAGGGATGCTCGTGAATTTTCGCCCACATGCCCGCACAGTCGCGCCGGAGCATCTCGGATGCGGACTGGCTCATTTCATACCTCCACGGCGGTGCCCCCGCCGAAACCCGGCGCGGGCAAACGTGAGCACATATAAGATCTTATATCTGATGTTCAGATGAGGCCAGGGCTGCCGGCCGGGGGTTCCGGCCGGCGGTTCCCGGCGGCGCCCGGGGCCAGCGCCCCGCCGGAGGCTGGCTTGACACGGGGAACTTCAGTACATATAAGATCTTATATCTGATGTTCGGAAGAGATCAGGACCGTGGACATCGCTGACTGGCCATTCGTCGCCCCGATACTGGGCAATCTCGATCTCGACCGGGCTGTCGCGCTCGTCCAGGAGGTCTGCCGCATCCCCAGCGTGCTCGGCGCTGAGGGGCCACTGGCCGGGTTCCTGGCCTCGGTAATGCGCGAATCGGGGTTTGAGTCGGTCGAACTGCAGCCCGTCCTCCCGGACCGGCCCAACGCGATCGGCGAGGTGAGCTTCGGCCCGGGGCGGCGGGTGGCGTTCACCGGTCACATGGACACCAAGCCGCAATCCCACGGCTGGCAGCGGGCCGCGCCGTTCTCCGGCGATCTCATCGACGGCTCCGTCTACGGCCACGGGATCATGGACATGAAGGCGGCCCTCGCGTGCCAGATCGTCGCGATCGAGGCGGTGCGGGCGAGCCGGCTGCCGCTGGCAGGCACGCTTGCGATGTCGGCGGTCTCCGACCACATGGGCGACCAGGCCGGTTCCATGTCCTATTTCGAGAACCACAAGGCCGACCTGTGCGTCCTCGGTGAGCTCACCGACAATGAGGTGTGCGTGGGCCACCGCGGGCGGTATTACTTTGACGTGACCGTCCGGGGGCGTTCCGCGCACACCTGCCACAAGCATTCCGCGGTGAACGCCAACGTGCTAGCCGCCCAGGCGGTGCTTGCCCTGGACCGGTCCCGGCTGGAGCCACCCCTCGGCGACGGGGTGGCCGAGCTGTTCGGTGCTGAGACGTACATCGTGCCGGGCCGGATCTACGGCGGGCTGCCGCCGGGTGGCCCGTCCATGATCCCCGACGAATGCGTGATCCGGGTGGACTCCCGTCCCCAGCCAGGGGTGACCACGGAACAGGTGCGCGCCGAGATAGACCGTTGCCTCGCCGAGGCCAGGGCCGCCGACCAGCGCCTGGTGGTGGACATCGAACTGGTCGACGTCAAGAACGGCTACCTGGCCGATCCGCACGATGAGGTCGTCCGGCTCATGTCCGATGCGGTCCGCCTGGTCCGTGGTGCGCAACCGGCGCTGGTGACGGAGAACTGGCTCGGTGATACGGCGAGCTTCGGGGACAAGGTCCCCACGGTGATCTTCGGCCCGGGTGGCCCGCCCGTCTACTGCCCCGACGAGCACCTGGCGGTCTCCGACATCCACGAGGCGACGAAGGTATACACGGTCTTCGCGGCGCTCGCCCTGGCCGATCGCGGAGACGCCCAGATCGGCGGGAGCGGCCGTGGGGGCTGACGGGTTCGCGAACGTCCTGGACCAGTGCCTCGGTGTCCGCCCTGGCGAGCAGGTCGTATTGCTCACCGACGGCGGGACCGACGCCGAGGTGGTGACCCGCCTGCTGGAGGAGGTCGCTGCCCGGGCCGGCGTCCCGCTGGTGGCCCGGATGCCGGCGCCGCACCTGCCGGGCGCCGAGCCGCCGGGAGCGGTCGCCGCGATGATGGCGGAAGCCGCCGCGATCATCGAGCTCACCAGCCTGTTCATCGGCTCCAGCCGGGCCCGCCGCGACGCGACCGGCCGCGGTGCGCGCTACCTGGCCATGCCCGGCGTGCGGCTGCGCACGTTCCGGGCCGGCGGCCCGCTCGACGTGGACTTCGAGCAGTTGCGCGCCGACGCCGAGCGCGTGGGAAGGGCATGGGCTTCGGCCCGGGAGTTCCGGCTGACCACCCCCGGCGGGACGGACCTGCGCGGGTCGGTGGCCGGCCGGCCCGGCCGCGTCCTGCACGGGATCGCGACCCAGCCGGGCTCCTACATGGCCCCGCCCGACATCGAGGCCGGCACCGCACCGGTGGAAGGCACTGCCTCAGGAACCGTCGTGGTGGACGGCGACCTGCTGTTCATGGGCCAGGGGCCGCTGGCGGAACCGGTCACGCTGCACATCGCCGACGGGCAGGTCCGGGGGATCGAGGGCGCCGAACGCGCCCGGCTGACCAGCATGCTGGAACGGTGCCAGGACGATCGGATGACCAACCTCGCCGAGGTCTCCGTGGCCTTCAACCCGGCCGGGTCCATCTGCTCGGTGCCCATGGAGACCGAGTCGGCGCGCGGCACCGCCCACGTCGCGCTGGGGAACTCGGTCGCGTACGGCGGCGTGGTCAACGCGGTGGCCCACCTTGACTGCGTCATGCGCGACGCGACCCTGGAACTCGACGGCCGTGCGGTGATGATCGAGGGTGCGGTGCAATGAGGCGGCCCCGGCTGGTGCTGGCCAAGCCGGGCCTCGACGGCCACGACCGCGGGATCAAGGTCATCGCGATGGCACTGCGGGACGCCGGGGCAGAGGTGGTCTACCTGGGTCTGCGGGTGACACCCGCGCAGATCGCCGCGGCCGCCGTGGCGGAGGACGCCGACGCCGTCGGCATCTCCGTGCTGTCCGGGGCGCACCTGCCCATCGCGGAGCGGGTGCTCACCGCGATGAGGGCCGCCGGCGCCAGCGCACCACTGGCCGTGGGCGGCACGATCCCGGCCCGGGACGCCGAGGCGCTGCGCCGGCTCGGCGTCGCAGAGGTCTTCGGCGTGGGCACCGCGCTGCCTGACGCGGTGCGCGGCATGCTCCGGCTGGCACGGCCGGCGGCGGCGTGATGACCACGCCCCCCGGCCGGGACCCAGCGCCGGTCACCACCGACTCCGGTATCCCGGTCGCGCCGGTCTACACGAGCGCCGACGTGGCCGGCGGGGCGCAGGCGCTGGAAGAGCGGCTCGGCCTGCCCGGCCAGCCGCCGTTCACCCGGGGGCCGTACGCCTCCATGTACCGTGGCCAGCTCTGGACCATGCGGCAATTCGCCGGCTTCGGCTCTCCGGAGGAGACCAACGCGCGGTTCAGGTTCCTGCTCGGGCAGGGGCAGACCGCGCTGTCCGTCGCGTTCGACCTCCCCACCCAGCTCGGCTACGACTCCGATCACGACATGGCCGGGGGCGAGGTCGGGCGGGTCGGCGTGGCCATCGACACCGCCGACGACATGGCGGGCCTGTTCGCCGGGCTGCCGCTGGACAAGCTATCCGTCAACTTCACGATCAACGCGACCGCCCCCGTCATCCTCGCCCTGTTCCTCGTGGCCGCCGAAAGGCAGGGCGTGCGGCCCGATCAGCTCACCGGCACGCTGCAAAACGACATCCTCAAGGAGTTCCTGGCCAGAAAGGCGTACGTGTTCCCGCCGGCGCCGTCCATGCGGCTGACCGCGGACGTGGTCGAGTACGCGAGCGGTGTGCTGCCCCGGTTCAACCCGATTTCCGTGACCGGCTACCACGCGCGGGAAGCCGGGTGCACCGCCGTCCAGGAACTCGGGCTCACGATGGCTTCCGCCGTCGCTTACTGTGCGGAGCTCACCGGCCGCGGCCTTGCCTTCGACGCCTTCGCCCCGCGGCTGTCCTTCCACTTCGCCACCACGCTGGACCTCTTCGAGGAGGTCGCCAAGCTCCGGGCGGCGCGCCGCCTCTGGTACCGCATCGCGACCGGGCGCTTCGGCGCATCCGACCCGGCCTCGGCCAGGCTCCGGTTCTTTTCCGGGAACGCCGGCACCACGATGACCGCGCAGCAGCCGCTGAACAACGTGATCCGGTCCACCATCCAGTGCCTGGGCGCCGTCCTCGGCGGAGCGCAGTCGATCCACGTGATGGGCTACGACGAGGCGTTCGAGCTCCCCAGCGAGGAGGCCGTCACCCTGTCCCTCCGCACCCAGCAGATCATCGCACTGGAGACGGGCGTGACCAGGACCGCCGACCCGCTGGCGGGTTCCTTCTTCGTCGAGCACCTGACCGACGAGATCGAGGCCGGGGCCCGCGAGGTGCTGCGGGAGATCGACGGCCTCGGCGGCGCGGTCAAAGCGCTGGAGCAGGGTGTCCCGCAGCGGTGGATCACCGAGGCCGCCTACTCGGCGCAGCAGCGGCTCGCCTCGGGAGAGAGCCCCAAGGTCGGCGTGAACGTGCACGTGATGCGCGGTGACTTCGGTGAGGCCGAGTTGTTCGAGCCCGATCCCGGCATCGAGGAACGGCAGATCGAGCGCACCCGGCGCCACCGGGCGGCGCGCGACGCCACCGCCTGCGCCGCGGCCCTGCGCGGGCTGGAGCGGGACACCGCGGCAGGCCGGAACGTCATGCCCGCGCTGGTCGGCGCCGCGCGCGCGGGGGCGACCGTGGGGGAGATGAGCGAGCAGTTCCGGCGCGCCTTCGGCGAGTTCCGGGAGCCGTCGCCATGGTAGGGCCCCCGCTGGCGGGGCTGCGTGTCCTCGATCTCACCCGGTTCGTCGCCGGCTCGCAGGCCACCATGCTCCTGGCCGCGATGGGCGCCGAGGTCGTGAAGGTCGAGGTCCCGCCCGGGGACCCCTACCGGTGGCAGGGAACCGAGCGGGTCAACGGGGAGTCGGCGCTGTTCCTCGCGCTGAACTCGGGCAAACGCAGCCTGGCCCTGGACTTCCGCACGCCGGCCGGCCGCAAGGCGCTGGAAGGGGTGCTCGCCTCGGCCGACATGCTCGTCGAGAACTCGCGGCCGGGCAGCATGTCGCGCTACGAGCTGGACTGGCCGTCGGTGCACGACCGTTACCCCTCGCTCATCTACGGGTCCATCTCCGGGTACGGCGACGTGGGGCCGGACGCGGCCAGGGGAGGGTTTGACCTCATCCTGCAGGCCGAGAGCGGCCTGATGAGCGTGACCGGCGCACCCTCGTCGGGGCCGGTCAAGGTCGGCGCGCCGGTGCTGGACGTGGGGGCCGGGCTCAGCTGCGCGCTGGGGCTGCTCGCCGCCTGCGTGGAGCGGCAGCGGACCGGCGTGGGCCGGCTGGTCTCGACGTCGCTGCTGGAGTTCGCCCTCACCAGCCTCGGCACGGTGGCCGCGGGCGTGCTGGCCTCGGGTGAGCCGCCGGGCCTGCTGGGGACGCACTCGCCGGTATTCGCGCCGTACGGCGGGTTCCGTACCGCCGACGGCTGGCTGGTGCTCGCCGGCGCGGGCTCTGAGGATCTGTGGCGCCGCGCCTGCCAGGTCCTCGGGCGGGACGATCTGGTGACAGATCGCCGTTTCGCCGACAACGCGGGGCGCGTGGCGCACCGCGACGAGCTCACCGAGGCGCTCGAGTCGGTGCTCACCACCCGGCCGACCCGGTACTGGCTGGCCCGCTTTGCCGGGGCCGGCGTGCCCGCGGCGCAGGTCCAGGACCTGTCCGGCGCCCTGGACCGTCCTCAGCTGGCGGCGCTCGGGTCGGTACAGGAACTGGGCGAGCGCGGTGGCGGCAGCTACCGGCTGATCGGCCCGCCGCTGCGGCTGGACCACGCCCCGCTCGCCTACCCCGGGCCCGCGCCGGCGCTCGGCGCGGACACCCGGGCGCTGCTGGCCAGCTCGGGCCTGTCCGCCGCCGAGATCGACGACCTGGTGGCCGGGGGGGTTGCGGTGGCGCCATGACGGCCGGGACCGGCGCAGACGCCCGGGACGGCGCCCTCGCCGCCCTGGTGCTGCGGCGCACGGTGGAGCTGGCCGGTATTCCCGCGCCCACGGGCGCCGAGGGGAATCGTGCGAGCGTGGTGCGGCGCTGGTGGGATGACGACGGGTGGGCGCCCCGCATCGACTCCGCCGGTAACGTCTGGGGGCAGGTGGCGGGCGGCCCAGGGCCCGCGCTGCTCGTGGCCGCCCACCTCGACACCGTGTTCCCCGCGGACCTGCCGCACGAGGTTGTCGCCACGCCGGGGCGGCTGACCGGGCCCAGCGTGGGGGACGACAGCGTCGGCGTCGCGGCACTGTCCGCGGCGGCTCTCCTCGCCGGGCCTGGGCCGGGCCCGCTGTGGCTGGTCGCGACCGTGGGGGAAGAGGGCATGGGCAACCTCGCCGGGATCCGGCATGCCCTCGCGCACGCGCCGCAGCCCCTGTCCGCCGTCATCGCCGTCGAGGGCAACTACCTGGGCCGCGTCGTGATCACGGGCGTGGGGTCCATCCGCTGGCGGGTCCGCTACCGCGGGCCGGGCGGGCACGCCTGGGAGCGCTCCGCCGCGCCCAGCGCGGTGCACGCCGCGGCCGAAGCGGCCGCGCGCGTCGCCGGCCTGACCGTCCCCGGCGCCCGGTGCAGCGTGAACATCGGCAGCATCGGCGGCGGCGAAGCCATCAACGCCAGGGCCCGGGACGCCTGGTTCGAGGCCGACCTTCGGGCCGACACCGCCGCGGCGCTGCGACAGCTGGCGGACCGGGCGACGGCCATCCTCACCACCGCCGCCGGGCCGGGCCTGGAGGTCCAGGTGGCCGAGCTTGGGCGCCGCCCGGCCGGCGGCGTGGCGCCATCCAGCCCGCTCGCGAAGGCAGCCTGCGGCGCCCTCGCCCGCGTCGGCGTCGATTGTGCGTTCGGCGCCGCGAGCACCGACGCCAACGCCGCCTACGAGGCGGGCATCCCCGCCGTGGCCCTTGGTGTGACCCGCGGGGAGGGCGAGCACACTCCCGGGGAGTGGATCGAGACCGCTCCCGTCGCCGCCGGCCTCGCCGCCCTGGCCGGCACCATCGCTGTCTTCAGGAAGGAGCCGGGATGACCGAGCCGCGGTCCGGCGTCGTCCTGCAGGGGGTTGACCCGCCCCGTGCATTCTGCGGCATGGTCGGGGAGATCGAGAGCCTCGGGTTCAGCCAGCTCTGGCTTACCGACTCCTCGCTCCACGCCCGCAATTGCTACGCCTATCTGACGCTGGCCTCGGCGGCGAGCTCGCGGTTGCTGCTCGGCACCGCCGTGACCAACCCGGCCACCCGCCACCCGGCGATTACCGCGGCGGCCGCCGCGACCGTGGACGAGATCTCCGGGGGCCGCCTGACCCTGGGCATCGGCGCCGGTGACCGTCCGCTGCTCGCGCTGGGGCTGCGCCCGAGCCCGCTGGCCACGCTCGAGGCCGCGATCGGCGCCATCCGGCTGCTCTGGCGGGGCGAAGAGGTCGACGTGAGCGCCGGCGGCTTCTCGATGAGTTCCGCGCACCTGCGGTTCGGGGCGCGGCCGGGCATCCCGGTCTTCGTGTCCGCCAGCGGGCCGAAGACGCTCCAGCTCGCGGGGCGGGCCGGTGACGGCGTGATCCTCCTTGTCGGCTTGTTTCCCGAGGCGCTCGACTGGGCCATCGGCCAGGTCGCGGGCGGCGCCAGGGCGGCTGGCAGGCCGCGCCCCCACGTGGCGGTCTTCGCCTACGGCGCCATCGACGAGGACGAGGAGACGGCCCTGGGAAACGCCCGCTCGATCGCCGCCTGGTTTCCGCAGACGGCGCCGCACATCTGCGATCTGGCCGGCTTGGCACCCGAGATCGTCACCCGCGTCCGTGCGGCTTATCAGGGCGGTGAATTCCAGGAGGCCGCCGTGGCCGCGCGGGAGCTTCCGGACAGTTTCGTGCGGAAGGTCGCGCTTGCGGGAAATGGCAACCGGGCCATGGGCCAGATCCGTGCCGTGCTCGAAGCGGGCGCCGATTCCGTGCACGTGTTCCCCATAGGCGGCGGGCGGATGAACACGGTGCGGGCCTTTGCCGGCGCCTGGCGCTCGGTGATGGCAGAGCGGCAGGCCAAAACGCCATAGCCTACAGCCAGGATTTCACATATGGAAGAGGGTATCGAATAGAATCAGCCCGCGCCCAGCGCCGCACACGAGGGAGAACCGTTGGGGAAAATGGACAGGACCTGGCGCGTGACCGGCCTTCACCACGTTGCCTTCGCGCACACGGGAGACGGCGCGCCACGCCTCATCGGCGACCTCCTCGGGCTCGCGTGCACGCACGAGGAGCACGCCACGGGGTTCGTTGAGCGTATGCTTCCGGCCGGGGGCTCCTATCTCCAGTTGCTCCAGGCGACGGGGCCCGGGACGGTCGCCCGGTTCGTCGGCCGGCGAGGGCCGGCGCTGCACCACGTCGCCATGGAGGTCTCCGACATCGACGAGGCGGTGTCGGATCTGCGCCGGCGCGGGGTGCGGATGGTGGATGAGACGCCCCGGCCCGGGGGCATGGGGACCCGGATCGCCTTTGTCCATCCGGCGTCATGTCAGGGGCTGCTGCTTGAACTGGTCGGGCCTTCGGGTGCCGGGCCAAGCGGCGCGCAGGTTCGGCATACGTGGAGGTCGTAGGTGGCCACACAGGCAGGAAGATTCGGCGGCACTCAGCCGGGATCGGTTTTCAGCGGCCAGCACGACCGGCGCAAGGTCACCGACTGGGTGTATGAGGAACTCAAGGCGGCCATCGTCGATCTCAGGCTGCCCCCGGGGCACCCGCTCCGGGAAGCGACGCTCGCGACCCAGCTCGGCGTGAGCAAGACCCCCGTCCGGGAGGCGATCACCCGGCTGGAGCAGGAGGGCCTGGTCGAGACGACGTCCTTCAAGGGCGCCATGGTCACCGAATATTCGCGGCAGGACCTGATCGAAATCTATGAGCTCCGCGAATTGCTGGAGACGGCGGCGGTCCGGATAGCGGCCGAGTCCATGGACGACGAGGCCCGCGCCCGCCTTGAGCGCATTTCCGACGAGAGCCGGAAGCTGAAAAAGGGCAACGCCACCCGCCTCGCCGCGCTGCTAACGCAGTTCGACGACGTCCTGTTCGAGCAGGTCCATAACGGCCGGATCCGGGCACTGATCGAGAATCTGCGGGCTCACCTGACCCGGATCGGGCACCTTACCGAGGGAATCCCCGGCCGGATCGAGGCCTCGGTGGACCAGCACGAAAAAATCGTCGAGGCGATCGCCGCCCACGATCCGCTGGCAGCCGAAGAGCACCTGAGGGACCACATCCGGAGCGTTCGCGACGACCAGCTCCATGCGCTGGGCGAAGCCGCCTACCACGAATGACCGTGGCGGCCGGGCGCCCGGCCCGGCGGCGCGCCCCAGCGGTAGCGCCGGCCCGGGCCCGGCCGGTCAGCGCCCGGGGCGGCGCGCTTGACTTAGCGGAATGGTATCTGATGTGCTGCACATCATGTGCGACCTGCGCGCCTCCGCGCGGGGATGCGTGATCTGGGAAGGAGCCCGGCCCTTATGCGCGCAGCCCGAATCTTCGAGGACCTGAGCCTTCGCGTGGACGAGGCCCCGGATCCGGCCCCCGGGCCGGGTGAGGTCCTGGTGCGGGTCCGCGCCGCCGGGGTGTGCGGGACCGACCTGCACATCCTCGACGGCATGATCAAGCCGGACCCGTACCCGATGACCATCGGTCACGAGGCCGCGGGCGTCGTCGAGGCCGCGGGTGAGGGCGCCGGGTTCTCGCCGGGCGACCGGGTGGCCGTCTACAACAAGCTCTACTGCGGGCAGTGCGAGCAGTGCCTCACCGGCCGGCACAACATCTGCGACAACGAGCCGGGGCAGCTGGGCTTCAACATGGACGGCGGCGATGCCGAGTACGTCGTGGTGCCCGCCCGCAACCTGGTGCCGGTGCCGGAGGCCGTTGACTTCGCCACCGCCGCGGTGCTCAGCTGCGCCGGGATGACGGCGGTGCACGCCGTCCGGCTGTCGTTGCTCCGGCTTGGCCAGACCGCCGTGATCGACGGCATCGGCGGGGTCGGGATCCTCGTCGTCCAGGCGGCCCGGCACGCGGGGGCCAGGGTCATCGCCGTTGCCGACTCCGAGGACAAGCGGCAGTTCGCTGTCTCCCATGGTGCGGCGGACGCGGTCGTGATCGCTCAGGCCGGCGACTACGCCAGCCTCCCGGGCGCCGTGCGCGCGCTCACCGGCGGGCGCGGCGCGGACGTGTTCTTCGAGCTGGTCGGGACCACCGAGTCGATGGCCGCGGGCGTCCGCTGCCTGGCCAAGGGCGGCCGGTTCGTCTCCACCGGGTACACCGACCAGGAACTGGCCATCCATCCCATCGAGTTCATCCTTTCCGAGACATCGCTGATATCCACGGTGGCCGCGACCAGGCAGGACCTGCGGGACGCGATCCGCCTGGCGGCCAGCGGCCAGATGACGGTGCCGATCGCCGGGCGCTACCCGCTCGACGGTGTGCAGGGCGCGCTGGACGCGCTCCGCAAGCGGGCCGTCCTCGGCCGGCAGGTCCTCGACCTGCCGTAACCAGCCAGGTGACCGGGCCGGGGCCGGCGGGGCCCGGGTCCAGCTTCTGCGACATCTTGCGGGCCGATGTTGAAGACCTCTGGCAGGCGACGCTCACGCACCCGTTCCTCGCCGAGATCGAGCAGGGCACGCTGCCCGACGAGAAGCTGCTGTTCTACTTCATCCAGAACGTTCATTACATCGACGCGGCGATCGCGTTCAACGCCGAGGCCGCGGCGAAGGCGCCCGATACCCAGAGCCTGCAGTTCGCGCTGCGCCTGCTTGACTTCGGCCGGGCCGAGGTGCCCCGGCGCCGGGCCGGCGCGCCGTGCGGAGCTGGCGGAGATCTTCAAGACGGGCCTGCGTTACAAATGGATGTTCTGGGAGATGGCCTACACCCTGGAGCGCTGGCCCGTGTGGTGGGGATCCATGCGCCTTCCCTGCGGCCGACGTCGCCCGTTGGCACAGGTCCAGGGCATGACAGGGAGGCGCAGTATCGTGCGCGGATCCATCCCGGGTGAGCTTCATTGTGACCACGACCTGTCACTGGCCGCCGACGTCGTCGGGTCGGCCGCCAAGCAACACGGCTCCTTGACATCCAAACCAGGGCGTTCTACACTCACTCGTGATCAGATATCTTAGATATAAGATAAGGAATCGGTCGAACGGCAGCACTGTGCGGCTCCCTTGACATAGCCAATCGAGCGCAATAGCCCGAGGGGGAGTAGGTCATTGATATCTCAGACTTCGTACTGCGCCTCTCTGCGGAACGAGGCTGCTCCTATATGGGATGCAATACACGCCCATCCATTCCTTGAAGAGCTTGCCGCTGATACACTCGACCCCGCTAAATTCCGCTTCTACCTGGAACAAGACACCAAATATCTTGAGGACTTCGCGCGTGTCGTAGCCCTCGGCGCCGCTAAGGCTGAAACCAGTGATCAGCTCAAGTCCTTTACCGATGAGCTCGCCCGTGAGATGTACGTTGAGATACCCCATAACAAAATGCTTTTGGATCAAATAGTTGCCGCCGGTGCAGCTGAGCACGACAAAGGTACTACAACGGCGCCTACTAATCTCGCATACACGAGCTACATGATGAGTGTTGCCCAACAGGGAGGACCGCTTGAAATACGAACGGTGCTCATGCCCTGTGCGTGGACCTACTACGAAATTGGAGAGCGCCTCGATCTTGATCAGTGTAAAAACCCCGTATATGCGGAGTGGGTGAGAAATCTAAAGGTTCCCGAGTTCAAAGAAGCGATCGACGCATTGATTGCGGAGATGGATGCGATGGCCCTTAGTACCCATCCATCCCGCATGCGCGCGCTCGAGGAGATATTCCTCAACTGCTCGCGCTATGAACTTGCATTTTGGGAAATGGCATATCGAACAGAGACTTGGTGACAACACTCCCACGACTCCACAGGGACACCTGACCGGCCAGGTGAGGAACCGGTTCTATGCGGCAAAACCCGACAGCGAGGAAAAATCTCAGTCTGAAACCTCCGTCACGGCTAGCAAGATCTGATGGGGCCGTCAACGATGGCTCCGCCAAATCGGGCGTCACGCTCAAAGGCGTGACTAAGTCATTTGGCAACGTGCGAGCGATCTCAAGCATTGACCTGCAAATTTCTACTCATACGAGTGTAGGGATCGTCGGCCCCAGCGGCGGCGGAAAATCAACTTTGCTGCTTATGGTAGCTGGATTGCTGGAACCGGACGCAGGCACTATCCACGTGGATGGTGCCACTACACGCTCAGACCGCCTGCGTCGCTGTGCGATGATGCCACAACGTGATCTACTGCTCCCATGGCGAACAGCGCTTGATAACGCCTCTATTGCCCTGCAAAATCGCGGCGTGTCACGGCGAGAGGCACGGAAACAAGTACAACCACTTTTTGAGCACTTTGGTTTGAGCAAATTTGAGGAGGCTCGTCCCTCACAGCTTTCTGGGGGCATGCGCCAAAGGGTGAGCTTTCTGAGGACATTGATAGCCGGGAAAGATGTATTGCTACTTGATGAGCCGTTTGGTGCGCTTGACTCGATCACGAGAGGTCAGATGCAGGAGTGGCTTCTTTTCGCCATGAACGAGGAACCAAGAACCGTGCTCCTCGTAACCCATGATGTGGAAGAGGCACTCTTGCTCACTCAGAGGGTAATCGTACTTTCACATCGCCCGGGACATATTGTTCGTGATCTCGACGTGAATTATCCACGGCAGGGTTCGCGCAACCAACGTGTGACAAGCCCGGAGTTTGTTGCCATGAAAGAACAAGCTCTGGAGGCAATCGATGCCGACTCAATCTGAGGCGCGGGCGCTTCAAGAGATTGTGCGGGAATTGCCTGCCGAGGCGGAGCCAGCTTCACGAGGCCGAGTCCGTGGCTTTATTGAAGAGTATGGACTGGCGCTCCTGCTCTTTGGACTCGTGATTGTGGGCTGGCAGATCGGAGTCGGGGTTGCACACGTTCCGACATACCTGGTGCCATCCCCTTCGGAGATTGCACATGATTTCATCACGGATTGGAGTATTCTCAGCCCGGCGATCTGGATAACTGGCCGGGAGGTCATATACGGCATGATAATAGCGGTCATCGCAGGTGTAGGAATTGCGGTGATCCTGCACATGTCGCCCATATTCAGACGCACTGTGTACCCCATTCTAATTACCTCTCAAACGATCCCCATCGTTGTCCTAGCTCCAATCTTGGTGATCCTGCTCGGTTACGGTATTATGCCGAAACTAGTGATAGTGGGCTTGTTCTGTTTCTTTCCGATAGTCATTAATGGCCTCGACGGCCTGCGCTCTATCGATGCGGCCTATATACGCATGATGCTTACACTGGATGCATCTCGTTGGGCAATATTTCGCCGCGTCGAGTTTCCGGGTGCGCTGCCGTCCTTCTTCTCGGGGATAAGAATTGCTGCCACCTATGCCAGCATCGGCGCTGTGTTCGGAGAGTTTGCGGGCTCGAACGGTGGCCTTGGTTACGTGATGCTCGAGGCCGAGCCGAATTTGCTTACTGCTAGAATTTTTGCTGTGGTCGTGTCTTTGACTCTCATGTCATTGATACTTTTCGGCCTTGCCACTCTGGCCGAGTATAAGGTTTGCCCCTGGGCACGGCGAGGAGAAAGCCTGTGACAGCCGATTGCGCAAGGGGCGAGGACAGAGAGAAGGTGGGAGAATGCACTCGCTTGGTCGAGCGATCATTGCTGGAGTTGGTGTCCTCATTCTAGGATGTGCCTGCCTGGCAGGTTGCTCTGCCACCGCTGGCACCGCCAGCTCTCACGGCCTGAAGACGGTCGTCGTGGAGTTGGACTGGGTACCCAACCCGGATCATGCAGGTCTTTACTACGCGATCGAGAAAGGATTCTTCAAACGCGAGGGTCTACAGGTGGTCCTCCATGTCCCGTCGAGTGTCGACGACCCTGCCAAGCTCGTTGCGCTGAACAAAGTGGACCTGGCTATCTCGTACCCCGTGATCATGCTCTCGGCCCAGGCTCAGGGGCTGCCCATCGTCGCCGTCGATGGAATCTTTCCGCGTACGCTCGAGGCCCTCATTGTCTCACCAAAAGCTGGGGTTACGACGATCAAGGGTTTGAGCGGCCACCGTATCGGGTACGATGATGCTTCCGATCAGACCCTTTTGAACGCCTGCCTCAAGCACGGCGGTCTCAATCCCGGTAATGTTAGCGAAGTAAATGTCGGGTTCAGCATCGTTCCTGCGCTCTTGTCAGGCAAGGTCAACGCCATCATTGGCGGCCTGCAGAATGTCGAGGCGATTCAAATCGGCCAAGAGATGAAGCAGCATCCGGTCGTTTTCCCGTTGAGCACGACGTGCGGAATCCCGAATCACAACGAGTTGATTTTGGCGGCGAACTCACAGCGGCTGACCTCTGATCCCGCATATGCGTCACTTGTGCGGAAGTTCCTGAAGGCTTTGAATGCAGGGACTGTTGCCGCCGAGGCGAATCCTCAAGGGAGCCTGGCCATCATGGAGCATGTCAGCCAGTACAGCAAGCCCTTCTTGAAAGTAAGTGTGCCACTCACGTTGCACTTGCTCGTTCCGCCTTCGGGCGAGAGGCCAGGGTGTCTCTACACCAGCCAATGGCAGATTTACGGCACTTTTATGCATAGCCATGGCCTGATTACCAACAATCCGGTCATCTCACAGGCAATGACTGACAAATACTTGCCGTATGCCTGCTGACGTTTCGGCTGAACAGTAGCGGACAAGATGATTCCACTGGTGTCGCCGCCGATCGCATGGATGTGATCGTCACGCCGAAGCGGATGGTCCGGTGCAGGTGATCAACGCAGGATAAGCTGCCTAGGAATGCCTGCCCTGTCACCCACTACAGCCTGCTACTTCGCTTCGCGGAGAAAGAGAATAGGTTTCAAGGAGCGTAACTGGATAGGTTGTGGCCGAGCGCTGCTGATGACCGACCACAGGAGTTCAGCGACGTTTGTGCCGCTGCTCCGATGCCTGGCTCCACTTGATCCTTGACGGATGGGCCTCACTTGATCCTTTACATTCCCTAGAGGTTTCCACTGCATCAGCGCGCGGCGCGTCCATGCCGGGGGTTCCCCGGGCAATCGCCAGCCACAGTCTTACCGGTGCCGTGGCGGGGAGACGCTACCGGGCGATGTTGACGGCCCCGCCCGGCTAGGTGCCGTAGTCGTGATCCAGGTCGCCACCGTGGATCAGCTGCAGGACAGCGTCGTGCGGACCGGGATCGGCAGTCTCTTCGTCGGCGAGCGCGGGGCAGAATGTCAAGTGCCTGGCGGCTGCCTGGTGCCGGTGGCAGGGTGCGGACGTGAGACGGACCCTGTTCCCCGGGTCACATAGGAGGAGGGCGCGATGGGACGTGTCGGCAGGCGAGTGGTCCTCCTCGTGGCAGCCGGCGGGCTTGCTGCCGGTCTGGGGGGGATGGCGGCTTCTGGGGCGGCGGCCGCGGTGCCAGCGACTGGCCGAGCCTCTGCCGCGCTGACTTCCAGCTCCAGCCCGAGCTTCAACGAGCTCTATGGGGTGAGTGCCGTGTCGGGCAGCAACGCCTGGGCGGTCGGCCGCCAGAACAGCACCGGGGTGTTCAAGACGCTGATCTTGCACTGGAACGGCGCGGCCTGGTCGACGGTCAAGAGCCCCAGCCCCAGCTCGAGCGACGCCGAGCTGTTCGGGGTGAGTGCGGTGTCGGGCAGCGACGCCTGGGCGGTCGGGTGGTACTGGAACGGCCCTGCCAGGGCGTACGACACGCTGATCTTGCACTGGAACGGCACGGCCTGGGCGCAGGTCCACAGCCCCAACCCCAGCCCTGGTAACAACTACCTGTTCGGGGTGAGCGCCCGCTCGGGGAGCGACGCATGGGCGGTCGGGAACTACGACAGCAACACGCTGATCGTGCACTGGAACGGCACGGCCTGGACGCAGGTCAAGACCCCCAGCCTCGGTCCGGGCGTATATGGCGGCCTTAACGGGGTGAGCGCGGTGTCGGGCAGCGACGCCTGGGCGGTCGGGTCCCACAGCATCCCCAGCGACGGCGGCAGGTCCGGCACGCTGATTTTCCACTGGGACGGCATGGCCTGGTCGACGGTCAACAGCCCTAGCCCCGGTTCGGGCTTGAACGGCCTTGCGGGGGTGAGCGCCCGCTCGGGCAGCGACGCCTGGGCGGTGGGGGACGACGGCTCCTCCCTCAACCCGGGGACGTCCCGCACGCTGGTCCTGCACTGGAACGGCACGGCCTGGTCGAAGATCATCAGCCCCACCCCTAACCCGAACGACCTCAACTTCCTCGAAGGGGTGAGCGCCCGCTCGGGCAGCGACGCCTGGGCGGCCGGGCGCTACTGGAACACCACCGGGGTGGCCCGCTCGCTGATCTTGCACTGGAACGGCACGGCCTGGTCGAAGATCAACAGCCCCAACCCCAGCCCCACCGCCACCGAGCTCTATGAGGTGAGCGCCGTGTCGGGCAGCGACGCCTGGGCGGTCGGGTTCTACGACACCGCGGTGTCCAACACGCTGATCCTGCATTGGAACGGCACGGCTTGGGCCAAAGCCTTAGCTGGTTAGGGCCCGCAGACGAACAAACCGTCGGCGCGATCCCCCAACGGCCCAGGCCGCCGCGCTGACATGCCGCCAGAACCTGCGGTTTGTTCCGAGGCGACTCCTTAGGACGGCCTGGCCTGGCTCCACTCGGACGGCTCGAAGCGGCCCACCTTGATTCACGGATTCTGCCCGAGCGGTGCCCGTGCCCCGTTGCCCCATGCCCCAACGGACACCCTCCTGTCGAGTGCCAGGTGAGGCCTGACGGACACCCTCCTCTGCCGAGCGATGCCCCCGTGCCCCGTGCCCCGTGCCCCGCTGTTTGTGCCGCTGTCTAGTTAGTGGTATCAGCGGATATCCGGCGCTTTCCAGAGAAGGCGGAGTCGTTCCGCCTCAAGCGGGACGCGCAGGTAAAAAGAAGCCAAGTGGCCTGCCGGCTGTGCGGTGACGTCAGGCGTGGATGGGTCCGCGGCTGTCGAAGGTCATCGACCGTTGCAGGGCGGCGGCCCGTAGGTCCCCCGGGATCTCGGCCGGGCCTCCGAGCCCAGCGGCGTTGATGCCCGCTTGCGCTGCTTCTTCGATCACCGAGCCGATCATGATGGCAAGGTCCGGCGTACGGTGAAACACCAGTACACCGTGGTTGGCGAGCAGCACCGCAGGCATCCCAGGGGTCACGGCAGCCCGGATGGACCGATGACCCTCGGCATCGGCGCCGGCGATCGCCCACGGCCGGCACCGAGGCTGCGGCCCAGCCCGCGCACCACACTCGAGGCCGCTATCGAAGCAGTCCCAACGGTAAGCTCGCAGTCAGGATCTCACATCTAGAAGAAGATATCTCGTAGGCTGAGGTCGCGTTCATCGGTGCGTGCTAGGAGATCAGCGTGGGGAAGACGGACACTACGTCGCAGGTGACCCGTCCTCGTCATGTTGCCTTCGCTCAGCGCGGAGACGCCTCGCCTCAGCCCATCGGTGACCTGTTGGGGCTCACATGTACACGCGAGGAGCGGACCGCGGGGTTCGTTGAGCGTATGCTTCCCGCCGGGGACTCATATCACCAGTTGCTAGAGGCGACGGGACCGGGGGCCGTGTCCCGGTTCGCCGACCGGCGGGGACCAGCGCTGCATCACCTCGCCGAGGAGGTCTCGGACATCGACGAGGCGGTATCGGACTCGCGCGGGCGGGGGGTGCGCATGGTGGACGACGTGCCCGGCCCGGGGGCATGGGAACCCGGATCGCCTTCGTCTATCCGGCGCGTGCCATGGTCTGCTGGTTGACTTGGTGGAGCCATTAGGTACGCGGCCGGGCGGCGCGGAAGCTCCAGCGACATGGAGGTCCTAGGTGGCCACGGAGGCGGGAGTGAGCGGAGTTCAGCCGGGATCGGTCTTCAGCGGTCAGCACGACCGGCGCAAGGTCACCGACTGGGTATACGAGGAACTTAAGTCAGCAATTGTCAATCTCCGGCTGGCTCCCGGGCATGCACTTCGGGAAGGGGCGCTCTCCGCGGAGCTCGGCGTGAGCAAAACCCCCATCAGAGAGGCGATCACCCGGCTGGAGCAAGAGGGCCTGGTCGAGACGACGTCGTTCAAGGGCGCCGTGGTCACCGAGTACTCGCGGCAGGATCTGATCGAGATCTACGAGCTACGCGAGTTGCTCGAGACGGCGGCGGTCCGCGTAGCGGCCGAGTCCATGGACGATGAGAACCGCGCCCAGCTGGAACGAATTTCCGATGAGAGCCAAAAGCTGAAAACGGGTAGCCCCGCCCGTCTTGCTGCGCTGATCTCGCAGTTCGACGACATCCTGTTTGAACAGGTCCAGAACAGCCGGATCCAGGCCCTGATTGAGAATCTGCGGGCCCACCTGACCCGGATCGGGCACCTCACCGAGGGAATCCCGGGGCGAATTGAGGCCTCAGCGGACGAGCACCTAAGAATTGTCGAGGCCATCGCCGCTCACGATCCGGTGGCAGCCGAGAGGCATCTGCGAGATCACATCCGCAGCGTCCGCGACGACCAACTCCGGGCTCTGGGCGAAGCTGCGGAATAGAGGTGGTCGTGCCGGCCGAGCGCGTCGCCGGGCCCGCGCGACAGATCCTGCCGCACCGAGGGACTGGGCCCTTGATCGTATGAGGGAAGGGCGCTTGACTTAGCCGAATGGTATCTGATGTGCTCTACATCATGTCCGACTTGCGCCAAGTACGGGCTGGCCGCCGGGATCTGGACCCGCGACACCAGTAGGGCCCTGCGGGTGGCGGACCAGTTGGAGGCTGGCACGGTGTGGATCAACACCTACGGCATGTTCGACGCTGCGGTGCCGTTCGGCGGCCGCAAACACTCTGGGTTCGGCCGTGAGCTCGGCGAAGAGGCGCTCGAACCCTATCTGCAGCCCAAGTCCATCTGGCTTGACCTGGAGGCGGCCGTGCCGCAGTCGGGGCAGGGCATCAGCCGGTAACTGTGAAGGACAGCCATGAGCGACCGCGTCATCATTAAGAACGGCTGCGTCGTGACGATGAACGACGCGGGGGATGTGTTGTTCGACGGGGCCGTCGTGCTGGACGGCGACCGCATCACCGACGTCGGGGACACCGCCGCGGTGCTGGCGCGGCACGGCGCCGACGGCGCGCGCGTGATCGACGCCCGCGACAAGGCGGTGCTGCCCGGGCTGGTGGACCTGCACTATCACACGGCGCTTGGCAAGGGGTGGAGCGATCATCTGCCGCTCTGGGAGTACCTGGACACGTGCTGGTACCCGATCATCAGGGCGCTGGATTACGAGGCCGCCTACTGGGCCGCCCTGGCCAGCTACAGCGAGTCCGTCAAGTGCGGGGTCACCACGGTCAACGACATGTACCGCCAGCTCACCGCCCTCGCCGACGCCGCCGAGGAGATCGGCATCAGGGCCGTGCTGTCCAACGACGTGGCCGACGCCGAGCACAACCTGGACACCCTGGAAGACAACAGGGCGGCGTTCGGCGCGAAGAACGGCGCGGCCGGCGGGCGGATCGAGGTCTACGTCGGGATCGAGTGGCTCCCGCTCGCGTCGGCCGAACTGCTCAGGGACGCGCGCCTGCTCGCCGACGAACTCGGCACCGGCATCCACATCCACCTCAACGAGTCCCTGACCGAGGTGGAGAACTCCAAACAGCGCTTTGGCCGCCGTCCCACCGAGGTGGCCTACGACGCGGGCATCCTGGGCCGCAACTGCATCGCGGCGCACTGCGTCTGGCTTTCCGACACCGAGATGGCCCTGATGCGTGAGACGGGCACGCCGATCTCCCACTGCCCGTCGTCGAACGCCAAGCTCGGCAACGGCATCGCCCGGGTGCCCGAGATGCTGAACGCCGGGCTCAACGTGGGCCTCGGCCACGACGCGGCCGAATGCAACAACTCCTTGGACATGTTCGAGGTCATGAAGTTCGCGTCGCTGGTGCACCGGGCCAGCCGGGTGGACGCCTCGCTCCAGCAGGCGCCGGACGTGGTGCGGATGGCCACCCGGAACGGGGCCGACGCGCTCGGGCACCAGACGGGCCGCCTGGAGCCGGGCCGCAAGGCCGACGTGATCCTGGTGGACCTGATGAGCCAGATGTTCACGCCGCTCATGCCGGGCAACGTCGACCACCTGTTCTCCCACTTGGTCTTCGCCGCCAACGGCAGCTGCGTGGACACAACGATCATCGACGGGAAGATCGTCATGGAGGGCCGCCGGCTCACCACCGTGGACGAGCAGAAGGTTCTCCGGGAGGCCAATGCCGCCTTCCTGCGCGTGATCGACCGGATCGGCGGCGGCAGCGGCGGTGGCGCATCCTGACGCGGGAAGGTGGACGGCATGAGCAGGTACCTCGTCATCGGGGACCCCGTGGTGACGCTCGGGGCGGGCACCCTGGTACCCGACGGTGCCCTGATCGTTGAGGGCGACTCCGTCGCAGCGGTGGGGCCGCGCGCCGAGCTGGAGAACGACGGCCCCTTCGACCGGGTGCTCGGCTCGCCGCGCCACTTTGTCATGCCGGGGTTCGTGAACTGCCACTACCACTCGGAACTGGCGATCGGCCCCGGACTCTACCAGTTCATCTACGAACGGGCGCACGTCTACGTCGGCTCGGCCCTGGGGCCGATCGCGGAGCAGGACCTCTACAATGCGATCCTGTGGGGCCTGGTGACCGCCATCAAGGGCGGGCAGACCGGCACCGTCGACATTTTCTACGGGCGCCCCTCGCTCATCGACTTCGGCTGCCCGGCGGCGCTGCAGGCCTACGAGGACGCCGGGATGCGGACCATGTTCGGCCTGGTGTGCCGGGACCAGAACACGATCGTCCACGAGGAGGACGAGGCCTTCCTGCGCCGGCTGCCGCCCGACCTCGCCGACGAGGTGCGGCGCTCCCCGATGGGCCTGGCCTGGCCCCTCGACCGGGTTTTCGGCACCTACGGCACGCTGCTCAAACAGTGGCACGGCCGGCAGGGGCGCATCCAGATCGCGGCGGCGCCCGACTGGACCCCGGCCTGTTCGGACGAGCTGTACTTGCGCTGCCATCGCCTCGCCACCGAGAACGACACGGGCATGGTGACCCACGCGGTCGAGACCCGCTCGGAGGCGATGTTCAGCGTGGAGCGCTACGGCAAGCCGGCCGTCCAGCGGCTGGCCGACCTGGGCGTCCTTGGCCCGCACGCCGTGCTGGAGCATTTTGTCTGGGTCACCGACGACGAGATCGGCATGTTCGCCGACTCGGGCGCCGTGGCCTCCAACAACGCGGGCTCGAACCTGCGCCTCTCGTCGGGCATCTGCCGGCTCAGGGACATCATGGGCGCCGGCGGCCGGATGGCGTTCGGCACGGACGGCATCTCCTTCTCCGATCGGGAGGACTTCTTCCAGGAGCTGCGCCTGGCCTGTTACCTGCAGCGGATCCCGCGCACGTTCGAGGAGGCACGGCTGCCGAGCGAAGCCGTGGTGCGCGCCGCGGCGCAGAACGGGGCCCGCGCGATCGGCCGCGAAGACGCGCTCGGCAGCCTCGAGCCCGGCCGGCTCGCCGACCTGCTCGTGGTGGCGAAGGCGCTTTGACCCTCAGTTCACACGGCTGGATCCCATGGACGAGTCAAAGACCACCGGCCCGGACCGCTGGCCGGGGGGCGCACGCTCAGCCGCGGCCCTCACCTTCGACCTCGACGCCGAAGAGGTGTGGATAGCGGAGAACCCGGCGAACGCCTCGCGTCCAGGCGTCCTGTCCCAGGGCACGTACGGGGCCAAGGTCGGCGTCCCGCTGATTCTGCGAATTCTGGAGCGGCGGGGGATTCTCGCCACCTTTTTCGTTCCCGGGCGTGTTGCCGAGCGCCACCCGAAGGCCGTGCGGGCCATTGTCGATGCCGGGCACGAGCTTGCCCACCACGGGTACACGCACACCTCGCCCACCGCGCTGTCACCGGAGGCCGAGGAGGACGAGCTCACCAGGGGGCTGGAGATTCTCTCCTCGTTCGGCCCGCCGGTCACCGGCTACCGGTCCCCGGCCTGGGAGTTCAGCGAGCACACCCTGGCGCTGCTGGCCAGGCACGGGTTCGGGTACTCCTCCAACCTCATGGACGACATCCGCCCGTACCGCCACGGCGGGTCCGGGATCGTCGAACTGCCGGTCCACTGGACGCTCGACGACGCGCCGCACTTCTCCTTCAGCGGGTCGAGCTGGACCAAGAGGATCGCGACGGTCGACGAGGTACGGTCCATCTGGGCGGACGAGCTCGCGGGGCTGCACGAGCTCGGCGGGAGCGCCATCCTCACCATGCATCCCCAGGTGATCGGCCGCCCGGGCCGGCTCCGGCTGCTCGAGGAAACGATCGAAGGCCTGCAGGGCCGGCCGGAGACGTTCATCGGCACCTGCGCGCAGATCGCCGCCTGCGTGCCCTGACCGCCGCCTGGGTGCCCTGCCGCCGCCGGCGAGCGCCACTCGCCGCGCCGGGGCCGGGTTCCGCGCGTCAGACGGGCCAGCGCTCCAGGGTGTAGGCCATTTCCCAGAACATCCATTCGTAACGCAGGCTCGTCTTGAAGATCTCCGCCAGCTCCGCGCGGCGCGCCGGCCCGGCGTCCTCGACCAGGTGGTCGAGGACGCCCTTGTACTTGATGTTCATGTCGTTGTGATCCGCCCCGCCGAACGTGGCCAGCCAGTCGACAACCACCGGGTGGCGCACGACCGGGGCGAGCCGCGAGCCGAACTCGCTGTAGGTCCACTCGCAGGGCAGTAGCCCGACGAACAGCTCAAGCGAACTGCCGTAGGCCGCGACCGCCCGGTAGATCGGGAAGGCCAGATCACGGTCGTTGGCGGCCCAGTGCTGGTACATGGGGTAGAGCTTCAGCCCGGTGAGGCGGAGGCCGGTCACCGCGCGGTCAAGCTGCTGGCCGTGCGGTCCACCGCCGAGCGCCAGGGCCTGGATTTCCACCGCCGGCTGGAGCTGGACACGCCCACCATCACGGGGCCGCCACGATCGGGACGTCCTCGGCGAACACCCGGCTCTCCAGTGCGACCTGCTCCGCGACGGGGCCGTACTGCTCCCGGAAGGCGGCGTTGGCCGCGACGAAGAAGAACACGCGGCAGCCGGGGCCGCCGGCGGCCAGCGGCGCGGCTATCTGGCAGACGATGCGCTTACCACCGCCCGGGTGCTCGGTGTAGACGTAGGACCGAACCGGTAGTGGATGAGCTGCGCCGAGGCGACGCCGGGCTCCAGCGGGAACGACGGAACGCCGACGAACGGGAAATCGGCGCGACCGGCGCCGCGGCCTTCATTCATGCGGCTGAGGCTAGCCGTCCCGGGGGGCGCTCTCCCGGTGGACGCCGAAGAACACCGAGCGCAGCCAGAACCGCGCGGCGACCATCAGCACAAGCATGAAAATGGGGGGTGCGGGCCGGCCGGGCGTCATATGGAATGGAGCGCCGCAGGGTACCCGGTTACCCGCGCGCGGCGGGTTCGGCCGCGTCGCCTGTCGCCGCTTTCCTCGTCGCCGTGGTGGTTACGGCTGGGTCCCCGAGCCGGTCCAGCGGGCGAAGACGTCGACCTTCGCCGCGGGCCACGCGCCGTCGCAGGGCATCGAGCCATCCCGCAGCCGGGCGAGGATGCCCGCGGCGCGGGCGCGGACGTCGTCGTAGGACCACAGGTCGAAGGCGAAGCTCATCGACTGCCGGTCCCGGTCGCGGAACAACGGCTTGATGTGGGCGGCGAAGCTCACCGGCTCGCCCGGCCCGGGCAGCGCGGCCTCGCCCTGGTCCGGCGCGCCCTGGTCCCGGCCCGGGGCGGCTCCGCCCAGGGCGCCGGCCGTGGGCGGCCCGCCGGGGCCCCAGTCCCAGCGCGGCACCGGCGCCGCCGCGGGTTCGGCGCCCGGCTGCGATGCGGCGACCGCGGCCCGTGACACCCACTCCAGGCACGAGGCGAGGGCGGACCGGAACCCCGGGTCGGCGGGCAGCTTGGCGTCGTCGGCGGCGCGGGCCGCCAGCCCGGCCCAGCGCGCGCGCTGCTCCTCCCCGGCGTCCTCGCCGAACCCGGTCACGTGCCGCAGTTCGCCGGCGCCGTCGTCGGCGGCCGGGTCGCCGAGCGCCGCCGCGAGCCACCCGGCCAGGAGCTGAGGCTGCCCGGGCGGCATACGCGCGAAGGCCGGGGCGAGGACCGGGTCGGCGGGCACGTGCTTCTCGTACAGCAGCCGGCTCATCCGGGTCAGCGCGGGCAGCCCGCCGGCCCACTCGAACAGCGTCGGCTCGCGGCCCTCGGGCGGAACCGGGTCGGCGAACCCGATGTACCAGTGCATGCCGGAGCAGAACGGTTTGTTCTGCGAGTGCCCGCACCGGCACAGGGCGTAATGCTCGGCCGAGGCCCCCGCCGCGCGCGGCTCCGGTGCGCCGTCGGCGCCCGCCAGCGCGATCCCGCCGGTGATACGGTACGGGCCGTCCTTCGTCACCTCGACCGCCGGAGGCCGGGTGCTTCCCCAGTCGGCCTGCTCGCGCTGCTCGCCGCCGTCGATCGCGTAGCTCAGCGCCCCGGACGGGCAGTCGCGGACGGCACGGATGATCTCGTCCACGCGCCCGCCGCTGGGGGCGACGAACGGCTCGGCGCTGGTGCGGAACACGGTCGCCAGCCGGTCGGTGCACAGCCCGGAGTGCTGGCAGATGCCGCGGTTGTCGAAGATCGTCACCTGCTGTCCCGCGTAGGTGTCCCGGCGGTCGGGGACCCGCTTGGGGTCCTTTGCAGCTGTGAACCCGATCCGGGCGTGGCTCCCGTCGCACAGCGGCTTGATCGCCGAGGCCCCGCAGCGGCACAGCGCAAGCTGCGGCGCGGGCTTGTGCTCGGTGCCGAGGTGATCGATCAGCCTGGGGGCGTTGGTGACCAGGTAGGGACCGTTCCGCATGACCTGGATGGCCACCGGGAGGCCGGCCTGCAGCTCTCGCAGTTCGCTCAGCCGGCCGGCGGCCTCGGCGGCGGGGGCGAGCCGCAGCGCGAGGTCCTGGAGCGCGGCGGCCGCCTCGGCGAGCCCGGGCGGGCAGGTGCCGGAGCGCCCAAGCCGGGCCCGGAGCGCCGTCGCCGCCTTGGCGGCCTCCCACACCCGGCCGGCTGCGGACGCCGTCGGCGGCCCCGCCGCCGCGGGGGGCGCGCCTGGATCGGCGCCCGCCGGCGCCGGGCTGGCCTCGCCCACCGCTCCCGCGAGCGGCCGCAGCACGCTGTTGACCAGGCGCGGAACCAGCAGCGCCTGCTCGGCGGTGCCGCAGCCCGTGCCGGACACGGCGCCGGCGACGATCGAGTATGTGGCCTGGGCCAGTTCGGCAAGCCCGGCGCCGGGGCCCGGGCCGGCGGCCCGGGCCCCGGCCGCGTACTCGGCCGCCTGGTTCGCGAGCGCGCCCAGTTCCGACGGCGCCAGCGGGGCCGGCTGCGCGGCCAGCCGGGCGTGGGCGCTGCCGGCCGGCAGGTGCGCGGCCAGGCCGCGGGAGATCTCCCGCATCGCGGCCAGCACCGGGTGCAGGGAGGCGGCGATGGCAGTGCCGCGGCCGACCTGGATCGCCTCGCACAGCCAGGCGGCCTCGTCCAGCCGCTCGGCGAGCAGCGCCCACGCGGCCTCCCGGTGCGGCATCAGGTAGTCGGACTCGTAGAACAGCTCGAAGCTGGGGCCCGCGGTCCGGCCGGGGTGGTCCTCGCCGACCGGGAGGGCGGTGACCAGGTCGCCGACCGGCTTGATGACCCGCAGCATCAGCGCGACGGTGGCGTCGGCCAGCACGTTCAGCTGGGCGCCGGTTTCCTCGGTGTGCGCGAAGAACCGCTCGAAGATCTGGAGCAGGATCTCGTATCCGATGTTGAACAGGTCGGCGACCCGGGCGGTCAGCGGGTCGGTGATCAGCGGCAGGTCCACGTCTCGCTCCGGCCGGCGGACGTTGGCCGCCAGCACGGGCCGGACCGGGTCGAAGCCCGGGCTGGCGTCCCGCAGGCTCTGGTACTCGTCGAGGATGTTCACGAACTGCCCGAAGTGGGCGTTCCGCCAGTGGCCGCGGGGGCCCTCGCCCTGCTCCAGGATCTCCTCGATGGCGCGGCACGCGCTGGCCAGGCCGGTCACCGGAACCAGCTCCGGCCAGCCAAATTGCTCGGCCGTCGCCTGCGCCCGGCGCGGCCCGACGAACAGCCAGTCCTCCCCGTGCAGCTCGGCCAGGTGGGTCAGCCCCGCCTCGATCGACCGGTACAGGTGCCCGACCGTGGCGAAGTCCTGGCCGCGCGGGACGATGTCCCGCTCGTTCAGCACCGGCGCCGCCTGGCCCATGGCGGCCAGCCCGTCGGCGTCCTCCAGGTCCATTCCCTCCGGGCGCTCCAGGAACATGAAGTGGCGCAGCGCCGGCTCGCCGAACGGCATCAGCGCGAGCTGCACCCCCGCCGGGTAGTGATTCGCGGGCGCCGGGAGGTTCGGCCGGGCCAGGTGCGGCGCGGCGCCGATCGCCGACAGAATGTTGTGCACCAGCGCCAGATGCAGCATCTCCTGCGTGGCCACACGGGAGATCTGCGCGCCCCAGCGCCGCACCGCGGCCAGCTCCGCGTCGGTGAGCCCCTCGTTCGCGGTCTGCTTGAGCGAGAACGCGGCGAACAGGTACTGGCACATGATGCCGTGCTCCAGTTCGGCCGCCTCGCACAGCATGTAGATGAGCGCCTCCCGGTGCTCGATCACGAACGGCGCCTCCGGGGCCGCCTTCCCGCCCCGGGTCGCGATCACCTGCGCCAGCCTGCCCGCGCCCCCAGCCGCCGCCGTGCCCTGGTCTGTGTTCATGCCGATTCCCTCCGCTCCAGCGGAGCCAGGCGCGTGGGCCCTGGCCCCCGTCAGTCTCACAGCCCCGGCAACAAAATCGCTACAAGAGCCCGCAGGCGCCGGCGCTGAGCGCCCCGTCACCGGCGCCTGGCCTCGATGGGGGCCAGCGGCCCGCCGCGGCGACCCGGGGGCAGGTCGCGGCCAAGGCGGCGGCGCCCGAAGGTGACGCCAAGGCGGCGCTCGCTCAGGTGCCAGCTGAGCAGGCGCCCAGCCCTGCGAACGTGCAGCACATCCACCAGGTGGACTGCCAGCCGCCGGTAACGGGGGATCGCGGCGGCCGTGAGGGCGGTCAGGCCATCGCCACCATCGGCGCTAGGCTCCGGCTCGCCGAAAGCCGCGGTCCGAAGGCCCGCCTCGACGTCCCGGGCCTGGTCCTGGTCTCGGCCGGCGTGGGGGTGCTCATCTGGGGCCTGGTGGCAGGCGGCCAGGACGGCTGGGGAAAGCGCCCAGAGCCTGACCGGGCTGACCGCGGGCACCGTCCTGCTGGGCGGCTTCATCGCCTGGGAGACCCGGGCACGCGAGCCCATGATCCCCCTCGGCCTGTTCCGGCGGATCACCTTCTCCGCCGCGGTCACCGCCGCGTTCCTCACCACCGCGGCCATCTACTCGGCGGCGTTCCTCACCAGCCAGTTCTTCCAGTTCGCCCTCGGAGACACCCCGCTGGGCACGGGGCTGCGGTTCCTGCCCTGGACCGCCACCCCGCTGCTCGTCGCCCCCGCCGCCGGCGCGATCTCGGACAAGACCAGCCCCCGCGCGCTCGTCGTGCCCGGCCTGCTGCTGCAGGCCGCCGGCTTCGCGTGGATCGTCGCCCTGGCCGCCTCCTCCGCCGGTTACGCCGGCTACGTGCTCCCGTTCGTGATCGCCGGGACCGGCATCTCAATGGCACTGCCGTGCGTCACCGCCGGCGCCCTCAACGCCGCCCCGCCGGCCCTGCTCGGCAAGGCCGCCGGCACGCTCAACACGATGCAGCAATTCGGCGCCGTATTCGGAATCGCCGTGGTCACGGCCGTCTTCAACGCCCACGGCAGCCTCGCTGGCCCGGCCGCGGTCACCAGCGGATACCGCCCCGCGCTCGCCGTCTCGGCAGCCATCTCCGTCCTCGGGGCCATCACGGCCATCGCGATGCGCTGGTCCACCGCCGGCGCACAGCCACCAGCCCCTGGTGAGACGCTCAGCCCGGAGTTGGCTCCGGGCGTCAGAACGTGAAGCACTCCATGAGGTTGCCGATCTCGGGCAGGCCGTCCCGCGGCGGGGCGAGCGGCCCGGATGGCTGGCCGCCCGCGGCTTCGTTGTTCGGGCCGCCCGGTGTGGACTCGTCGAACAGATGGTTGACCGAGGCGAGGGCCGGGAGGCCGAAGACGGTCTCGATGAACTTCAGCGTTGACGTGTGCTCGTAGACGGTGGTCTCTATATGGGATTTCTTCGCATACGGCGAGATAACCCACGCCGGGACCCGAATGCCCGCACCGTACGCGTCGAACACAGGCGGCGCCACGTGGTCGAAGTAACCGCCATGCTCGTCGTAGGTGAGGATGTAGGCCGAGCTATGCCATGCCGATGATTGCTGCAAGGCCGTGATGAGTTCCTGCTGGATCCCCATGCCGACGGACACGTCGGCCGGCGGGTGCTCATCCCATCCCCGGGCGAAGCTGGGGACGATGAAGGAAACCTGCGGCAGCCTGCCGAGCCGAAGGTCGTTGAGGTAGTCGCCCTTGCTGCCGCGCGTGCGCTGGTCGTGCGCCCACCTCTTCCAGAAGACGAACACGTTGTCGGTGTTGCCGAACGGCACGCTGTCCCAGCCGATGTTGTAGACCTTCCAGGTCACCCCCGCCGCGTCCAGCAGGTCCAGGATGATCGGATAGTCGAAGACCCCATATCCCCACACACCGTTCGTGGTGATGCCCCCCGAGGTTCCGGCGGCCAGGTAGAACCGGTTCGGCCACGTCGGGCCAAGGACGGAGCAGAAGTAGTTGCCACAGAGCGTGAACTCATCGAACAGGCTGTAGTAATACGGTAGCTCGGCGGCCGTGTAATAGCCCATGCAGTTAATGCCATCGGTGGTGTAGAAGCCGTCCATCTTCCCGGCGTTCCATTCCGAGTGCACGGCGCTCCAGGAATGGCCGATGTCCGGGGTCGAGAGCGAGGTGAACTGGAACGGCGCCACGGTCCCGCCGTTGCCGTCGGGCTGCGCGTACCCGGGCGGGACCCCGCTGGAGCCCGCGAACGGCGCGAAGCCGTAGTAGTGGTCGAACGAGCGGTTTTCCTGACAGTCGATGATCACGTGCTCGAGCGGCGTTGGCCCGGCGGTCGCCCGGGCCGCCCTGGCGGGTGCTGCCCGGCGGGCCGTCATCCGGTTGCCGGGCAGCCCGGGTGCGGCCACGCCGGCCATGCCCGCCGCGCCAAGCGCGCCGATTCCCTTCAGGAAGCCGCGACGGCCAACGCCTGGTGAGGGCGCCGGCTCGGGCCCGCGTCCACCTTGTTGCCCGGTGCTTGTCTGATCGTGACCGGTCATGTGGTTCTCCCAACGGCCCACGCCGAAGTCGCAGGCGTCACGGATAACGGAAGAGTGTCTGCAGTGGACGCTAGGGACCGAGGGTGAACTTCGCTCCACGGTCACGCGATGGCAAGCGTAAGTCTTGATGATTACTGCCACCGGCCGTCTTACGGCTGCTTGCCTGGCATTCAAAGCCGAACCCATACTGGCCATTATGCTGACACGCCGAAACTTTCTTCAGCTCATGGGCGCCTCCACCGGCGTGGCCCTCACCGGGGCTGAGTTCTTGTCCCAGACGGCGGCCAGCGCCGCCCCCGCGCTGACCCCGCAAGGCTCTCAGGGCATCGAGCACGTGGTCGTGCTGATGATGGAGAACCGGTCGTTCGACCACTTCCTCAGCTGGCTGCCGGGTGCCAACGGCCGTCACGACATGGCCTACCTGGCGACCGACGGCAACGTGTACCCGAACTACCCGCTGGCTCCTGACTTCCAGGGCTGCGGGTACAGCGACCCCGACCACAGCTGGGAAGGCTGGCTCATCGAGTACAACTTCGGCAAGATGGACGGCTTCCTGCAGCGCCCCACTCCGCTGGATCTCAACCCGGGGGTGACCGCGGCCGCCGCCAACACCTTCCCGGCCGGCTATTACACCAACCTCAACCCCGACGGCACGCCCAAGGCCGTCGCGGACCTGCCGGTCCTCGGAGCCCTGGCCCAGAACTACACCACGCTGGACCACTACTTCTGCTCATTCGCCGGGGAAACCTTTCCCAACCGGATGTATCAGCATGCCGCCCGGACCGACCGGGACCACAACATCACCAAGATCTCGGAGCTGCCGACCATCTGGGACCAGCTCTCACCAATCCCCAACACCCAGGGCATCCCCACCGGGGCGTACTTCTTCCGGGACCTGCCGTTCCTTGCGCTGTGGGGCCTGAGGTACCTCCCGTTCTGGCATCTGTACGCGCCCGGCGACACCGACGTCCTCGGCATCCCGGTCACCACCTTGTCGTTCCTGGACACCGTGGCCCAGGGCCTGCTGCCCAACGTCAGCTTCGTCGACCCCGAGTTCGCCCTCGCCGACGACGGAACAGGGGCCGACGACCACCCCAAGGCCGACATCCGGCGCGGTGAGCGGTTCATCGCGGACACCTACCACGCGCTCGCCAGCGCGGGCTACCTGGACAACACCGTGCTGGTCGTCACCTTCGACGAGTGGGGCGGGTTCTTCGACCACGTCCGGCCGCCCCAGGTGATCGACGACACCAACCCGGCCACCGTCGACCACACCGGCAACAGCACCACGCCCACCGACGGCCGGCTGGTGCCCAACTACGCCCAGCTCGGGTTCCGGGTACCGGCCATCGTGGTCTCCAACGTCGCAGCGTCCGGGGTCGCCCATTCCGGCCCGTTCGAGCACACCTCCAGCCTGAAGCTGATCGAGTCGACCTTCGGGCTCCGGCCGCTCACCGCCCGGGACGCCAACGCCGTGGACCTCGGCCAGGTCCTGCACCGCCACGTCCGCCAGCCCGTCCCCGAAAGCGCCATCCCGACGAGCAGCCAGGTACCGGGCCCCGCCGACGACGCCGCCGCGTTCTGCAGCGCCGCCAGCGTCCAGTCGACCTCCCCATCGCCGGTGGCCAAGGGCGAACCGGGCGCCGCGGCACCGCCTCTGGCGCGGTCCGGCCATCCAGCCGGCACCGGGATGGCCGGGCTGGCCCGCCGCTATTCGAACTCTGCCGCCAGGTAGAAATCTGCCCGGCCGGCCGCGAGCGCCCTGAATCCCGCTGACGCGCAAGGACTGCCGCTGCAACGCTGATCGGCTGCTGCTGATCGCTGTTCCGGCAGACTAGTGCCCACCAGATCGGCTCCCGGGGGCAGCAGATGCGGAGACGGCCGTGACGATGGGCTCTCTCGGCCTGATCCTGCTCACCGGCGCTGGGGTGGTTCTCGCCGCCATCGTGGCGGCCCGGGTGGCGCACGGGATCGGGCTGCCGGGGCTGTTGGTATTCCTCGGCCTCGGCCTGGCCCTTGGCGAGGCGGGCGTCGGTCTCCGGTTCGACAACGCCGGGCTGGCGCAGGCGCTGGGGCTTGGCGCGCTGGTGCTGATCCTCGCCGAGGGCGGGCTGACGACCAGTTGGGCGCACGCCCGCGCTGCGGCTCCCGTCGCGCTGACCCTGGCCACCGTCGGGGTGGCGGTGACGGTGCTGGTTGTCGCGGCGGGTGTGCACTGGCTGCTGCACGTGGGCTGGCGGGACGCGTTGCTGTTGGGCGCGGTGCTCGCGCCGACCGACGCCGCCGCGGTGTTCTCGGTGCTGCGCCGGCTGCCGCTGCCGCCCCGGCTGTCCGGAATGCTGGAAGGCGAGTCGGGGCTCAACGACCCGCCGGCGGTGCTGGCCGTAACCCTGCTGAGCAGCCTCGGCGAGCACCCGCCGTCCCCCGCGCTGATCGCCGGCGAGATCGTCTTCCGGCTCGCCGCCGGCGCCGCGATCGGGACGGTGGCCGGGCTGGCAGGCGCCTTCGGGCTGCGGCGGATCGCGTTGCCGGCCTCCGGGCTGTACCCGCTCGCGATCCTAGCGCTCATCGTCGCCAGTTACGGGACCGCGACCCTCGCCCACGCGAGCGGGCGGGGGACCGCCTGCTCATCGTCGCCACCGCCGCCGTGCGCGAGCAGGCCGAGCGGCGGCTACGCGCGGTAAGCCGGGCCGGCCGGCTCGCCGGGTGGTTCGGTGAACACGGCCGGTAGCCCTGCACGGCACGGCGATCTACTAGGTTTGGCGCAGTTAAGCAGTGGGGGGACCAGGGAGCGCGCGCTGTGCCAGCGGGTCCGGCACGGCCGTTGACCGTCAGGGAGAACTGATGGTGGTGCCGCTCGTGGGCCGCTCGGTGGCTGCGGCCGCTGGGGCTCTGCTGGTGCTGACCGCGTGGACCAGTGCCGTCGGGACGCTGATCGTGCCGCGTTCGGTCAGCAGTTGGCTGACCCGGTGGGTGGACTGGATCGTCAACGGCGCCTTCCAGGTGGCGGTCGGAGCCATCGCCGGGTACCGCCGGCGTGACCGGGTACTGGCCGCGGAGGCGGCGGCGATCCTGCTCGCCCAGCTCGCCGCCTGGCTGGCAGCGTCGCTGATCGGGTTCTGGCTGCTGCTGTGGCCGTTCGAGGCCAACGGCCTGGGATCGGCCTTCAGCGCCGCCGGGTCCGCCCTGTTCACCTTGGGATTCGCGGTGCCGGCCGGCGGCGCTCCGTCGGCGATCGTCACCGCCGCCGGGGCGACCGGGCTGGTGATCGTCACGTTGCAGATCGCCTACCTGCCGACCCTGTACGCGGCGTTCAACCGGAGGGAAACCGAGGTGGCGTTGCTGAACGCGCGGGCCGGCGTGCCGTCATGGGGGCCGGAGCTGCTGGCGCGGACCCATTACGCGCTGGGATCGGGCGTATCGACCATCGACACGCTGCCCGACCTGTACGCCCGGTGGGAAGTGTGGGCGGCCGACGTGGCGGAAAGCCACACCACCTACCTGCCCCTGGTGCGGTTCCGCTCACCCCGGCCGCTGTCGTCCTGGGTGATCGCACTGCTGGCAGTCCTGGACTCAGCCGCGCTGTTCTTGTCGCTTTCCCCCAAGGCCGCGCCGACGGTGCCCGCCCGCCTGTGCCTGCGGGCGGGGTTCCAGTGCTTCAACGAGATCGCCCGGGCGATGGGCCTCACGGTGCCGGACGAGCCCGACCCGAGCCGCGGGATCGGCCTGACCTACGACGAGTTCCTCGACGCGGTCGCCCGGATGCGCAAGGTCGATTTCCCCATCGAGCGTGACTCCGCTGAGGCCTGGACGGACTTCGTTGGCTGGCGGGTCAACTACGAGCAGGCCGCCTACGCGGTGGCCGCCGCGCTCCACGCCGTCCCAGCGCTCTGGTCGGGCGAGCGCCGCCCGCCCACCCCCGCGATCCCGCCGTTGCGCCCGGCGCGCGGGCGGCCCCCCAAGTAGGCCACGGGGCGCGGGGCGCACGCCGGGATGCGCCCCGACTCGCGGGAGAGATTCGCCCATCTGCGGCCTTGCGCAGGTGTAACGTAATCGGTCACCCGACCGTTCCCCCACCGAGATGCCACCTCCCGCTTATCAGAACCCTTACCCGGGGCCGCCCTCCCACGCCCGGCCGGTAGTGCCCGGCCCCGCGGGGGCCCGCGCGCGCCAGAACCCTTACCCGGGAGCGCCCGCCCGTGGCCGGCAGGGACCCCCCGCCCGTGGCCGGCCGGGACCCCCCGCCCGTGGCCGGGCCAGGCCGCCCACGCGTAGCCGGCCGGTGTTCACCGACCCGTCGGGCCGCCGCGTGCGCCGGATGCGGCTCATTGGCGCGTGTGCGGGCGGCGCGCTGGTGGCCTTCCTGATCGTGATGCTGGTGGGTTTGCTGGGCGGGCCGGGAGCCTCGTTCATCCCGTGGGCCGGCCACAACGGCGGCGGTTCGGCCGACGCGGTCACCGGCCGGGCGAGGTCCGCCGGCCCGGGATCCACTCCGGCGATGCCCGCCAAGCCCGTCTCCTCCGGCCGGTCCGGCGCCACGCGGGGAGGCTCGCCCTCGCCGTCCGCATCGCCGCCGGCTTCGCCGACGGCGGCCCTGAGCCCGTCGCCGGCCGTGACCAACCGGGCAGGCAAGAAGCCGCCGGGCCTCAACCGCACGCCGACGCCTTCCCCGCCGACGCATGGGCCCTGACCGGGGACTCCTGGCGCAGGAGTCCGCGCGCCGGCGCGCCAGGCCGCCCCGCGGCCACTGGCTCTTGGTTGGCCTGCTCCTGCTGGTGTTCATGCTGGGCCTGCTGGTGGAGGGGTACACCCACGGTGTGCTCGGCGAGAGCGCCGCGGGCATCACCCGGGCCGCGGCGGGCGGTGGGGCCGCGCCCGCGGCCGTGCTGCACGCGGGGCCCGTCATCAGCGTGGCCGGCCCAGCGCTGCGCAGCTACTGGATGCCGCGCCGGACCGTCGCGCTCACCTTCGACGACGGTCCCGACCCTGTCTGGACCCCGCGCATCCTCGCCATCCTCCGCCGTTACCGGGTGCCCGCCACGTTCTTCGTGGTGGGGGCGCACGCCGCAAACTATCCCGGGCTCGTCCGCCAGGAACTGAGCGACGGTGAGGAGGTAGGAGCCCACACCTACACCCACATGGACCTGGCTGGCGGGTGGCAGGAGCAGCTTCAGCTCACGCTTACCCAGAACGCGCTGGCGGGTGCGGCGGGGATACGCACGGCGCTGCTGCGCCCGCCGTACAGCAATCAGCCGGACTTGGTGACTGCGGCGCAGTGGCGCGCCTACCAGCAGGCCGGCCGGGACGGTTACCTTATCGTGCTGACCAACATCGACACCCGCGACTGGGCCCGCCCGGGAGTCGCCAAGATCGTCGCGGCGGTAACGCCCAGGCACGGCCGGGGCGCGATCATCATGATGCACGACTCCGGCGGGAACCGGAGCGAGACCGTCAGCGCGCTGCCGGAGATCATCACCCGGCTGAAGGCCAAGGGGTACCGGTTCGCGACGGTCACCGGCGCCCTCGGGCTGCCGAACGCGGACGTACTCGCCCCCACCAGCGCGCGGCTGATCGGCCACGCCCTGGTCGTCACCCAGCAGACTGCCGACCACGCGGTGGCGGTGCTGACGATCATGCTGATCGCGGCCACGGTGCTGACCGTGTTGCGCGCCCTGGCGCTGGTGGTCTTCGCCCGGGCGCACCGCCGCCGCGTCGACCGCTCGTGGCGTTCCGGGCCCGCCGAGTGGTACGCGCCTCCCGTCTCGATAGTGATCCCCGCCTACAACGAGGAGGCGGGCATCGCCGCCACCGTGACCTCCTTGCTGGACAGCGACTACGACGGCCGATTCGAGGTGATCGTGGTCGACGATGGCTCCACCGACGCCACCGCCGCCATCGTCAGGGGGCTCAGGCTGCCCGGCGTCCGGCTGGTCAGGCAGCGCAACGCGGGCAAGCCCGCGGCCCTGAACCACGGCGTCGCCGTGGCACGGCACGACATTCTGGTGCTGGTGGACGGCGATACGGTGTTCCAGCCCGACACCCTGGCCACGCTGGTCGACCGGATGCGGGACCCGCGCGTCGGCGCGGTCAGCGGCAACACCAAGGTCGGCAACCGTAACGGCGTTCTCGGCCGGTGGCAGCACCTCGAGTACGTGATGGGGTTCAACCTGGACCGGCGGATGTACGACATGATCCGCGCTATGCCCACCGTGCCGGGTGCCATCGGCGCCTTCCGCCGCCGGGCGCTGGCGATGGCCGGTGGCGTGAGCGGCGAGACCCTGGCCGAGGACACCGACCTGACCATGGCGATCTGCCGCCGCGGCTGGACCGTCACCTACGAGGAATACGCGATCGCCTGGACCGAGGCTCCCGCCAGCCTGCGCCAGCTTTGGCGGCAGCGTTACCGGTGGTGCTACGGGACCATGCAGTCGATGTGGAAGCACCGGCGGGCGGTCATCGAGCGCAGGGCCTCCGGCAGGTTCGGCCGGCGCTGCCTGGTCTACCTGGTGCTGTTCAACGTGCTGCTGCCGCTGGTTGCGCCCGTCGTCGACGTCGCCATGGTCTACAGCCTGCTGTTCCTGAACCCGGTGCGGGCCATTGAGTTCTGGCTCGGGTTCGCCTGCCTGCAGGCGCTGATCTGCGCATATGCCCTGCGGCTGGACGGCGAGCGGCTGACCACGCTGTGGGCGCTGCCGCTCCAGCAGGTGGTCTACCGGCAACTGCTGTACCTGGTCACCGTGCAGTCGCTGATCACCGCGCTGCTGGGCAGCCACCAGCGCTGGCAGCCGATCCGCCGGGCGGGCGTATTCGCCGACGGCCACCCGGCCGACGACGAACTCGCGGTCCAGTACCAGCTGTAGCTTCGTGCGCCTGTGCGCCTTTTCCCGGCAGCCGTCCGGAGGGGGTGTGGTCGTCAGGGCACCGCGACGGTGGCCACGATCTGCTGCTGGTAGTGGGCGGGGTTCGTGCCGTCGTCGTAGGTGGATACGAAGCTGGAATAGTCCGTGGTGCCCGTGCCGGCCGGGCCGGTGGTGTTACCGAAATAATCGCCGATGAAGGTGGTTTCACAGGCCGCGCAATCGGTGTGCGGGGCATTGAGCTGCGGGTCGAAGGTGTTCTGGCTGAGCCGGACGTTGTGCCCGATCGGGGCCAGGCCCGGTGTATAGAACTGGATGCTCGCGTTCACGCAGTAGTTCGCCGCCCCGAAGGGAGGCAGGCTGCCGGCGTAGTTCGGGTTGACCCGATCCAGGGCAAGCCCGGCCGCCGCGGCCGCCGCGGTCCCAGCCGCGGGGCAGGCCAGCCGGCGGTCATAGAAGTTCACGCTGACCGTGCCATCGGGCGCCACCGTCAGGTTGGGCTGGAACTCATCTGCGGGCCCGGCGTTGTCGTTGACCCGGATCGGGCTGGTCCATGAGGAGCCGCCGTCATAGGACGCGGTGAGCATCACGTTGTCCACGCCGGTGCCGAAGTCCTCATACGCCACGTACAGCGGGTAGTGGCCCTGGGCGTCGCGGTGGTTGCGCGGATGAGCCGGATGGGAGGGCTTGGGTAGGGGGCGGAGCGGGTAGGCTCCGCGCGAAGATCACGGGCGCGAGCCGCGCCCCGTACGGGGGACTTGATACATGTGCCGCATTCTGATTGCGGCGGCTGCAGCGGTGATCGGTACTGGGCTCGTGTCCTGCGGGAGCAGCAGCTCCGGCGGCACCGGCCCAGCATCCAGCCCCGCGAGCAGCCCCGCTGCCGCTGATTGCTCCAACTCCGCGATCCAGAAGGACCTTTACGCCAAGAGCGTGCTCACTGTGGCGACGGACAAACCCGCATACCCGCCGTGGTTCATCGCCAACGACCCGGCGAACGGCAAGGGCTATGAAAGCGCGGTGGCGTATGCGGTAGCCGCTCAGCTCGGGTTCAAGCGTTCCCAGGTGCGGTGGGTCCACGAGCCCTTCAATGACTCCTACGCACCGGGGCCGAAGAAGTTCGACTTCGACATCAACGAGATCTCCTATACCACGTTGCGGGCGCAGGCGGTGACCTTCTCGGAGAGTTACTACGACGTTAAGCAGGCGCTGCTGGCACAGAAGGGCGCCCCGATCGTGGCCCGCCACAGCCCGGTGCAGCTGAAGAAGTACGTGTTCGGCGACCAGATCGGCACCACCAGCCTGATCTTCATCAACAGCCAGATCCGGCCCGCGTCCCCGCCGAGGGTCTTCACCACGCTGAATGACGTAAAGCAGGCCCTGCAGACTCACCAGATCGCCGCGCTGGTTGCGGACACGCCGACCGCCCAGTACATCTCGTCGTCGGAGATCAAAGGTTCGGTGATGGTCGCGCAGTTCCCGAGCACCGGTGAGCACTACGGACTGCTGTTCGCCAAGGGCGACCCGCTGGTCACCTGTGTGAACAAAGTGCTCACCACGCTGAAAAACAACGGCACCCTGGCCGCCCTGCAACAGAAATACCTGCAGGCCTACCTGCGGGTTCCGACCATCCAGCCCTGATCGGGCCCGCGGCTGTCCCCGACGGCCACCAGCGATAGCGGGGGTGCTGTGCCCGGTGGTCAGGAGGCGCTGGGAGCGGCCAGCGGCAGCCGGACCGTGACCGTGGTCCCAGTGCCTTCGGTGGACTCCAGCTGCACGTGCCCCCCGTGATTGACGACGATCATCCGGACGATCGCCAGTCCCAGCCCGGTGCCCGGGATCTCGCGGGCGGCTGCATTGGAGGCCCGGGCGAACCTGGTGAAGATTTCTTTCTGGTCGCGTTCGGGTATCCCGATCCCGGTGTCAGTGACCCGCACCACCGCCCACTGGCTATCGGCGGTGGCGGTGACCTCCACTCGCCCGCCCGCGGGAGTGTATTTGACCGCGTTGGAGAGCAGGTTGGTCATGACCTGGTCGAGCTGGCCGGCGTCGCCGCTCACGGCAATCTTGCCGGTGGGCTCGGGGAAGCAGAGGGCGAGCTTGGCGGCCGCGGCCGAGGGCCGGATCGCGGCCAGCGAGTCCGCGGTCACCTGAGCGAGGTCCACCGGGTGGAACACCGGGTCGAACGCGCCCGACTCCAGCTTGGAGAGTGTGAACAGATCCTCGATCAGCACTCGCAACCGAACCGAGCTGCGCTCGATCGCGGCCAGCATCGTCCGTTGCTGCCGGGTGGTCGTGCCAGCCTCCCCGTCGGCGAGCATCTCCACATACCCCTCAATCGTGCTCAGGGGGGCCCGTAGCTCGTGTGAGACGGTGGCGAAGAAGTCCGACCTGGCACGGTCGAGTGCCTGCAGGTCTTCGACCAGCAGGTTTTCGGCTTCGTACAGCCGAGCCTGGCTGAGCCCCCGGCCCAGGTCCGCGGCGACCGACTCGACCGCGTCGATCTCGGCCAGGGTCCAGGGGCAGTCAGGGCGGGTGCGGTGGGCGACGATGACCCCCAGCAGGTCGGCGCCGGCCCCGAACGGCGTGAGCAAATGCGCCACCACCCCTGCCTCAAGCAGCGTCTGGCGCACGCCAGCGGGCATCTTCTGCGCGTCTGGGCTGGCCATATCCTGGACCACCTGGCTGGACGGGGCCTGAAACAGCGTGTGCAGGTCGGCTAGTGAGGCGGGGGGCGGCTCGACCCCTGCCGCGAACTCGGCCGGATACTGCGTTCCGAGTTCGGCGCCCACCGGCGGGCCGAACCGGCCGCCGTCCAGCAACCGCAGGTACACCAGGTCCTCATCGAGGATGCGCGCCAGCGCGAGCCGGGCCGCCGCCAGCACTTCGTCTGCGGCCAGGTTCTCCCGGATCCACAGCCCCGCCTGCCGGGCCATCGCGCGCAGCCGGCTGCTTTCGGCCTGCGCGTTGACCGACTGCGCGACCTCCCGCACCTCTGCGGACCCGGCCAGCGGCGCTCGGGCCTGATGGTCGCCAGCGGTGAGGCGGCGGACGGTGTCGGCAACCTTCCGCAGCGGGCGGGTGACCTTGAATACCGTGCTCAGCAAGGCCGCCAGCACCAGCGCCAGCGCCCCCGCCAGCGCGCCCCCGGCCCAGGCCAGGCCGGTCACGAACACTCGATGGCTGCGCGCGGTCAGGCTCTGGGCGTCGGCTTTCAGGCGCCCCTCGAGGCGCGCAGTGGCAGCAGCGAAGCCGTCCGCCAGCCGAGACGAGCGGCTGATCGCGTTCTTCGACGCGGCGCTACGGGGAGGGAGTGCGGCGAGCGAGGGCATGAGGTCGAACCACAACGTCCCGGTCCGCGCCTGCGCAGCAATCAGGTCACGCAGGCCCCGAGTCGCAAGCCGCTGCAGCGTGGCCAGGTTCTGGCCGAACCCGGCCTGGAGCGCCGTCAGCGAGATCAGGTACCGGCCATCGCCGGTCAGGGCGAAGTTCTGGACGGCGAAGACAGCTGTCAGGAAATCTGCGTCCAGCCGATTGTCCGCGGCGGCCATGACCTGATAGCGCGTACTGAGCTGCTTCACCACCGCTTCCTGGCCCGCGGCCGTGAAGTAGCCGCCGGTGGCGGCGCCACCGATGAGCACGGCGGCCACGCTGCAAGCGATCAAGAGCTGGCTGATGATCGAGCGGGGCTGCCCGGCACCGGGCCGCTTCCTCTCAAGGCCGGGCACCCATGCCTCCCCACGCCTCATCCCGGGCCGCCTCCCCGCAGACCTGGCACCCGTACCACCTTCAGGTCAGCCTGTGATCCGCCCTGGCTCCGCGCCTCGATAGCCTTCCCCGGCGGCCCCTCGGCTGGGCCTGCTCCCCGCCTTAGTGGGCCTGCTCCCCGCCTTAGTGGGCCGCCAGCAGGGGATCCGGGCCGTGACCGTGGTTCCCCGGCCCTCCGATGAGTGCACCGCCAGATCTCCGCCATGGTTGGCAAGGATGGTGCGAGCGATCACCAGTCCGCGCCCGGTGCCCGTCTCCGGCCGGGCAGCGGCGTTAGAAACCTGGAAGAGCCGGGTACCCACCGGCTGCTGGCTGCTCGGGATGCCGATCCCGGTGTCGCGGACGGTCAGCGTGGCCACCCCGCCCTTGGCCCGGGCGCCCGCCGTGATGCGCCCGCCGCCGGGGGTGAACTGCACGGCATTGGAGAGCAGGTTCATCACCAGTCGGCCGAGTTGCCCCGGGTCGCCGGCCACGATGACCGGCCCGCCAGGGCTGTCCAGCAGCAGGGTGAGGTCCCGCGCGGCGGCGACGGGCCGCACCGCCTCGATCGCCGCGGCGACCACCTCCACCAAGTTGACCGGGTGCCGGGTGGTCCGGAAAGTGCCAGACTCGATCTTCGAGACCGTGAGCACGTCCTCGATCGCGTGCCGCAGCCGTTCGGCGTTCCGCTCCACCACCTCCAGCATCGCCGCCTGGGCCGGCGTGAGTGGCCCCACCTGTCCCTCGCGCAGCATCTCTACATACCCGGCGATGCTGGTCAGCGATGTCCGGAGCTCGTGGGAAACGGTGGCGACGAAGTCCGGTTTGCCCTGGTCGATCACCCGCAGCTTCGCGACCAGGTGGTTCTCCACCTCACGGAAGCGGGCACGGTGCAATTCCCGGTCTCGCCGGGCCGCCGCTAGCTCCACCGGAGTCCCCGCGGGAAGGCCGTTGCCCACAGTCCCTCCGTGTCGTGTCGTCGCTTTAAGTAAGTTATTCTATACTCATTGTGACGATGGTGCGGTGTGGCCCGGGCCTGACACGCCACCTGCTTTCCAGACCGAACGCTAGGCGGCTGCCCATTCACCGGTCCCCGGGGACCTGGAAGGAGGAATCGGGTGAGACCCACTGCCAGACGGTTCCTGTTTCTTGTGGCGGTCTGCTCCAGCGCGGCGGCGCTTGCCGCATGCAGCACCAGCAGCAGTACCGGCGGCGCGGGCGGCGAGCGCGGCTCCAGGGCGCCCGTCGTGATCGGCACCTCGCTGTCCCTGACCGGCGGCTTCTCCGCCGACGGGCAGGCGTTCAAGCGCGGCTACGAGTTGTGGGCGAGCAGCGTCAACAGCCATGGCGGCCTGCTAGGCCGCAGCGTCAAGCTGGACATCCTCAACGACGCCAGCAGCCCTGCCGCGGCCGCCGCAAACTACACCAAACTGATCGTGTCCGACCACGTCGCCCTCGTGTTCGGCCCTTTCTCCACCCTGCTGACCGTCCCGTCAGCCAAGGTCGCCGCGCGGCATGGCTACGCGTTCATCGAGGGCGCCGGCGGCGGGCCCGCCGTCTTCCAGCTCAAGCTGCACAACTTGTTCGCGGTCAGTCCCCCTGTTGCCGACCAGCTGGTGCCGTTCGCCCGGTGGGTTGCCTCGCTGCCGGCCAGCCAGCGCCCGAAAACCGCCGCCTACCCGATGGTGAACGACCCGTTTGCCGACCCGATGGTCCAGACCGTCCAGGGCATCCTGCAGAAAGTCGGTATCAAGACCGTCTACTCCGAGATCTACCCCGGCGCCAGCCAGGACTACAAGGCGGGCGCGGACGCCGTGGCCGCCACCCGTGCCCAGATGGTGGTGCTCGGGTCGGTGGACGTGCCAACCGTGTCCGCCTTCATCACCGCCTTCGAACAGCGGCATTACAGCCCGGAGATCCTGGCCGCCTCCTCCGGGCCGGACCAGGGCGCGGCGTTCCTGAAAGCGATCGGGGGCAGCCGCAACGCCACCGGGATCTTCGTCCCGAACGGCTGGTACGGCGGCGAGCAAAACCCGCTCAGCCAGGCCATGGTCAGCGCCTACCGTGCCAAGTACCGCGGCAGCGCCTCCGACATCAACGCCGATGTGGCCGAAGCGTACTCGGTGGGCGAAACCGCCGCCGGCGCGATCAACGCCACACACAGCGTAAGCAACGCCAAAATCATCTCCTACCTGCACAGCGGCGTCACGCTGCACACGGTGCAGGGGCCGGCCCAATTCAACGGGGTCGGTGAGAACGTCGGGTCCAACGTTTTCATCTTCCAGTGGCAGGAGGGCGCCAAGTTCGTGCAGGCGCTCCCGGTCGGCGCACCCGGGTCGGTGCCGATCGTCATCCGCAAGCCAGCCTGGAGCGGGGGATGAACCCGGGCTCCGGGGGGAATTCCTGCTCGCCGCGGAGGCAGGCCTCGCGGCATCACTCTGCGGGCCTGGCCCCGCGACAGGCCAGCCCCTAGGAGCTGGGAAGGCGCCAGAAGTCTGCGGTGAGCCCCAGCCCGTCAAGGATCGCCTGGTTGCCGTCTCGCGTGTGCGGTCGCCAGTCAGGGGAAAGGCGATCGCCCCACCAGGCATGCGCCAGTTCGCTCAACTTCCCTACGGGGATCGTCGCGCCTGGCTCGCGTCCGGCGAGCCAGCGCTCGATGTGCTCTTCCGACCGGAAGAGATTCATCGTGCTTCAAGTGAAGACAATGTCGTCCCACCAGCGGGCCGCCGGGACGACACTGTGGAAGAGCAGGCTTTGGTCATCAGGACGCTGATCGGCCACCGCGATCCGCAGGGCTGCGCTGCAGTCCGGGCACGATGTCTCGATTCGTCCGTCCTCGTGCAGGGCGGCGCAGATCCCGAATGCATCCCAGGCGCAATTGCCGTACCACCACCGTCCGGCAGCCTGGACGCGGTAGCCGGTTGGGACGGCGGAGAACGGGTTCGCCATTTTGATGTCGCCGGTCACCGGGTCGAGAACCAGGGCGTGCTGGGCGTGGAGCCGCTCCCAGCTAGCGATCACCTCGGCTCGGTCGCGCCCAGCGGCGGTGGCGATCTCGGCCGCGGTGGGTGCGCGGCCCAGCTCGGCGAAGCGCGCATAGGTCAGGTTACGGACTGCGAGGTCGTCTTCATTCATCCTGCGTCGCCTCCCGTGGCCACGAGCAGATCTTCGCCAACGACAACGGCGTGATCAATCCGCTCGGCGCGGCCACCGAGGCGTCCAGGTCATAGTGCCGGGGGTTGCCCTGAAAGATCCAGTCAGCCATAGCTTCGCAGCTTAAGGTTCATCCAGGCAGGCGGCACGGTACGTGGCTGGGTGAACCGGATGGGCGCGGTACAGGCTGTTCAGCTCTGCGCGAAGCTGGGCCGGCGCGCCCGCCGCCACGAGCTCTCCGCGGCGCATGAGGTAGCCGCGGTCCGCGATGCCCAGTGCGCGTTCGGTGTGCTGCTCTACCAGCAGGACCGCCACACCGGTCGCGGCCGCGTGCTGGAGGGCCGTGTAGAGGCGGTCGACGATCTGCGGGGCAAGGCCGAGCGACAGCTCGTCAGTTATCAATATCTTCGGCTTGGTGGCCAGGGCCCGGGCCATGACCAGGATCTGCTGCTCGCCTCCGGAGAGCAGCCCCGCCCGCCGCGAGAGCAGGGGAACCAGTTCGGGGAACAGGGAGACCGCTGCGTCGATGCCGCCGCGTCCGAGGCGGAGGTTGCCGGCGGTGGTCAGCGAGGTGAACACGGCCCGCTGTTCGGGGACGAGGATCAGCCCTGATCGCGCACGCACATGCAAAGGTGACCGGGCGGGCCGGCCAAACAGCTCCACGGTCCCGGCCTGCGGTTGCAGCGCGCCGGCGAGGGTCAGCAAGGTGGTGGTCTTGCCGGCGCCGTTGGGGCCGAGCAGGGCTACGATTTCACCGCCTGCTACCTCGAGGCCGATGTTGCGCACGACCCGCATCGAGCCGTATCCGGCGCACAGGCCGCAGCAGGACAAGATCGTCATGCCTCCGATCCCCTCATTTCCGTCATGAGATCCCTGGGGTGCCCGCCCGTCTGGTCGGCGGCGCCGAGGTAGGCGGACAAGACCGCGGTGTCGGCCCGGACCCGCGACGGCACGTCGCTGGCGATCCGGCGCCCGAAGTCGAGGACGACGACCCGGTCGCAGACGGAGAACACCAGTTCGGTGTCGTGCTCGACGAGCAGCACCGCCATGCCCCACACGTCGGCTAGCCTCCGGATGAGGCCTCCGATCGCCTCGGTCTCGGCGCTGTCCAGCCCTGCGGCCGGTTCATCCAGAAGCAGGACGCCGGGCCGGGCCGATACTGCACGGGCCAGGGCTATGAGCCGCCGGCGTCCGGCGGGGAGCTCACCCGGGAACCGCTGGAGGTGTTCACCCAGCCCGAACTCCTCGATGGCCGCCATGGCGGCTGCGTTCAGTTGATGCTTGCCTGGCCGCAGGAGGCTGGTGAGGTACGCCGTGGCGTCCTGCCGGTCGACGGCGGCGAGCAGGTTCTCTTCCACCGTCATGTCCTCGAACAGTTCCAGCGACTGGAAGCTACGGCCGAGGCCGCGGCGGGCGAGTTCGGTGGGGTGGCGGCCCGTCACGTCTTGGCCGCCGAGCGAGACGCTGCCCGCGCGCGGGCGCGTGAATCCGGTGACGGCATCGATTAGGGTCGTCTTGCCCGCTCCGTTCGGCCCGATCAGGCCGACGACCTCACCGGGTGCCACCCGGAGCGTGACGTCCTCCAGGGCGGCGACACCGCCGTAGCTGACGCTCAGCCCGGAGATATCCAGGGTTGTGGCTCGTTCCGCCGCCTCGGCAGGTTGCCGCCTATCGGTCCCGCGGGGCTTCAGCGAGGCTGGCTGGGCGGAGGTATCCCGGTCCGGGGTGCTGCGGCGAGGCCACGCCGTCAGGCGCCGCAGTGAACGCAGCGTCTCGAGCGCGGCACCGTCGGGCATGAACATCGCGGTCAGCATGACCGCCAGGCCGCCGAACAACTGAACCCATTGGGCTATGTCGCCGAGTGAGCTGAAGGCCTGGGCCACGATCCCGTCCGGTGCCGCCGCGCCGCCCACCAGCGCGCCGAGGACGGACCCGATGCCGCCGATAACCCCGAGCGCGACCGCATAGATGTTCCCGATCACGTCGTACCCGTTGAATACCGCGAATGTGTTCTGGTAGGCGAGCAGGACACCTGCGAGTGCGGCAAGCGCGCCGCCGATCACGAACGCGTAGAGCTTGACTGCCGTGATGCTCACCCCGAGGGACGCGGCGGCCCGTTCGTTGGCGCGCAGCGCGAGCATCCGGCGCCCGGCGCGGCCGCGGCGGAGGTTCATCACCACGATTGCGGACGCAACCAAGGCGGCCAGGGCGAGGAGCGCGAACCGTTGCGGGTGGAGTATGCCGTCAACGCTCCAGCCGAACAGGCTCGGCGACGGGAGCGGCGTGCCGTCGTAGCCGCCGGTGATGTGGTTGTTGCTGAACACCAGGTTCTGCGCGACGTATGCGGCGGCGAGAGTGACCACCGCTAGGTTGACGCCACGCAGCCGCAGCGCGGGCAGGCCTACCAGGAGCGCGACGGGCATGGCCCCAATGACCCCGCCGGCGAGCGCGGCGGGAAACGGCAATCCGAAGCTGATCGCCGCACGGGTGGCGATCAGGGCACCGATGCCGGCCAGGGTGTACTGGACGACAGAGAGCTGCCCGGCCATCCCCGTCACCACCACCAGCGACAGCAGCACGATGGCGAACAGCATCGCTGAGGTGACCGCGGCGATCCAGTTGAGCGGCAGTACCCATTGCAGCAGGATGGCCGCGGCCGCAATGGCCATGACGAGCGGCACCGGCCGCGGTCGGCCGGTGCCGACTCGCGGCAGCTTCGGGACGCGTTCTCCGCGGTGCGGCAGCGAACGGCCCCGCAAGACGAGGATCGCGATGATCACGAGGAAAGGCAGCGATGAGCCCCAGCCTGGGGCAGAGATATAGCGGGTTGCCTCCGTCACCGCCACACCGATCGCCAGCGCGGCGAAAAGGGTGTGGTAGAAGGACTCAAATCGGCCCACCAGCGCTGCCGCGAGGGCCGGGATGATCAGCAGGCCAAGGTCGGTCGACAAGCCGACGGAGCTGGTGATGAGGATGGCGGCAAGGCCAGATAGCGCTCCTCCGAGAGTCCAGTTGACTGCCGCGATGACCGATGGCGACCAGCCGAGCGTGGCGACCGCTACCTCGCTCTCGGCAACGGCCGATGAGGCTAGCCCGAAACGCGTCCGGCGGGACGTCGCCGCGAGCGCGACGGTGATCAGTACGGCAAGGCCCACAATGGATAGCTCGTCCACGCCCACGGTGTAGCCGAGGCCAACCGACACCCGCGACACCGGCAGCACCGACGGGGCAGAAAAGGCGTGGTCTTGGTAGATCAGGACGATGCCCTCGGTGAGGAACAAGAACAGGCCGAGGGTGGCGATCATCCGGGTCAGCGGTGCGGCATCGCGCAAATGGCGCATCACGACGGCCTGTGTAATGAGCCCGAGGCACGCGGCCACCAGGACTCCGCCGGCGAGAGCCGGCCCGGTCCCCCAGCCGTGGTTGACAGTCAGTTCGTAGTACGCGTACGCGCCCGCCATTCCGAACGCCGCGTGCGCGAAGTTCAGCACCCCGGAGCCGCGGTACACCAGGACCAGGCCCTGTGCCATCAGCGCATAGGCGCCGCCCTGGGCCAGCCCCAAGATGGCGAAGAGGAGGACCTGCTTCATCGGAGCGGGCTCACCCACTGGACGCGCCCGCCGATGGGGACTAGTTTGCCGTTCTCGATTCGCATCAGCAGGACTTTGTCGTTGAATATCCGGGTGATTCCCGCGTATCCCCTCACGGCGTGCACGAACTGCAAGGGCGCGCTCATACCGCCTGCCTGCACGTTCTGGGCCCTGGAAAGCGCGGCCTGCATTGACCCGGCTGTCACGGCTGGCACGGTCTTTGCCACCTGCGCGAACAGCTGCACGGCCGTGTAGTTGTCCACGCCGATGTTCGGGATTGTCCAGTTGCTGAGGGTGAATCCGTGGTACGGGCGCATCTGCTTCAGGAACTCTTGCACCGGCTTCTGGCTGGTCATCGTGAGCGGAATGCTGGATGCGACAACCAGGGTGCCGTTGGCTTCGGGTCCCAGATCCTTAATTACCGACGGCGGGAATGTGTCTTCATCGGAGCCGAACGTCACATTGCTGATGTGGAGCCGATACGCTGCCCGCAGATAACGGTCCGCTGCATCGTAGGCGAGAATCAGCAAGACTGCCTGGATACCGCCCTCGGTCGAGCGGATCACCACCGGGGTGGGATCGGTCGTCGTGTGCTCATTCATCGGGACCATCCGCACGGAGGTGACTCCAAGCCGCTTCAGCGCTGCGGCTGCGGCCTGCGCGGACTGCAGGCCATCGGGCTGGTCGGCGTACACGATCGCGATCCGGCGGGCGTGTGCCCCTGTGACCAGCAGGGCCGCGTTGTCCGCCGCCTCCCCAGGGGCCCCTCCGTTGATCGGGAACACGTACCTGCTTGTCAGCTCTTGGTTCCAGAACCCAAGCGTCGAGATGACCGGAATCCCTGCCGCCTTGAGGATCGGCAGGCCAGCGATCGTATCCGGGTCAGTGGTGATCACCGCGGCCACGTGCTCGGCTACCGCCTGCCTGGAGCAGGCGAGGTTCTTGTTGGGGTCGCCGTTGTCGTCGCAGATCAGCATCTGCAAGGGACGCCCGTGGATGCCACCGGCGCGGTTGACCGCGGCCGCCGCCGCCTGCAGATCGGTCTCCAGGAAAGCCAGTGGGTCGGAAACGGTATAGCCGCCGATCCCCATCACCTTGATCGGGGCCGCGCGCAGCCCACCGGAACTACCGTTGCCGCCACTGCTGCTGCCACACGCGGCGGCGGCGAGTGCCAGCGCCAGGGCGCCGCTAACCAGCGCGAGGCGTTCCACCAAACGCTGTCGATGCTCTCGTCGGGCGTACTCAGGCCTCAGTCCTCTAACGCGAGGGGCCCGTCTCCCAGTTGCGCCAATCATTACAATCCTCCATTCCGGCGGGCCGCTTAGATACCGGAGGTGCGGCCTCACCGCAGGGCGGCTAGCGCATCCGTCGGCGCGCGCCAGGGCCGGGCCTTTCGGCCCGCCGCCTGGCCGGCTTCCCGGTCGCCTTACGAAGCACGGGAGGCCCGCATCGTCACAAGATGGCTCATCTAGTCGAGGACGTCGGGTTCCTGCTCGGCGACAAGCTCGGCGAGCAACTGAAAGTTGTGCCGGGCCATGTTGGCGTTGCTGAACTGGCGGTGCGCCAACTCGGCTTCCCGTTCGGTCATGATCCGTGGGGTCCCGGCTGCCTCAGCGAGCAACTGCATACGGCAGGCGCGGTCCATGGTGATGAACCACCACGCGGCCTCCTCAACAGAACGGCCGACGGTGATCAGCCCGTGGTGCCGCAAAATGGCCGCGCGATGCGCGCCCAGCCGGCTCGCGATCCGCTCTCCCTCGGCCTGCTGTAGCACCAGGCCCTTGTAATCGCCGAAGAGCACGTGATCGTGATAGAAGGCGCAGGATTCTTGGACGATCGGGGCGAGCGTCTTGTTCAGCGAGGCAAACGCGCGGCCATCGATCGTGTGCGCGTGAGCGACTGCCACCACGTCGGGGCGGGCACGGTGGATGGATGAGTGGATCCAGAACGCAGCCTTGTTGGTGCGGCGCTCGCCGTCCATGATGCGGCCGGCCTCGTCGATCAGCAGCAGGTCGCTGACTTTGATCCGGGAGAAGTGCACGGCGTAGGGGTTCACCCAGAACCGGTCAGGGAACTCCGGATCGCGAGCCGTCGCATGCCCGGCGATGCCCTCGTCGTAGCCGTAGCGCGCGAAGATCCGGAACGTGATTGCCAGTTGCCGCTTGCGATGCAGCCGCTCGGCTTCGAAAGATTCCAGCGACTCGGGCAGGTCCGGCAGGTCCAGGTCTCCGGCCTCAGCGGAAGGCTCGTCCTCGGCATGGGTTACGGCGGTCATCCCCGATCCTCCTCGGTGGCTACCGGTGGCGCCCTTTCGAGGATCTACCGAGCGGGAGCAGCATGTCAACCTGTGAGGTAAGAAAAGTTGCCTTATAGACAACACTCTGGAGCCGGGTTGGACGGACTGTGTAGCGTGGTACGGGTGGACAGTGAGGAAGTCGATCGGTTGGTCGCCCGGCGCTTGCACACGTTGCGCCGGGAGCGCGGGGTCACCCTGAACGCACTCGCCGCCCAGACCGGCTTCTCAGCCGCCCACCTGTCCCGGCTGGAGAAAGGCGAACGTCAGCCCTCAATCGCCGCGCTTCTACACCTCGCCCGCGTCTACGGTGTGCCGGTCAGCATGCTCGTCGACGACCAGGACAACGGCAGCTACCACGTCGTTCGCTCCGCAGAGGCCCTGACGCACGATAGCCACGACGGCGAGTACACCATCCTCAGCGGCCCCCGCGCGGGGCTGGCCGTCGTTCGGCTCAAGCTGAGCGCCGGGAAGACCAGCGACAAGGCCCGGCACCCTGGTGAAGAATGGCTGCATGTCCTGGCCGGGGAAGTAATCCTCACCCTGGCAGATGAGCAGCTCTCCCTCGGCGAGGCGGATTCCGTCCATTTCGACTCATCGCTCACCCACCAACTCGCTACCCCCAAGCGGCGCTCCGCCACGGTTCTCATCGCCTCCACCTCAGCAACGGCCCCCATGCAGCACCCAATCCCCCCACGCGCTACCGGAACGGCCGCGCCCCATCCCGGCGCCAGCAATTCGGCCGCGACCACTGGTGAGTCGATAACGGCCCGATAGGGCGCAATCGGCCGGGGGTTCTGCACCGCGTCCGGACTGCCATAGCCACGGGCGGCGAAAAGGGCGGCTGTCCTGGACCAGTCGCCCAGCGCTTGCTGCCCCCTCGTTGGGATCATCTGCCTGTGCGGCTACCTGACGTCCTTGGCTATGCCGGCTCCCGTGGCTCGGAGGCCCGCCGTGCGTGCGTGGAGAACGGTTGTGTCCACCACTGCGGCTTCGGGCCGCAAGCGGGACGCCAGCATGGTGAGATCGGTGCAGGCGAGCAGGATCGCATCGGCGCCCTGGTCCAGCAGGCCGTCAGCCACGCGCTGTACCGTCGCCACGCCGGATTCGGATACCGCGCCATGGATAAGTTCGGTGAAGATAACTTCATCCACCATGGCTGCGTCGTCGGGAGCGGGAGCGATCAGTTCGATGCCCGCGAGGCGGAACGCGCCTTCGTACACTCTCCTCTGATGGGTCGTGGTCGTGCTGATAAGCCCTGCCCCGCCTGTTCGCATCCGGCGCAGTTCTGCAACAGCTACGTCTCGTATGTCGAGCAGTGGGATCTCCACGGCTGCCCGCACCGCCTCGGCAGCCAGGTGCCCGGCATTCGAGGAGATCACGACAAAGTCCGCGCCAGCGGCCTCTACCCGCTGCGCCGATTCGGCGACAGCAGCTGACAGCCCAGCGTCATCCCCGTCTCGAACGCTGCTGACAAAAGCCGCGAAGTCGAGCGTGTCCATCACCGATCGCAAGCTGTGGCCCTCGTTAAGGTGCTGGTCAGCGGCGCCGTTCATCTCCCGGTAGTACACGCAGTTCGTCTCGACTGCCATTCCGATGACACCCGGGACCAGGATCTGCTTTCCCATCGAGATCACCCTCACTGACCGAAGGCATCGATCCTGCTCACAGCGCTGCTCCTTGTCAAGCAGGTATCTTTTCTTGCCTCGAAGACAAGGAGACCGTATCGGTTCGCCCTCTTGGACCGCAACGTACAGGTGTGGCAGCGCGGGTGCACCCGCCGCGCCGGTGCCGCCGCCGCCTGGACGCCTTGTCGCCTGAATGGCAAAAAATTTCACCTCTCAGGTTGACCGGAGAGAGGACGCCTGACATGCTGATCTTTGCCGTGACGACAGTCACGGCACGAGCAAATCGGGCCAGAGTGCAGCGCTTCGGCCCTGACGCTGCACGCGACCAGTGGTCGCCGCACCGGCTTCTTCTCGGCTTCCTGGGAGACCGTGGATGAACACCAGCCCAGCACCCGGCGAGGCCTATCGCGAGCAACTCGATGAGATGTACGCCTGGTGCGAGGCCCTGTGCACCGGAGACGCAGCAGGCACCGAGGATGAGATCGCGCGGTTCTGGGCCGACGATGGTTGCATGATCACGAATGGCAAGCTCGAGGCAGCGGGCATCGCCGACCTCAGAAAGCATTTTGCTCTATTTCCTCAGAAATACCGCAGAGTGGAGATTCGAAAGCCCTATCGCACCTATTTCGAGGCAGGCAATACCGTCGTCATCGAGTACGAGATTGTCGGTGAACTGCACGCTGGTGAGACGGCCATCGGTACGGGGGATGTCAACCGCCAGCATGTGCGCGTGATCGCGATCTTCGAGATGCGCGACGGGCGCATCGCTGAAATGCGAGAGGTTGCTGCGGCCAACGTGGGCGACGCTTAGCGAGGAGTGCAGCACCCGCACCAGCAGGTGGCCGAGGTGCTGCCCTAGACGGCGATGCGGTGCAGCCAGGTGCGCACCGAGGACCGGCCTTCGAAGTTGCCCAGTCCGCGCCAGGCCGCCAGCAGGGTCTCCTGGAGCATGTCCTCGGCGTCGGCCACCGAGCCGAGGATCTGGTAGCAGTACGCCAGCAGCTCGCCCCGGTAGGGGTCGGTGAGCTCACGGAACGCCTGTTCCTCGCTCGCGCGGGCGCGGGCGAGCGTGCTTGCGGTCACCATCGCATCCTCGCCTCGGCTGTGCCCGTCACGCCCTCACAGATATAGACCCCGCCGGGGGCGGAAAAGAACCGCCGTTCCGATCCGGCCGCCGACGGTGTCTGAACGAGCGAGGACCTGACCATCAAGCATCGGAGGCGGGCATGACCTCAGTCGACAGCAGGGACGACGCCAGGCAGGAGGAGGCCGCGGCACCCGGCGACGTGCCCCGGTGGGGGCCTTCGCGCTGCTCGCCGTCGCGTTTCACATGACGATCGTGGACCTGGCGATCACCAACGTCGCCCTGCCCACGATCGGCCGCAAGCTGCACTTCCCCCAGACCGGCCTGCAGTGGGTGGTCACCGCCTACGCGCTGACCTTCGGCGGGTTCCTGCTGCTCGGCGGGCGGGCCGCCGACCTGCTCGGCCGCCGGCGCTTGTTCATGGCCGGGCTGGCCATCTTCACCGCGGCCTCGCTGGCCTGCGCGCTGGCCACCACCGACACGTTCCTGATCATCATGCGCGGCGTTCAGGGCCTGGGCGCCGCGGTCGTCCTTCCGGCCGCGCTGTCGATCGTGATGAACATGTTCGGTGAGGGCGCCGAGCGGAACAAGGCGCTGGGCATCTGGGGCGGCATCAGCGCCGCGGGCGCGACCGTCGGCGTGCTGGCCGGCGGCGTGCTTGTCCGGTACGCCGGCCCGTTCTTCGTGACCGGCGCCGGCACCGCGTTCGCGTTCATCCCGGTGTCGATCGGGGCGCTCGCCGGCGTCGCCGAGCGCGACGCCGGGGTCGCCTCCGGGCTGCTCAACACCTCCCAGCAGATCGGCGGGGCGCTCGGCGTCGCGGTCGCCTCGACCGTCGCGGCGGCCCACTCCCGCCTGCTGCTGAGCCAGGGGCACGCCGCGGCCGCCGCGCTCACCGGCGGGTTCCAATGGGCGTTCTGGGTCACCGGGCTCACCGCACTGGCCGCCGTCCCGGTCACGTTCCTGCTCATCCGGCGCACCGAACTCGCCCGCGCCGTCGCCGCCTCGCTGCCACGCCAGCCCCCGGTACCCGCCCGCGCCGACCGACCCGCGTGCGCCGGCCCGGCCACCCCGCCAGAGGCGGGCCGGCGCAGACGGGGCTTCGGCTGCTCACCAGGCCATTATTAAGGGTGCGGCGGTGACGGCCGATCGTTGCTACTGCCGTGCCCGTGTTCGCAGTCGGAGCAAGCTGCGTATCATGACCGACCCAACAAGACGCCCAATGACCTGGAGGACACCCATGACCGCTGATCTGAAGGCCCATGCCGACAGGCTCCGCGAGCTGCATCACGCCGGCGAGATGCTCGTCCTGCCGAACGTGTGGGACGCGGCCAGCGCCAAGATCGTGACCGAGGCTGGGTTCCCCGTGATCGCCACCGCCAGCGCAGCGATCTCGGCGATGCTCGGCTACCCCGACGGCGAGGGCGCGCCGTGGCAGGAGATGTTCGCCGCAGCCGGGCGGGTTGCCCGGGCGGTGTCGGTCCCGGTCACCGTGGACGCCGAGGCGGGCTACGGCATGGAGCCGCGCGACCTGGTGGACAGGCTGCTGGAGATCGGCGCGGTCGGCTGCAACCTGGAGGACACCGACCACCGCGCAGGCGGACTGGTCGATGCTGGAGCGCACGCCGAGCGGCTGGCGGCAATCCGGGCCGCCGCGGACGACGCCGGGGTCCCGATCGTCATCAACGCGCGCGTCGACACCTTCCTGCCAGCATCTGGGGTGCACGGGGAGGAGCGGGTTGCGGAGGCGGTACGCCGAGGTGGCCTCTACCTGGTGGCCGGGGCCGACTGCATTTACCCGATCGGCGCCAGCGACGAGAAGGACATCGCCACCCTGGTCGCCGGCGTCCCCGGGCCGATCAATGGCAATACCAGTCCGGGAGGCCTGGACTTGCCCAAGCTCCGTGAACTGGGCGTGGCGCGGGTCTCCTATGGCCCCCGGTTCTATCGCGAGGCGCTGGCTAACCTGAAGGCCACGGTTCAGGAACTGCTGGCCTGACCGTCACCGAGGCCTCCAGGTCCACAGCCACCGCCGCGGCGTGCATCGTGAGGTCCCAGTCGCGGTCGTGATGGTCGTGCGGCGCGGCTGCTAACCGGCCGGCTCACTCGGATGTGCCGGCGGCTGAGCCGGTTGCGCCGAGCGCCTCGCCCAGGCTGGTCACGTCCAGAGGGGGCCGTTCAGGCGCGAGGGCATGGTCCAGGGATGGGCGCAGCGCTTCTAGCGCGGCCAAGATCTCGCGCCCGACCTCAGCCGCGGGCCGCATCGCATCCACCGAGACCAGGATCCCGCGGTCGCGATACCACGCGAGGATGGGAGCTGTCACGGCGTGGTAGAGCGCCAACCGCTGGGCGATGACCTCCGCGGTGTCGTCGGAGCGGTGCTCGAGCGCGGCCCGCGCCAGCAATCGGCGGGTAAGTTCTGCGTCGTCTGCCTGCAGGTGCAGCGCCACGTCCGCGGTCATCCCGAGTTCGCGGGCGATGTCATAGGCCGCGCGGGCCTGCGCCATGGTCCGCGGGATTCCGTCCAGGACATACCCGCCGCCGGCCGCTTTAGCGGCGATGATCGCTTCCCGCGTCATGTCGAGCACGATCTGGTCGGGCACCAGTTCACCACGATCAAGATAGGCCTGAACCGCCTGGCCCAGGGCGGTCCGCCGCGCGACGTGATCGCGCAGCAGTTCACCTGTCGCGATGTGAGGGATAAGAAACTGCGCGGCGATCAGGGCGCCCTGCGTCCCCTTGCCCGCGCCGGGGGGCGCGATCATCAATATCCGCATGCTCATCTCCTTCCGGCATCATCGCGCGCGCCCGCCGCCGCAGTCGATACTCCGGAGCGGGCGGCGCCGACCGAGCTCAACCAGGCGCTCCTCGGCAGAGCTGTTACGCTCGCGCTTTGAACCTTGGAGGCCGCCGGGACGTGTGAGCGGGTGGGCAAGAATGCGCCAGGCCGCGCGGCCGCTGCCTGGTGCCCAGCAAGGAGGTGTGAGATGCGCAAGATCAACTGGCTGCTCGGTGCTGTCGGCGGGGCGGCCCTGGTGAGCGCGGCGGCGGTGCAGGGTGTGGCCGCCTCCGCAGGCCCCGGCCCGGCTACCGTGCTGAACTTCTCCACAATGACACCGGTCACCGGCCCGTACGTGGGCACGGCCAACCCAGTCCGCGGCGTAGCGGGCGGTGGGCTGCCCTGGATTCTGACCGCCGGGACCGGCACCCTTCTACGGGACGGCCACCTGCTGGTGAGGGTGCGCGGGCTGGTCCTGGCCAACCAGGCCCCGGTACCGCCTGCGTTGCAGGGCACCAACCCCTTCCCTGACTTCCGGGCCCTGGTCAGCTGCCAGAGCATCGGCGCCGGGAACACCGCCACCGTCACCAACGTCAGCACCGGCGACTTTAAGGCCAACACCGCCGGGGACTCGACCATCAACGCTCAGGTGAGCCTCCCCAAGCCGTGCATCGCCCCGATCGTGTTCGTCACCGGCCCCACCGGGACGGATGCCTGGTTCGCGGTGACGGGCAGCTAGTCGGCGCCGCTGCCCAACAGGCCCGGCGCAACGGCCCTCGCCGGGCCGTCCCCGGGCCAGACGGCGGCAACAAGCCCCGCCGGAGCGGCGGTCAGCAGGCGGCCAGTTCCGAGATGGCCTGGACCGTAAGGTCGTCCAGCCCGGCCAGCACCAGCCTGGCTGTTGCTTGCGCCGCGGGCCCGGGCGGATATTGCGGGCGCGGAACGGCGATCACCTGGAATCCGGCGGTTGCCGCCGAGCGGAGCCCGTTCGCGGAATCCTCCACCGCCGCGCACCGCTGCGGGGCGCGGCCCAGCCGGCCCGCCACCGCAAGGTAGATGTCCGGCGCTGGCTTGCCGCGCGGGACCTGTTCGGTGGACATCGCCGCAGCGAAGCATTCCCGCAGGCCCGCGCCGTCCAGGACGGCGTCGATCAGCACGGGCGGGGAGGAACTCGCCAGCCCCAGCGGCCACCGCGCCGCCAGCCGCCGGACCGCGGCCACGGCGCCGGGCAAGAACGGGACCTCTTCCCGGTACCGGGCGACCATCCGCGCGATCACCTGCGCCGCGACTTCCTCCGGCGCCAGGCCGGTGCCCAGGTCGTGGCTGAGGTAGCGGGCCCATTCCCCGGTGCTCATGCCCATCAGCCGCTGCTGTGCGTCCGGGGCCCAGTGACCGCCATGCCCGGCCACCACTTGCCGGCGGACTTGCTCCCATACCGGCTCGGAATCGACCAGCACCCCATCCAGGTCGAACACGACCGCCTCGATCACCCGTCCACCCTGCCTTGCCCGGCGAGGCCGGGCAAGGTCCGCAGGACGCACACGCATGGTCACCCTTGCTCCCCTGAGACCTCTGCCGGGCACTCCGGCCAGAACCAAGCGCCAGGCCGGAACCTGCCCGGACCGGACGCGGGCCATCGCCCGGCACCGGCGCGGGCTGCTTGTTTGCGTCCCGGGCACCGGCGCGCAAGACTCGCAGCCATGCCATCCAGCACCGACCGCAACCCCGAGGACGAGTACGCCGACGACGAGTACGCCGACTATGACGCCGAGGACCGCGAGCAGCCCTCAACGCCAGAAGATATTCCCGACGACGAGCCCGAAGCAGACGTGCTCGAACAGCGCCAGGAAGTCCCATACCGCGAAGACGACCAGTAAAACGGCCGGTACTCGGGCTCGTGCCCCCAGGCACGAATCCGGTGTCTGTCACGGTCCGAGGCGGTCGAGCGGAGAGCCGCTCACCAGCAGAAACCTCCTGGATCGTTGACCGGTAATTCGTGACCTTGGGTTCTGCGCGGAGCGAGCGATCACTGACCGCATGTACGCGCCAGCCGTAGGGTTCGTGCCGTGGCTGATGCGATCTTCGAGGAACCTCGGCTCGCGGAGATCTACGACCCGCTGGACACCGATCGTTCCGATCTGGATGTCTATGCCGCGATGGCCGGGGAGTTTGGTGCCCGCAGCGTGCTGGACGTCGGCTGCGGCACAGGAACCTTGGCGTGCCTGCTCG
>Ga0207646_10000059_pt1 | contig 154875 bp, 145 predicted proteins | sample KBSK5502metaG_FD_184343 | JGI IMG/M metagenome (GOLD analysis project Ga0207646, IMG submission 184343) | Corn, switchgrass and miscanthus rhizosphere microbial communities from Kellogg Biological Station, Michigan, USA - KBS K5-50-2 metaG... | ecosystem: Host-associated > Plants > Roots >...
TCTCGACTTCGTGGATCAGCCAGCCGCCGCCCGAATCCACGAAGTCGAGACCGAGGACGTCTTTGAAGAAGGCGCGATCGGCTTCGGCGTCGCGGCTGAAGATGGTGACGTGCGCGCCGGAAATCATGGGCTTCATCGGGCCAGTCTATCGGGCGCGCGCGATCAGGCGACCTGGCGCCGCAGGGTCGTGGCGCCGGCGAGGATCACCAGGACGGCGAAGCCGAGCACCACGCCGAAGTCGAGCTGGAGTGACGACCACCCCAGGTCGGCGCCCTTGATCATGATGTTGCGCATCCCCTCGACGGCATAGGTCAGTGGCAGGACATGGGAGAGAACCTGAAGTGGGCCGGGCTCGGTGCTGACCGGGAAGATGATGCCCGCCAGAAGTACCTGGGGAACGATCACGAGTGGGATGAACTGCACCGCCTGGAACTCGGTGCGGGCGAACATGCTGAGGAAGATGCCGAGGTTGACGGCGGCGATCGCCATCAGGGCTGCGAGCAGGAAGATCAGTGCAACGTTGCCGATGTTGTGGACGTGTAGCACGAGCAGGCTGAACGCCAGCACCTCGGCCGATTGCACCAGCGCCAGCACCGTGAATCCGAGCATGTAGCCGAGCACGATCTCCGCGCGACGCAGTGGGCTCGCCATCAAGCGCTCCAGGGTTCCCTGGCCGCGTTCACGGAGGAACGCCACCGCGGTGATGACAAAGACGAGGAAGAAGACCACCAGGCCGATAAAGGCTGCGCCGAAGTAGTCGAGCGTGTCGAAGCTCGGCCCACCGTAGAGGAAGGTGATCCTGGGTGCGAACTGAACGCCGCCGGCCTGGCTGGCGAGGGTGACGAACGATTGACTGACCGACTGCAGGATGCTCTGCGAAAGCCCCGGCTGGCTTCCTTCCAGGTGCACCTCCGGGGCGATGATCCGGTGTTGCTGCGCCTGCACCGAGAAGTCGGATGGAAGAATCACGTATCCGGCAATGTCACCCGATCGCAACCTGGCATCGGCGTCGGCCTGGGACACGCTGGAGGCGGACACGGTTTTCGAGCTTTCGAGCGTCGACGTGATGATGCTGCCCAGCGGGCCGCCGTCGAGGTTGACGACGCCCATCTTCGGCACATCGCCCCCACCACGAAGCAGGTAGCCGAGGAGTCCCATGATGACGAGCGGGGCGCCGAACAGAAGCGCCAGGGTGCGCCGATCGCGCCGGAATTGCTGCAGCAGCCGCCGGGTGATGGCTGCAACTCGCCGCCGGCTCATGCGGCGGTTGCCTCCGAGAGCTTGAGAAAGGCATCCTCGAGCCGCTCGACGCCAGCCTTGCTTTTCAACTCGGCGACCGTTCCTTCGGCGAGCAGCCGGCCGAAGCGGATGAGTCCGAGCCGGTCGCAACGCTCCGCCTCGTCCATCACGTGGCTCGAGACCAGGATCGAGGTACCTTCGCGCGCCATCCGCTGGAAACGATCCCAGAGTTGAACGCGCAACTGCGGATCGACACCGACAGTCGGTTCGTCGAGGAGGAGCAGGTCAGGTTTGTGCACGAGCGCGCATGCCAATGAGCATCGAGTCCGCATACCGCCGCTCAGGTTGCTCACGACCGAGTCGCGGCGATCCCAGAGGTCCACGAACTCGAGGGCTTCGCGCACACCATCGTGGGCGCCGTAGATCTCGGCGAAGAAACGGGCGTTCTCCGCCGCCGAGAGGTCGGGATAGAGGGCAGCCTGCTGGGTCATGTAACCAACCCGAGCCAGGATGTCGAGCGACGGCATCCGCCGGCCGAGTACGGTGACGGTCCCACCGTCGGGGACGATCAGCCCGACCAGGGAGCGGATCAGCGTCGTCTTGCCCGCGCCATTTGGGCCAAGGATTCCGTAGACCTCGCCGCGGCGGATCCGCACCGTGACGCCATCGAGGGCGCGCTGGGTGCCGAATCGTTTGCTCACGTCGTCGACCTCCACCGCATATGGCTGCATGGTTGCCACGCCTCACGCCTCCGGACGCATGCCGCGTAGCCACAACTGCGCGAGCTGAAGGGCAGCCTGGTCGCCGCTCGGAATGTTGGGTGCGGCCTGGGCGAGTACGGGTGCGGCGAGCAGATGCATGATCACGCCGCCAACCAGGCTCTGCAGCGCGAGCATGGGATGCATCTTCCGTAGCCGGCCCGCGGCCATCTGTGCGGCGAGGTACCCGGCGAGCGTGGCAACAGCACGCAGGCCGGTTTCCGCAAACGGCTGCTGGGTCTCCGGCGTCATCGACGTGACCTCGAGCAGCAGGGTGCGCGCGATGCCTGTCTGTCCGGCCACGGTACGGTAGGCGGTAAGCACCAATTGCGGGATGAGCTCCTCCGGCGGACGGTCCCCCATCCGGTCGAAGAGCGCCATCACCGGCTCGAAGGGCGAATAGGCAAGCAGGATGGCGCGAAACAGCGCGGACTTTCCGGGAAAGAGACGGTACAAATTTGCGCGCGAAATGTGCGCCGCAGAGGCGAGCTGATCCATCGACAGCTCAGCCAGGGTTTGGCTCTGCAACAGCTGGCAGGCCGCATCAAGAACGCGCTGCCGGGTGTCAGGCTCGGGCTCGAGCTGCAGCTCGGCGAACAGCTCGCTGCGCGATGGAAAGGTACGGTAAAACGTGGTCCGCGAAAGGCCGGCCGCCCGAGCGATCTCGTTCACCGATGGTTGTTCGCCGCGCGCCAGAAAACGCGTCGTCTCTCTCACGATTCGGTCCCTCGCTGGCTGTGATTCCGGCATGCATTCGCCAGCACGATACTAGACGAGACGTCCAATCTTGTCAAGTACCATAGGGAACCAGTCGAAACGGTTGAACTCATCTCCGCTAGCCTGATGAGCTATGCCTGAGCTCCCCGAGCTGGAGGTGCTCCGTGAATACCTCGCCCCGCGACTCGAGGGCAGGAGGATCGCCCAGGTCTGGACCTCGCCGAAACTCAGCTTCCTGCTGCGGACGCCGCCGGACGAGTACGCCCGGCAGTTGATCGGCGGAACGTTCGAGCGGACCTGGCGCCGTGGGAAGTTCCTCATCTTCGACATCAGCGGGCAGCATCTCGTCATCAACCCGATGCTGGGTGGCCGGCTGCAGTGGACGACCGCTTCCGAGAAGGTTGCGGCTGCGACGGTCTTTCGGATCACGCTCGAGGGTGGTGACGAGCTGCGCTTCCTGGATACCGTAAAGATGGGCCGCGTCTACTGGGTGGTACCAGGGGCGTTGCCGACCATCCCAGGATGGGCGGAGCTCGGCCCTGATGCGCTGACGGTCGGCCTCTCCGAATTCTCTGCGCGCATTCGCCGTCACCCCGGTGAGGTCAAGAATCTTCTCCGAAACCAATCGTTCATCGCCGGCGTCGGCAACGCCTACTCGGACGAGATCCTGCACGAGGCCGAATTGCTGCCGTTGCGCAAGCGAACGACGCTCAAGCCGGATGAGGTCGTTCGCCTCCATGCCGCGACCGGAACCGTGCTGCGCTCGGCGATCGAATCGATCAAGGCCCAGCCGAAATACGAGCCACACAAGCAGGACCGGAGCTTCATGGCGGTTCACGGCAAGGCGAAGGCGACGTGCCCGCGCTGCGGACATCGGATCTCGGAGCTGACCGCCCGCGGGGAGGCGACGGACTTCTGTCGTGGCTGCCAGCATTAACGGCTCCCACCCTGACGCCTCAAACGCTCGCATCGCACTAGAAAGTCTCAAATGCTCGTATGGCACGTCCCGCGCCACTCGCGTCGGGCGACGCCCGGAGCGCGGCTCGCGTGGGCCGGCGGGCCCGGACCCTCCCCCAGAGGGGGAGGGAAGATGAGGCTCAAGAACGCGCGCGTCGTCGTGACCGGCGCCTCGCAAGGGATCGGTCGGGCGATCGGGCTGGAGTTCGCCCGCCGCGGCGCCCAGGTGGCGCTGGCCTCGAGAAACCAGCCAGCGCTGGAAGAGGTCGCCGCATCGATCAAGGCCGAGGGCGGTTCGGCGGTCGTCATCCCGACGGATGTGACGGCGGTGGGCGCCGTTGAGCGGATGGCGAAGGACGCCATCCGCGAGCTGGGCGGGATCGACATCCTCGTCAACAACGCGGGCATCGGCATGCAGGCTCCGATCGCCGACGCATCGAGCGCCGACGTCGAGGCGCTCTTTGCCCTCAACGTCCTGGCGGCAGCGGCCGCCATCCGCGCCGTCGTGCCAATCATGCGGGCACAGCGCGCCGGCATGATCGTCAACATCTCCTCGATGGCCGGCCGCATCGTGATTCCGCGGATCGGCTACTACTCGGCCAGCAAGTTTGCCCTGACCGCGATCGGCGATGCGCTGCGGATGGAAGAAGGGCATCGCGGTATCAAGGTCATGAATGTCTTCCCGGGAAACACCCGCTCCAGTTTCGCCGAGAACCGTCTCGGCATCCCCGGGCGCGCGGCACACCAACGCCTGGGACCGGTATCTGCCGAGAAAGTCGCGCGGCGGATCGCGATTGCCGTCGAACGCGATCAGCGCTCTGTCTACATCTCGTGGTTTCCAGATCGGGCCGGGCTCGCGGCCAACTGGCTGGCCGGTTGGGCGGTCACGGCGGTTCTGCAACGTTGGGCACGGCGTGCGCAATCCTGATCTCAGCAACGCCCTCGAGGTGGGAGAACGCGTCTACCTGCGCGACCCGACCACCCGCGATGAGCGTGAAATCATTGCCCGCAACCGCGCCAGCCGAAGGCTTCATCGCGGCTGGGTGTCGCCGCCGACCAATGCCGAGGCGTTCGCCGCCTGGATGAAGCGGCTGCACGAACCGTGGGTCAAAGGCTTCCTTGTCTGCCGTTTCGAAGACGGGGCGATCGTTGGGGTGTTCATGCTGAACCAGATCGTCCGACGCTTCTTCCAGAGCGCCTACATGGGCTACTACGCAGAGGAGCCCTTCGCCGGCCAGGGCTACATGAGGGAAGGGCTGCAGTTGCTTTTACGCCACATCTTCACCACCATGAAACTGCACCGCGTCGAGGCGAACGTCCAGCCGGAGAACGCCGCCTCGATCGCGCTCGTCAAGCGCTCAGGCTTCCGGCTGGAGGGGTTCTCGCCGCGCTACCTGAAAATCGCTGGCCGCTGGCGCGATCACCAGCGATGGGCGATGACTATTGACGACTGGCGGCGCCTTCGCCGACGGCCGCGCGCGCCTTCTCCAGGTCGCGGCTCCCGAGCACGACGCGCGTCTTTGTCGCCAGGTAAACCGCGTTCAGGCTGACGCCGGCATCGGCGATCTTGCGGGTCAGTTTGCCCAGCGAGCCGGGCTTGTCCTCGATGTCCACGACGAGGGCGTCCTGCTCGCCCGTCACCCGGGCACCGGCGCTCTGGAGCGCCTGACGCGCCTTCGCGGCATCGGCGACCAGCACATGGCCAACGCCCTTGCCCTCGACGACGAACCCGCAGATGCCTTCGATGTTGATGCCGGCTTTCCCCAGCGCTTCGGCAGCCGCGGCCACCGTGCCCACCTTCTCCTCGAGCTCGATCGTCAGATCCTTGAAATGATGTGCCATCACTCGACCTCCACCTGAACAGCCCCCAGCCCTGGCCGTCATTATCGCTCCAGGCGAGGCGGGACGCTAGCTCAGGCTGCGGGGTTTTAGCGGGCGCTCCCGGACCGCCGCCCCTTCGAGCTTGACCTCATAGGCGGATCGTCCCTCGGCGCTGCTCACCACGTCGACCAGCTCGCGGTCGACGAAGTGCAGGGCCACGTTGTCATCGATCGCGTATCCCGCCGGAAATCCGCTGCCGACCAGCTGACGATAGACCGGGCGCCGCCGCTCCTCTGAGTTGTAATGCGGGCAGGCGCTCCCGGAAAGCAGACCAAGCCCATCGCGAAGGCCCGCCAGGCCAGGGCCGAACGAGTCGGTGACGGCGGCTTCGAACCAGCAGATCGCCCCGGCGCTGATCCCGGCGAGGACGCTCCCGTTATCCCAAGCCTCATAAAGGATGCGATCGACCCCGTGGCTGCGCCAGATGGCAAGCAGGTTCGCGGTGTTTCCGCCCCCGACGTAGATCACCTCGTGCTCCAGCAAAAACGGCCGCAGATCCGCGACGGTTCGCCGAAAGAGTGCGAGGTCCGACGGCTGGCAATCTCGTGGGCTGAACGCCCGGTAGAAGTTGGCCAGGTAGCTGTCGGCATCGCCGCTGGCCGTGGGAAGGTAACAGACACGCGGTCGAGGCTTGCGCGCGAGACTCAGAATGTAGTCGTCGAGTTTCGACCCTTCACCCTCGTCGGAGAATCCACCCCCACCCAGGGCAACGATGTGCCGGTCCGGCATCAGATCACTCGGGCAGGATCATAAAGCCAGTTGAGCCCGAAGCCGAGCAGGGCCACGGCAAAGACCATCACCAGGACCAGCAGGATGACGCGCGCGCCTAACCGGAGCCATGCCGGCCGCCGTTCGAATGGACGCGACCGATCGAACCATAACGTCCATACCGCGACCGGCAGCACCGGCAGGCTGCGCAGCACGATGCGGAGGAGCGGGTTGGCGGCGACGAAGGCCTCGATGACGTAGAAGCCGGCGATCGGGATGAGAACGGCGACGAGAAGAGCGAGGTGAGGGCCGCGAATCCGGTCAGTAAGCCTCGAGGTAGGCGTCGAGCTCCCAGGCGCTGACCTGCTTCTCATAGCTCTGCCATTCCATCTCCTTCGCCTCGATAAAACGTTCCAGGAGGTGGACACCGAGCGCGTCGCGCATCACCTCGTCCCCTCGCAGGTCACGCAGCGCCTCGGCGAGGGAGGTGGGCAGCTGGCCCAGCTGGTGGCGCGCGAGAGCCTCAGGGTCGAAGGCATAGAGATTCTCTTCGACCGGCGGCGGCAGCGGCAGCTTCTGGCGAATCCCAAAGAGGCCGGCGTGCAGCATGGCGGCGAAGCCGAGATAGGGATTGCACGAGGGGTCCGGGGCGCGAAACTCGATCCGGATCGCGGCCCGATCGCCGCTTCCGGCTCGCGGCACCCGGATGAGGGCCGACCGGTTCACCTGCGCCCAACTGATCGCGACCGGGGCTTCGAAGCCGGGCACGAAGCGCTTGTAGGAGTTGACGAGGGGCGCGACCAGGGCGCAGAGCGCGCGGGCATGGGCGAGCTGGCCCGCGATGAAGTGCTTGGCGACGGGCGACAGCTGGTACTGGTCGGCGCGGTCGTAAAACGCGTTTGTGTCCTTGCCCACGCTGGTGAGGACCTGGTGGGTATGCATCCCGGATCCTGCCGCGCCGTAAATCGGCTTGGGCATGAAGGTAGCCAGCAGTCCCCGGCGCTGGGCCACCGCCTTGACCGCGTGCTTGAGCGTCACGAGTTGGTCCGCGCTCCGCATCGCGTTGTTGAGCGCGAGGTCCAGCTCATATTGCCCGGCCGCGACCTCGTGGTGGCTGGCTTCGACCGTGATCCCCAGGCGGTCGAGCGCGCTCACGATCTCCTGCCGAACGTCGCTGGCGACGTCAACCGGATGGTCGAAGTAGCTGGCCCGGTCGTGCCGCCCCGGTCGAACACCGCCGCTCGCCGCGTCCGTGTTCAACAGGAAGAACTCCAGCTCCGTCGCGACCGCGTAGTCGAAGCCGAGGGCGACGCCCTCGGCCTGCGCCCGCGCCAGCACGCCGCGCGGGTCGCCGGCGAACCGCTCGCCGTCGGGAGTGAGCAGATCGCAGATCACCTGGGCGCCCGGCACGCCGTCGGCTTCACCGATGGTCAGGGTGTCCAGGTCGGGACGAAGGAACATGTCACTCTCGAAGACGCGCGCGAACCCCTCGACCGACGACCCGTCAAACCACTCACCATTGCGCACGGCGTGCGTCAGCCGCTGCGCCGGGATCGTGATGCTCTTGACCGTGCCCAGCACGTCGACGAAGCGCAGGTCGAGGAAACGGAGCCCGCGCTCGGACAGCCGCTCCAGTGCGCGGTCGATCGTCTGCGTGGTGGTGCGGCCCGCGGCCGCTTCAGTCCTCGGCGTCGGGGACCTCCGTGTGCTCGGACTTCCTGGGACGATCGTCCTCATCCCAGGAAGGGCCGGGACGCGGGTGGTCGGCGGGTCGCCAGGGCTTGTCTCTCTCGACGGGGTAGTCCATGACGGTGCTCCTCTTCTGTGGTTTAAAGGCGGTTGCCAGGGCGAGTGGCAACCGCCTCACAACGAACGGACGAACGGGTCTCGGGACGCGAGCTAAATGTCGTGGTAGAGGTAAAACTCCCAGGGATGCGGTCGCAGCGCGACCTGGTCGTACTCGCGCACGCGCTTGTAGTCGATCCAGGTTTCGATCAGATCCGTCGTGAAGACGCCGCCGCGGGTCAGGTATTCGTGGTCGATCTCCAACGCCTCGAGCACTTCGGCCAGCGAGCCGGGCGTGCTCTTCACCTGGCGCTTCAACTCGGGTTCCAGCTCGTAGAGGTCTTCGTCGATCGGCTTGGGTGGCTCAGTCTTGTTGATCACGCCGTCCAGGCCGGCCATCAGGCAGGCCGCGAAGGACAGGTACGGATTGCACGACGGGTCCGGCGTCCGGAACTCGAGCCGCTTCTGCTTCGGATCGTCGAAATACATCGGGATGCGCACGCAGGCGCTGCGGTTGCGCTTCGAATAGATCAGGTTGATGGGCGCCTCGTACCCGGGCACCAGCCGGCGATACGAGTTGGTGGTCGGCGCGGCGAAGGCGAGCAGCGACGGTGCGTGCTTCAGGAGGCCGCCGATGTACCAGCGGCACATCTCGCTGATGCCCGCATAGCCGGCCTTGTCGTAGAAGAGCGGCACGCCGTCCTTCCACAGGCTCTGGTGGGTGTGCATGCCGGACCCGTTGTCCATGAAGAGCGGCTTGGGCATAAACGTCGCGACGAAGCCGTTCTGCGCGCAGACGTTTTTGACGACGTACTTGTACATCATCACCTTGTCAGCCATGGTGACGAGGGTGTCGAACCGCATGTCGATCTCGGTCTGACCGGCGGTGCCGACCTCATGGTGATGAACCTCGACGTTGACGCCTGCCTCGATCAGCTTGAGGACGATCTGCGAGCGAAGGTCCTGCAGCTTGTCGGTTGGCGGCACCGGGAAATAGCCTTCCTTGTAGCGCGGGCGATAGGCCTGGTTCGGCTCGGAGTTCTTACCCGAATTCCAGACGCCTTCGATCGAATCGATCTCGTACATACCCGAGAACTGGTTCTGGTCGAACCGGATGCTGTTAAAGATGTAGAACTCACACTCCGGGCCCCAGAAGCTGGTGTCCGCGATGCCGGTCGACAGCAGGAAGGCCTCCGCCTTCTTGCCGACGTAGCGTGGATCGCGGGAGTAGGGCTCGCGGGTAATGGGGTCGATGACGTCGCAGGCGATGCTGAGCGTCGGCACGCGCAGGACCGGGTCGACGATCGCCGTCGACGGGTCCGGGATCAGCAGCATGTCGCTCTCGTGGATGTGCTGGAAGCCGCGAATGCTCGAGCCATCGAAGCCGATGCCCTCGCTGAAGAGAGCCTTGGTCAACTCCTGGACCGGGATGGAGAAGTGCTGCCAGGTCCCGATCAAGTCGATGAACTTGAGGTCGACGATCTTCAGTCCCTGCTTGTGAGCGAGGTCGATGACGGATTGGGCATCCGCCCGGGTTTCCTTTTTCGAGCGCACGCCCTGATCGATCGCCATAGACAAATTCCCTCCGTTGAACCCGGTATTCCGACTGCTTCGATCCTATGGGCGGCGTCGCGCCGCGTCATCGGGCCGGAAAGACGAGTTGCGGGACTCCTTTTTGTGCGCCGCGCCCAAGCTGATCAGGACGTGGGACTGGCGGGGGGAGAGGGAGAGGGCGAGGTCACCAGGTTCGGGTTGACCCGGTCGACCGTCAGCGTGTAGCCGCTCGACGGCGGGTCGACGGCCACCGACAGGACGTAGGTTCCTTTGTTGAACCGAACGATGGAGGTCGTGGCCGACGCCTGGTCCTCGACCCATTCATCTTTGGGGAGCTCGGCCTCGTAAAAAGGAATGATGCTGCTCAGGTCTTTGGCGCTGAGGTCCTCGGAGATGCTTTCGGTGTCGACGATGCCGGGCTGCTCATCGAGCAACTTGGTGCCGGGCGGCCGGGGTAGGGCTTCGATCACCGGCCGCGTGAGATGGACGTCGGCGCCGCTGAGCACGGATGCATTCTGGGCGTAGTCGACGAGTACATAGACGGCCAGCGCCGCAAACAGCGTGGCGCCGACGGCGCCGGTCGCCCAGAGCAGGCTGCGGCGGTCCAGTCCCTCTCGGTGGCGCCTCCAGGATGCCCGAAGCAGCAACGCAATCGTCATCAGGGACGCAACCAGCACCGCGAGGCCCAATACCTCGAACCACGCCCCCGGCATGAGTAGCGTCAGCTGATCGATCGCCAGCAGAATGGCCGCGAAGGTCGCCGCGTACGCGACCGACACCCCCGGAACGAGCATGGGGTGGTCGCCGCTCGCCACCGGGCCGAGCGGTGCGGCGGACCGGCGAAGTTGCCGGTCTATCCGCCGGCGGCTTGCTCCCACTCCTGGTACAGCGCTCGCAGCCGGCGGGAGGCGTCCTCATGCGCGCGGGCGAGCTTCGCGACCCGGGCCGAGTCGTCATAGGTCTGATGATCGGCCAGCTGCTCCTCGATCCGGCGGACTTCCGCCTCGAGCTCGTCGATGCGATCCTCGACGCCGGTGACCGAGGGGACCGGCCTGGCGGCGCCGGCTTTCCCCTGGTGGCTCCGGCGAGGGGAGGTCGCCGGCCCGACGGGCATCTGGAGCCGGCTCGCCCGTTGGCGCGCTCGTTCCAGATCGCCGTAGTTGCCGAGGTGCGTGGTTACCCGGCCGTCTTCGACGACCCAGAGCCGGGTGGCGATGGCATCGATGAAATAGCGGTCGTGCGAGACGAAGACGATCGTGCCCTCGAAATCCTGGAGGGCTTCCTCGAGCATCTCCTGGGCCGGGATGTCGAGATGGTTGGTGGGCTCGTCGAGCAGCAGCAAGCCCGCGTCGTCGAGCATCAATTTTGCCAGCGCGACCCGGCTCTTCTCACCGCCGCTCAACGACCGAATCACCTGGAACGCATCGTCGCCGCTGAACAGCAAGCGGCCAAGGAAGGTGCGCAGCGTTTCCTCCGGAAGGCCGAAGGCATCCTGCAGCTCCGCCAGCACGGTCTTGGTCGGATCGAGGTCGGCCAGGTGCTGGTCGTAGTAGCGCATGGTGACCCGCGGCCCGGTCTTCACCCGGCCCTGGAGCGGGCGCAGCTCGCCGAGCAGCGCCTTGAGCAGGCTGGTTTTGCCAGAGCCATTTGGTCCGACGATCGCAATCCGTTCGCCGGCGCTCACCGTGAATGCCGGCATTGAAAGCCCCCACCCTGTGCCAGTGGGCGAGGGGTATGAAAGACGAAGCCCGTCGCTCTGAAAGATCAGGTCGCTGGTACTCGACGCGCGCAGTCGGATGCGGATCTGTTCATCATTCGTGGGCGGCGTGACCCGCTCCAGGCGGTCGAGCTTGGTCTGGCGACCGCGTGCCTCGCGGGCCCGCTGCCCTGCCTTGTAGCGGCGGATGAACTCCTCGGTTCGCGCAATGTACTCCTGCTGCGCGTCGTATTCCTTCTGGCGGACAGACCGGCGCTCCCGGCGCAATCGCAGATACTGCCGGTAATTGCCGGGGTACCACTCGCCCGCCGCCGCCTGCAACTCCAGGATGTCATCGGCCGCGTGCTCCAGGAATCGGCGGTCGTGGGAAACGATCAGCATCCCCGCGTGCGATTGCCGCAGGAAGCCTTCCAGCCACTCGATCGCTTCGAGGTCGAGGTGGTTGGTCGGCTCGTCGAGGAGGAGCAGGTCCGCCTCCTGCAGCAGCAGCCGCGCAAGTGCCAGGCGGCGTCGCTGTCCGCCGCTGAGCGCGCTCGGCGACAGTGCCTGGTCCGCCTCGGTCAGCCCCACGCCGCGGAGCACCTCAGCGACCCGGTTGTCATAGGCATAGCCGTTCAGACGCTCGTACTCGTGCTGGGCATCGCCGTATTCCTCCACCAGCGCCGCCAGCTCAGCCCCGCCGGCACCCGCCATCGCCGACTCGAATCCGGCGAGGCGCTCGCGCAGGCTGATGATGTCAGGCCGGCTGTGTATCGCGTCCTCGTATACGCTCTCGTGCGGACCGGCTTCCAGCTCCTGCGGCAAGTAGGCAGTGCGGGCGCGTGGCGCGAGCGTCAGCGACCCGGCCGTCGGGGTGATCTCGCCGGAGATCGCCTTGAGCAGGCTGGACTTGCCACTGCCATTGGCGCCCACGATCCCGAGCCGCTGCCGAGGCTCGACCTGGAAGGTCAGGTCGCGCAGCACCTCGGTGACGCCGTACACCAGGGCCAGGCGGTCGACGCGAAGCAGCGGCATGTCACGGAAAGTCTACGGCTGCCTCGGTTAAGCACCCTAATTCGTCTGCATTCCGGGAATAAATGCCGGCCTGATTCGGTTTGCGACACCGTAGAACGTTTTCAGCGCCATGAAATGAGGGTTCGTTGATGACAGGATTGCTTGCCCAGACCAACGCGTCCATCCGTAATGCCGAACAGCAGAGCCGTGCGCTCAAGGCCCGCCAGGACCAGCTCCGCCGGCCCATTCAGCTGATCGACCGGCTACTCCAGGAGCTCGAGGAGCTGAACCTCAAAGGGTTCAAGCGGGTCCCGATCTCCTACGAGGCGCGCCTCGACGAGATTCTGGCCCTGGTCAGCCCGATGCGTTCCGACCAGCAGCTCATCAACATCAAGGTCAAGGTCGGGATCCCCAAGTTGATGGACGCGCTCTTTGCGGTCGAGGAGGCCCTCTTCACGGAGCGTCGCGGTCCCTCCGCCGACGCGGACGACGAGACCTTCGACAGCGGGCTCTTTACCGCCGCCTGAGCCCTTTCCCGTCACCGGCGCGCGTCTGGCGGTACCATAGCGCCGTGCCAAGTGCGCTCGATCTCATGGTGCGCCTGCTGGTAGCGCTGGTGTTGGGGTCCGTCGTCGGCCTGGAGCGCGAGCGGCAGGAGCGAGCGGCCGGGCTTCGGACCGTGACCATGGTGTCACTTGGATCGTGTCTGTTCACGATCGTCGGCGCGTACGGATTCAGCGCGACGGATCCATCGCGGGTCGCCGCGCAGATCGTCACCGGCATCGGCTTCCTCGGAGCCGGGACGATCTTTCTTCGCAAGGATCTGGTACGCGGGCTGACGACCGCCGCCACCATCTGGGCGGTGGCCGCCATCGGCATGGCGACGGGGACGGCGCAATATTTCGAGGCGGGTTTCACGACGCTGCTGATCCTGGCCGTGCTGATGGTGTTGAAGCCGATCGAAAAGCACTTCTTCAAGCGGCCGAGCGAGGCGCAGGTCAGCATGATCGTTCCGCGTAACGACGATGAGACCGAAAGGGTCCGGACGGCGCTAAGAACGATCGGCGCGTTTGTGATGTCGGTCCGGATTCACGAGCTCAACGAGACCGACGACCGGCTGGAGATCGAGGTCGGCCTGCCCGCCGACCGGACGACATCCGAGCTGCTACGCGGGCTCCGCTCGATCGAGGGGGCCAGGCAGGTGCTCATCTCCCGCGAGCTCATCGAGGACCGCGTCCGCGCCGGGAATTGATACAATGGCTGCCTAAGAATTGGGAGGTGGTGCCCATGGCATTAGTTGATTTAAGTGAGAGCGGCGGGTAACACCGCCGCTCTTTCTTTTTTGGCCGCCTCCTCGAAGGCGCTGATCGGCTAAGGGTGGAAACGGGGTTTTCGTTTCTCCTTAAAGGCCTGGATTGCCTCGCGGGCGTCCGGTGTTTCCGCCGCCAGCGCCTGTAGCTGTGATTCCAGCTCCAGCGTCTGCTCGAGGTCGAGCTCCAGCGCCCGTTCCAGCCCCTGCTTGATCAGCCCATAGGTCTGGCGCGGCCCATCCGCGAGGCGGCGGGCGCGCTCCATCGCCACCGCCATGAGCTCCTCCGGTGGCACCACGGCGGCAACGAGGCCGAGCTTTACGGCATCCTCCACCGTCAGGGGATCCCCCGACATCGCCAGCTCTGTGGCCTTACTCAAGCCGAGCATCCGGGTGAGGAAGAAGAGGCTGCCGGCATCCGGGACGAGGCCCACGCGAACGAACACCACGATCAATGCGGTGCCCGCGGCCGCGATCCGCAGGTCGCAAGCGAGCGCCAGGCTCAGGCCCGCACCCGCGGCCGTCCCGTTGAGGGCGGCGATCACGGGCTTGGGGCAGCGCCGGATGGCTCGGATCATCGGCGCGTAGTTGGTCCGGAGGTCGTCGCCGAGGTCCCGGTCACCGGCCTCGCGTCGTGCGCTGACGTCCTTGAGGTCGGCGCCGGCGCAAAAGGCGCGGCCCGCCCCGGTGAGGATCACCGCCCCCACCCCGCGATCGCGGGCCGCCGCCTCCAACCCATTGCGGAGCGCGCGCGTTATTTCGCGGTTGAGGGCGTTGAGCGCCTCCGGCCGGTTCAGCGTCAGTGTCAGGACGCCGCCGTCAAGAGCGCTCACGAGGACCTCGCTCATCGACCGGTGAACCGAGGGGGACGCTTCTCGAGGAAGGCCCGCATGCCCTCGTGCTTGTCCTCGGAGGCGAACAAGAGATAGAAGAGCTTGCGCTCGAACTCGAGGCCGGCCGCAAGACCAACCTCCATCGCATGGTTGACCGCTTCCTTCCCGAGGCGCACCGCCAGCGGCGGGCGCTCGGCGATCATCCGAGCGAGCCGGCGCGCTTCATCCAGCTGGGCGCCGGCCGGCACGACCCGGTTGACCAGGCCCATCCGTTGCGCATCGACGGCGCGCACCGGCTCGCCGGTCAGCACCACCTCCATGGCGCGCACTCTTCCGGCCGACCGCGCCCAGCGCTGCGTGCCGCCCGCCCCCGGGATGATCCCGATCTTGACCTCCGGCTGGCCGAACTGGGCCGTCTCAGCGGCAACCACCAGGTCGCACATCAGGGCCAGCTCGCAGCCACCGCCGAGCGCGTAGCCACTGACCGCAGCGATCACGGGCTTGCGGATCGCCCGAAAGCGGGCCCAGCGCGCGAAATTGTCATCGTTGAGCACGTCCACGGCCCCGGCCTCGACCATCTGGGTGATATCGGCGCCGGCCGCAAAAGCTCGGTCATCGCCGGTCAGGATCATGCAGCGGATCGCATCGTCCCGGTCGAATGCCTCCAGGGCCTCGACCAGCTCCGCGATCGTCTGCTGGTTCAGGGCGTTGCGGACCTGCGGCCGGTGGATTCTCACCACCCCGACCGGGCCATCGGCCTCGGTGAGAACGAACTCGTACGGCATGTCTGCCTCCTTGCCGGGCAAGTCTAGCCGGGTAGGTCGCCATGGGCCGGTGCCAGCCAGCGGCTGGATTGGCGTTATAGGCTCGTGAAGCGGCTGCTCCTGGCGTTCGCCCCGGTCGGCGCCCTGCTGCTGTTCTCCGCGACCGCCCTGGCGGAGGATCAGCCGTTCAAGACGGTGGTCGACAACATCGTCCCGAAGACGCCGGGTCTAACCATTTCCGGGACCATCGGTGGCTGCGACCTGCTGCTCCTGAATCAAACGGGCCTGGACGTGCTCCTTTTCGACATGAGCAAACCGCCGAAGCCCTTCCGCTTCGCCGCCCAACCGAAGTCGGCATCGCCACGCCCCCCGATCCCGGTGCACCTCGCCGGCGCCTGGCCGTGTGCCAGTCTGCCCCCCGTGACCGAAGACCAGCGCTGGAACCACGCGGAAGCCACGGTCGGCAGCTGGACCCTGAACGGGAGCGTGGGCGCCCTCAGCTTCAAGCTGATTGCCCGAACGCTGTACGACCCCGCGCTCGACCCCTCCGCGGACTGGACCTTCTACCTGCGGATCGGAGCGGGGGCGGCGGTCGTCGGCGGCCTGCTGATCGCCGCCCCGTACCTGTTCAAGCGACGGCGCGAGATCCTCGGAAACAGCAAAGAAAGCGGCTGACCGCAGGTCGCGAAAGATGGCTCTGGACGGAGCGTAAACCAGCCCATATAATCCGGGCAGTTCGATGAAGGGAAGCGGGCGGTATTCAGAAAACAGCATCTTGGCCGTTGCTTTTCTGATAGCGCCTGTGTAGAGTCGGGCCAGTGATGGGGATTGGGGAAGCCCGTCGAGCAGTCGGACGCCGGGTGGGCGCTCTCGGGAAGAAAGAGGTTTCCCGAGGAAAGAAAGCCCTCATCCTGACCGGGTTCTGCACGGCGCAGCTCCTCGACGTGACCACGACCCACATCGGACTCTCGCAGGGACGGCAGGAGCTCAATGGCGTGGCTGCCTGGATCATCACGCACGACGGCGAGCTGGCCGTCTACGCGATCAAGCTCAGTCTGGTCGCGGCACTGGTGATATTCCTGGTAATTTTCGGGCGTCGCCGCGCCGGCATCTGGAACGCCTACCTCATCGCGGCCTGGATCACGACCTTCGCCGTGGTCAACAATCTGTACCGTATCCTGACTTAGCAGGTCGCGAGGCCGCAGGCCGAGCCGCGCTTTCGCGCGCACGCGCCGGCGCTGCATGCGGCCTGTACGCGCAAACGAGGGCAATGGAATTTTGCCCGAGTGCGCGATGGGCCGCTGGACCGCGCATCGGCGCGATAAAGTTGCTGTGTGACTGTGCCACTGGACTAGATTGTTCGGGTGATCCCTGCGGCCGTCACGTTTGGCGAGATTTTGACGCCGCTGTTTTTTTACGTGGTGATCGCGGCGTACATGGCCTTCGTGCTGGCATCGGCCTGGCAGTTCTCGCGGCGGCCCGAGCCGGGACGGACGATGCGCGGCATCAACCTGACCCTGGTACCCCTCGGGGTGCTGGTGGCGCTGCTCGGGGTGCTGGCGGCAAGCTTCAACGCCTTTACCGCGCAGGAGGGCACGCCGAGCACCAACTGGGCGATCGTCATGGTTGCCCTCGGCCTGGGCGGATCGTCGTTGTTGCTCGCGGTCGAGGGCTTCATCCTGCGGGGCCGCGTTCGCTCCTCGAACGAGGAGCGTCGAGCGATCGGGTTGCGCAGCCTGAGCCTGATCGCCACCACGGTGCCGCTCGTCGCCCTCGGCCTGCTGTTCTTCCTGCTGACGCTCCGACTCTCCCTCTGACGCGTCGACCCCGGGAGCTACGATATACTTGACCGGTCCGATCAACTTTTGAGGGCCTCAGCGGTGCGAATGCGCTTGTCGATGAAGACGGAGTACGGGGTCAGGGCGGTCGTGGAGTTGGCGGCCAATGCCGGACGGGGTGCCATGCAAAGCGGCGAAATCGCGCGGCGGCAGGCAATCCCCGGCCCGTTCCTCGACCAGGTGCTGATGACCCTCCGCCGAGCCGGGTTCGTCCACTCGACCCGTGGTCCGCGCGGAGGGCACGTCTTGGCCCGCCGTCCCGAAGAGATCCGTCTCGATGAGGTGATCGCCTGTCTCGAGGGCGATGGCGTCAAGAGCCGGCAGCAGGACTCATCAGAAACGGGGGATAGCCGCGTGCTCGCGCAGGTCACGGAGAAGGCCGAGCAGGCCGCCCGCGATGTCTTCGCCTCGCATACCCTGGCCGACTGCCTCCGCTTGCGCCGGGCTGAACCGCGGGTCTTCCACGGCATCTTTCACACGGCGCCGGCCAAGCCGCGAGGCGCATGATGCCCGAGGCCGCGCTGTCAGCGGAGCAGCGACAGCGGTACGCGCGCCATCTCGCCCTCGTGGAGATCGGGCCCGCGGGTCAGCGGCGGCTGTTGCGCTCGCGGGTGCTGATCGTAGGGGTCGGCGCGCTCGGCTCCCCCGTGGCGCTCTACCTGGCGGCCGCGGGCGTGGGCACCATTGGCCTCGCCGACCATGACCACGTCCGGCTCTCCAACCTCCAGCGACAGGTGATCCACTCGACGGCGGGCCTGAATCGTTCGAAAGTGGACGGAGCGGCCCGGACGGTCGGCGCCTTGAATCCCGGCGTCAAAGTCGAGACGGTCGAGGCCACCGTTGACGACCACAATGCGATGGAACTCCTTGGTCGCTACGAGGTCATCGTCGATGGCACGGATTCGTTTCGTGCCCGCTACCTGCTGAGCGATGCGGCGTATCTGCTGCGCAAACCGCTGGTGCACGGGAGCATCTTTCGGATCGAGGGGCAGGTCACGGTCTTTACCCCCGGCCGTGGTTGTTATCGCTGCCTCTACCCGGAACCGCCGCCGGCGGGCGCCATCGAAGAGTCCGAACAGGTCGGTGTGCTCGCGGCGCTTCCCGGCATCATCGGCACCATCCAGGCCGCCGAGACCATCAAGCTGATCACCGGCACCGGCGACCCGCTGGTGAACCGGGTGCTGCTGCACGACACGATGGCGATGACCTTTCGCGAGGTGCGCTATCGGCGCAACCGCGCCTGCCCGGTGTGTGGTGACCGCCCCACCATCCAATCGCTCGCCGATTACCACGCCGTCGTCGCTGCGGAGGAGGGACGCTGATGACCAGTGCGCGGCATCATCGTCAACAAATCCTCACTGAGGTTGGCGAGGCCGGCCAGCAACGGCTCGAGCGGGCCTCCGTGGCGATCGTCGGCCTCGGGGGATTGGGTTCGCCGGTCGCCCTCTACCTGGCGGCGGCCGGGGTGGGCCGCCTCGGACTGATCGACGACCAGCAGGTTGAACTCTCGAATCTGAACCGTCAGATCCTCTTCGAGGACTGCGACGTGGGCCGGCCGAAGGTCGAGGCGGCAGCCGGCCGATTGCTGATCCTCGACTCGGCCGTCCGCCTGGATGCCCGCAAGGAGAGCGTCCGCGCATCGAACGTGGAGGCCATCGTGGCGGAGTACGACCTGGTCGTCGATTGCACCGATTCGTTCGAGACGAAGTTCCTACTGAACGACGCGGCTGTCCTGCTCCGCAAACCGCTGGTTCACGGCGCGGTCCTGCGGTGGGGCGGCCAGGCCACCACGGTTCTCCCGGACGGACCGTGCCTCCGCTGCCTTTTCCGAGAGCCACCCGATCCCGCCGATATCGAGACGTGTGAGGAGGCCGGCATCATCGGGCCGGCCACCGGCGTCGTCGGGAGTGTGCAGGCGGAGGAGGCGCTCAAGGTCCTCCTCAACGTCGGCACACCGCTGAGCGGCCGCATCTTTCAGCACGACGGCTTGCGGGGTGAAGCCCGCATCACGACGTTTCCGCGCGACCCCGACTGCCCGGTCTGCTCGCCGCGGGCGCGGATCACCGACCTCTCGCGTTACGCCGAACAGGTCTCGCCGCGCGGTCGCGTGCTGACCTGATGTCGCCGGCGGCAGAGATCGGCATCTTCGGCGGGTCTGGGTTCTACGAATGGCTCGACGCCGCCGAGGATATCGAGATTGCGACGCCCTACGGCCCGCCCAGCGGGTCGATCGCGCTGGCCGAGGTTGGCGGGCGTGGCGTCGCGTTTCTGCCGCGCCACGGACCAAACCACGAGGTGTCGGCGCCCTTCGTCAACTACCGCGCCAACGTTTGGGCGATGCGCGAGCTTGGCGTTCGGCGGATCATCGGCCCGTCTGCAGTGGGCAGCCTGAAAAAGGACCTGCACCCCGGAGACCTGGTGATCTGTGACCAGTTCTTCGATCGCACCACCGGTCGGGCGGACACCTACTACCCGGGCCCGGATGTCGTTCACGTCAGTGCCGCCAACCCGTACTGTCCGGAGTTACGCGAGCTGTCCAGTCGCATCGCGGAACAGCAATCGTTGCGCTTTTCCTCCTCGGGAACGGTGGTCGTGGTGCAGGGGCCGCGCTTCTCGACCCGAGCGGAGAGCCGCTGGTTCAGTCGGATGGGCTGGGAGATCGTGGGCATGACCCAGTATCCGGAGGTGATCCTGGCGCGCGAGCTCGAGATGTGTTATTTGAACCTGTCGCTGGTGACCGACTACGACGCCGGACTCGAAGGCTCGCCGGACGTGGCGGCCGTGCAGGCGCAGGATGTCATGCGGGTGCTGGCGGAGAACATTGCCCGGGTCCGCAACCTCCTCGCCTCGCTCATCCCGCTGATTCCGGCGAGCCCAGGCTGCAACTGCCAGCGATCCCTCGAAGCCGCTCGAATATAAGCCGGGATCCACGGCTAGTCCGAGAAAAAGAGAAAGGCCGAGATTGGGGTCTCGGCCTTCAAGGAAGGGGAAGCGGGGACCACGATATCGGTGGGGATGTTAAGGAGCAGTGAAGAGGCCGTAACGGCGTTGTCACGGGAGTGGATCGGAGCCCGATTCGGCGTCAGCTATAGTCCGCAGCAATGAAGGTGCTGATCACCGGCGGGGCCGGCTTCATTGGTCAGCGCACCGGCCAACTCCTTCTCAAGCAAGGGCACCAGGTCACGATCCTCGACAACCTGTCGCCGCCCGCGCACGATGGGCCACCGGCGCTCCCCGTGGGGATGGAACTCGTCGAGGGGGACGTCCGCAAGCGCGAGGACTGGGTCAAGGCCTTGAAGGAGAACGAGGTCGTCCTGCACCTCGCCGACCATCACGACTATCTGCCGTCATTCAGCAAGCTCTTTCACATCAATGCGGTTGGCACCGCCATCCTGTTCGAGCTGCTGCTCGAGGGGAAGACGTCGGTCCGGCGGATCGTGCTCGGCTCGACGACCGCGGTCTACGGCGAGGGCAAGTATCGATGTGTAAAGGACGGCGACGTGTACCCGCTGCCACGTCGCGCTGATGTCCTGGAACGCGGGATCTGGGATCCGCCGTGTCCGGTCTGCGGCGGGGCGATCACGCCGATGGTCACGGACGAGTCGGTCGCCCGGCCGACCAGCGCCTACGGCCTCAGCAAGCTGGCGCAGGAAGAGCTGGTCCGCTTGCTGGGCGACCGGCACGGAATCGAGTGGGTGATCCTCCGCTATAGCGCGGTCCAGGGGAAGGCGCAGCCATTTCAGAACGCCTACTATGGCGCGCTGCGAATCTTTGCCCTCCGCCTGGCGCACGGCCAGCCACCCATGCTGCTCGAAGATGGCAACCAGCTGCGCGATTTCGTCGACGTGGACGATGTCGCGCGCGCCAACCTCGCGGCGATAACAGGGCTGCCGCCAGGCGCCTACAACGTTGCGAGCGGCCGGGCGCACACGCTGATCGACCTCGCCCGCACGCTCCTGCGGGTCGCCGAGCGGGACCTGGTGCCGGAGGCGCCGGGCCGGTACCGGGTGGGCGATCCGCGACACGCCGTCCCGGACGTGAGCAAGCTGAAGGCGGCCGGATGGGAGGCGCAATCCGGCCTCGAGGCGATGGCCCGCGAGTACTGGCAATGGCTGCAGCAGCAGAGCAACCTTGACACCTACTTCGAAGGTGCCGATCACCTGATGGAGCGCACCGGAACCGTCCGCGTGGCTCGATGACCGCGGAGGCGAGGCGCCGGTTTCCGATCCGCTACTCGGTCCAGCGCTGGAATGATGGCAAGTGGTTCTATGGCAGCTTCTTCATCATCCTCGTCGTGCTGGTCGGCGTCCAGCTGAGCAGCCACCGGCAAATCATTTCGTTCATCCCGGTGATGGTGCTCGACGGCGGCATCCTCGTGGCCTTCTGGGTGATGCGGCGGCTCTCCTACGTCGAGGTGTCGGAAGACGCGCTCAAGATCCGCTACCTGCGGCGGCACATCGAGCTGCCCTATACCGCGCTCGCGCGGGTCCGCCGGCAAGCGCTCGAGGTTGCGTTTCAGCCCGCCGATCGGCGCCGCTTCGTCAACCGTTTCGTCCGCCGGCTGGCGCGCGAGCCCGCCGCGTATATCCGCCTCGACCGGCGCCAATCCGGCCTGATCGAGCAGGCCGAGCGGCAGCTGGGACCGCGCCTGGTCGCCGGCGCCGATATCGTCGTCCCGATCGTCGACGTCGATGAGTTCGTCGCCCAGATGAAAGGCCGGCTCCGTGGGCAAGGGAGCTGATGAAGGCCGCACCGGCAGCCGCTGATCGAACGCCCCCCGTCCGGCGGATCTCGCTCGCCGCATGGTGGCGCCTGGACCGCCGGGACCTGTACTGGCTGATCGCGCTCACCCTGATCGGCGGCATCCTCCGCTTCGGCAGCCCGATCTTCCTCGACATCTTCGCCCACCCCGGATCATCGGCGCCGATCAGCGCCTGGGGCATCGGGCACGATTACCAGGATCCATCGATTGCAGGACTTGGCAAACCAAACGACATCGCGCCCAATTCGCCGTTCGTCTTCGACGAGCTGTACTTCGCGAACGACGCGCACGACGACATCCTGGGACGCGATTACTTCGATCCAGAGCCGCCGCTGGCCAAGCTGATCATCGCGGTCGGCATCAAACTGTTCGGTTTCAACTCCTTTGGCTGGCGCTTCATGCCGGCGCTCTTCGGCACGGCGCTGATCCCGCTGGTGTACCTGCTGGCCCGGCAGCTGCTCGCGGTGCGGTTCTTTGCGATCGCCGCCGGGGTGCTGACGGCCTTCGACGGACTGACCTTGGTCGAATCACGGACCGCCGTGATCGATATCTTTCCGATCACGCTGGTGGTCCTGGCTTATTTGTTGTTCCACCTGCACCTGAACGCCGACACCGCCTTCCGGCGGCGGTGGATGATCGTGCTCACCGGCGGCACCATCGGCCTGGCGCTCGGCGCCAAGTGGACGACGCTCGCCGCCTACGGCACCATCATCGTCATCCTGGCGCTCCGGCTGATCCTGCGATGGACCCGCTACGACGGCGCCACCGGCGGCATCGCGCTGCTGAGCCTTGCCCTGTTGCCGCCGATCTTCTACGGCTTGAGCTTCATCCGCTACCTGACGATCACGCACGGCATCACGAACCTGCCGCAGCCGGCACTCGGCCTGCTTCCTTTCCATTTCAGCCCCGGCGCGGCCTGGACCGAGATTGCTGAGTGGCACCGGCAGACCTGGCTGTACCACATCAACCTGAAGGCGGACCACATCTTTTACAGCCCTTGGTGGTCGTGGCCGCTCGACTTCCGGCCGGTCGTCTACTACTACGCGGGCCAGGGCCTCGGCGTCGACCAAGCCACCGGCTCGACGCTGGTGGCGGAGATTTTCAACCTGGGCAATCCGCTGATCTGGTGGGCGGCCACTGCTTCCTTGATCGGGATCGCCGCCGGGCTGCCGGCCCTGATCGAGGACTCCCGCTCCGGGCGTGAGCTCGACCCGGCGGACGCCGCGCGACGGGACCGGGCCGGCCCGCTCGACCAGCGGCTCTACACCTCGATCTTCATCCTGGTGTCCTTCCTCGCCGCCTGGCTGCCCCTTTCGAGGGTGCCCCGCGGGCTCTTTCTGTACCACATGCTGGGTGGCGTGCCCGCGATGTTCCTCGCCCTGTCGCTGGCGCTGACCTATCTCCATACGCTTTCCGGCCGACTTCCAGGGATGGCTGTTCGCTTCAGCGGGGCGGTGCCTGCCTATGCCTACCTGGTGATGGTCATCGGCTTCTTCCTCTACTTCTATCCGCTCTGGACCGGGCTGCCGCTAACTGCCGACGCCCTGAACAGCCATGTCTGGTTCGCTTTTACCAAGCCGCTGCCCAACTGGTGCCTCTGCTACTGGACCTCCCCGGGCTAGCGCTCGTCGCCGGCTGTCTTGTTCTCGGGCTCGGACTGGCCGCGGGTGGGCCGCCCTGGCTGACCCTGGGCGAGCGGGTCGTGATCGGCATCGTGCTGGCGGTGGTCGCGCTCACCCTGCTCGGCTATGTGGTGGCGCTGGCCACCGGCGTCACGGTTGGCCTCGTCCTGCTGCTGGCTCTCGCCGGACTCGTCGCGGGTGGGTTCCTTCTCTGGCGGCACCGTGGCCGATACTATCTCCCCGCTTTTCCACGCTGGAGCGGGGCCCCTCATTTTCTCCCCGCTTTTCCACGCCGGAGCGGGGCCCCAGATCTCCCCGCTTTTCCACGCCGGAGCGGGGCCCCTCATCTCCCCGCTTTTCCACGCCGGAGCGGGGGCCCATATCTCCCCGCTTTTCCACGCCGGAGCGGGGCCCCAGATCTCCCCGCTTTTCCACGCGGGAGCGGGGCCCCATTCGCGCTGCTCGCCGCGGTCGCCCTCGTGGCGCTGGGGATGGGCTACCTCTTCGGGCGGGCGGTGGAGATCACGCCCGACGCCTGGCTGGCGCACTACAACAACACCTGGTCCGACTGGTCCTCCCACGCCAGTTACGCCACCGCCTTCGTCTACGGTCACAACCTGCCGCCGCAGAATCCGATCTTCGCCGGGACACCATTCCGTTATCCGTTCGCGCCCGACTTCGCCAGCGCGCTGCTGGTCGGCGGCGGCTGGACCATCCCGGCGGCGCTGGCCTGGCCCAGCTGGGCGATGACGGTGCTAGCCCTCAGCGGGCTGATCCTCTGGGCGCGGCGGCTCACCGGCGGGATCAGCGCCGGCGTGATCGCGGTGACCCTCACGCTGCTGGGCGGGGGCATCGGGTTCTGGTTCTTTTTCGGCGATGGCGCGCGGCTCGGGTTGCTCAACGCGTTGACGCACATCCCGCGTACCTACGACCGCTTCGATCCGCCGGTCAACATCCAGTGGTACAACCCGGTCCTTTCCTACTACCTCCCGCAGCGATCATTCGTCTTCGGCGCGGCCATCGTGATGGCGGTCGTGCTGCTGTTGACCCCGCCCTTGCTGGCTACGCCATGCTTCCGCTGGCGGGAGACGCTCAAGACGATCGGCCAATCGTGGCACCATTGGAGGCTGGAGAGCGAGGCGGTCGCCTTCCTGATCGCCGGTGTGCTCGCCGGCCTGCTCCCGCTCTTCCACGTGCAAAGCCTCGCCGTCCTCGGCATCGTGGCGGCCTGCTGGGCGTTGCTCTTCCCGCGGCCCGCCTGGATCGGTTTCTTTGCTCTCATGGTGTTGCTTGCCGTGCCACGCCTGTTGATGGCGGTGCCGGGGGATCCGGGCGCGCCGCCCGAGCACCAGTACCCGCGCTGGCTGATCGGTTGGATGTCCGGCACCGACTTCCCGCCCTGGTTCTGGATCAAGAACACGGGGCTGTTCTGGCCGTTACTCCTGCTGGCCCTGCTGAGCCCGCTGGCGCTGCGGGGGCGTTCACGGCTGCTGATCGCGCCGTTCAGCGCCGTGTTCCTGGCGGCCAACCTGATCAAGTTCCAGCCCTGGGACTGGGACAACAGCAAGCTGCTCGTGTTCTGGTACCTGGCCAGTGCGGTGGCGGTGGGGGCGGTGCTCGTCCGCATGGCGCGGGCGCACCTGATCGGCGCCATCGTCGCCGCGGCGGTCTGGCTGAGCCTGGTCGCCTCCGGTGTGCTCTCGCTGATGCAGTTCCTGCCGCCGCAGGGTCCAGCGTATGTGTGGTTCTCGGCCGAGGAGGTGCAACTCGCGGCCGAGGTGCGCCGCACCACGCCGCCTCGGGCGGTTTTCATTACCGGCGAGGAACCGAACAACCCAATCGCCGACCTGGCCGGACGGTCAGTGTTGATGAGCTATCCGGGCTGGCTCTGGAGCTACGGGATCAACTACACGCAGCGGGAGGCGGACCTGGCCCGTATCTACAACGGCGGCACCCAGGCCCTCGACCTGCTCCGCCGCTATCACGCCGGTTACGTCGTGATCGGGCCAAATGAGCGCAGCTCGTTCCACCCCAACCTTGACTACTTCAACGCCCAATTTCGGCTGGTGCTGCACACGGCCAACTACGAGATCTACGCCGTGCCGCCGCCCCATTGAGGTTTCTCCCGCCGCGGGGGAGGGTCGGGGCAGGGTGATTAGAATGTCGACGTGCTGATTCGCTTCCTGATCCACGTCGTTGCCCTGCTCTTTGTCTTCTACGTGATCTGGGGCATTCGCGGAGGAATCCTCTGGGCGGTGGTCCTGATGGCCCTGATCCTGGGGCTGGTCAACGCGATCATCCGGCCGGTCCTCCTGATCTTGACCCTGCCGGTCACGCTCCTGACGCTGGGACTGTTCGTCATCATCCTGAACGCGCTGCTGTTCGGGCTGTCCTTCGCCGTCCTGCAGGGCCTCATGAACGTGCACTTCGCGCTTGGCTTTGGCCAGATCCTGATCGGATACCTGATCTACGCCATCGTCAGCTTCGTGCTGACGCAACTCGTTCGCTAGACTAAAGACAGTTCGCGCCTGATCAGCGCGAGGTTTTCGCGCCAGACCGCGTCCGGAGTCGGTGGCAGGACGTCGTCCCAGATTGCTGCGAAGCTGCCGATCAGCTGAGGAAAGCGCGCGGGCCGCGCCATGAACCACCAGTGCAGGTGCTCGCCGCCCTCCCCCCAGCGGCAGACATGCACCCGTCCAATGCCATCGACGTTGCGCACCGCGCGCTCGATGCGTGCCAGCAGGGTTCCCAGTTCAGCGGCCATCTCGTCCGGTAGGTCCCCAGGTTCTCCGTAGTGAGCGCGTGGGTCGAGCAAGAGTACGACCGGCATGCCAGAAGGGTGCGCCATGGTTCGAAGGCGCCAACGCTCACTTGTCCAGAGGAACTCGCTGTCCGAAGCGGCGCAGGCCTTGCAGTCGACGCCGCCCTCGCCCTGTCGGGGCGACTCCTGCTCGTTTGGCGGACGCAGGGGACGCGGTCGCATGTCGCCTTCGAACGGAAACGTGTCCCACTCCCGAACCGCCGGCATGCGCAAAGCCTTCGCGGCACGAAGGTAAAGCTCCTCCGGTGTTTCGGGCATGGAGCTATGGTAGCTTTGGCCCGCAGGTGGAGTGGCCGGCGTCCTTCTATGCAGTCAGACGTGGAGAAGGCTGCGCGATGTGTCGACAGGGCCGCCCGGATGAGCTGCCGTCGGGCGTGCGAATCTTCAACGGGCTCGTTTCGGATGCGTACCTGCAGCGGGCCAACATTCAACGGGGCTACACGATCATCGCCTGGCGTGGCCGGCATGTCGCCGAGCCAACGGAACTCTCCCCGAGCGATGCCGCGGCCTATTGGCTCGAGGTCGTTCGGGTGGCTCTGGCTCTGGAGGCTCATCTGAGGCCGGTGAAGATGAATTACAACCTGTTGGGGAATTCCCTGCCGCATCTGCACACGCACCTCGTCCCGCGCTACGCCGACGACCCGCGGCCGGGCTGGCCCTTTCCCTTCCCTGAACATGAGCCGCCGCCCATCGACGACAAGGTCCTGCGGGCCGACGTCGAGGCCTTGCGCAGATTGCTCGCCTAGAACGCCCAGTAGCCGCGCCCGAAGGCGAGGCCGAAGACCGCCAGGCCGACGAAGGAGAGCGCCAGCATCGGCAGGTAGACCCACCGCTGGCTGATCCGGCCCACCAGCAGGAAGAGGGGATACAAGCCCAGGAGATAGCGCGGGATGCTCAGCCAGAAGGGCAGAAAGGTCACCATCACGGTCAGGACCGTGGCATAGGCGGCATCCGACGGCCGCAGCCGAAACCAGCTCAGGGTTGTTGTGGCGTAGGCGGCGATCCCGCCGGCGGCCTCGCCGCCGCCGACGGTCAGCTTCTCCCACGGCACCCGCCAGCGGATCCCCCGGACCGCGTTGGTGAAGCCCACCCACGGCGCCGCCACCGAGTGGAACCAGTGGTCGCGCTGGATACTGATAAAGGCGAGCGGATCGCCGAGGACGAGCAGATTGGTCATCAGATAAATCAGGAAGCCCAGCACGATCAACAATGGGGCCACGATCGCTTGCGACAAGCGGCGGAGGGTGTGGCGCGCGATGAAGAGCTCGATGAGGAGGAATGGCAGCAAGGCCAGTCCGGTGAGCCGGGCGGCGGCGGCCAGACCGCCGAGCATCCCCGCCGGGAGCCATCGCTGTCGTCGAGCCGCCAGCACCGCGCCGAAGGCGAGCGCGCAGAAGAGCGCCTCCGTGTAGCCGACAAGCAGGAAATAGGCGGTCGGGAAGACCGTGAAGAAGGCGGCCGCCCGAAAGGCGGCATTCTCGCGCAGGTCTTGACGCGGACTGACCGCCGCCCTTTCCACACCGGGGGCGGCTAATGCCGCCGCCCTTTCCACACCGGGGGCGGCTAATGCCGCCGCCCTTTCCACACCGGGGGCGGCTAATGCCGCCGCCCTTTCCACACCGGGGGCGGCTGCTATCTCGTAGAGCAGGATGGCGGCGACGATGCCGGCGAGGTTGCTGATCAGGAGGGCCGCGGTGCGAGCGGGAAGCCCGGTGGCGGCGACCGCGCTGATCAGCGCCGGGTAGAGCGGAAAGAACGCGATCAGGTTGCGCGCGTCGCCGGTCGCGGCGTAACCGTGCGTGGCGAGGTACAGGTAGTGCTGGGCATCCCAACGGTCCCACGCCCGCCCGAGGGCGGTCAACGGATCGGGGCCCGCCCCGAACTCGACCAGGGTTAGGGTCACGAGCACGGCCTTGACCAGCAGGGCCAGGAGCAGCAGGCTCAGCCAAGGCCGGCGGATGCGCTCGCCGGCCGGCCCCATGATCGGAAGGGTTCCGGTACGATAGCGACTCGACGGCCGGCCGGCCGTCTCACTCAGTGACTTCACCAGCCTGGCTTCCGATCTTCCGTGCCATTGCCGCGGAGATCCGCGCGGAGATCGTGCCGCTGTCGGGCACCGCAAGAGGACGCGAGGTGGTCGGCCTCGGCGCCGGCGGCGACCAGACCGTCTACCTCGACCAGCTCGCCGAACGGATCGTCGTGCGCCATCTGGAGCAAGCCTATCGCAGCGGTTTCCGCTTCCACCTGATCTCTGAGGAGCTCGGCGACCGTGACTTCGGCGGCTCGGCGCTGGTCCTGGCCGACCCGCTCGACGGGAGCGTCAATGCCAAGATGGGGCTGCCATACTATGCGGTCGTGCTGGCTGTCACTGAGGGTGACCGATTCCAGGACGTGCGCCTGGGGTATGTCCAGAACCTGGTGACCGCCGACGAGTTCCACGCGATCGAGGGGGCTGGCGCGTTCCGCAATGGGACGACGCTCCGGCCGAGCCCGCCCGCCTTTGACGGCCGCTCCATTCCGCTGGTCCAGTTCGATGCCCCGAGCGGCGTTGAACCGCGGGAGCGGGCCGCAGCCATCTTCGCCAGAGCGGCGAAGGTCCGCCAGCTCGGCTCGGCGGCGCTGAACCTCTGCCACACGGCGGCCGGCGGGGTCGCACTTCAGGCGACCCCCGCCCCGGTTCGCGCCTTCGACCTGGCCGGGCCGCTGCTGATCCTGCGCGAGGCGGGGGGCGTGGCGACCGACTTCGATGGGCGCCCGCTGGAGGAGGTCTCCGTGCGCCTGGATTCCAAAACCACCTTGCTGGCGTCACTCTCAGCGGATGTCCATGCATTCGCCCGCCAGCTGGTGGAGGAGCGGGTGTCGTGATGCTCGAACCGGAGCAGACGACCGTCATCATCCTCTCCTTCGAGGGCCCCGACGTCTACTCGCAGGCGGGTGGGCTCGGGGTGCGGGTGAAAGAGCTGTCGCTCGCGCTGGCCGAACGCGGCTTTGAGACGCATCTGTTCTTTGTGGGCGACCCCAACCTGCCGGCACATGAGAGCGCGCTCGATGGGCGGCTCTCGCTCCATCGCTGGAGCCAGTGGATCAGCCGCTACCACCCGGTGGGGGTCTACGACGGCGAGGACGACAAGGTGGCGGACCTCAACCGCAGCCTGCCCGATGCGCTCTTGAAGGACTTCATCCGGCCGGCGATCGAGCGCGGCAATACGGTGGTGGTTCTCGGCGAGGAATGGCACATCGCCCACGCCATGACGCTGATCTCCGACGGTCTCTACTTCGCCGGGCTGCGCGATCGCTGCCTGCTGCTCTGGAATGCCAACAACCACTTCTCCTTCCACCGCATCAACTGGGGGCAGCTCACGTTCGTCTGCACCTTGATGACGGTCAGCCGCTACATGAAGCACATCATGTGGCGCTGGGGCGTGAACCCGATCGTCGTACCGAACGGCATTCCCGGGTCGATGATGGCGAGGGTCAGCCAGGCCCAGGTGCGCGCGGTCCGCGCCGCGGTCAACGCCCCGGCGTTCCTTTTCAAGATCGGGCGCTTCAGCCCTGATAAGCGCTGGCACCAGGCGATCGCCGCGGTCGCCCAGTTGAGGGACCGCGGCATCGGCACCCGGCTGCTGATGCGCGGCGGGCTGGAGCCGTTCGGCGGCGAAGTGCTGGACTTTGCCAGGCAACGCGGCCTGCGCGTCGTCCCGCTCTCGACCCCGATCGAGGATGTGGCCGGGCTGGCGAGGACGCTCAAGGAGCATGCCGACGCCGATATCTGGAATGTCACGGCCTTCCTGCCCGACGACCTGCTGCCGGTGCTCTACGCGTCGGCCACCGCGACGCTGGCGAACAGCGGGCACGAGCCATTCGGTCTCGTCGGCCTGGAGGCCATGGCCTCGGGCGGGGTCGCCTTCGTGGGAGCGACCGGCGAGGAGTATGCGGAACCATTCAAGAACGCGATCGTGATCGAGACCGAGGATGCGGGGGAGATTGTCGCCTACGTCACCCACCTGGCGGCCCGCCCGGAAACCGCACGCAACCTCCGCATCGCCGCGCAGCGGACGGCGCGCGATTACACCTGGCAGCGCGTGATCGATATCCTGCTGCTGCGGCTGGAGTTCGTCGCGCTCAAGCAGGGACTCAAAATGCCGGCGGACACTGGCCCGTCCGCATCGCCCGAGGCGCCAGCTCTTTGAGAGGATAGAGCGATGCCGAACGCTCTTGTCATCTACATGGTCGCGCACCAGCCGCGGCGCGTCCGCCTGCCGGCGCAGCTGATTCCGCGCGGAACGGCGCCCGAGAAGATGGACGCACTCGTCTTCGACGAGCAGATGGACCGGCGGTACTTCGACAAGGTCTCCAGGTACTGCTACCGGCCGGCGACGGAGCTTTTTCAGTCGCTGGTTGAGAAGGGAATGAAGGTCTCGCTTGGCTTCTCGGTCTCGTTGCTGCTGCAGATGCGGCGCTTCGGCCCGGATGTGCTGGCGGGCTTCCAGAAGCTGGTCAGCCATGAGAACGTCGAGCTGGTGGCGGTCGAGCCCTATCACTCGTTCATCTTCTATCTCGACATCGCGGCGTTCGCCGAGCGGATGGCCTGGGGCAAGCGACAGCTCGAGGAAACCTTCCAGAAAACGATCGTGGTCACCGACACGACCGAGATGTTCATGTCGAACGACGTCTACTTTCAGCTGCAGCTGAGCGGCTTCAAGGGCGCCGTGATGGACGGCCGGCCCTGGGTGATGGGCTGGCGCGAACCCACCCATCTCTACCGCTACCCCAATGAGGACATGCGGCTCTTCACCCGCCACTACGAGCTGAGCGATGACGTTGGCTACCGGTTCAGCAACCGCGATTGGAACGGCTGGCCGCTGATGGCCGATACCTACGCCAGCTGGGTGCGGCGGGCGATGGGGGAATTCGCTTTCCTCGCCTGGGACTTCGAGACTTTCGGCGAGCACCACCGCGCCGACTCGGGAATCTTTCCCTTCATGCACGCGCTCCACGACGATTTCGTCAAGAGCAAGATGAAGTACCTGACCCCGTCGGAGGCGATCGCCACCTTCAAGGACGCCCACGAGATGCCCCTGCCGGAGTACGGCTGCACCTGGGCCGGCGACGGTGGCATGGATTTCTTCCTGGGGAACGAGGCGCAGCAGGGCATCTTCCGCCTGATGCACCACATTTACAACAAGGCCAAGCTGACCAAGCACCCGCACCTGATGGAGATCGCCATGTGGCTGCTCCAGTCCGACAACCTTCACCTGATCCAGTGGTTTTCCAAGAGCGGCAGCCAGGCCGAGGTCTCCGCCTACTTCACCCCCGACGAGTGGTGGGAACTGGGGGGCCTCGGCATCTTGCGCGAGCAGCAGCGCGTCTACGTCAACTTCTTGCGCGCCATGGACGAGTACGCGTAGCGAGCTCTTTCCGGACGAATCGAGCGAGACTCAACTCTTCACGGTTGGTCACTCGACGCGGAGTCTCAAGGAGCTTGTCGACATTCTCCAGGACCACGGGATTACACAGCTTGTCGATGTGAGGCATTACCCGCGCTCGCGCCGCAATCCGCAGGTCAACCTGGAGGTGCTCGAGAAGGAACTCCCGGCCCGCGGCATCGCCTATGCCTGGGACGAAGATCTGGGCGGATTCCGAAAGGGGGGCTATCAGGATTACATGCAAACCGCCGCGTTCGCTGCCGGGCTGGACCGGCTGGAACGTCTTTTGGCCCGCGGCCGGACGGTGATCATGTGCGCCGAAATCGTCTGGTTCCGTTGTCATCGGCGGTTCATCGCCCGGCAGATGGCGGCTCGCGGTTACCGGGTAACGCACATCGTCACCCGCGGAAAACCCGGATACGTCGAACCCTTGCCAGCTGATACTCAGCCGACCTAGAATTCGGACGGCATGACGAGGACGGGGGGACTCCGTGAGGGCGCAGGCCCTGCTTCTCTTCCCGGCAGTCATACCGCTCCGGTGGTGGTGGCGGACGACGACGGCGACGTCCGGACCATGCTGCGGACACTCCTCGAGCTGGATGGCCATGAGGTCAGAGAAGCCAGGGACGGCGAAGAGGCCTGGAAGCTTTGCGTCGAGTACCAGCCATCGGTGGTGGTGGCCGACATCCAGATGCCTGGCATTGACGGCCTGCAGCTCTGCCGGAGGATCCGCGCCAGCCAGTACTCAGCCGGCACCAGGGTGATCGTCTACACCGCCGGCATGGCGACGCCCGCGCAGGCCAGGGAGGCTGGCTGCGATGAGTACTTCCTGAAGACCGACCCGTTGCCGAAGCTGCGGGACAAGGTCCGCCAGTACACGAACGCCCGGCCCCCGACCCGCTAGCCCTCACCCTGCCCTCCCCCCGCGGGGGGAGGGAAAAGCGCGCTGCAAGGTCGGCTCGCGCGCCCGGTTATACCGCAGAGGTGCCTTCCTTGCCCGTACCTCCGTTGCCGGCCGTCATCGACCTGTCACTGGTCGCCGTGGCGTTGGGCTCACTGTTGATCCTCCGCCTGGCGCATGGCGCCCTGCCCTGGGGACACCTGATGATTGCGGTCGGCCCGGATGGCCGGCCGATGCGGCCGCGCGTGAAGTGGCACCTGTGGTCGATCAGTCGGGGCGAGCCCCCGCGCCTCGCCGCGATCGGCGGGCTTGCCTCGGTTGCGCTCGGCTGCGCGGCGGCGGCGGCACTTGGTCCGCGGCTGGTCGACTCCGTGTTTCGCCCGGTCAACTCGCTGGCGACGACGCTGATGATCGTCACCGTCGCCGTGTCCTCCATCCTCATCCCGCTTGGCCTCTCGGTGCTGCTCCGCGCCATCCTCGACATGATTGCCCGCCGCTCCTCGATGGTCGGTCTGGTGGTGGGGATGCGTCGCGACTCGGGCGTCTTCGGCCGCAGCTACCGGATTGCCGTGCAGGCGGGAGACAAGGCGATGGCCAAGCGACTATGGGCTGAGCCCTTCCGGGTCAACCGTGCGACCTTCGAACGTCTGAGCCCGGGCGATCGGATCACCGTCGAGTACTCGCCACGCCTGCGCTACGTCTACCACACGCTGTTTCCCGAACCGCTGAAAAAAGCGGTCAGTTAGTTTAGCTAGACTTCTCCCTCAATGACGCGACCCCTGCATGTGGCGTTCGTCTGGCACATGCACCAGCCGTACTACAAGGATGACCTGACCAACAGTTTTCTGCTCCCCTGGGTGCGGTTGCGCTGCGCCAAGGACTACTACAAGATGCCGGCCTTGCTCGATGACTACCCGGCCGTCAAGCAGACCTTCAACCTCGTGCCGGCGCTGGTCGCCCAGGTGCAGGACTACACCGACGGTCGTTTCACCGACATGTACCTGGAGCTTGCCCGTCGTCCGGCGTCGGAGCTGAATGCCGACGAGCGCGCCTTCGTCGCTCGCTGGATGACCGAGTCCAGCCAGATCCGCCGCGTCAGGCAGTATCCGCGTTACCTGGAGCTCGTCCGCAAACGGGAGCAGGCGTGGCCGCGCGCTACGAGCGACCTGGCGCGCCTCTTCAGCGACGCGGAGTTTCGCGACCTGCAAGTCTGGTTCAACCTCTCCTGGATCGGCCCGGAAGTGATGGAGCGCGATCCCCGCATCGCCGAGCTGGTCCGCAAGGGCCGCGACTTCGTGGAGGCCGACAAGGAGCCGGTCTTCAGCGCCCAGTTCGAGCTGCTGCGCAAGGTGCTGCCGAAGTACCGCGAGGTCCAGGATCGCGGGCAGGCCGAGCTGGTCACCAGCCCCTATTACCATCCGATCCTTCCCCTGATCGCCGATCTGAGCATCGCGCGGGTCGCGCGGCCCGACCTGGCGATGCCGCGGCGGCCGTTCATGCATCCGGAGGATGCCGCCGAACAGTTGCGCCGTGGCGTCGAGGCACATACCCGCAGCTTTGGGGTGAGGCCACGCGGCGCCTGGCCACCGGAAGCCGCCATCTCCGAGGACGTCGTGCGGCTCGCCGCCGACCAGGGCCTGGAGTGGATGCTCAGCGACGAGGGTGTCCTGGCCCGCTCGCTCTCGAGTCCGATCAACCGGGATGGCGAGGGGCTGGTGATGCAAGCGGACGTGCTCTATACCCCCTACCGTGTGCACGGGAACGGTCCGCCCATTCATCTCCTGTTCCGGGACGGGCGGCTGTCCAACGCGATCGGCTTCGACTATCAGAATTCGACCGCGGATGAGGCGGCCAAGGACCTGATCGGTCGACTCCAGGCCATCCGGCAGCGCCAGGAAGACATTCCTTTCCTTGTCGTCATCGCCCTCGACGGCGAAAACTGCTGGGACTTCTACGAGGCCAACGGCAACCTGTTCCTCCGTTCGCTCTACGGCCGCTTGAGCCGCGAGCCCGAGCTGAAGACCGTTACCGTCTCCGAGTTCCTCTCGGAGTTCCCGACCGCCCGCTCGCTTTCCCGCGTTCACCCCGGGTCGTGGATCAACGCCAGCTTCGACACCTGGGTCGGTGACCAGGAGCATAACGTCGCCTGGGAGATGCTGGCGGAGGCTGCGGATCTCCTGAGCGAGCGCGAGCGCGAGCGCGACGGCAACGACCAGGAGCAGCTGACGGCGGCGCGCCGGGAGGCGTTGATCGCCGAGGGGAGCGACTGGTTCTGGTGGTTCGGCCGCTCGCACGATTCCGGCATGGACCAGATCTGGGACAGCCTCTTTCGGCTCCACCTGCGCAACATCTATATGTCGCTGGGCCAGCGCCCGCCGCCCAGCCTCTACCAGCCGATCGTCAAGGCCGCGGAGGGGGCGGCCACCAAGCGGCCGGATCGGAAGATCACGCCCAAGCTCAACGGCGTGGTCGACCAGGAGGAGTGGAACGCCGGCGGCTATGTCGACGTGACGGCGCTGTTCGGCGCCATGCACCCACCGCGCGGCACGGTGCGGCGGATCTGGTTCGGCCACGATGATCGCAACCTCTACTTGCGGTTCGACCTGCTCGACGACTCGCGGACGGGGCGGGCGATGCAGCTGGAAATGTTCTTTTCCGGGACTCCGGGGCAGCCGGGCGAGGAGCAGGGCGTTCCCGCGCGGCAGCCGAACGGGCCGATGGCGACCGACATCGGCTTCGACCCGGCCTTTCGGCTGACCGCCCAGCGCCGGGAGGGCGTCTTCGAGCTCGAGCTTCGCGAGCTGACGTCCGACGCGGGGCAACCTCGCTGGACCGGCCGGGCGGCCGCGGGCGATGCGGTCGCCTTCGCGTTGCCGTTCCAGACCCTTGGCCACGACCCGGGCGAAACGCTCCATATGGTGGCGGTCGCCTACCAAAACGGGAAGGCGGTCGAGCAGCTGCCGCCCACCGGCTCGATCGCCGTCCGAGTGCCGGGCGACATCGCGTCGGGGCGGCGAAACCAGCCGCTGAAGATCCTGCTGGTATCGGCCGAGGTGGCACCCTTCGCCAAGGTCGGCGGTCTCGCCGACGTGGCCGGCGCGCTGCCGAAAGCGCTGCGGTCGATGGGCCACGACGTCCGGGTGGTGATGCCGCGCTACGGCAGTATTGACGTCGACAAATACGGATTGCGCCGGGTGGTGAGCAATCTCGGCGTTCCCCTGGCGCACCAACCGGTCAGCGCCGACGTACTCGAGGGACGGATCGGCGGCGACGTGCCGATCTACTTCATCGACAACCCGCAATTCTTCGGTCGGGAGGGCATGTACGGCTTCTGGGACGATGACGCACGCTTCATCTATTTCAGCCGGGCCGCGCTGGAAATGCTCCGCGCGCTGGATTTTCAGCCCGACGTGATCCATGTCAACGACTGGCACACCGCCGTGATTCCCAACATGCTGGCGCGGCTGTATGCGGGCGATCCCTTCTTTGCTGATGTCGCGACCGTCCTCACCATCCACAACCTCGCGTTCCAGGGCGTCTTCGGCTACGGCACGCTCCACCTGGCGGATCTCGAGCAATGGGGGTTGATCAAGAGCGGCATCCCAGGCCTCGACGATATCGTCAACCTGCTCGGCCGCGGGCTCTATTTCTCGGACATCGTCAACACCGTCAGCAACCGGTATGCGGAAGAGATCCTGACGCCGGAATACGGCGAGAAGATGGACCCGCTGCTGCGCCTCTTCCGCGGCAAGCTGCACGGGATCATCAATGGCATCGATTACGAGGTCTTCAACCCGTCGATCGACGCTTCGATCGCCGCGCGCTACGACATCGGCAGCATCGAGAAGAAGGTCGAGGACAAGCTGGCGCTGCAACACGAGGTCGGGCTACCCCAGGACCCGGCGATCCCGGTCATCGGCCTGATCTCACGCCTCTACGACCAGAAGGGACTCGACCTGATCGCCAACATCATCTGGGGGCTGATGCGGCTCAACCTGCAGCTTGTGGTGCTCGGCGCCGGCGACTCCCGCTATGAGGAGATGTTCCGCGCCAACGCGCGCGACAACCCGCAGAAGGTCTCGGCCACCATTGGCTTCAAGCCGGTGCTGGCGCAGCACATCTATGCAGGCTCCGATATGTTCCTGATGCCGTCGCGCTTCGAGCCCTGCGGCCTGGGCCAGCTGATCAGCCTGCGGTACGGAACCATCCCGATCGTGCGCGCCACCGGCGGCCTGGCCGACACGATCGAGGACTGGGACCCGGTGCGCCAGACCGGCAACGGCTTCGTCTTCAGCGCCTACGACCACTGGGACCTCTACGCCCAGGTGGTGCGGGCACTCGAAACGTTCCGTCAGCCGCCGCTCTGGCGGCGGCTGCAGGCCAACGCGATGTCGACCGACGTCAGCTGGGCCAACTCGGCGGAGAAGTATGTTCGCCTCTACCGGGCGGCGATCGCCAACCATGCGGAGGCTCGCGAGTACTCGGCCGCCGCCGCCGACCGCTACGGCTGGTAAGCGGCGGTCCCGCGAGGCCGCAGGCGGCTCCCATCCTGACGACAAATTAGGCGGGTTCCTAATAAGAGGTTAATATTTGGGCGGTTTTCTTGATGTCTTGACATCGGTAGGTCATGATTACGGCGATTCGGCTCCGGTCGCGTATATGAAGAGGTCGACCCATCAACGCCTGGAAGGGAGGTAATTGACGTCTATGGACGACACAGTCGCTCGATTCCGATGGCTTCGGGTACCGGCACTCGTTTCGGTGATCGGTCTGCTTGTGGCGGCGTGCGGAAACCCGGCCCCCACCACGAGCAACCTGGCGAAGGACCAGTCGTTACGGGTCAACATTCAAGTCGAGCCCAACAGCCTCGACCCCGGACAAGAGCAATATAACTACGAGGGCGCGATCGGGGCATCGATCAGCGAGGCCTTGGTGAGGATCAAACCAGACCTCTCGGATGTCGTCGGCGCGGCCGCGTCCAGCTGGAACGTTTCGTCGGATGGCCTGACCTGGACCTTCAAGCTCCGGTCAAACGCCAAGTGGAGCGACGGCAAGCCGGTCACCGGCGCCGACTTCGTCTACGCCTGGCAGCGGATCCTCGACCCGCGCCTGGCGGCGCCCTATGCCGATCCTTTCTTCGATGGCGCCGTCGCGGGCGCCGCGGACTACGGCAACCTCGATCCCGTCAAGGACGCGGCCAAGATCCCGGACTTCCTGAACGGCCTCGGCCTGTCCGCACCGGACGCTTCGACTTTCGTGGTCAAGCTGCAGGCCCCGGCGCCGTACTTCAAGTGGATCGCCAGCCTCTGGATGTCGGCCCCGGTTCGCAAGGACGTGGTCGACCAGTACGGCTCCGACAAGTGGGCGACCTCGCCGACATCGCTGATCACGAACGGTCAGTACAAGGTTTCGGAAATGGTCTCGAAGGACCACATCACGCTCGTCCCCAACACCAATTACTGGGGCGGCGCGCCGACCGTGACCAAGATCATCAACTACGAGATCTCGGACGATAATCAGGCCTACGCGAAGTACCTGAACGGCGAGCTCGACCTCGACCTCGTCCCGCAGGCGAACACCGACCTGGTGAAGACCGACCCCAAGCTGAGCAAGGAGATCAAGTTCGTCCCGCAGCTGACCCTGTTCTGGATGGACTTCAACACCCGGAAGGCTCCCTTCAACAACAAGCAGGCCCGCCTGGCCTTCTCGAAGGCTGTCGACCGCGATTCGCTGGCCAAGAACGTCGGCAAAGGCCGCTGGACCGGCACCGACTATTTCATTCCGAAGGGCATGAACGGCTACCGGCCTGACCTCGGCGCGACGCAGGCCTTCGACCCCGCCGCGGCCAAGACCATGCTGACCCAGGCGGTCGGTGATCCGAGCAAGATCACGATCGACTTCCTGATCCGTAACAGCACCACGAACAAGCAGATCGGCGAGTTTGTCGCCGACCAGCTGCAGACCAACCTGGGGGTCAAGGTCAACCAGGTCGTCATCGATAGCAAGACGGTCACCACGCGGCTCCGGAAGCACGACTACCAGCTCTACGTGGGTGGCTGGGGCGCCGACTATCCGGACGACCAGGACTGGTTCGACATCTGGATCACCGGTAGCGGCAACGTGTTCGGCGGCTACAGTAACCCGGACTACGACGCCCTCGTGAAGAAGGCCGACGTCGAGCCGGATCCGAAGAAGCGCCAGGGGTACTACGACCAGGCGCAGAAGATCCTCATCGACGACGCGGGCGGCGGCTTCCTGTACCAGCGCAACTACATGTTCCTGGTGAAGCCCTACGTGCAGGGACTGACGACAACGGCTGAGGACTTCGCGAACGTCGGCGATTGGTTCTGGGGTAAGGTCTCGATCGCCTCACACTAGAAAGAGAGAGACGTGGCAGTAGCACAGGGCGCCCCTGCGGGGGGCGCCCTCGTCTCCTTCAAGATTCCGCGGGGCCGAGGGGCCAGCCTCAGTCTGTACATCGCCCGACGGATCCTGTGGCTGGTCCCGGTCCTCTTCTTCGTCATCACCATCACGTTCGTGCTCATGCATTTCGCCCCCGGTAGTCCCTGGGACCGGGAGGGGAAACAGCTCTCCGCGGCGGTCGTTCGCAACCTGAACGAGAAGTACGGCTTGAACGAACCGTTTCTGGCCCAGTACGGGCGCTACCTTCTGAACGTGGCGCATTTCGACTTCGGCCTCTCGTACCAGTACGAGGACCAGCCGGTCAGCGCCCTGATCCTCAGGAGCTGGCCGCCCACCGCAGTCATCGGATCGCTGGCGTTCCTCATGATCGTGATCTTCGGTATCAGCATCGGCGTCGTGGCCGCCTTGCGGCAGAACACATGGGTGGACTACGCAGTGGTCGGCTTCAGCACCATCGGCGCCTCGACGCCGGCGTTCGTCCTTGGCATCATCCTGATCATCATTTTTTCGGTGACGCTCTATCGTGTCACCGGCGGCGACTTCTCCCTTCCGACTGGCGGCTTTGCCCTGGACCAGCACTTGATCATGCCGGTCGTGACCCTGGCAACGTTACCGATTGCCTATATCGCCAGGCTGACGCGGGCCAGTACGCTCGAGGTGCTTCGCCAGGATTACATCCGCACCGCGTGGGCGAAAGGGCTGCGTGAGCGGCTCGTCGTCACCAAGCACGTCCTGAAGAACTCGCTGATCCCCGTCGTCTCGGCACTGGGGCCGACGTTCGCCGTGCTCATCACCGGCTCCGTCATCGTGGAGAGCGTGTTCGCCATCCCCGGGATCGGCCGCGCCTTCGTCGTCGCCGTCAGCTCGCGCGATTACCCGATGATCCTGGCGACCACCATCCTCTTTTCGGTGATCGTCGCGCTAGCCAACCTGGTCGTCGATCTCCTCTACACCGTGATCGATCCGCGCGTGAGGCTCGGCTGATGGCCGCCGCCGCCGTCACGCTGGAGCAAATCGACTGGGAAAATCCTGAGCAAATCGGGCTCTGGCAGGACGCCTGGCAGCGCTTCCGCCGAAACCCGATCGCGGTCGGCGGGCTCGTCTTCGTCTGCCTGCTCATCCTCGACGCCCTGCTGGCGCCGGTGCTGGTCGGCGTCCACCTGATCGCGGATCCGCTGAAGCAGAACGCGGCCAACTCCTATGCCGGCTTCAGCCTCCAGCATCCGCTCGGGACCGATTACCTCGGCCGCGACCTGATGAGCCGGGTGATGTTCGGCGCCCGCATCTCGCTCACGATCGGGCTGACCGTCCAGGCGATCTACCTGGCGATCGGCGGTACCATCGGGCTTACCGCCGGCTACGCCGGCGGCCGCATCGATAACCTGCTGATGCGTTTCGTCGACATCTGGTACGCCTTTCCCGACCTGCTCTTTCTGCTGGTCGTGGTCGCCGTGCTGGGGCCGAGCCTGTTCACGATCTTTGTTGCGATCGGCGTCATCGGCTGGGTCGACCTTTCTCGCCTGATCCGCGGGCAGGTGCTCTCGCTCAAGGAGAAAGAATTTGTGGAGGGAGCGCGTGCCGCCGGCAGCGGTCCGGCAAAGATCATCCTTCGACATCTCCTACCCAACACGCTCGGACCGATCATCGTGAGCCTGACCTTCGGCATCCCGCGGGCCATCTTCCTGGAAGCCACCCTGAGCTACCTGGGCGTCGGCATCCCGCCGCCCACCCCGAGCTGGGGCATCATGATCTCGGACGGCAACCAGGCGATCTTCGCCTATCCCCACCAGGTGCTGGTGCCGGCCCTAGCGCTGGCCGTCACGATGCTGTCGTTCAGCTTCATCGGCGATGGATTGAGGGACGCGATCGACCCCCGAATGCGAAGATAGGCCGGATGGCAGCCCCTCTGTTGCGGGTCGAGGACCTGCGTACGCAGTTCTTCACCTCCCGGGGAATTGTCCATGCGGTGGACGGGATCAGCTTCAATGTCGGCCGCGGGGAAACGGTCGGCATCGTCGGGGAGTCGGGCTCGGGGAAGACGATCACCGCCTTTTCCATCCTGCGACTGGTGCCCGACCCCGGCCGGATCGTCTCGGGGCGCATCCTGTTCAAGGACCAGGACGTGGTCCAGATGAATGACGAGGATGTCCGTGAGTTCCGCGGCAACGACGTCGCGATGATCTTCCAGGACCCGATGACGTCGCTGAACCCGGTGACCAGAGTCGGGACCCAGATCGACGAAGCGATGAGTGCCCATGAGCGATTCTCGAAGAAGGAGGCGGAGAGCCGCGTCGTCCCGCTCCTCCAGAAAGTGCGGATCCCCGAGGCGGTCCAGCGGGCCAAGGACTACCCGCACCAGTTCTCGGGCGGCATGCGGCAGCGGGCCATGATCGCCATGGGCCTTTCCAACGAGCCGGAACTCCTGATCGCCGACGAGCCGACCACCGCCCTCGACGTCACGGTGCAGGCGCAGATCATTCAGCTGCTGAAGCAGCTCAACCGCGAGGTGGGGGCGGCCATCATCCTGATCACGCACAACATGGCACTCGTCGCCAGCCTCTGCCGGCGAATCATCGTGATGTACGCCGGCCGTATCGTCGAGGAAGGGCCCGTCGAGCAGATCTTCGACAGCCCCCAGCATCCCTATACCTGGTCGCTGCTGCGCTCTGTCCCGCGGGTCGATGTGGCCCGGGCCGAACGCCTGGTCAGCATCAAAGGATTGCCACCCGACCTCGTCCGCCTCCCTCCTGGCTGCAAATTCCACCCGCGGTGCCAGTTCAAGGTCGAGAAATGCGAGCGGGAGGAGCCGCCGCTCGAGGATGTAGCGCCCGACCAGGTGGCTCGTTGCTGGGTGCTGATGCGCAATGTGCCGCGGGAGCAGCGCGAGGAGACGAAGGCGGTGGAGGTGTCGCACGAAGCGGCGACCGAGCTCAAGCAGGCCGGATCGGGGTGAAAGTGGCCGAGGCCCGACCCTCGACCGAGCGGCGTGTCGACCCCGTCATTCTCCGAGTCGACCAGGTCTACAAGCACTTTCCGGTCGGCGGCCTGGGCGGCGGGGTGGTGCGCGCCGTCGATGGAGTCAGTTTCGAGATCCGACGGGGGGAGACGCTCGGCCTGGTGGGGGAGTCCGGGAGCGGCAAGTCGACGCTGGGCCGGGTGATCACCGCCCTGTACCCGGCCACGGGCGGGAGCGTTTTCTTCGAGGGGAAGGATGTCACCAAGCTGCGCGGCGGCAAGCTGCGGCAGATCCGCCGGCAGCTGCAGATCATCTTCCAGGATCCCTTCGCCTCCCTCGACCCGCGCATGACGGTCGGCGAGATCATCGCCGAACCGCTCGACAACTACGGGCTGGCGCGTGGCAAACAGCGGCAGTTGCGCATCCAGGAGCTGCTGCGGGTCGTCGGCTTGAACCCGAACTTCACGAACCGGTACCCGCATGAGTTTTCCGGCGGCCAGCGGCAGCGCATCGGCATCGCGAAGGCGCTGGCGCTGAATCCGTCGCTGATCGTGTGCGACGAGCCGGTATCGGCGCTCGATGTCTCGATCCAGGCGCAGATCATCAATCTCCTGCAGGACCTGCAGCGAGAGTTCAACCTCACCTACCTCTTCATCGCGCACGACCTCGCCGTGGTCCGGCATATCTCGAAGCGGATCGCGGTCATGTATCTCGGCAAGATCGTCGAGATCGCGGACCGGATAGATATCTACGACCGTCCGCAACACCCCTACACCAGCGCCCTGCTCAGCTCCATCCCGGTACCGGACCCCCGCCGCGAGGCCAACCGCGAACCGATTCCGCTCAAGGGCGAGATTCCCTCGCCGGTGAATCCACCGAGCGGCTGCCGCTTTCACACCCGGTGTCCGATCGCCCGCGTCCCCGGCGTGTGCTCCGAGGTCGAGCCGCCGCTGGTCGCGCATGGGCGCCCCGGCCAGGTGGCCGCCTGCCATTTCGCGGGCGAGCTCAGCGCCCGGTCGGCGACGGAAACCCGCTTGCCTTCGGCCTGACCGCTGGCCCCCAACCGTTCCTCGATTCCGACCATCGACCGGCTCCAACAGTGGGAGTTGACCCTCCTCGAGAAGGCCGCCACCCAGGTGCCGGTGGAGGTCATCGCGCCCTTCCGCGCCATTCCCGGACGAACGGGGGATCTGATTGGCTTTAACTACGCCCTGCCCGTCGATCCGCTGGACGAGCGGCTGCCCGCGGCGATCGGCGCGCTGCGGGCGCGCTATCGGGCCCGCCACGAGCCGCTGCGCATCGAGTTCAATGAAGAAACATGGCCGGAGCTCGGCGCGGCACTGGAACGGGGCGGACTGGTCCTCGAAAGCCGCAACCCACTGATGGCGTGCGAGCCGCAGGAATTTCACGCGTTTTCAGCTCCGTCGGTCGTGGTGCAGTTCCTCGATGTGGATCCGCGTCATCCGTCGACGTTGCGTGCGGTCGGAGCGCTGGATGGTCAGGTTGCCGGCCGTGCGTCGATTGGCACTGTCGAGGGCGTGGCCGAGCTCTACGGTGTGGTCACCGATCCGCCGTTCCGCCGTCGGGGCGTGGCGGCGACGCTGTGCAGCGCACTGATCCGGCGGCATTTCGACGATGGTGGCACGCTGGTCTTCCTCGATGCGGAGAATCCTGGAGCGGAGGTCCTGTACGCGCGTCTCGGGTTTCGCTCCGTCGGCGCTCGCCTCAGCTACGCCGAACCGCCACCCTGACCCTGAGCGGGAGGGAATCGCGAGGTTCTGAGCCGCTCCCGGAAGTAGGCGACGACCTGGCGATCGGTGCGGCCGTCGGGGCGCAGCCGGTCCTCGAGGTTTTCCATTTCCGAGAACGTCGTGAAAGCTCGGCGAGCCTGGTCACCCCATTTTTCACCCTCGGGCCCCGGGTCATAACCCAGGTGCCGAAGACCATCGCGCAACTCGTGCGCCAGTCTTTCATCGATGACGAGCAGGTCGTCGTCCGGCGGCTTCTCGAAGTAGAGGCGCCAGAGGACCGCCAGCCGTTCGAGTTCGTCGACCGGCTGGGAGTGGTCGTCGACCCGCAGGTCGAGGTAGCGGTCGTTGAAGCCACCGTACCCTCCCTTGGGCTTGGCGACGAGCAGTGCCGCCGACTGCCTGCCACGGCGATCGCCGCCGGCGCGATCGCCCGCCTTCAGCGCGGCGAGAAGGCGCGAAGCGAGGACGCCCAACGTCTCCTGAAAGGCGCGGAGCATCGCGGCCACGGTTTCTTCGCCCACCAGGATGTTGCCCTGGACGGCGACATGTTCGGCGGTCAGCCCACCGAACCAGGGAAAACACCCGCGTCCGCTGAAGGTGGCAGCGCGACCCTGCATGTCGACGATCCCGACCTGCCGCTTGGCCGACTCGGCATCGGCAGCGACCAGCCGATCGATCACGGCCTGTGGCGCCAGGCCGTTGGCCAGCAGGTCCAGGCCGGCCGGGCCATAACTCGTGTTGGCATGCGATTGGGTGGCGATCGCGCCGACGCCGCCGCGCGCCCAGGGGACGATCGCGCCGGCCGAGAGGAACTTGGAGGCGACCGCGACGCCGCACTCACCGGTGGCGGGGTCGGCCGCGACGATGCTAAAGGTCATGTGGGAAATCCCGCAACCCTAATGCTGCGACTGCAAGGAATCACCGCCGGTAAACCTTACGGCATAATGGACTCTCAGTTCTCGCGTCCCTCTCCAGGAGTTTGCCCCTGCCCCAGCTTCGTCAGGATCTGATCACCGGGCGCTGGGTGGCCGTTGCCACCGAGCGCGCGAGGCGGCCCGATTCGTTCACCCAGGCGGTCAAGGAGGCGGTCGTGGCTCGCGACGTCTGCCCCTTCTGTCCCGGCCATGAGTCGATGACGCCGCCGGAGGTACTCGCCTACCGGGCGCCGGGCGCCGCGCCCAACAGCGAGGGTTGGTGGGTGCGGGTGGTGCCGAATCTGTATGCGGCGTTTCGGCTCGAGCCGGATGGGCAGGAGCATCGTCAGGGTCGCTTCTGGCAACGCGACGCCATCGGCGCCTGCGAGGTGCTGATCAGCAGCCCCGACCACCAGGCCCCGACACCGCGGCTACCGCGTTCACAGGTAGAGGAGATCGTGCAGTCGTACGTGGACCGCTACCGGCACAACGCCGCGAACCCGGCGCTGGATTATGTCCTCATTCTCTATAACCACGGCCGGCCGGCGGGGGCCTCGCTGGAGCACCCGCATTCGCAGCTCTACGCCATCGGCCTGGTCCCGCCAGGCATTGTCGAGGAGCTGGAGGGCGCACGCCGGTTCCGCGATGAGCACCGCGCCTGCGTCTTCTGCACGACCCTGGAGGAGGAACGGCGGGCCGGCACCCGCGTCATCTTCGAAAACGACGGCTTCGTGGTATTCGCGCCGTACGCTGCTCGTACACCGTTCGAGACCTGGATCATGCCTCGCCAGCACACCGCATCCTTTGGCGATCTCGATCTCGTCGGCGAGAAACCTGCCTTTGCCGAGGCGCTGCAGCTTACCCTGAAGGCGCTCCAGGAAGGATTGAACGATCCTCCCTTCAATTACTTCATTCACAGCCAGCCCGTGAAGGGGAATGTCGCCGACGCCTACCACTGGCACCTCGAGCTGATCCCCAAGCTGAGCACCGCGGCCGGCTTCGAGCTGGGGACGGGGATGTGGATCAACGTCGTCAAGCCCGAGGATTCCGCCGCGTTCCTGCGCGATCGGGTCCAGAAGCTGGAGGCGCAGCCCGCATGAAGGCGGTCGTGATGGCGGGCGGCGAGGGCTCGCGGTTGCGGCCGCTGACCAGTGGTGTGCCAAAACCGCTCGTGCCGGTCGTCGGCAAGCCGGTGATGGAGCACATCCTCCGGTTGCTGCGCAAGCACGGGATCACCGACGTGGTCGTGACGTTGCAGTACCTCGGCTCGGCGATCCGGGACTATTTCGGCGACGGCTCGGACTTCGGGGTGGAGATCACCTACGTCGTCGAGGATTCCCCGCTGGGCACCGCCGGCAGCGTCAAGAATGCGCAGCAATATCTCGACGAGCCGTTCATCGTCATCAGCGGCGACGCTCTCACCGACATCGACCTGAGCCGGGTGATGCAGTACCACCGGGAGAAGGGCGCAGCCGCCACCATCGTGCTGACGTCGGTGGCAAACCCGCTCGAGTTCGGTGTGGTGATCACCAACCCGGATGGCACGATCAACCGTTTCCTCGAAAAGCCATCCTGGGGTGAGGTCTTCTCCGACCAGGTCAATACCGGAATCTACGTCATCGAGCCGGAGGTGCTCGACCTCTTGCCGCCGGCAACGGTGGTGGATTGGAGCAGCGACGTCTTCCCCAAGATGCTTGTCAACGCGATGCCGCTCTATGGCTTCCTGGCGCCCGGCTACTGGTGCGACATCGGCAATATCCAGACCTACTACCAGGCGAATTGGGATGCGCTCGACGGACGAGTCGACGTCGAGATCGCCGGCGAGCGCCGGCACGGGAACGTCTGGATCGGGGAGGACGTCGAGATCGGCTACGACGTGCGGATCGATGGCCCGGCCTATATCGGCAACGAATGCAAGCTCAAGGCGGGCGTCTTCATCAATGGGCCGGCGTGCGTCGGCAATTTCTCGGTGATCGACGAGAACACGAAGATCAGCAACTCGATCATCTGGACGTACTCCTACCTCGGCGAGAACTCCCGGCTGCGCCAAGCGATCGTCTGCCGCCATGTCACCATCAAGAACGGCTGCCTGCTCCAAGAAGGTGCGGTGATCGGGGATGACGTGGTCGTTGGTGAAGGCACAACGATCGATGCCGGGGTGAAAATCTGGCCGGACAAGCAGATCGAGCCGGGGTCAACGGTGCACGAGAGCATCATCTGGGCCGGCCACTACAAGCGAGGACTGTTCTCCTCCTACGGGCTCGTCGGCCTGGTCAACATCGAGCTCACTCCGGAGTACTGCGCCCGGTTGGGCGCGTCCTTCGCCGCCCTCTTTCCCAAGGGTGCCGCGATCGCGGCCGCCCGCGACGGCCAGCGTCCCTCGCGCATGATCAAGCGGGCCCTGGTCTCAGGCCTGATGTCCGCCGGCGCCTCGATCATCGACCTGAGCGAACTGCCCATCCCGGTGGTCCAGCACTACGCGCGCGAGCATCCGATCGCCGGCGCCGTCCATATCCAGATGTCGCCGCTCGACAGCCGCTCGGCCGATATCCGGATGTTCGACGCCAACGGCGTGGTGCTCGACAAGAAGGCCGAGCGCAAGCTGGAGAACGTGTTCTTCCGGGAGGATATCCGCCGCGTGCACTTCTACGAGATGGGTGACATCAGTTACCCGCAGGACGCGATCGATTCGTACATCGACGGGCTGATCGGGCTGATCGATGTCGAGGCGGTACGCCAGGGGCATTTCAAAGTGCTGGTCGACTTCGACCACGGAAGCGCCTCGCTGGTGCTGCCCCGCCTGTTCAAGGAGCTGAACCTCGACGCGATCCCGCTCAATGCCGGCTTCGACGAGACCTACCAGTCGAAGACGAACGAGGCCTTCGACGAGGCGCGTCGGCAGTCGGCGCTCATCACGCGGACGCTCGGCTGCAATCTGGGCGCCTACATCGACTACGGGTCGGAGCGCGTGTTCCTGATCGATGACCAGGGCGAGCTGCTCGACCACCACGAGGCGCTGGGCGTGATCGCGCTGCTGACCTTGAAGGCGAAGCCCGGCGTGCTGGTCGCTCCGGCGACGGTGCCGCAGACGATCGCCGCCCTGGTCCGACAGGTGCCGGGTTCCCATTTCGTGCCTGGCAAAGTTGAGCCCTCCGCCCTCTTGCGAGCGGCGCAGCAGCACCAGGCGCGATTGGCGTCCGATGCGAAGGGCGGCTACGTCTTCCCCGAGCATCTGGTGGGCTTCGACGCCATCTTCACCCTGATCAAGCTGCTGGAGCTGCTCGCCAAGGACGGGCGGACAGTGTCTGCCGTCCGGCGGGAGGTCCCGCGGGCGGCCTATGAGCACCGGCTGGAGACGGTGCCCTGGGATGCCAAGGGGCGGGTGATGCGCACAATGGTGGAGATGCACCGCGATGCTTCAGTGGACCTCGCGGACGGGATCAAGGTGTTCGTGGACGGCGGCTGGGTGCTGGTGCTGCCCGACCCTGACATGCCCCGCTACCACATCATCGTGAGCATGGAAGATTCCGAGAAGGCGCGGGCGCTGGCCGATCGCTACAGCGCGATGGTCAAGACCGCCATCGGCGGCAGCGGCTCGGGTAGTCCGGCGGCCGCCCGTTAGTCAAGGGGCTGGAGGTTGCCGGCCCGTCCGATCGTTCCCGGCCGGCCGGGCGCGCGCGTCCGGGGCGAGCGGCGCTTCGTGCGAACGGCGGGGTTCTTTCGGGCGCTGCCGCCGCGGGTTGTGGCCGCCCTTCCCGATCGGTTGAAGGATGTGAGCCACCGACTCCGGTCCAGTCAGGCGCAGTGGTTCTTCGACGATCCGCGTCTGCATTTCGAAGCCTGGTGGCACGCAAACAGTGGGCGCCTGGAACTCGGCCTTCACCTGGAGGCGACGCCCGCGATCAACGAGCGGATCGGCGCCGGCCTGGCGCGGCAGCTCCTGCTGATCAAGGCGCGGCTGGGCCGGCAGCTCGACCTCGAGCCCTGGGACCGCGGCTGGGTTCGCCTCTACGAGACGCACCCGGTCGAAGTCTTCGATGCTGCCCAGGTTAAGCTGACGGCGGCGCGGATGGCGGAATTGATCGGGGTCATCTGGCCGATGTGCCAGGAGCTGCGGAAACGCGATGCTAGAATCCGCCTTGCCGAGCGGGAGTAGCTCAGCTGGTCAGAGCGCAACCTTCCCAAGGTTGATGTCGCGAGTTCGAATCTCGTCTCCCGCTGATTCCCCACTCGGCCGGCCCCTTAGGCCACGCCCGATATTTTGAGGGGCCGCCGTCACATCCGCCCACCGGCATCCGTCATCCATAGTGGAGCGATCCGCACCCCATCCAAAAGGAGATCTCACTTGACCAAGACATATCTCGTCCCTTACATCAACTTCCAGGGCCAGGCCCGCGAGGCAATGGAGCACTACCGCAAGGTGCTCGGTGGCAAGCTCGAGTTGTTCGCCTCCAACGAGCAAGGCCGGCCCGAGCCGGCCGCCCCCGGCGACCGCATCATGTACGCGCAGCTCGAATCCGATGGCGTCGTTATCGTCGCCTCAGACGGCAATCCCAAGTACCCGCCAAGGTCGGCGAGCACATTGGCCCTGTCACTCCGCGGCAGCGACCGCGCGCGCCTCACCTCAGCTTTCGAGGGACTCGCGGACGGCGGCCAGGTCAAGATGCCGCTCACGGACCAGCCGTGGGGCACGTCGGGCTGGCTGACCGACAAGTTCGGCATCAACTGGAACCTCGACATCGAAAAGACCTGAAGTAAGCATGACGCAGGACTGGCTGGCCGAGCGCTTCGAGGCCAATCTCCCGCACCTGCGACAGGTCGCGTTCCGCATGCTCGGCTCGCAGGCGGAGGCCGACGACGCCGTCCAGGAGGCGTGGCTCAAGCTGAGCAGGACCGACGCCGGCGACATCGAGAACTTCGGCGGCTGGCTGACGACAGTCGTCGCCCGGGTCTCTCCGCAAGCGCCGGTCGCGGCGCGAGGAGCCTGCCGTCAAGCTGCTGCACATCGCCGCCGCCGCGGACCCCGAGGGGCGAGGCGGTGCTCGCCGACTCGGTGGGTGAAGCGCTGCTGCTAGTGCTGGACACGCTCACGCCCCAGGAACGGCTGGCGTTCGTCCTCCACGATATGTTCGACGTGGCGTTCGCGGAGATCGCGCCCATCGTCGGCCGGACGCCGGCAGCCGCGCGGCAGCTCGCGAGCCGGGCGCGCCGCCGTGTGCGCGGAGCGTCAAAGCCCGACACCGACCTGAAGCGACACCGCCAGGTGGTCGACGCATTCTTGGCGGCATCGAGGGCGGGCGACTTCCGGGCGCTCCTCTCGCTCCTCGATCCCGAGGTCACCATGCGAGCCGACGCCACCGCCGTCCGCATGGGCGCCGCCGCCCACCTCAGCGGGCCGGCCGCCGTGGCCGATACATTCTCCGGTCGTGCGCTCACCGCCCAAGCCGCCATGGTCGATGGGCTGCCCGGCGTGGTCTGGGCGCCGGGCAAGCGGGTTCGCGTCGTGTGGCGCATGACATTCACAGACGCCCGGATCAGCGAGGTCGAGACGCTCGCCGACCCGGACACCATCGCCAAGCTGGAGCTCTCCACCACCTAAAGGCGGCGGATCGCCTACCCTGCGGTACTCCGGGTCTTCCGCCGCGAGGAGCTCTTCGCCCGACTGCCTCGATTCGCAACCTTATGGGTTGCGCCCGGCGCAGCGAGCGGTGGGGGCGCAACCGGCTTTGCCGAGGTCAGCAGGCCCAGCCTCCGGAGCGTGGTGATGCGGGTCGACTTCTAAGGGTCAACGCCTGCAACGACGATGGCGCCTGGAGCGGCCGCGGAACTCGTGGTTTCTACTCTAGGAGCGTTGCATCAGGCTCGGACAGCATCCTCTGGCTCGCTGGCGAAGGCCCGCTCTAGCCCAGCAAGGTCGATCTTCTTCATCGCGAGCATCGCCTTCATGGCCCGTTGCGCTTTGGCCTGATCGGGGTGGCTCAACATTTCCTCCATCCCGGCGGGAGTGACCTGCCACGACAGTCCATACCGGTCCTTGAGCCAGCCGCACGGTCCTTCCTCGCCACCCTCCGACAGCGCGCTCCAGAAGTAATCCACTTCCTCCTGGTTTTCGCAGTTGACGACGAATGAGATCGCTTCCGAAAAGGCGAACTGCTGCGCGCCGCCGTTGAGGGCAGTAAACTCCTGTCCTTCGAGCTGGAAGCGCACGACCATGACGGTGCCTGCTGGGCCTGGTCCTGCCTCCCCGTAACGGGTAACGTCGAGAACCTTGGAGACACCTCGGTTCGAGCCGGGCCGCTTCGAGAACACTGAGACGTAGTGGTTCGCGGCTTGCTCCGCCTGATTGTCGAACCAAAGCATGGGGGTGATCTTCTGCACTGGTTGGCCTCCTTTCTGCTTCATTGTCAGGTATGACTGGCGGCAGTCGTCAACCTCATCGGTGGGGGAGGAGATCCCATGGGGTGAGCGAGAAGGACGCCCGGCGTGGTGTGATTGAACTTCAGCCATGAGCCGCGCCCTCGAAGCGTTCAACCGCCGCGTGCTGCGGGCACGGGACGCCATCGACCGGGCCTACGCCCAGCCGCTCGACGTGCCGGCGCTGGCACGCGTCGCGCATCTTTCCGAGGCGCACTTCAGCCGCAGCTTCCGCGCGACCTTCGGGGAGACCCCGCATCGATATCTGCAGCGGCGCCGAGTGGAGCGGTCGATGTGCCTGCTGCGGGAGACCGATCGCAGCGTCACCGACATCTGCATCGACGTCGGCTTCACCAGCCTGGGGACCTTCAGCCGCACATTTCGAGAGATCGTCGGCGAGACCCCGTCGGAGTACCGGGCGGGGCATGGACCAATGCTGGCGCCGAACTGCTTCGTCATGGCAGCCGGTCGCCCAGTGCTGGCGGCCGCCGAGGCCGAGCGATCCACAGTCCCCGCGAATCCCGATCCTGGGAGTGCATCCAGCAGTTTTGGAGAAGCCGTCGGCGCCCGGGTTTCCTAGCATAGAGCTCGTCGCACCAAGAACTGCAAATCGCAGAAGGAGGATCACGGCAATGCTCAAGATCAACGTCGCCTCGATCAAGGTCCTCGACCAGGACGAGGCCCTCGACTTCTACGTCAACAAGCTGGGATTGGAGGTCGGCAGCGACATCAAGCAAGGCCCCTTCCGTTGGCTGACGGTGCGCGTCCCCGGCGACCACAGCGTCGAGATCCAGCTCGACGAGCCGGGCCCGCCGGTGGTTGACGAGGCCACCGCGGCCCAGATGCGCGAGCTGATCGCCAAGGGCGCGCTGGGCGGTCTCGTGTTCCAGACCGACGACTGCCGTGAGCTCTACGAGACCCTCAAGGCTCGCGGGGTGACCGACTTCACCCAGGAGCCCACGGAGCACTTCTACGGCATCGACATGGGCGTCCGAGACCCCTTCGGCAATCAGCTCCGGATCTTGCAGCGGAAGGCCCGCGCCCAAGAGGGCACCACGCAGGAGGCCGCCGCCGCGGCGCGATGACCCGGACGATCCGAGGGGGAGCGGCCGGCGTCGGCTTCGACCCGGGCCGACCGCTCAGCGCGTCCTCAGCAGCTGCCGCAGTAGGGCAGGATCGGGCGATGTGCCTGTATAGACTGCAGGGGAACGCCTGATCGTGCCTGCAAGCCGGTTCGAATCCGCTTACCTCGGAACGCCACCGTGGGACATTGGCCGCCCGCAGCCCGCGATCATGCGGCTTGCCGAGACTGGCCAGATCACAGGATCGGTCCTTGACGTCGGGTGTGGGACCGGCGAAAACGCTCTGTACCTGGCCGAGCGTGGCTTTAGCGTGATGGGAGTCGACGGCGCGCCGACCGCGGTCAGGAAGGCTCGGGCCAAAGCGAAACGGCGTGGTCTCGCGGCTCACTTCGAGGTCGCCGACGCGCTCAACCTCTCCATGCCAAAGCGCCAGTTCGACACCGTCATTGATTCCGGGCTGTTTCACGTGTTCTCCGACGAAGAGCGTGCCCGCTTCATCGAGAGCCTCGGCCGAGTCGTTCGGCTCGGTGGTGTCTATTTCCTGATGTGCTTCAGCGACAAGCAGCCCGGCGACTGGGGACCGCGCCGGGTCACCCTGGCCGAGATCCGGTCGGTCTTTAAGGATGGCTGGCGTATCAATTACGTCGAGCCGTCGGCCTTCGACACAAACGAGGGTCATGCCCACGCCTGGCTCGCATCCATCTCGCGGTTATGAAGGGGTGTTCGACGGCGTCGCTGCGCTTTGCCTCGAGCCCATCGATCGGAGACAAGAGCCGACACCCCACCCGGTCGTCGCGACGCAGTAGCAGTTCGAGACCGCCAGGCTCTCGGAGTCGCCGTAGCCGCGGTGGGCGGCAAGGAGCATCGAGGCCCCCAGGAAGACGAGCGTAGCGTTGCGTGTCGGACAGGCCACCAGCAGCACGACGAGCGCTGCGCAGTTGATGCCGGTCGCAAGCGAACCGGTCTTACGAAGCCTTGTCTTCGCGAAAGCGAGGCGAACCGGACCAGCGTATCGACGGTAGTGACCTGATCCGCCGGAACGCTACCCGTCGCTTAAATCTGCCCTTTCTATACTTGTCGGATGGGGGAAGCACCACCACAATTCGAAGCGTCGACGGGCGCCCAGGCAGCCTCGGCGTCACTCTGGGACCATTTGCCGCCGGTTCCGGCACCGACGGTTCACGGCGCATCCGTCCTCGAGGCGCCGCCGGTCCAGCCTGCCCCGATCGCCCAGGTTCAGCCGCGCTACCTCAACCGTGAGCTTTCCCAGCTCGACTTCGACGAGCGGGTGCTGGCCATCGCCGAGGACGAGTCGCTTCCGCTGCTCGAGCGGGTGCGCTTCCTGGCGATCCTGGGCGAGAACGTCGACCAGTTCTTTCAGGTCCGCGTCGCCGGCCTGAAGGAGCAGGTGCACGCCGCTCTCCCCCAGACCTCACCGGACGGCATGACAACCGGCGAGCAGCTCCGCGCCATTCACCAACGAGCGGGGAGCCTCCTCCAGCGGAGCACGGATCTCTTCTCCCGTCAGGTCGCGCCAGCCCTCGAGCAGCATGGTGTTTGCATCGCTGCCGTCGCCGACCTGCACGAAGCCGATCGCGACTTCCTTGCCGCCGAGTTTCGCGCCCGCATCTTCCCGGTCCTGACGCCGCTGGCGGTCGATCCTGCCCATCCCTTCCCGTACATCTCCCATCTCTCGCTCAACCTCGCGGTGATGGTCCGTGACCCGGTTCGCCGCCAGATGCGTTTCGCCCGCGTCAAGGTGCCGCCACTGCTGCCCCGCTTCATCCCGTTGCCCGACGGGAAGCGCTTCATTCCGCTCGAGCAGGTCATCGCCCTGTACCTCTATGAGCTCTTCCCCGGGATGGAGATCGTGAGCCAGCATCCGTTCCGCGTCACGCGCGATGCCGATCTCGACCTCGTGGACGAGGAGGCTGCCGACCTGCTGGCGGCCATCCAGAGCGAGTTGCGCCGCCAGAAGCGCAAGGCACAGGTCGTCCGCCTCGAGGCAGATGCCGGGATGTCCGAGGAAGTGCTGGGTCTGCTGGTCCGCGAGCTCGAACTCGAGCCGACCGACGTCTATCGGGTCAACGGCCTGCTGGACCTGAGCAGCCTCTGGGCCATCTACGCTCTCGACCGTTCAGACCTCAAGGACGAGCCCTGGACACCGGTCACGCAGCGGCGGCTGCAGGGTGTCGGCGTTGATCGCACGGACATCTTCGAGGCCCTCAAGGGTGGCGATATCCTCGTCCATCACCCCTACGACTCCTTTTCCACTTCGGCCGAGGCCTTCATCGACCAGGCCGCCGCGGACCCGGACGTGCTGGCCATCAAGCAGACCCTTTACCGGACGTCCGGTCCGGTAAGTCCAATCGTTCGGGCGCTCATCCGGGCGGCGGAGAGTGGCAAGCAGGTGGTGGCGCTCGTCGAGTTGAAGGCGCGCGGCGACGAGCAGGCCAATATCGCCTGGGCCCAGGCCCTCGAACAGGTCGGCGTCCATGTCGTCTATGGCGTCGTCGGGCTCAAGACCCACGCCAAGGTTGCGCTGGTCGTCCGGCGGGAGGCGGACGGCATTCGCCGCTACGTCCACGTCGGCACCGGCAATTACAATCCCAAGACCGCGCAGATCTATGAAGACGTCGGGCTGCTGTCGGCCGATCCCGAGCTGGGCTCTGACGTCGCCGAGCTCTTCAATTTCCTGACCGGCTACAGCCGCCAGCGTCGATTCGGCCGGCTGCTCGTGGCACCGGTGGGATTGCGCTCGAACATTATCCGGATGATCCGGCGGGAGGCGGCCCGGCCGGGCGGTGGCCGCATCATCTTGAAGGTCAACAGCCTGGTCGACCCCGAAATCGTCGAGGCGCTCTACGCTGCATCCCAGTCCGGGACCGAAATCGACCTGATAGTACGTGGTCTCTGCAGCCTGCGCCCCGATGTGCCTGGACTCTCGGATCGAATCCGCGTCCGCTCGCTCGTCGGCCGCTTCCTCGAGCATTCCCGGATCTTTCGATTTGGTCCGGACGGCGCCCCTGTCGAGTACTTTCTCGGTTCGTCAGACCTGATGCCGCGTAACCTCGATCGCCGCGTCGAGGCGATGGTGCCCGTCCTGGATCCGGCGTTGCAGGAGCGCCTGGCCCAGATCCTGGATGTCGAGCTCGAGGATGACGTGCTTGCCTGGGGGCTGCATGGCGACGGGTCATGGTCGAAGCTTCCGACCGTCAAGGCTGTCAATGCGCAGCATGTCTTCGAGCAGCTGGCCGAAGCACGCGCGGCGGCGACCAACGGATCCGCGCCGGATGCTTGAGCGCGAGCTCAAACTCGCCGCCACGCCAGCGTTCCAGCTTCCCGATCTCGAGGACCTCGCTCCGGCGGTCGAGGCAACCCCGGTCGACGAGCGGCGCCTGGAGACGGTCTACTACGACACGCCCGACCTGCGGCTGACTCGCTGGGGCGCCAATCTTCGTCACCGCCAGGGCGAAGGCTGGACCCTGAAGCTCCCCTTCGCCGGTGCGGGACCGACGCTGACTCGCCGAGAGCTCGAGTTCCCCGGCAGCGCCGGCCGGCCGCCAGAAGCCGCCCTCGCACTGGTGATCGCGTATGTCCGCCGGTCGACGCTGGTGCCGGTGGCCAGCTTCTCCACGTTGCGCCGCCGGGTGCAACTGAAGAAGCGCGATGGCGTCGTCCTCGCCGATGTGGTCGATGACGACGTGTCCGTCATCCAGGGGTTGCGCGTCCAGAATCGGTTTCGCGAGGTCGAAGTCGAGCTGCGCGATCCCTCAGCGGATCGCTTGCTGGAGCCGATTGTCGCGCGCTTGCGCCACGCCGGGGCCGCCGACGAAGACCAGGCGTCCAAGCTGGTGCGGGCGCTGGGCGCGCGCGCGATGGCGGCGCCAGAGGTCGAGCCCATCACGATCACGCCCACCGCCACCACTGGCGACCTGATCCGGCACGTGATCGCGGTGTCGGTCGCCAGCCTGCTGCGCCATGACCCGGGCGTGCGACTGGGCGACGACCCCGAAGATGTCCATCGGGCCAGGGTCGCCACGCGCCGGCTGCGCTCGCAGCTGCGCACCTTCCGCACGATGCTCGAGCCGGGATGGGCCAACGCCCTACGTGGCAACTTGCGCTGGCTCGGTGCCGGCCTCGGCAGCGTTCGCGATAAGCAAGTCATGAGTCAGCGCTTGCGCGGCCGGACTACAGCGCTGACCGTGGACGACACCCCGATTGTGGGGGAGCTCTCCGACGAGCTGCAGGCCGAGAGCGAGGAGGCCCGAGCGCGGCTGGTGCTCGACATGCGCACCGACCGGTACCTCGACCTGATCGAGCGCCTGGTCGAAGCCTCGCGGGCGCCGGCGTTGACCATCGATGCCCACCAATCCGCGGCCACCGCCGTGCCTGCCCTTGCGAGGCGCGACTGGAAGCGGCTGCGTACCGGCGTGTCGCGCCTGCCCGTTTCGCCCGCGGACTCGGAACTCCACGGCATCCGCATCCTCGCCAAGCGGGCTCGCTACGCCGCGGAGGCGGCGGCGCCCATCGTAGGAAAGGTCGCGCCTCGTTTCGCCGAGGCCGCGGCGGCACTTCAGGACGTGCTGGGTGACCATCAGGACAGCGCGACTGCCCAAGGATGGTTGCGGCAGGCCGGACAGGGACCACGTGCCTTCGTCGCGGGTGAGTTGTGCATGCTCGAGCGCGAGGCCGCAGCCCGCGACCGCGCCGAATGGCCGAACGTCTGGAAAAAACTTAACCGCAGACGGCTCAGAAGGTGGATGATATGACCCGAGCCGCGTCGACCATGCAATCGTCGCAGCACCATACCACGCAAGGGGTGTCCATGGCAGCAAAGATCTTGAACGTCGATGAGGCCAAACTGGTCAGGGCGGCTGGGGGCGTGATCCGGCGAAACGGGTCCCGCGGTCCGATGCGGGTCGCCATCGTCCATCGGCCGGGCTACGACGATTGGTCCTTTCCCAAGGGAAAGGTGGACCGTGGCGAAACCCTCGAGCAGACCGCGCTCCGCGAGGTGGAAGAAGAGACCGGCCTTCGCTGCCGGCTCGTCGCGCCGCTCGGGTGCACGGCGTATGCCGACCACAAGGGTCGGGACAAGGTCGCCTGCTACTGGCTGATGGACGTTCTGGGCGGCCGCTTCCGTGCCGGCAGCGAGATCGACCAGGTTCGCTGGGTGACAATCGATGAGGCCCTCGACCTGCTCAGCTATCGGCGCGATCGCGCCCTGCTCCGGGCGCTCGACCTCGAAGAGACCGGATAGCGCACACCCAAGCATGGCGGCGTACCTGGTCCGTCATGCGAAGGCGGGTGATCGCGATGACTGGAAGGGCGATGACCGCCTCCGGCCGCTTACCAAGTCCGGATGGCGGCAGGCACAGGCGCTGGCGGCGTCGTTCAAGCAGGAACCGATCGACCGAATCCTCTCGAGCCCTTACGTGCGTTGCCTGCAGACGGTCGAGCCGCTTGCCCTACAGCACACGCTCCCGGTTGAGCCGAGACAGGATCTGGCAGAGGGGTCCGGGGGCGAGAGTGTGATCCGCCTGATGCAGCAGTTCAAGGGACGCAACATCGTTCTCTGCACGCATGGCGACGTGGTCGAGGAGCTACTCGAGAAGTTGATCGCCGACCGGCTCGTCTCCAGGGCGCGGGCGAACCTCGAGAAGGGATCGACCTGGGTGCTCGAGGAACAGGATGGTCGCATCACCGGCGCGAAATACCGACCTGCTCCGTGATCGGTGGCCACTAACCCTGAAGGCCGGCCGTATTGAGGATCGCGTAAACCACCCACGCCATGAGGCCTGCCGCGGGAATGGTCAGCACCCAGGCCAGTACGATGTTGGCCCCCACGCCCCATCGCAACGCCGAAAGCCGTTGTGAGGCACCGGCCCCCATGACGGAGCCCGTAACCACGTGCGTGGTTGATACGGGAAGACCAAATTGGGTCGCGAACTGGATAACGGCGGCCCCAGTCAGCTGCGCGATCATGCCGGTTGCGGGGTCGAGCTTGTAGATCCGCCAGCCGAGCGTTCGGATAATCCGCCACCCACCCGCGTAAGTGCCAAAAGCGATCGCCGACGCGGACAGGAGCACGACCCAAACCGGGACCTGGAATTTTTGAAGGTGACCGGTGGCCACCAGCGCGAGCGTGATCACCGCCATCGTTTTCTGGGCATCGTTGGCCCCGTGGGAATAGGAAACCAGCGCTGCCGTGAGAATCTGAAGGTTGCGAAACGTGCGGTTCAAGGGGACCGGGCGGGCGCCGTGCAGCACCACGAGCAGCATCGTCATCAGAACCGCGGCCAGGATGAAGCCGGCTGGTGGTGAGATCACGAGCGAGAGCACCGTCTTCCAGAACTCTGAGGCCCGGACTCCACTCGCGCCGTGCGCGGCGGCGATGGCGGCCCCGCTCAGCGCCCCGACCAGGGCATGGGTTGAGCTGCTCGGGAGGCCCAGGTACCAGGTGATGAGGTTCCAGGTGATCGCGCCGACGAGGGCTGCGATGATAACCACGAGGCCCGCTCTGAAGGCAACGATCTTCGCGATGGTGTTCGACACCTTGGCCTGGAAAAAAATGACTGTTACGATGGCGCCGGTCAGGTTGAGGACGGCCGACATGAGGACGGCCAATCGGGGTGAGACCGCCCGAGTCGAGACCGAGGTTGCGATCGCGTTGGCCGTATCGTGAAAGCCGTTCGTGAAGTCGAAGCCGACGGCGATGAGGATCGTGATCAGCAGCAACAGCTGATCAGGCATTCTTGATCGAGGTGGCCTCCAGTACGTTGGCGACGTGTTCACACTGGTCCATGGTGGCTTCGAGCAGGTCGTAGAGGTCCTTCCACTTGACGAGGTCAGTTGGGCTGGCGCCGTCCGTGAAGAGCTGGGCGAGGGCCTCCCGGGTGATGCGGTCACCCTCGTTCTCGAGGCTGTGGATGGCGAGCCGATGGGGCGTCAAATTCTTGAAGCCCTCGAGAACGACTAACGCCTCTTCCAGCTCTTTTCCCGCCTTCGCCAGCACTTCGCCCATCCTTCGCGCTGAGGGCGTGATCTCCTTGACCCGGTAGAGATCGATCTTGTCCGAGACCTCCTCGGCCAGATCGACCACCTCGTCCAGTGACGAGGCCAGCGAATAGATGTCTTCGCGCTCGAAGGGGGTGACGAAGGTCTGGTTGATCAGGTTGTAGATCTCGTGGGTCACGTCATCGCACTCGTGCTCCAGCTCGCGGAGGCGAGGGTGCCGCGTCTGACCCTCCAGCAATCCATTGCGCAACTGTTCGAGAGACTCGTTGACCAGTTCTCCCTGCCGCTTGAACAGGGCGTAGAAGCGCCGCTCCTGCGGCACCAGGCTCAACTTCATGGCCGACCCTCCGATAGTGTGGACGTCCCCTCACAACCTTAAAGGATGGGACCGGTCCCGCCGACCGTTAACCACTAGCGCACCGAACCTTTACCCGTTAGGGCTAGCCTGCTGGAGAAGTCGATCGGCTTTCCCCGGGCCGCTCCAAGGCTCTCCCCTGCTGGAGCGGCTTGCCCCTGTTGGGGGCCCTTCCAATCGTCTGCTAGATTTCGGCTGAGATGGCGGGGCTATGGCGACGACGATCGAAACAGGATGTCGGCGGCCCCTCCAGAGCCGCCGCGACGATGGCGGCCGATTCGGGCCGGGCCGGCCCGGCGCCTGCGGAGATCATCGACCACGTCGAAGAGGGTGTCCTGCTGCTAGAAGGGACGGTGGTCCGGTGGCTCAATCCGGCGGCCAGCCTGATGTTCCCAGCACTGGAAAATCCGGTTGGCCGGCCACTATTGGAGGTCGTTCGCGATCACCGCATCGATGCGCTGGCCGCCCGAGCGCGAGGGTCACAACTGGAACATGGGGCCGAGGTCGAGCTGCCGGTTTCCGGCCGCACGCTCCAGATCCGCGCCGTGCCGCTTCGTCAGGATGCTATCGCGCTTTTGACTCAGGACGTGACCCGGCTCCGCCACCTGGAGACCGTGAGGCAGCAATTCGTGGCAAACCTCTCGCACGAGATCCGGACACCCCTGGCCGGACTCGACCTGGCGGCCCAGACGCTATCGGCCCAGCTTCCCCCGGAGGGTGACGCCCGGCTCTTCATCGATCGCATCACCCAGGAAGCCGAGCGACTCGCCGGGATTCTGCTGAACCTCAGCCAGCTGGCCGCGCTAGATGCCGAGGGCATCACGGTTGAGCGGGTGCCGTTCTCGATCGACCACTTGATCCTCGCCCTCGTCGACCGATACCAACCCAGGGCGGAGGGGGCCGGCCTGACGTTGCGCGCCGAGATGGGGACCGCAGGCATCGCTGCGCTCGGCGACCGAGCAAAGATCGACCAGGCCCTGCAAAGCATCGTGGACAATGCGGTCAAGTTCACGCGCTCCGGAGAGGTGGTGATCAGCACCCATGCTGAGCCGTCGCGCGTCGAGATCGCCATCCGCGACACCGGTCCGGGCATTCCGGCCCGGGATCTCTCGCGCATCTTCGAGCGGTTCTACAAGGTCGACCGGTCGAGAGGCGGTCTGCCCGGGAGCGGCCTTGGGCTGTCGATCGCTCGACACCTGGTGGAATTGCAAGGCGGCACGATCCTGGCTGAGAGCACCCCCGGAACGGGCACCGTGATCCGGGTCCGCCTTCCCCGCGCCGCGTTAACCTCCCCTTAACCCGCCGCGCCCCCTTCGATAAAGCGCAGGCTCTAGCCTGTTCCTTGGGTCCAGAAGTGGCCGGGTGCGGCCCGATCGTTCAAGGAGGAAGCATCGCCAGCATGAAACGCGTTCTCGTCGCCCTCTCCGCGGGCGCTACCGTCCTGCTTGCCGCCTGCGGGGGCAACACCGGCGCCGCGAATCCGTCCACGGGCGGGCCTGGTGTGCCGACACCGCCCCAGGCCTCGCTGACCGGCGCCGGCGCGACGTTCCCGGCCCCGTTCTACGACGCTGCCCGCTACGCCTACACCCTGAAGTTCAGCCAGGTGACCGTCAACTACCAGCCGATCGGCTCGGGGGCCGGCATCCAGCAGCTCACCAGGAAGACCGTCGACTTCGGCGCCAGTGACGTCCCGCTCAAGGCGTCAGAGGCTGCTGCCATGGGTGGCAGTGCCGCAGTCGTCCAGATCGCGGGGACGCTGGGCACCGAGTCGCTGGCCTATAACCTGCGGGGCGTCGCCACCGGCCAGCTCAAGCTGACCCCGGATACGATCGCCGGCATTTTCCTCGGGACCATCAAGACGTGGAACGACCCGGCGCTGGCCGCCGACAACAGCGGCGTCTCGTTACCGAACCAGCCGATCACGGTCGTCCACCGTTCGGACGGTAGCGGCACGACCTACATCTTCACCGACTATCTGTCCAACGTGAACGCCGATTGGAAGAGCAAGGTCGGCACCGGGAAGTCGGTCAGCTGGCCCGCCGGCCAGGGCGCCAGCGGCAACGCCGGCGTCGCTACCACGATTCAGCACACGCCCGGCGCGATTGGCTATGTCGAGCTTGCCTACGTGCTCCAGACCAGTATGACGCAGGCGGCGCTCAAGAACCATGACGGCAATTTCGTCATCCCGAGCCCGGAGGGCGCCACCGCCGCGGCCAGTCAATTCCTCGCTGTCGGCCCCACGCAATTTTCGATCGTCAACGCGCCCGGCAAGGACAGCGCCCCGATCAGCGGCTACAGCTGGCTGATGCTCTACAAGGACCAGCCTGACAAGACGAAGGGCACGGCGCTGGTCGACTTCTTCGACTGGTTGGTGACCGACGGTCAGCAGTATGCGACCACCGTCCATTACGCCAAGCTGCCGTCGACGATCGTGCGCGATGATATCAATGCGCTGAAGACGGTGACCTCGGGTGGAAGCACGCTCCTGAACGTACCCGCGCCGTCCTGACCTTGCAATGAGTCGCGGACCTGCCGCACAGCGGGTGGTTCCGGCGCCGCTGGTGGCCTTTAGCCATCAGCGGCGTTTCGTCGACGGGGACCGCGTATTTTTGGGCCTGGCTTTGGGATCGGCCGTCGTCATCCTTTTGATCGCGCTCATCTTCATCGTTGCCCTGTTCATCCCGGCGCTCCCCTCCATCACCAGATTCGGGTTGGGCTTCTTCACCAGCACCACCTGGGACCCGGTCCGGCAGCTGTTCGGCGCATTGCCGGCGATCTATGGCACGCTGGTGACCTCGGCGATTGGGTTGCTGATCGCCTTTCCGATCGGTCTCGGCGCCGCCCTGTTCCTCGCCGAGGAGGCCCATCTTCGTTTCCTGCGCGGGCCGCTATCTTTTGCCATCGAGTTGCTCGCCGGTATCCCGAGCGTTGTGATCGGGTTATGGGCGTTCGTGATTCTCACGCCGATCATGCGTGACAAGGTCGATCCGTTTCTCGGGCACGCCTTCGGCTTCCTCCCGCTCTTCCAGGGCACCGCCAGCGGCTACGGGTTCCTGACGGCGGGCGTCGTGCTCGCGATCATGGTGCTGCCCATCATGATCGCGCTCTCACGTGACGTGATCAGGGCGGTTCCCCGCCCGCTACGCGAGGCGAGCCTGGCGCTGGGTGCGACCAAGGCCGAAACCATCTGGTCCGTCATCCTTCCGTACGCGCGGATTGGTATCACCGGCGCCGTGCTGCTCTCGCTGGGTCGGGCCCTCGGGGAGACCATCGCCGTGACCATGGTGATCGGCAACCGGCCGGAGATCAGCGCGTCGCTCTTCTCGCTCGGGTACACGCTGCCAAGTGTGATCGCGAACGAGTTCACGGAAGCAGTCGGCAACCTCTACCAGGGCGCCCTCTTCGAGCTCGGCCTGGTCCTTGTGCTGATCACGCTCGTCGTCAACGTCCTGGCGCGCCTGCTGGTGTGGCGCTTTGCCGGCTCGGAGCCACGGTCCGTATGAGCCGTCCCCTGGTTCGGATCGTGCTGGATCGATTGGTCAGCGCGCTGGTCGTGTTGTGTGTCATGGCGGCCGCGATCCCTGCCCTCGTTCTGCTGCTGTTCGTGCTGATCAAGGGCATTCCCGGGATGCTCGCCCCCGGCTTCTTTACGGACGCGCCTCACCCGATCGGGTTCCCGGGCGGCGGTGTCTTCAACGCCATCCTTGGCACCCTGATCATCGTTGGTGTGGCGTCGTTGCTGGCCGTCCCGTTCGGGACGCTGGTCGGGATCTTTCTTTCGGAATACGGACGTAACCAGCTCGGCGACACGGTGCGCTTCGTCAGCGACGTCCTGACCGGGCTACCGTCGATTGCCTTCGGCATCTTCGGCTACACCGTGCTGGTGGCGACCCTGGGCCACTTCTCGGCCCTGTCCGCCTCAGTCGCCCTGGCGGTGCTGATGCTGCCGGTCATCCTTCGCGCCACGGAGACCGCGCTGGTGCTCGTGCCGCAATCGCTGCGCGAGGCCGGGCTGGCCCTGGGCGCGGCTCGCTGGCGGGTGACGTTGGAAATCGTCGTCCCCGCCGCCCTCGGCGGGATCGTGACGGGTGCGTTGCTCGCGATGGCTCGGGCGGCGGGCGAGACCGCGCCGCTCCTCTTCACCGCACTGGGCAACGATCTTTTGAATACGAATCCGCTCCGGCCGATGGGCGCGCTGGCGCTCACGGTTTTCCGAAATGCGCTATCGCCCTACAGCAACTTGCAGGACCAGGCCTGGGCGGCGGCCCTGCTGCTCGTGATCCTGGTCGCGAGCACGAATATCCTCGCCCGGATCTACGTCCGACAGATCCAGCGCTAGTGACACTCAATGGGAGAATGATCGCGTGGGAAACGATGCAGGCTGAGGTTGCGGCGACGGCGGCGCCGGACGCCGACGCCGAGATCAAACTCGACGCCCGCCAGGTGAACTTCTTCTACGGCGACTTCCAGGCGCTACACGAGGCGTCGCTCGCGGTGCAGTCGCGCAAAATCACGGCCCTGATCGGCCCATCAGGCTGCGGAAAGACGACCTTCCTGCGGATCTTCAACCGGATGCACGATCTCACGCCTGGCACACGGGCCACCGGCGAGGTGCTGCTCGACGGCCACAACGTGCTTTCGCCGGATACCGACGTCATCAACCTGCGTCGCCAGGTCGGCATGCTCTTTCAGCGGGCCAACCCCTTCCCAAAATCGATCTTCGACAATGTGGCGTACGGTCCGCACATGCTCGGTTGGTCGAAACAGCAGATCAACGAGGTGGTGGAAGAGAGTCTGAAGGACACCGGGCTGTGGAGTGAGGTGAAGGATCGGCTGCGACGGTCGGCCCTCAACCTTTCCGGGGGCCAACAGCAGCGGCTGTGCCTCGCCCGCGCCCTGGCGGTGAAGCCTGAGGTCATCCTGATGGACGAGCCGGCCTCGGCCCTGGACCCGATCGCCACGCTGCGCATCGAAGAGCTCATGCAGGATTTGAAAAAGCGGTATACGATCGTGATCGTGACCCACAACATGCAGCAAGCGGCCCGTGTCTCCGATTTCACGGCCTTCATGCTGATGAACCAGCGCCGCGCCGGCGAGGTGATCGAGTTCGGCCCGACTGACGATATCTTCAACCGTCCGAAGGACAGCCGGACCGAGGATTACATCACCGGACGCTTCGGGTAGGGGCCACCGTCGTGGCCACCACCCGGACGCTTTTCGACCAGGAGCTTGCCGAGCTGAAATCGGGCGTCGTGCGCCTGGGCAGTATGGTCGAGCAGGCGATCGCCGAGTCGATGCGTGCTCTGGTCGATCGCAACAACGCGCTCGCCAGGGAAGTCATCGCCCGCGACCAGGAGGTCAACGAGCTGCATCGCCAGCTGCGGGAGCGGGCCTTCATGATCATGGCGACCCAGCAGCCGGTGGCGCGCGATCTACGCTTGATCGTCAGCTTCCAGCACATGGTGCTCGAGCTGGAGCGGATGGGCGACCACGCGGTCGGGATTGCCCGCGCCGCACTCCGCCTCAATGACATGCCGCAGCTCAAACCCTACATCGACCTGCCCAGGATGGCCGAGATCACGGAGTCCCAGGTGCACGAGATCCTGGGCGCGGTGATCGAGGCGGACGAGGATCGGGCGCGCGCCATCGCCGAGCGCGATGACGAGGTCGATGTCCTGTACCGCCGCATCTGGCAGGAACTCGTCCAGTTCATGGTGCGCGACCCGCAAACCGTTGAGCGCGCCGCCATCCTCCTCTTCCTGGCCAAGGACCTGGAGCGGATCGCCGACCGGGTGACCAACATCGCCGAGGATGTCGTCTTCCTCCACACCGGCCGGATCGTGGAGCTCAGCTAGGCGTGCTCAAGCGCATCCTTGTCGTCGAGGATGACGCGACCATCCGGGACACGCTGGCCTTCAACCTCAAGAAAGAAGGGTACGCCGTCACTGTGGCGCAGGACGGCGCCGACGCCGTGGCCCGCGCCCGGAGCTCGCGGCCCGACTTGATCCTGCTGGACCTGATGCTCCCCGAGTTGAGTGGCCTCGAGGTCTGCCGCATCCTCCGGCAGGAGGGCAACGTGCCGATCATCATGCTGACCGCCAAGGAGAGCGAGGTCGACAAGGTGGTGGGGCTGCAGCTGGGCGCCGACGACTACATCACGAAGCCCTTCTCGCTACGGGAGCTGTTCGCCCGGATGACGGCCGTGCTTCGCCGCAGCGAGCAGCGAGATGTCCGCCCCGAGGTGGAGGAGGACCGGCTCGGCCGGCTGCGGATCGACCGGGCGGGACGGCGGGCGATCGTTGACGACACCGAGCTGAAGCTGACCCCGAAGGAATGGGACCTCCTCGCCTATCTCGTCCGCCGGCCGGGCCGCGTCTTCACCCGCGAGATCCTGCTGGAGCAGGTCTGGGGCTACAACTTCCTGGGCGACCGCAAGACGGTCGACGTTCACATCCGCTGGCTGCGCGAGAAGCTCGGTCGCTTCGGCAAACTGGGCTTCGAGATCGTTACCGTCCGTGGAGCCGGCTACCGGCTCGATCCTCTCCGCGACGTCGCCGGCGATGGCGAACGCGCCGCCGGCGCGGCCCGCCCCGCCTAACGCAGGCGAACTATTTCACGCCCGAGGTTCAGCCCATAGTCACTGTTCGGCGAAATCGCCGGTCAGGGCTGATGGCGCTGACCGGCCAACGCATCGTGAATGAGGCTGCCGAGCAGCGCCAGGCCGATCCCGGCCCCCATGCCGGCCAGCAGGTAGGCCAGCCACTCGTCGGCCAGACGCAGGTGCAGGTACAGACCCGCCAGCAGCAAGACCAGCGCGAGCAGCAGCCAGCCCAGCCGGTCCATCGCCGACGGTTAGCCGCTACCGGACTCAGCCGCCATTCGCCGCGCCGCCGCCGAACCCGCCAAATCCCGCGGACCCAGCCGGGACGATATTGATGCTGTTGGCCTTGATGCTGCCGTCCGCCTGCCGCGTACCGGTGACGGTGACCGTCTCGCTCTCCTGCAGGTCGGATGCCTGACCGACCACGGTCTTGCGCACGATCACGCTCGAGTCGAAAGTGATCTTGACGTCGGTGCTGCAGCGGGTGTCATGGACGGTGAGACTGTTGCTCGTCAGGTTGGTGATGGTGCCGGTGGCGCCGCGGCGGCTGATGACGCCGGATGCACCGGCGGAGGGGCTGGTGCTGGTGCTCGGGCAGGCGGCGAAGCCACGGCCGCCGCCGTTGCCGGCCGTCCGCAGCGTGCCGGTCGTGGAGCTGACGGCGGCGTTGGCCGTGCCGCTGCCTCCGATCTTGTATCCGCCGTAGAAGCCGCCGAGTAGGGCGACGATGACGACGAGGGCGGCGATGGGTAGCTTGATCATTGCTTGACCTCCATGGGGTTCACTCGTAGCGCAACGCCTCGATCGGGCGGAGTCGCGCCGCCCGGTTCGCGGGATAGAGACCGAAGAAGAGACCGATGCCGACGGAGATGCCGAAGGCCAGGAAGACGGACGGCATCGAGATGACTGGGGTCGGCAACGCCGACACCAGCAATGGAAGCAGCCGGGCCAGGCCGAAGCCGACGAGGATGCCCAGCGCCCCACCGAGGCCGGACAGGAACATCGACTCGATCAGGAACTGCACAAGGATGTCCTGCCGCCGGGCGCCGATCGCCTTGCGGATGCCGATCTCACGGGTCCGCTCGGTGACGGTAACGAGCATGATGTTCATGATCCCGATGCCGCCGACGACCAGCGAGATGCCGGCGATCGCGCCCAGCATCAGGGTGAGGACGCCGGTCGTCTGCGAGGCGCTGTTGAGCACGTCTTGCTGGCTGAGAATCTGGAAGTCGGCCTGGGTCGGGTCCGAGATGTGATGCCGGTCGAGCAAGACCTGGGTCACCTCGGTGCTCGCCGCCGCCGTCGCGTCGGCGCTGGTGGCCTCGACGTAGATCTGCTGCACGTTGCGGCCTCGCCCGCCGAGCAGGTAATTCCAGGCCGAGGTGATCGGCACGACGACTACGTCATCCTGGTTGTTGAAGCCGCCGGAGGAGCCCTTTTGGGCGAAGACGCCCACCACGCGGAAGCTCTGCCGGTTGATCTTGATGATCTGGCCGATCGGATCGGTGCCGCTGAAGAGATTGGTGGCGACCGTCTGGCCGATGACCGCCACCTTGCTCGAGGCGTCGACGTCGCCGGCGCTGAAGAACTGACCGCTGGCCAGCTGGTAGTTGCGCACCGAGGGGAAATCCTGGGTCGTGCCGGTCAGGCTGCTGTTCCAGTTCTGGTTGCCGTACGTGAGTTGCGCCCGGCCGCCCGTGCTCGGGATGGCCGTCACCACGTCCGGCGACGTTTGCCGGTTCGCGATCGCCTTCACATCATCAAGCGTCAGCGTCGATCCGGTGCCGAAGCCCTGCTGCACGCCTCCCGCGCTTCTCGCGTTGGAGGGAAAGACGGTCAGCAGGTTGGAGCCCAGCGATTGGATCTGCTGCTGGACCGCGACCGAGGCGCCGTTCCCAACGCCGACCAGCAGGATGACGGCCGACACGCCGATCAGGATGCCGAGCATGGTCAGACTGGACCGCAGTCGGTTCGACAGGAGCCCGTTCACGGCCAACCGGAGCCCCTCGAGGATGCTCACTGGACGCGCGGGGAGAACCCCGCAACCCCCTCCATGTCCGTGGCAACTGGGCGCTCCTCGTCGCTGACGACCACGCCGTCGCGCAGTCGCACCACGCGCTGCGCGAAGGCGGCGATGTCAGCCTCGTGCGTGATCAGCACGATGGTCCGGCCCTGGTGGTTGAGCTCGCGGAGGAGTTTGATGATTTCAAGACTCGATTCGCTATCGAGGTTTCCGGTCGGTTCATCGGCGAGCAGGATTGCCGGGTCCGTCACCAGGGCGCGGGCGACGGCGACGCGCTGCTGCTGCCCGCCCGAGAGCTCGTTGGGCAGGTGGCTCGCCCGTTGCAGCAGGCCGACCGATTCGAGCGCCGCCATGGCCCGCTCGCGCCGCTGCTGGCCATCGCCGGCGTAGATCAGCGGCATTTCGACGTTGTGGACGGCGCTCGCCCGTGGAATCAGGTTGTAGGACTGGAAGACGAAGCCGATCTTTCGATTGCGGATCCAGGCCAGCTGGTCGTCAGTCAGGGCCGAGACGTCGTAGCCATCGAGGATATAGCGGCCGGAGGATGGCTGGTCGAGGCAGCCGATCAGGTTCATCAAGGTGCTCTTGCCCGAACCCGAGGGGCCCATGATGGCGACGAACTCGCCCTCCGGGATATGCAGGGAAATGCCCTTGAGGGCCGGTACCTCAACCTCCCCGGCACGGTAGACCTTCGTGATCCCCTCGAGGGTGATCACCCTCCGACCCGCAAGCCTCCGCCGCCGAAGCCACCGCCCCGGACCAGGTTGCCCCCGTTGGTGGCCGTCCCGGTGGTCCGGAGCGACGGTAGCACCACGCGGTCGCCCTCGTTGAGCCCCGCCTTGATTTCCGTGTAGGTATCACCCACCACGCCGGTCACGACCTCGGTCGATACCTGCTGGCCGCTCGAGAGCACGGTCACCATCGTTGTCCCGCCCGTGGTATGGACGGCGGCATTGGGCACGCGTAGGGCATTGTCCGCCTCGGCTACGATGACCGAGGCATTCGCCGTCATGCCTTCCCGCAGGCGGGGGTCCGTGCGGTTGAGCACGAAGCTGACGTAGTAGTCGACGACGTTCGACACGACCGTGGCGCTGGGACTGATGCTCAGCACATGACCCGAGATGGTCAGGTTGGGGATGGCGTCGAACGTCAAGGAGGTGGTCTGATTGGCCGCCAGCCGGGCGGCATCCGTCTCGGCGAACGGCATGACCGCGACGTAACTGCTGTTGTCGTCGATCACCATGAAGCCGGCCGAGGCGCTCGACCCGCTGGCGCTCGAGGCCGGCTGCGGGGCGAGGGATCCGGGGGCCTGCGCCGTTGCGCCAGAGCCGCCGCCGGCCTCCGCTTCGCCGGGCACGCCGTTGATGCTGATCACCGTCCCGGTGGTGGGCGAGGTCAGCGTGGTTTCGTTCAGCGCCAGCTGCGCCGCCTGCACCTGCGCCTGCGCCGCACTCACCTGGGCCTGGGCGGAGGCGAGCGAGTTCGGCTTGACCTGAGTCTGCACGGCGAGGTTGTCGCGTGACGAGGTGATCTGCTGCGATGCGGAGTTGATGCGCGATTGGCCGCTGATGGCGTCCATGTTTTGCTTGCTCTTGTCATTGGACAGCTGCGCCTGCTCCTGGCTGCACTGCGCCCCACTGGGGCAGTCCGCGTTGACCTTCGCCTGGTCATTCGCCACCGTCGTCGCGTCGGCCTGGTTCTGCGCGTTCACGGAAGCGACGGTGTCGTTGTAATTCTGCTGCGCTGCGCTGAGCTGGTGCTGCAGTTGAGCCACCTGCGCGGCGGTTAGCGGTGATTGCGTCGACTGAAGATTGGCCTGGGCGGATGCGAGCGACGCCTGGGCCTGAGCCAGCGCGGCCTGCTGCGTCGACGAGTCAATCCGTGCCAGCACCGCGCCCGTTGCCACCTTGTCCCCGACCTTGGCGTCGATCTCGGTCAGTGTGCCAGCCACCTTGAAGTTCACGTTCATCCGTCCGGCCGGGACCAGCGAGCCAGTGCCACTCACGACGGAGGTCACTGTGCCGCGGTCGGCGGTCGCCGTGCGGATGGTGGCCGCGGCCGGCTGGGCGAAGACGGTGTCGCGGGCGATGAGCCCCACCAGCAGGACGGCGACCAGGCCCAGACCGATCATCCAGGCACGGGTCCCCGACAGCCAGGCGTTCGGACGAAGTTGTGGAAGCGGCTTCAGCGTCGGCGCCTGCCGCATCAACCTGCCTCCGACAGAGTCGTGTCGATCATGGGGACGCCTTAGGGCGTCGCGGCTGGTTGAGCCTGGAAATTGCCCAGCGTGACTCCTAGCGAAATGTGCTGGCCGTTGCGCGTCACGGACAGGCTGACGTGGTCGCCGACCTTCTTGGTGTCGAGGTACTGGGTCAGCGCATCGATGGTGGCGATCGGGTGCGAGTCGATCGCCGTGATGATGTCATCGCTGGCGTCGGCCTGGCCACTGGCCTGCAAGCCCGCCTTGGCGGCCGGCCCGCCGGCGACGACGTCCACGACCAGGACGCCGGATGTTTCACTGGTGATGCCGAGCTGGCCGGCGGTCACCGACGTAAGCGTCTGGCCGCTGATCCCGAGCCATGGATGCTGGATCGCCACCCCTTTTTCGAGCGAGGGCAGCAGCGTCTCGGCCCGGTTGATGGGGATGGCGAAGCCGACGCCGACGTTGCCCTCGATCGGGCTCTGGATCGAATCGTTGATACCGATCAACTGGCCCAGGCCGTCGAGCAGCGCGCCCCCCGAGTTGCCGGGGTTGATCGGCGCGTCGGTCTGAATCATTCCGGTGAGAGCGCGGCCGGTTGGCGCAGTGGTGCTGCGGTTGAGGCCGGAGATGATGCCGGCGGTGAAAGTCCCCTGCAGGCCGAACGGGCTGCCGATCGCGAGCGCCGTCTCGCCGACCTGCAGCGTGTCGGAGTTGCCGATCGCCAGCGGATGAAGCCCGTCCTGCGAGCCCGAGACCTGCACAACTGCCAGGTCTGCGCTCTGGTCGACCCCCTTGACCAAGGCGGTGGTCGTGTGCCCATCGCTGAAGGTCACCTGGACCTGTGAGGCGCTGGCGACGACGTGGGCGTTGGTCAGGATGTCACCCTGCTTGTCGACCACAATGCCGGAGCCTTCTGCCTGCGAGAAGGAGCGGGCACCCCCACGGGAGATCGAGGTCGTAATGGTGACGACGCCGTCCTTTGTCTGCTGGTAGATGGCGGCGAATGACCCCGGAGACGGGGCCGGCGCGGCCGCGCCCGCCGCGACCGTCGCGGTGCTGGTGGTCGGGGTGCTGGCGGTGCGGTGGCCGGCGACAATCGCGCCGACCGCGCCCCCACCGATGCTGCCGACGACCAGCCCGGCGGCGAGCATGGCCATCGCCATGCTGCGCGCCGGACGGTGGGGAAAGGAGGGAGCGGGCTGTGGCGGTAGTGGAGGCTCGGGGGTGAGCGGGGTCTCTACGAAGTCTGGTGCGAAAGGATCCTGCATGCGGCAAGCTTCATGCTGCGCCTAGCCGATAAGCCGCCTATGAAAGTTGCCTAAGAGTTCGCTAAGACTTTTCTACGGGCCCGCCGGCCCACGCGAGCCGCTCTTTAGTGCGATGCGAGCGTTTGAGGCGGTTCTATCGGTAGCTCGACCGTGAACGCGGCCCCACCCTGAGGGTTGTTCGCGGCGAAGACCCGTCCGCCGTGCTCCCTGGCGATCCAGCGTGCGATCGCGAGGCCGAGCCCTGTCCCGTCGCCGGAGCGCGACGCATCGGACTGATAGAACCGCTCGAAGATCCGCTCCAGATCCTCCTTCGGAATGCCGGGCCCGTCGTCGCTGATGACCAGCGACGCCGCCTGGTTGCCCCGCTGCAGCTCGAGCTGGATCCGTCCGCCCTCGGCGGTGTGTTTGAAGGCGTTGTCGATCAAGATCCACAGAAGTTGTTTGATGGCATCCGCATTTCCGGTTACGGTGGCGGGCTGCCCGTCGAGGAGCTCGATTCGGCGGGTCGGTTGCAGCGTCTGGGCCTGGCGCGAGACGTCCTGCACGATGGGGCGCAGGTCGATCGCCGCCTTCTCCAGGTGATACCCGGCATCCGCACGGGCCAGTGTCAACAGGTCCTGGACCATGCGGCTCATCCGCTCGCTCTCGCCGGCGATGTCATTCAGTGCGGCGAAGCGATCCTCGCTGGTGATATCGTCGCGCTTCAAAAGCAGGCCCACGTTGCCCCGAATCGTGGTCAGCGGCGTGCGCAACTCGTGTGAGGCGTCGGCCACGAAGCGGCGTTGCGCGATCAGCGCCGAACGGAGCCGGTGATAAGCGTCCTCGAGCTGCCGCAGCATTTGGTTGAAGCTGCGCTGCAGCCGGCCAACCTCGTCATCCGGTCCACTGTCGGGCAGGCGCCGGCTGAGGTCCTGCGTCCGGCCGATATCCTCAGCCGTGTCAGCCATCACGTCGAGCGGCCGCAACGCACGGCCGGCCACCAGCCAGCTGGCCGCGCCGGCGCCGAGCAGGCTCAGCAGCGCTCCTGCAATGAGGACCAGGCGAAGGTCCGCGAGAAGATCCTGAATGCCGAATAATGGCTGCCCCACCAGCACATAACCGTTCGGGCCGACACTGCGGACGTACACGTGAAGCAGTGGCCCGCCCTGCGCCTGCGTCGTCTTGAGTACGCCATGATCAAACGGCACCGAGGCCAGCACGCCCGACGGCAGGACCGGGTCGATCCCCTTGACCTTGCCTGACGAGAACAGCGAGGTGCCCTGCGAGTCGAAAATCTGGATGAATAGTTCCGGACTGCTATTGAGGTCGGCGGGCAAAAAAAGCCGGAACGGCACGAAGCGACCGCCTGACCCGACGATGGTTGCCCACGCCTGGTCGCCGCGGCGGGCAAGGGTCGTGTCTTGCTGTGACACGAGACTTCGCTCGACCAGCACGTAGACCACGACGCTGAAGATGACGACGGTGATGGCAACGACGGCCGCGCCGAATAGGGCGATCCGCCCGCGAATCGGGATCCGCCGGCGAAACGCCGTTTGCTCGTCCAGCCATCGAAAGATTCGACCGACGGAGCGGCGAGCCGGGGCCAGCTGATCAGGAATCGAGACGCGATCGCCGAAAGGCGGGTTCATTCCTCCTTAAGGATGTACCCAACGCCGCGGACGGTCTGCAGCAAGCGCGGCTGGTTGCCCTGCTCGAGCTTCTGCCGAAGATAGCCGACGTAGACGTCCACCACGTTGCTGCTGGCGCCGAAGTCGAATCCCCAGACCGCATCGAGCAGCTGCTCCCGGCGCAGCACCTGGCCCGGGTTCCGCATGAAGTGCTGCAGCAGGTCGAATTCCTTGGCCGTGGTCGTGATCAGCTGGTCGGCGCGGCGCACCTCCCGGGTCGCCATGTCCATGACGAGGTCGGCGTAACGCAGGGTGCGACGGGCTCGCGGCGCACGCCGGCGGAGCAGTGCCCGGACCCGGGCGAGCAGCTCCTCGTAGGCGAACGGCTTGACCAGGTAGTCGTCGGCGCCGCTGTCCAGGCCCCTGACGCGGTCGGCGGTCCCATCCTTCGCGGTCAGCAGGAGAATCGGGACGTCGCCCTCCGCCCGCAGCCGGCGGGTGACCTCGAGCCCGTCGATGCCCGGCATCATGATGTCGAGGATGGCGAGGTCGGGCATGCGCTCACGGGCGCGGTTCAAGGCGATCTGACCATCCGGCGCCACCTCCACGTGGTAGCCCTCGTAGATCAGGGCGCGGCGCAGAGCCGCGGCAATCTTTGCGTCGTCATCGACGACGAGCACGTGCGGTTGTTCGGCCAACGCTCCAATGAAAGCATGGTTTCGTGAGAATATCCTAAGAGAATTCGAACCATCACCCGGTTGGAAGGCAGGCCGGTCAGCGTCCCGAGATCATCGTGGCGAACATCCCGATCGCCGCCAGTGCCATGGAGGCGGTGGCGATTCCCGTCAGCGTCAGACTGAGCTTGCCGCTCACATAGCGCTTCATCACGGCCGCGTCCGCGCCGAGCAGCACGATCAGGACCAGGAGGGGAGGTGCGACGACGCCGTTGATGACGGCAGAGATGAACAGGGCGCGGATCGGGTCCAGGTGGGTAAAGTTCAGGATCACCCCGACGATCGTCGCCAGCGCGAGCATGACATAGAAGGTTGGTCGGTAGCGGGGCTTGCTGGCCAGGTTGCCGCGCAGGCCGAGGAACTCCTTGGCCGCATAACCGGCTGAGCCGGAAAGAATGGGAATGGCGAGCAGACCTGAGCCGATGATGCCCAGGGAGAAGACCACGAAGGCGAAGGACCCGGCCAGCGGCGCCAGCGCCGCGGCGGCCTGGTCGGCGGTCTGGATGTCGGTCTGGCCGTGGGCGTGCAGGACAGCGGCTGAGGTCAGAATGATGAAGTACATGACGAGGTTGGAGAAGGCCATGCCGATCATGATGTCCACGCGGGCCGTGCGCAGTTCCGAAATCTTCAGACCACGACGCCCCGCCTCGGTGGTGGCGCCGGCGGCGGAGAGCTCGTCGACTTCCGATGAGGCCTGCCAGAAGAACAGGTATGGCGAAATGGTGGTGCCCAGCACCGCCACCACCGCCGTAAGGAAGTCCCTGCTGAATTCGAGATGCGGCTTAAAGGTCGCTGTTACGACATCCAGGAGTTGCGGGTGGGCGAAGAACGCGGTGATGACGTACGCGAACAGCGCCAGGGTGATCCATTTGAAGATCTTGAAAATCGTGGCGTACGTCACGAAGAGCTGCATGCCGATGATGAGCAGCGCCACCGGCACGACGAGCCACAGCGCCGGCACCGCTCCGCGCGAGAGCAGCCGCCCCCCAGCCGCGACCGCACCGAGGTCAGCCCCCACGTTGAAGGTATTGGCCGCCAGTAGTCCGAGGATCGCCAGGCCGACCAACCAGGTGGGAAACTTCCGACGCAGGCTCACGCCCAACCCAACTCCCGTCTCCAACGCGACCCGGGCGCAAAGCTCCTGGACCGCCGCCATGAGTGGGAAGGTGAAGAGGGCGGTCCAGAGCAGACTGAAGCCGAACTGGCTGCCAACCTGGGAGTAGGTGCCGATGCCGCTGGGGTCGTCATCACTGGCGCCCGTGATCAGCCCCGGGCCGAGCAACCGCAGGAAGCCGACAACGCCTCGCCGCGCAGGCTCTCCGAGTGTCGTTCGGCCGGCCGGTGCGGGGGCGGCGAGATCCGTCGCCTTCCTGCCGTGCTTGACCAGGTCAAGGGCGCCGGGCTCCGCCTCGGGTTTGACCACCGAAAGGATCGGGTCGTGGATCGGCTCGCCGGGCTCAGGCTCCTTCATATAAGGTGATAGGCAGGATATCACTAAGCGGGGGCAAGCGCTCGGGACGGGCATACTGGGAACGGCCATAACCTGGCGGGATCACGGACCGTTGTAACAACCGGCCGCAGGGTCTGGCCAGCTGATACCGTCACTGGTAGGATGATACCGAAATGTCACAAGGAGTAATCAAAATTGCGCTGGCGATGGCATTCGCCGCGCTTTTGCCATCCTGCTTCGGTGCCCAGGTGAATTCAGCTCGGCCGGGGGGGCCGGTCGCGCTTGCCTACAACTTCGCGGCGACGCCCACGCCATCGGCCACGCCTGAACCGTCGGTGACCGTCGGCCAGGTGGCGGCCACCCAGGGCGCCGTCCAGGTTCGGGGCTTCCACGAGCCCGGGGACTGGGCCCATCGCAACTATTGCGGCGCCGGCGCGACGCAGGTCCTGCTGTCCGCGTGGATGACCGACGTTCCCGACATCGAGACCGTGGCTCGCGCCTCCAAGCTGAATCCCAACCGGGGCGAGTTCGGGGCCGATGCGACCAACGCGATCAACGCGTTCCTCAACCCCGTGGTGCTACCGGCGCTGGGGCAGCCGCGCTACGAGGCCGAGCACATCACGACGCTCGACGAGGTGAAGGCGCGGATCGAGCAGGACATCGTCGACCAGCAGGCGATCATGGCGTTCGGCCACGGCGTGCCGGTCATGGTTCAGACGATGACCAGGACGATGCCGGGGTGGAACCGCTGGAACGCGACCCACATGATCACGATCTTTGCCTTCGACTTCAGCCACAACGACCCGGCCCTGGACACGGTCACCTACGCCGAGACGCCGTCACCGCTGGCCGGGTACCGCGGTCCGGACTTCCAGACCATCTCGGTCGCCGCCCTCTGGGTCGCGATGCAGGCCTACATTCGCGAGTTTCCCGCCGACCCGATGAACGTCATCAGCTAGGGCCGCCCACCGCGCTCCGCATAATGGGACCATGGCCCAAGCCCACGACCATCTGAGCGACGCTGTCTCGATGGAGGCGCTGATCCGCCACCAGCTGATCTTGCTGGGTGAGGACCCCGCGCGCGAGGGGCTCCGCGACACGCCCGAGCGGGTCAAGCAGAGCCTCGAGTTCCTGACGCGCGGCTATCGCATGACGGTCGAGGACGTCTTCGGCGAGGCGATCTTCACCGAGGCCTACAAGGACATGATCGTGGTCAAGGACATCGAGATGTACTCGCTCTGCGAGCACCACCTGCTGCCCTTCTTCGGCCGGGTGCACATCGGCTACATCCCGAACGGCCGGCTGGTCGGCCTGAGCAAGCTGCCGCGCCTGGTCGAGCTGTACAGCCGCCGGCTCCAGGTGCAGGAGCGGATGACCCGGCAGATCGCCGAGGGCCTGCAGAAATACCTCGGGCCGGTCGGGGTGGGGGTGGTGATCGAAGCCGATCACCTGTGCATGAAGATGCGTGGCGTCGAAAAGCAGAACAGCCGCGTCTTCACCAGTTGCGTGCTCGGGATCTTCCAGACCGATTCCAAGACGCGGGCCGAGTTCATGGGTCTGATCAAGGGCGTCCCCAACCTCTAGGGGCAGGTTGGCTGGAGGCCCGTGAGCGCCCAGCTCATGGTCGGCACATCGGGATTCGCCTATTCCTCGTGGCGCGGCACCTTCTATCCACGAGGTCTCAAGTCCTCTGACATGCTCGGCTACTACGCCCAGCGCCTGGCCACCGTCGAGGTGAACACCACCTTCTATCGGACGCAGCCCGCCGGCGTGGTCGCCGGCTGGGCCGCCGCCGTGCCGCCGGACTTCCGATTCGCGGTCAAGGCTCACCGGCGCATCACCCACAACCGGCGCATGCCCAACCTCGAAGCAGCAATCCGCATCCTGGCGGTCGAGGCGGATGGCTTTGGCGACCGACTGGGGCCGGTCCTCTTCCAGCTGCCACCCACGGCGCCTTTCGACGAGGGCCGGATCGAGCGGATCGCGGCCTTGCTGCCGAGCCACTGGCGAGTCGCCTACCAGTTCCGCCATCGCTCCTGGCATACCCCAGAGGTCGCCGACCTGCTCGAGCGGATGGGGGCCGCCCTCGTCCACGGCGACGGTGAGGCGGAGCCGGGGCTGCTTGGCCGTGGCGCTTTCCTCTATTTCCGGCTGCGGCGGGAGGCCTACTCGACCCAGCGGCTAACCGCCTGGAGACAGCGAATCGCCGCCTATCTCGAGGGCGGCCGCGACGTCTTCGTCTACTTCAAGCACGAAAAGCTGGGCCCGCTCTACGCACAGCGGCTGACCGGCCCCCTGCGAACATCTTTTCGGGTTCCCGTTCAACCGGCCTATAATCCGCTCAATTCTTGAAAGGAGGCCACTCAAATGGCCCGGTCGATGTGGCGCGGCGCGATCAGCTTCGGAATGGTGGCGATCCCGGTCCGCATGTACCTCGCCACCGAGGGGCACAGCGCCGTCTCGTTCCGGCAGCTCTGCCCCCATTGCCAGCTCCCGATCAAGCAGCAGCGGCACTGCCCGACCGACGATCACGTGGTCGCCTTCAACGACGTGCTCAAGGGCTACGAGGTCAGCAAGAACCAGTTCGTCATCATCGATGACGCGGACCTCGACCAGCTACCCCTCAAGACCACCCGGACGATCGACATCGTGGAGTTCGTCGAGCGTGACGAGGTGCCGCTGGGGCTCTACGTCAAATCCGCCTACTACCTGGAACCGGAAGAGGTCGGCGTCAAGCCGTTCTATCTGCTGAAGCGGGCCCTCGAAGACACAAACAAAGTCGCCGTCGCGAAGATCGCGCTTCGCGACCGCGAGCACCTGTCCTTGATCCAGGTCGAGGGCAACACGCTCCTCTGCAACACCCTGAATTGGCCCGACGAGATCCGATCGACCGAGGAGCTGAACCTGCCGCAGAACGTGAAGATCAGCGACAAGGAAGTCAAGATGGCGACCTCCCTGATCGACAACCTCACGGACACCTTCCAACCGGAGCGCTACACCGATGACTACAAGGCGGCCTTCCAGCAGATCGTCGATCAGAAGATGAAAGGCATGAAGGTGACGACGCCGACGCCGCTGCAGGAGCCGCGCGTGATGGATCTGATGGCCGCCCTCAAAGCGTCGGTCGAGGCGACCAAGCAGGGGAAGAAGCCAGCCGCCAAACCGTCGGTTGCAAAGGCGGCGAAGGTCAAGGTTGCCGCCAAAACGTCGGCGGCGCGGCCGGCAGCCCGGCGTCGCACCGCCTAGCATCGCGTAGTACAGTCGCGGCATGCCGGCGCGGTCCCCAACGGTTGAGCTCGACCTGCCGTTTGAGCGCGCACTACCCGACGGGCTTCGGCCGATGCTTCCGATGCAGGCGGCCGCGCCCTTTGACTCGCCGGATTACGCCTTCGACGTGGTCTGGGATGGCGTTCGCGCCCTCGCTTCCATCGATCGCGGGCAGGTCAAACTCTGGGGGCGCACCCTTGCTGATCTGACCGCTCGCTATCCCGAAGCTCAGGCTCTTGCCGGACTGGCACCACCTGAAACCATCCTTGATGGCGAGCTGATCGTCAACGACGCGGACGGCCGTCCGGACAGGGTCGCGCTCGAGGCCCGTCAGCAGGCGGTGCGCCCCGAGGCGGTGACCCGTGCCGCCGCCGCACACCCGGTCACCTATGTGGTCTACGACCTGCTCTACCTGCGCGGCCGATGCTTGATGAAGGAGCCGCTGGTCCGCCGCCGTCCCCGGTTGTTCGAGGCGATCCCTTCAGCGGGACGGATCTACGTCGTCGAGCCGGTTGCCGATGACGGCCTTGCCTTGTTCGACGCGGCGAAAGACAAGGGCCTCGAAGGGGTCGTGGCGAAGCGCTTCGACAGTCCCTATCGTCCAGGGCAGCGCCACCCTGACTGGCTGCTGATCGAGGCGGTGCGACGCCAGGATTTCGCCGTCATCGGATTCATTCCGCAAGCCGGCAGTCACCGGCTGGAGGCGTTGATCGTCGCTACCTACGACGGGCGGCGCTTTCGACCGGCGGGTCTGGTCGGGGGAGGCTTCGACGCGACTACGTCGGTGCGCCTGCGCAAGACGCTCGATCTCCTCCCCAACGCGCCGGCTCCCGATGATTCCCGATGGACCGACGACCGCATCTTCTGGGTCGAGCCCCGGATCGTCGTGGCGATCAAGTTCAGCGAGTGGGATCCGAGCGGCCACCTCCGATTCCCGATCTTCAGTGGATTGCGTCCAGAGGTCGCCCCGCAGGAATGCGTGCGCGCCGCGATGGTGGAACCGCCGGAGGCCGTCCGACCGCGCCTCGTCGACATCCAGCTGCCTCGGCTCCCCATCTAAAGTAGGGGCGTGTCGATCCCGGACCGGGTCGCGGTGCGCCTGCGCGTCAACGGCGAGGAGGCGGCGCTCATGGTCCCGCCCTACAAGACGCTGCTCGAAGTCCTCCGAGAAGACATGGGATTGACCGGCACCAAACACGGCTGCGAGCTGGGCGAGTGCTCGACCTGCGGCGTGCTGGTCGACGGTAAACCATTTCTCTCGTGCCTTAGCATGCCGCTCGACCTGGAGGGCAGGGAGATCACCACGGTCGAGGGGATGTCGGCCGATGGTCGATCGCATCCGCTGCAGATCGCCTTCGCGGAGCTCGGTGCCGCCCAGTGCGGCTACTGCACCCCCGCCATGTTGCTGACCGCCAAAGCGCTGCTCGACCGTGATCCGCACCCGAGCCGTGACGCGATCATGGAGGCGCTCGCGGGCGTCCTGTGCCGCTGCACCGGCTACCTCAAGATCTTCGAGGCGGTCGAGCTGGCGGCCTCGCGCGCCGGGATCGCCGCACGATGACGCCGTCCACGGACGAGCTGTCGATCGTCGGCAAGCCGCTGATCAAGCCCGACGCCTTTTCCAAGGTCAGCGGGCAAACGAAGTTCGCCGACGACCTGGCGCTGCCGCGAATGATCTATGGGCGCATCCTGCGCAGCCCGCACCCGCATGCCCGCATCCTGCGGGTGGACACCTCGCGCGCCCGGGCGCACCCCGGCGTGCTGGCGGTGCTGACCGGGGACGACCTACCGATCAAGTTCGGCATCCTCCCGGTCAGCCAGGACGAGGAGGCGCTGGCTCGAGAAAAGGTCCGCTATGTCGGCGATCCCATCGCCGCGGTCGCAGCCACCGATGAGTGGATCGCCGACGAGGCGCTCGACCTGATCGACGTCCAGTTCGCGGAGCTGCCCGCGGTGATGTCGATCGAGCAGGCGATCGTGGCCGGCGGCGAACCGATCCATGGAAAGAGCAACGTGCACAAGACCGTCGCGCTCGAGTTCGGCGACACCGACGAAGCGCTGCGCGCGGCCGCCCACCTACGCGAGGACACCGTGTTCTTCGAGGGCAACACGCATCTTCCGATGGAGCAACATGCGGCGCTCGCCCAGGTCGCGGCCGATGGCAAGCTCACGCTCTGGACCTCATCCCAGACACCGCATTACGTCCATCGGGCGCTGGGCAAAGTGCTGGAGATGCCGATGAGCCGCATTCGGGTGATCGCGACGCCCAACGGCGGAGGCTTCGGCGGCAAGAGCGACATCTTCTCCCATGAGCTGGTCGCCGCCAAGCTGGCAATCGTGACCGGGCGGCCGGTAAAGATCACCCTGACCCGAGAAGAAGTGTTCTACGCGCATCGCGGGCGCCACCCGGTGCTGATGAAAGTGAAGACGGGGTTCCAAAAAGACGGCCGGATCACCGCCATGCAGTTCCAGAGCTTTCTCGACGGCGGTGGCTATGGGAGCTACGGTGTCGCCAGCACCTATTACACCGGCGCCCTGCAGGCGACCACCTATGCCATCCCGCGATACCGGTTCGAGGGCGTCCGGCTCTTCACCAACAAGCCTCCCTGCGGCCCCAAGCGTGGGCACGGCACGCCGCAACCGAGGTTCGCGCTGGAAACCCACTTCGACAAGGTCGCCGAAGAGCTCGGCATCGACCCGGTCGAACTGCGTCGCCGAAACCTGCCGAAACCCGACTCGCGCACGGTCAACTGGCTGCGGATCACGAGCTGCGGCCTGGAGGAGTGCATGAGTAAGGTTGTCGAGGGCTCCGGCTTCCTAACCCGGCGGACCTCGATGCCGTCCGGACGCGGGCTGGGGTTCGCGGTCAGTTCCTACCTGAGCGGCGCCGGCACCGCCATCTACTGGAATGACATGCCGCACTCCGAGGTCCAGCTCAAGCTCGACCGCAACGGCGGTGTCGCCCTGCTCTGCGGCGCGATCGACATCGGCCAGGGCTCCGATCACATCCTGGCCGCCATCGTCGCCGAGGTGCTGGGGATCGCGCTCGAGGACATCCAGCTGACCACGGCCGACACCGACCTGACGCCGATCGACCTGGGGAGCTATTCGTCGCGGGTGACGTTCATGGCGGGCAACGCCGCGAAGGCGGCCGCGGAGAAAGCTCGCGACCGGCTCTTCCGCGCCGCCGCGAGCGGGCTCCATTGCGACGCCGGCGACCTGGTCGCGCGTGACCGGCGAATCTTCCGGCGCAGCCGGCCACCCGATGGGCTGAGCTTCGCCCAGGCGATCCAGGCCGCCGAGGCAGAAGACGGCGTCGTCACCGCCACCGGCAGCTATACGCCGCCCAGGCTCGCCGGTCCTTACAAGGGATCCGGGGTCGGGCCCAGCCCCGCCTACTCCTACTCGGCGGCGGTGGTCGAAGTCGATTGCGACGTCAGGACCGGCGAGGTGCGCGTGCCGGAGGTCTGGGTCGCCCACGACATCGGCCGCGCCATCAACCCCGTGCTGGTGATCGGCCAGGTCGAGGGCAGCGTGTATATGGCGCTGGGTGAAGCGCTGATGGAGGAGCAGACCTTCCGCCTCGGTCTGCACAAGTTTCCCTCGTTGCTCGAGTACAAGAGCCCGACGGCGCTCGAGACCCCGATCATGCACACCTACCTGGTGGAGACGATCGACCGCGAAGGGCCCTTCGGCGCCAAGGAGGCGGGGCAAGGGCCGCTGCTGCCGGTGATTCCGGCGGTCGCCAACGCGGTCTACAACGCCCTGGGTGTGCGGATCGATGAGATCCCGATCACGCCCGACAAGGTGCTGAAGGCCATGAACGACAGGGGGAAGCGAGTTGGCCCGAAGTCGGTGCCCCGCTTCGAATTCCCGCCGCTCATCAAGTCCGATGTGCCGGACGAGTGGAGGGGAAAGTAGATGCTGCGGCTTCCGCGTCTGCGCTACCTGCGCCCGCGGTCCGTCGACGAGGCGTCGGAGATGGCCGCGTCGCAGCCTGGCTCGATGTTCATCGCCGGCGGGACGGACCTGGTGCCAAACCTGAAGCGCCGGCAATTCGACGTTTCGACCCTGATCAGTCTCAATGCCTTGCCCGCTGCCGCCGCCGTCGGTGGCGATCTCAAAGATGGACTCGAGATTCGTGCCGGCGCCACGCTCGACGAGCTCGCGCATCATCCAGCCTTCGATGGACCGTATCGTGCGCTCGCCCAGGCGTGCGGCTCGGTCTCGACGCCCCAGGTGCGCTACATGGGAACCCTCGGTGGGAACTTGCTGGTCGACCCGCGCTGCAACTACTACAACCAGACCTACAGCTGGCGGAAGGCCGTTGGCTTCTGCATGAAGAAGGACGGCGATATCTGCCTCGTGGCGCGCAGCTCGCCGCGCTGCTGGGCCGTCTCGTCATCAGACAGCGCGCCGGTGGCGCTCGCGCTGAGGGCCGAGATCACGCTCCGGGGGATCAAGGGCGCGCGCCGAATTCCCGCGGCGAGCCTTTACAAGGATGACGGGATCGACTACACGACCAAGCATGCCGACGAGGTCATCACCTCCATGCATCTCCCGGCCGCGGAGGGCAGGATGACGAGCGCCTACTGGAAGCTGCGCCGCCGGCCGGCGTTCGATTTCCCCATCCTGGGGGTGGCGGTCGCGCTCGCCTGGGATGACGGCACGGTGCGCGAGGCGCGCGGCGCGCTCGGTGCTGTCGGCTCCCACCCGGTCGATATCACCACGTTCCTTAAGCCTCTGAGCGGCGAGCACCCCGACGGTGAGCTGATCGCGGAGGTGGCCGAGGCGGCCGACAAGCCGTCGCGCCCCCTCGACAACACCGACCTCAGCCACTACTGGCGCAAGCGCATGACACGGGTGTACATCGAGCGAGCGCTGCGCGACGCCTGCGGGTTGCCTCCGCTCGACGGACGACTCACCGCGCAGGTCAAAGCCAGCGCGACGTAGACCGCGGGCCGATGCCAAACGACCTCGAGGCGCTGGTCAAATCTGAAGGCGGAGGCGGGAGCGTTAGTGAACCCGTAAGCTGGGACGCGTGGCGCTCGCGTACGGCCTCGGCGCCCGGGTGCGCCGCCGTGAAGACCGCCGACTGATCACCGGCGCCGGCACGTACGTCGACGACCTCTGCCCGGCTGGACTGTGCCATCTGATTTTCGTGCGCAGCTACCTGCCGCGCGCCAGGATTGCGGCCATCGGCGATGCCGCCGCTCGCGCCGCCCCCGGGGTGATCGCCGTTATCACCGCCGCCGACCTCGAGGGCACGCCCCCGTTTTCGGTCGGCGGCCCCAGAGGAAGCCGGCTGCCGGAGCGCTCCCTCCTGAACAGCCGTAGCCTGCGTTTCGCGGGTGACCTGATCGCCCTGGTCGTCGCCGAGACGCCCGAGCAAGCGCGAGATGCAGCCGATCTGGTCACGATTGAGCTCGAGTCCCTCCCCATGGTCACGGACGCGCTCTCGGCCGCGGACTCCGACGCACCGCTCGTCCACGACGCCCTTGGTACCAATCTGGCCGACGAGTCCACCCGGCTCTGGGGTGACATCGAGATCGCGTTCAAGGGTGCCGTCCGAGTGGTGCGAGCCCGCATCCGCAACCAGCGCCTGGCGGGCGTACCGATCGAGCCACGCGGCGTTGTCGCGATCGCCAACCGGTGGGACGGGTCGGTGACGGTGTGGTCCGCCACGCAAGTTCCGCACAGCGTGCGGGACCAGGTCGCGGCCTTCCTCCGCTTGCCGCAGTCCGCCGTCCGGGTGATCGCCCCAGAGGTCGGCGGCGGCTTCGGCGCGAAACTGTCGGTCTATCCCGAGGAGCTGCTCGTACCCTGGGCCGCGATGCGGTTGGGCCGGCCGGTCAAATGGATCGAGGATCGCAGCGAGCACTTTCAGGCGACCACGCACGGCCGCGACCAGGTCCACGACGCGGAGCTTGCGGTAAACGCCGATGGAACGCTGCGCGGCCTCAAGGTACGGATCACCGCCGACCTCGGCGCCTACCCGATGGGGCTGGAGATCCCGCGCTTGACCCGCCGGCTGCTGAGCGGCTGCTACCGGTTGCCCGCCTTGCAGGCTGACATCCGCAGCGTCTACACGAACAAGACGCCGATCGCCGCCTATCGCGGTGCGGGGCGGCCCGAGGCGATCTTCCTGATCGAGCGGATGATCGACCTTGCTGCCCGCGACCTCGGCATCGATCCCGCTGAGATGCGGCGGCGCAACCTGCTCCCGCCCTTCGAGGACCAGACCGCCAGCATCAGCGGCGAGCGATACGACAGCGGCAACTATCCGGCGGTCCTCGACCGCGCTCTCTCGCTCGCCGGTTACGACCGGCTTCGGAAGGAGCAGGAAGAGGTGCGGCGCACGGGTCGATTGATGGGCATCGGCGTTGCCTCGTATGTCGAGATGGCCGGTTTCGGCCCGGACGGCGACCTGTTCGAGAGCGCCACGGTTCGGGCCAATGCCGATGGCACCATCACGGTCATCACCGGAACCTCGCCGCACGGGCAGGGCCACGAAACCGCCTGGGCCCAACTGGTCTGCGCAGAGCTCGGCGTCGCGATCGACCGCGTCGTGGTCAAGCACGGTGATACCGGGACGGTGCCCGTGGGGCTCGGCACCTTTGGCAGCCGCAGCGCTGCGGTCGGTGGCACCGCGGTGCACCTGGCGGCGTCAGAGGTGCACCAGAAGGCGCGGTTGCTGGCGGCCCACCTGCTCGAGGCCGCACCGGCGGACATCGTCATGAACGATGGACGCTGGCAGGTGCGCGGCGCGCCCGGCCGGGCGGTGACGTTTGTTGAGATCGCGAAGGCGGCTTACGGTAAAGCCCGCCCGAAGGAGATGGAGCCGGGCCTCGAATCCACCCGGTTCTTCCAGCCGCCCGGGATGGTCTTCCCGTTCGGGGCGCACGTCGCCGTCGTCGAGGTGGATCCAGAAACTGGTTTCGTCTGGCTGCTTTCTTACGTCTCAGTCGACGACTGCGGCCGCGTACTCAACCCGCTGCTGGTCGAGGGCCAGGTTCACGGCGGCCTGGCGCAGGGAATCGCGCAGGCGTTGTATGAGGAGGTCAGCTACGGCGCTGATGGCGCGCTGCTCAGCGGTAACCTGACGACCTACATGATCCCGATGGCCGCGGATCTCCCGAGCTTCACGCTGGACCGGACCGTCACCCCCAGCCCGGTCAACCCGCTGGGCGTGAAGGGTGTCGGGGAGAGCGCCACCATCGGCTCGACACCGGCGGTGGTGAACGCCGTGCTCGACGCGCTGGCCCCGATGGGTGTGCGGGAGATGGATCCACCGTGCTCCCCAGAGAAAGTGTGGCGCGCGATCGAGTCGGCTCGGGCCACAGCGGCGCGATGAGGCTGTGTACCTACTCGGTCGAGCCCGGAGCTCCGCGGCTCGGTGCCGAGTGCGGCGAGACGGTCCTCGACCTGGCCAGGTACTCGCATCTGCACGATGGCCTTCGAGTGCCGGCAGACCTGCAGGGGTTGCTCGAGGCGGGACCAAAGACCTGGCGGCACGCGGCCGATCTCTGCCGGCGCTTTTCATCGGAACTCGAGAGCCACGACCTCGCCCAGGATGCCGAGGCCGGCCTGGCCTATCCGGCCGGCCGCGTCCGGCGGCACGCGCCGATCATCCGGCCGCGTAAGGACGTCGTCTGCCTCGGCCAGAACTACGCCGCGCACGCGACGGAGCTGCGCAACGTCGTACCGCCCGCGCCCATTTACTTCACCAAGCCGCCCACCACCGTGATCGGTCCTGATGAGCCGATCCCTTATCCACGGGGGCTGACCACCCGGTTCGACTGGGAGGTGGAGCTGGGCGTGGTCATCGGGATCGGCGGCCGGGACATCGACGAGGCGCGTGCCCTGGAGCACGTCTTCGGCTACACCGTCTTCAATGATGTGTCGGCGCGCGACCTCCAATTCCGCACCTCGCAGTGGTTCAAGGGGAAAAGCCTCGACGGCAGCTGCCCGATGGGGCCCGTGATCGTAACGGCGGACGAGATCGAGGATCCCCAGGCGCTCGGCCTGAGCCTGACGGTCAACGGCACGCGCAAGCAAGATGGCCACACAAAAGACATGATCTTCTCGGTGGCGCGGATCATTGCCGATCTGTCGGCGGGCATGACCCTGGAACCCGGCGATACCATCTCGACCGGCACGCCGGAAGGCGTCGGCGATGGCAGAACCCCGCCCGAGTACCTCCAGCCCGGGGACATCGTCGAGGCGGCGGTGGAGCGGATCGGCGTCCTCAGGAATCGGGTGCAATAACCTCCACCCCGACCCTCCCTCACAACGGGGGAGGAGACTTACGGCTGGAGGTTCCAGTGCTCCAGCACGTCGATCGCCGGATAGGCAGTGAGGTCGTACTGCACCGGGGTGATCGACACGTAGCCGTCGCTCACCATCGCCGCGTCGGCATGCTCCTCGAGTTCCTGGAGTTTGAAGGTGCCGTCCAGCCAGTAATAGGTCTGGTTGCGGGGGTCGGTGCGCTTCTCGAACCGCTCTTCCACCCGTGAATCCCCCTGCCGGGTGATGGCGACGCCTTTGATCTGCTCCTCGGGGAGGTTGGGGATGTTGACGTTCAAGAGCGTCTTGTCGGGCAATCCCTTCGCGATCACCTGCAGCGCAAGCTTCCTGGTGAACTTTGCGGCGTAGCTGAAGTTGGGGTGCGTGAAGGTCGCGAGCGAGACGGCGATCGAGGGGATGCCGAGGATCCGCGCCTCCGTCGCGGCGCTGACCGTGCCGGAGTAGATCACGTTGGTGCCGGTGTTCGAGCCGAGGTTGATACCGGAAACGACCAGGTCGGGCGGCCGCGGCAGGATCGCCTTGACCGCGATCTTCACGCAATCCGCCGGCATGCCGTTGACCGCGTAGCCGAAGCGCACATTGCGCCGCACCACCTCTTTGGTGCGCAGCGGAAGCAGAAGCGTGATGGCGTGTCCGACGGCGCTCCGTTCGGCGTCCGGAGCGACGACCTCGACGTCGCCGATCTTCCGCAACTCCTGCCAGGCGGCCAGAATCCCTTGCGCGTAAATGCCGTCGTCGTTGGTCAACAGGATCAGCGGTTTTGCCACGATTCCGCCATCAATGATGCGCCATCGGCCGCGCTTATACTGGACCTGCGCGACGATGGAAGACCCCATCCTGGAGTTCCTGCGTTCTCAGGCTCGGAACTACCGCTGCCGCGTGTGCGGCAGTAACCACAAGGGCTCGCAGCTGCGCAAGATCGGCAACCACAACAACAAGCTGATCGTGCAGGTGACGTGTGGCCGATGCCGCGACTCCTTCTTCCTTCATGTCGAGTTTGCCGGATCGATCGTCAACGCCGTCGAAGAGGTCACCCGAGTCGCGGCCCCCTCCCCGCGAGACGCGGACGAAATCGAGGGCGATCCGCTGACCCACGATGAGGTGCTCGACGCGCATCAGCGACTATCCGCCTTCAGCGGCAAGCTGACCGACCTGCTGGAGGAGTAACGAGGCGCCACCGCCCGGTTTAGTCGAGGCTGCGATAGCCGCTTCGGTAATAGACGAGCGGTTCGGCGTCACTGCGAACCTCCAATGCGGTCACCCGGCCCACGATGATCGAGTGGTCGCCCGCCTCGAGTGTGCTGTGCACGGTGGCCTCGATGGTGGCGGTCGCCTCGTTGAGCAGTGGTGCGCCGGTGGTGCCAATGTGATAAGCGCCTTCCACGAACTCCGGGCCCTTGAGCCGCGCGTTGTCGGCGTAAAAGCGGGCCGTGCCTTCGGCGTGCTCGTCGAGGATGTTGATGGCAAAGGCGCGGCTCGCCATGACCAGTTTGTGCATCTCCGTCGATCGCTCGACGGAGACCAGGATCAGTAAGGGCTCGAGCGACTGCGAGGCAAAAGCACTGACCGTCATGCCGTGCATCCGCCCGGCCGCCGTGGTGGTCATGATCGTGACGCCGCTGGCGAAGTGGCCCATGGCATGGCGGAAGGACGCCTGATCCAGGGGTTTGTTCACGCCGATACGTTACGGGAACGTCGCCAGCCCAGCCCCGGCTTCGCTATACTTTCAGATATCCGACTAGTCCGGTCGGAGATCCATGAGATTCTCCACTCGGTCCGAATACGGGATCCGCGTCATGGTGCGCCTGGGGCGCGGCTACGGCAATGGTCCCGTCCCGCTGGCGGAGCTCGCCGAACAGGAGGGCCTGCCCCAGTCATACCTGGAACAGATCGCCGCCCAGCTTCGCCGCGCCGGGCTGGTGACCAGTCGGATGGGTGTCAAGGGCGGTTACGCGCTTGCCCGCCAGCCCGCCGCCATCTCCATGGCCGACATCGTTCGCAACCTCGAGGGGTCGCTGGCCCCGGTGAGCTGCCTGGCGGAAGGCGGTGGTCCCGGCGAATGCACCCACGCCGACACGCCGTGCTCGGCGCATGCCTTCTGGGAGCGGCTGCAGGGAACGATCACCTCGACGCTGGAGTCGGTCACGGTCGCGGACCTGATGAAGGAGGCCCAGCCGGCATGATCGAGGCCCGCGCCATCAACGCCGAGGCGGTGCGCGCCGACTTCCCGATCCTGGGCCGCACGATCAACGGCAAGCCGCTGGTCTACCTCGACAGCGCCGCCACCTCGCAGAAACCGGCCGTCGTGATCGACGCGATGAATGATTACTACCGCCGCTACAACGCCAATCCGCACCGCGGCGTCTACACGATCAGCGAGGAGGCGACCGCCGCTTACGAATCCGCCCGGCAGCGGGTGGCGGCCTTCATCAACGCTGCCTCCATCAAAGAAGTCATCTTCACCCGGAACACGACCGAGGCGATCAACCTGGTTCGTTACAGCTGGGGCCGGGCGAATGTTCGCGCCGGCGACCGGATTCTGCTCACCGAGATGGAGCACCACAGCAACCTCGTCCCCTGGCAGCTACTCGCCCAGGAGGTATCGGCCAAACTCGAGTTCCTTTGCATCGACGACCAGGGCTTGCTGCAGCTCGACCAGCTGGAGCGGAAGCTCGAAGGCGTCCGCCTGCTGGCGATCACCCATCAGTCGAACACCCTGGGGACGATCAATCCAATCAAGGCGATCGCGGAGGTGGCGCACCGAGCGGGCGCGCTGGTCCTGATCGACGGCGCCCAGGCGGTGCCCCACATGCCGGTCGATATCCGGGAGCTGGGTGTCGACTTCTACGCCTTCAGCGGCCACAAGATGTGCGGGCCGACCGGGATCGGTGTGCTCTGGGCCCGCCGGGCGCTGCTCGAAGCGATGCCGCCATTCCTGGGCGGCGGGGACATGATCAAGCGGGTCAAGCTCAACGAGGCCAGCTGGAACGACCTGCCCTGGAAATTCGAGGCGGGCACGCCAAGCGTTGCCGAAGGCATCGGGCTGGGTGCGGCCGTCGATTATCTCGGCGCGCTCGGTATGGACGCGGTGCGTGCCCACGAGCGCACGCTCGTCGATTACGCGATGGAGAAGCTGCAGGACGTCCCCGGCATCACCCTCTACGGGCCCCGCGACCCGGAGATCCACGGTGGCGCGGTCTCGTTCACGCTGCCCAACATCCATCCCCATGACCTGGCGACCCTTGTCGACCGGGAGGGGATCGCGGTCCGCGCGGGCCACCACTGCACCCAGCCGCTGATGGACCGTCTCGGAGTGCCGGCCACGACCCGGGCCAGCTTCTACGTCTACAACCGAGTGGACGAGGTCGATCAGCTGGTCAGCGGAATTCAGAAGGCCCAGCAGGTGTTCGCATAACCATGAGTGACGATCTTTACCGCGAGCAGATCCTCGAGCATTACAAGAACCCGCATCACTTCGGGGAGCTGCCCGACGCCGACATCACACAGGAGGGCGACAATCCGCTGTGCGGCGACGTCATCACCCTCTACCTCAAGCTCGACGACGGCCGGGTCGGTGACGTCCGTTTCCGCGGCCGGGGCTGCGCCATCAGCCAGGCGTCGGCATCGATGTTGACCGACCTGATCGTCGGCAAACCGGTGCAGGACCTGAAGAGCTTTCCCACCAAGGATCTATTGGAGGAGCTGGGCATTCAGATCAGCCCGGCGCGAATGAAGTGCGCGACGCTCTCGGTGAACACGCTGCGGGTCGCACTCAACGGTGACAATGGCGAGGAGGACTGAATTCGATTTGGATACCGAGGCCACGGGTAAACTGACAAGAGTAATGGCAGATTTTGAGATCAAGGATCTTCGCGTCAGCGTCGAGGGTCGCGAGATCCTCAAAGGCGTCTCGCTCGCCGTCAACAAGGGCGAGGTGCACGCCGTGATGGGCCCGAACGGCTCCGGCAAAAGCACGCTGTCGCATACCCTGATGGGACACCCCAACTACAAAGTGCTCAGCGGCGACGTCTTGTTCAAAGGCAAGAACGTCCTGACCTTGCCGCCGGAGCAACGGGCGAAGCTGGGCATGTTCCTCGCCCTGCAGTACCCGGTGGTGGTCCCCGGCATCACGATGTCGAACTTCCTGCGGACGGCGATCAATGCGAAGCGCGGCTACGACGGCAAGGACAAATCCAAGTCGATCAACGTCAAGGAGTTTCGCGCGCTGCTCAAGGACGAGATGTCCGTGCTGCGGATGGACGATTCCTTCCTCTCTCGGTACGTCAACGAGGGATTCTCGGGTGGCGAGAAGAAGCGCGCCGAGATCCTGCAGATGGCGGTCCTGAAGCCGGAGATCGCGATCCTGGATGAAACCGACTCGGGACTCGACATCGACTCCATCAAGTTTGTGAGCGATGCGGTCAACCGGATGCGTGGTCCGGACCTGGGCGTGCTGATCATCACCCACTACACCCGTGTCCTGAAATTCATCAAGCCGGACTACGTGCACGTGCTCGTGAACGGCGAGTTCGTTCGCTCCGGTGGCCCGGAGCTCGCCGACTGGTTGGAGGCAAAAGGCTATTCGGAATGGGTGAAGGAGCCGGCGAAGGCGCCCGCCGCCCTGGAGGCAAGGTAATGGCAACCGTCATCCCGCGGATCGACGTCGGCGATAACTACAAGGAAAAGTACGGCTTCTTCGACCCGGAGAAGTTCGTTTTCAAAGCGAAGCGCGGCCTCAGCCCGGAGGTCGTCAAAGAGATCTCCTGGATGAAGAACGAGCCGGAGTGGATGACGACGTTTCGGCTGCGCGCGCTGAAGATCTGGGAGAAGAAGGAGATGCCCACCTGGGGCGCCGACCTCTCAACCATCGACTTCCAGAACATCTATTACTACCTGAAATCGACCGAGAAGCAGGGCAAGACCTGGGACGACGTGCCGGCCGACATCAAGAACACCTTTGACCGCCTCGGGGTGCCCCAGGCGGAGCGCAAGTTCCTGGCCGGCGTCGCCGCGCAGTATGAGTCGGAGGTCGTCTATCACTCCCTGCACAAGGAACTGGAGTCGAAGGGCGTGATCTTCACCGATACCGACAGCGCGCTGCGCGAGTACCCCGACCTCTTCAAGCAATACTTCGGGACCATCATCCCGCCGGGCGACAACAAGCTGGCGGCGTTGAACAGCGCCGTCTGGTCGGGTGGATCCTTCATCTACGTGCCCAAGGGTGTCAAGGTCGAGATCCCGCTGCAGGCCTACTTCCGGATCAACGCTGAAAACATGGGCCAGTTCGAGCGCACGCTGATCATCTGCGACGAGGACAGCTTCGTCCACTACATCGAGGGCTGCACGGCGCCGATCTACACCACCGACTCGCTGCACTCGGCCGTGGTCGAGATCATCGTCAAGCGCGGCGCCCGCTGCCGCTACACCACCGTCCAGAACTGGTCGACCAACGTCTTCAACCTGGTGACCAAGCGGGCGGTCGCCTACGGCGACGCCACCATGGAGTGGGTCGACGGAAATTTGGGCTCGCAGATCACTATGAAGTATCCGAGCATCTACCTGATGGAGCCCGGTGCCAAGGGTGATGTGCTCAGCGTCGCCTTCGCTGGCAAGGGGCAGCACCAGGACGCCGGCGGCAAGGCGGTCCACGTGGCGCCCAACACCAGCTCGAACATCGTCTCCAAGTCGATTTCGAAGAACGGCGGCCGGACCTCGTACCGCGGATTGGTGAAGGTCTACCCGGGCGCGAAGAACTCGAAGTCATTCGTCCGCTGCGACGCCCTGCTGCTGGACGAGGCGTCGCGCTCGGACACCTATCCGACCACCGAAGTCGACGAGCCCCAGGTCAAAATCGGCCACGAGGCCACCGTCAGCAAGGTCTCCGACGAGCAGCTCTTCTACCTGCAGAGCCGGGGGATCACCAAGGCGGAAGCCGAGACCATGATCGTGAACGGCTTCATCGAGCCCTTCACCAAGGAACTTCCGATCGAGTACGCCGTCGAGCTGAATCGCCTGATCCAGCTCGAAATGATCGGCTCCGTAGGCTAAATGGCGTTTACAAGAGCGGGGGTGGAGGAGCTCAGCTCCCTCCACCGCGAGCCCGACTGGCTGCGGTCGCGCCGGTTGGATTCATTTGGCATTTACGAAGGGCTGGCGGTGCCGGACACGAAGCGCCAGGAGGACTGGCGACAGGTCGACCTCAAGGGCCTCGACCTGGAGGCCTATGCACCGTTCCAGCGGCCGAACGGGACGGCGCCGGTTGGCGCCCTCGAGAACATCGGGGCGACGCTTCGCCAGCGGGGAACGTCGCCGGCGGTGGTGTCGCTCGCGCCGGAACTCGCCCAGCAGGGCGTGATCTTCATGCCACTGGCGGAGGCCGCACGTGCCCATCCCGAGCTGGTCCAGCGATTCCTCTTCACGGGGGTCAAGCCGGACAAAGACAAGTTTGCCGCGCTGCACGCCGCGCTGTTCAGCGGCGGGAGCTTCCTGTATGTCCCCAACGGCGTGACGATCGACCAGCCCCTGGTCAGCCAGTTCTGGTCGGCGGGCTCAGGAGCGGCCGTGTTGCCGCATTCGCTGGTCATTGGCGGCAAAGGCTCGCGCTTTCAGTACGTCGACGAGTTCCTGAGCGCTGACCGCCAGGAAGCGGCGCTCGCCAGCGGGTCGGCCGAGATCTTTCTCGGGGAGGGAGCGAATGTCGGGTATGTCGCCCTGCAGCACTGGAGCATCAAGACCTGGCAGTTCGCCAATCAACGCTTCCAGCTCGGCCGCGATTCCCATTTGAACGTGGTGGACATTGCTCTCGGCGGTCAGCTGGCGCGGCTGCGGGTCGAGGCGGTTCTGGAAGGGCCGGGCTCGAGCGCGGATCTCAAGGGCCTCTTCTTCGGCACCGGCGACCAGACCTTTGATTTTCGGACGCTGCAGGATCACGTGGGACCGCACACCACCTCGGACCTGCTGTTCAAGGGGGCGCTACGTGATCGGGCCAAGAGCGTGTACGTCGGAGTGGTTCGCGTCGAGCCGGAGGCGCGGGGCAGTTCATCCAACCAGGCCAACCGCAACCTGCTGCTCTCGGAGAAGGCGAAGGCAACCTCGGAGCCCATCCTCGAGATCCTGAACAACGACATCCTGCGCTGCAGCCATGGTGCGACGGTGGGTCCGGTTGACCCGGAACACCTCTTCTATCTCGAGAGTCGGGGCATCCCGCATCCCGTCGCCGAGCGGATGCTGGTCCAGGGGTTTCTGGGCGAGGTGTTGGACCGAATCCCCGTCCGCCAGGTACGCGACGCCGTGGAGCAAGAGCTGGCCGCCCGCATTGAATAGCGTGACCACGCAGCGTGTCGCGGCGACGAGCGATCTGCCGAAGGAGTCCATGATGCGGGTAGAGGTGGACGGCGTGCCGATCTGCCTGGTCCACGCCGAGGACGACAACATCTATGCGATCGGGGATACCTGCACCCATGAGGAGTACTCGCTCTCCGAGGGTGAGCTCTGGGAGATGTCGGTCGAGTGCCCGCGGCACGGCTCACGGTTCGACGTACGGACCGGCCAGGTCACCGGGCTACCGGCCGTCATCCCGGCGGAAATCTACCCGGTTACGATCCGGAACGGGGATGTCTACGTCGAGGTCCCAGACTAAGATCTGAGTATGGCGGACACCATGGAAACGACCCAGGCGCCGGCGTCGGGCGATCTGCGGCAGCAGATCGATGCGCAACTTGCCACCTGTCGCGATCCCGAGATCGGACTCGACATCATGTCGCTTGGGCTGGTCTACGAGGTGGGCATCGACGAGGGCAACGTCCTCATCAAGATGACGCTGACCGCCATCGGCTGCCCCTGGGCCCAGGACCTCTTCGACGAGGTCAAGACGAAGGTTGAAGAAGTCCCGGGCGTCAACTCGTGCACGGTCGAACTCGTCTACTCGCCGCCCTGGAGCGCCGACATGATGAGCGACGACGCCAAGATGGAGCTCGGCTTCCTTTAGCCCGGCTAGAACAAATACGACGCGGTCAGGAATGCCAGACCGGCACCGAGCAAACCAAACCCCAACTTGATCTTTATCCGGCTGCCGAGAGCCTCGAGGATGAAACAGATGAGCGCGACGATCAAGAAGAGCTTCGACAATGACATGAACAACCTCCAAACGAAATTGGCGACATCGTACCGTGAATTCGGCCGGCGCAGTCGATTGCACTCCTAGTCACGTTGCCGGGCGATGGCTGTGGCAGCGGTGCCATCGCCCTGTTACCCCCACGCAGGTTGGTTCGTAAGGGTGCCTCCGTAGCATTCGGCCTGGGTTCCCGATATCGAACGAAATTGGGGGTAACAACCGCTTGTCGCTCCTCGAACGTATTCAAAAGTCGCAGGGCGACCCCGGGACTCCCACGCCTGGAAAGCCTCCCAGGGCACCCTTAAAGGCTGCCCAGCCCCCTCCTGCGCCCCCCGCAGCCCCGCCAGCCTCGTGGAGCGTACGCCCCGCGCCGCCTGCCCAGCAAGCCCCGACGGGCCCTGCCGCCAGGCCGATTTCCACGGTCCATGCCACACCGGCTGATCAGGCTGCCCGGCCGGCGCCGGCGCCGCCCGCCCGCCCGGTCGCCACTCCAACGCCCGCCGCCACCCTCTCCCAGCGGGTCGTGGCGAAGCCGGCCGCCCCGGTCGACGCCAGGCCGGCGCCAGCGAATGCCAACCTCAACGACCTGCCGGAGGCGGAGCGGCTGCACCGGATCAAGGCCGCGGTCCATGACCGGATCATCGGTGAGCTGGGCGAGCGCGCCAACGAGCTCGACCAGGAGGCGATCAGCCAGCGCGCCACGGAGGTGCTCGATGCCTACCTGAGCGCCCGGCGGGTGACGCTGACCTCCCAGACCCGGGCACAGCTGCTGGCCGCGCTGCTGGCCGACATCCTGGGTTTCGGCCCGCTCGAGGTCCTCCTCTCCGACGAGTCGATCTCGGACATCATGGTGAACGGCCCAAACAAGGTCTACATCGAGCGCGGCAACAAGATGCAGCGGGTGGCCATCAAGTTCGACAGCGATGCTCACCTGATGCAGATCATCTCGCGCATTGTCACTGGAGTTGGTCGTCGAGTCGATGAAAGCTCCCCGATGGTGGACGCCCGGCTTCCCGACGGTTCCCGTGTCAACGTGATCATTCCACCGCTCGCGGTGAGGGGCGCGTCGGTGACCATTCGCAAGATGCGCAGGGATCCACTCCAGATCGGCGACTTGATCAAGAACCAGACGCTGACGGAAGAGATGGCAGCGTTTCTCAAGGCGTGCGTCAACGCCCGCATGAACATCGTGGTGGCCGGCGGTGGTTCCTCAGGAAAGACCACCACGCTCAACGTGCTCTCGAGCTTTATCCCGGGCGACGAGCGCATCATCACCATCGAGGATGCCGCGGAGTTGCAGCTGCGCCAGATTCACGTCATCAGCCTGGAGTCACGGCCCACCAACGTGGAAGGTAAAGGTGGGGTCAGCATTCGCGAGCTGGTCATCAACACCCTCCGAATGCGGCCCGACCGGATCGTCGTGGGAGAGGTCCGCAGCGGCGAGGCGCTCGACATGCTCCAGGCCATGAACACCGGTCACGATGGCTCATTGACCACGGTGCACTCGAACACTCCCCGAGACACGATCTCGCGACTCGAGACGCTCGTGTTGATGGCCGGCATGGAGCTCCCATCCCGCGCTATCCGGGAGCAGATCGCTTCGGCGATCAACATCATCATCCAGCAGAACCGCTTGCGGGACGGCTCGCGCAAGATCACGTACATCTCCGAGGTGACGGGGATCGAGGGAGACCAGATCTCCCTCCAGGACATCTTCGTCTACAAGCAAGCGGGATACGAGGACGGGAAGGTCACCGGAATGCTCACCGCCACCGGGGCGATCCCGCGGATCATGGACCTGCTCGAGGCGAGCGGCAACGCGGTCCCCGTCAGTTATTTCGACCCTCACCCGGACAGCGGCTTCGTAAGGCCGAAACGGCTGCACGTCATTCCGAACGCCGCCTAGCCCGGGAGGAGAGGCACCGACGCAAACGGCGCGTATATTCAGCCTATGCCGGCCAAAGAGGCCACGCCGTTTTCGCAGGCGCTCGACCGGCGGGTCGACGAGGGCGCCCTTGGGACCCTCTACGAGAAGCTGCCGGACGACCAGGTTCGCTGCTACGCCTGCGCCCACCGCTGCCTGATCAAGGATGGCCTGCGTGGCATCTGCAAGGTCCGCTACAACCGCGGTGGCAGCCTGATGGTGCCGCGCGGCTACGTCGGGGCGCTGCAATGCGACCCGATCGAGAAGAAGCCGTTCTTCCACGCCTTCCCGGGCACCGACGCCCTCACCTTCGGCATGCTCGGCTGCGACCTGCACTGCAGCTATTGCTTTACCGGCGACGTTCGCGTTGCTACCAATTCGGGGATGTGCAGTTTGGAGGATCTCTGGGAAAGATCGAGTGCGGACTCAGACGGCAATCTCCAGCGTCGCCGGCCACCGACTGGATTAACCGCGACTGGTCATGATGGTCGTCAGCACTCAATCAAGTGGGTCTTCGGGCACGAGTTTGAGGGTGAGCTGGTTTGCGTTTCGCCGCGAATGCTGGCGCCGCTCACGGTGACTCCGGATCACGAGGTACTCGCGACCCAATTACCGGGCCACGGGCCGGCCACTTATATCCCAGCCGGACAACTGACGACCACCCACTTCTTGGCGGTTCCTCGGCGGTATGAACCCCACAGACCCCCGGGTATCGATGTCTCTGAATTGCTGCGTCCTTTCCTTGGCGTCGTTCGAGTTCGCCGCCATGTCGCGGTTGAAACTGCTGACCAGATCGTGCAATTGACCGCTGCGGGCACAAGTTCAAAGGCAATCGGTCTCAAGCTCGGGTTGCGTGCCGACTTTGTCCGCCACGTCCGATCCCGAGTGGTAAGGCGGGGTGGCGTTGCTGAGAGTGCCCTGGGGGTCGTGCCTGAAGCACTGATCTTGGAGGACGGCACCGTTCGCTTCGGACAAGAGCGAAGACCCGGAATCCCGGCCAGCTTGGCCATGACAGCTGAGCTGGCCGAGTTGATGGGCCTCTATTGCGCGGAGGGCTGCGTGATCAAGGGCGCGGGCCGCCCGAACAGTCACAACCTGACGTTCGCCTTTGGGCTCCACGAGAAGCATTTGGCTGATCGTGTCAGGGATCTCCTGCATCAGATCTTTGGGGTGAACGCATATGAAACAGTGCGAACTACTACGCGCGCGGTGTCCATCGGCAAAGCCTCGCTGGCCTTAATCTTTGCGAGTCTCTGCGGGTCAGTATCCGAAAGAAAGAAGATCCCGGCTGCCATTTTGGAAGCAGAGACGTTTGTCGCAGAGGCCTTTCTAAAGGCATACGTGTCCGGCGATGGTCATCGATATCCCAACGGAAAGATCTCGGTCACCACCGTTTCGGAAACGCTGGCCCGCGACCTTGCCTGGTTAGCCTTGCGGCTCGGACATCTTCCCGGCTTCTACGCCACGAGCCGGCCGGCGGAGTTGCAGATCTTAGGCAGGACCGTCAAGCTCCAACCGCGCCAATTCACGGTCGTTTGGTACGAAAGTCAGCCACCAAGGACCATGTACAGAGCTGATTCCGACTTTTATTACGTGCCCATTCGAGCGGTTGCGCGAGCAAGTCACTCCGGATACGTCTATAACCTCGAGACCGACGGCCCTCACACCTACCTAGCCAATCATGCTGTGGTTCACAACTGCCAGAACTGGGTCACCTCGCAGGCGCTACGTGACCCGGGCGCGCTAACCGAGCCTATGGACGTTTCGCCACAGCAGCTCGTCGAGATCGCGCAGCGTCAAGGTGCCAGCGTGGTCGCCACCTCCTACAACGAACCTCTGATCACTTCCGAATGGGCGGTCGAGGTCTTCAAGGAGGCTCGGCCGCGCGGATTCACCACGGCCTATATCTCCAACGGCAACGCCACCCGGGAGGTCCTCGAGTTCATCCGTCCGTACACCGACCTGTACAAGATCGACCTCAAGTCCTTCCGCGACAAGAACTACCGATCGCTGGGCGGCAAGCTGGAGAACATCCTCAACGGCATCCGGATGGTGCACGAGATGGGCTTCTGGCTGGAGATCGTCACCCTGATCATCCCGGGCTTCAACGACAGCGATGAGGAGCTGGGCGATATCGCCAGGTTCCTGGCGAGCCTGTCGTCCAGCATCCCCTGGCACGTCACCGCCTTCCACAAGGACTACAAGATGCAGGACCCGGACAACACCACGCCGGAGACCTTGCTTGGCGCCGCCCACATCGGCGAGGCGGCGGGCCTGCAGTACGTCTATGCGGGCAACCTGCCCGGCCGGGTCGGCCGCTACGAAGACACCCGCTGTCCCGGCTGCCAGACCACCCTGATCCGGCGGATCGGCTACCGAATCCTCGACGATCGCCTCACCGGGCGCGGAAGCTGCTTCAACTGCCGGCAGCGAATCCCCGGAGTTTGGCGCGCGCCAGCGACTAGAATCATGGCTGGTCGTGCCAACTGAACTCAGCCGCCGGGAATTTTCCTGGGTCCTCGGCGGCCCCCAGGGTGGGGGCATCAACGCCTCGGCCGAGATCTACGCCAAGGCGTTGAGCCGCGGCGGTCTCCACGTCTTCGCCAACATCGAGTTCCACTCGAACATCATGGGCAAGCACAGCTACTACCGGGTCACCGCGGCGCCGGTGCCGATCCATTCTCACCGTGACGAGATTCACATGCTGGTCGCCCTGGACCAGGAATCCCTGTTCGGCGATGCCGCAGAGCGCAAACACTATCCCAGTCACACCGGCCATGTTCACCAGGTCGCGCCGGGCGGCGGCATCATCTACGACGCTGACCTCAAGCTCGACCCAGGCCAATTTGGGCGGGACGACATCAACCTCTATCCGATCCCCTTCTTCGAGGTCCTGGAAGAGGCCCTCAAAGAGGTGGGGAAGGGCGGCCAGTCGCGCAAGTACATCGTGATGCGCAATACCGTTGCCCTCGGGGCCTCGATCGGCATCTCCGGCTACGACGAGGAGCTGCTCTTTCTGGCGATCCGCAACGAGTTCAAAGGCCGGAAGGCCGAAGCCGCCGAGATGAACGTGGCGGCGGCGCGCGCCGCGGCCGCTTACGCGCGCAGCCATTTCACCGCCAAACCGTTGCGTCGTCTGGCGCCGGTCCCGGAGGATCAACGAAAGGCGCGGATGCTGATCAAGGGGTTCCAGGCCGTCGGCATCGCCAAGCTCAAGGCGGGCCTCGGCATGCAGACCTACTACCCGATCAGCCCGGCGACCGACGAAAGCGTCTACCTCGAATCGAAGGGCCCGCAGTATCAGTGCACGGTCGTCCAGTGTGAGGATGAGATCGCCAGCATCAACATGGCGATCGGCGCCGCGCACATGGGCGTTCGAGCCGCCACCTCGACCGCCGGACCGGGCTTCGCCCTGATGTCGGAAGGGTTCGGCTTCGCCGCCATCACCGAGGCTCCGGGCCCGGTGGTTTTCTTCTGGCAGCGCGGCGGGCCGAGCACCGGCCTTCCGACTCGCACCGAGCAGGCGGATCTGCAATTCGCCCTGCATCCCGCACACGGTGATTTCCCGCACATCGTGGTGGCGCCGGGCGACATCGACGAAGCCTTCATGGACAGTTTCGAGAGCTTCAACTGGGCGGATCGCTACCAGGTCCCGGTCGTGGTGCTGCTGGAGAAGTTCCTGGCCTCCTCGATGGTCACCAACGATGGCATCGACATGAGCCAGCTGAAGATCGACCGCGGACTCATTCATCAACCCGCCGACGCTGACGGCGACGGCTACCGCCGGCATGCCATCACCGCCGACGGCATCAGTCCCCGGACGCTGCCTGGCATGCCCGGCGGGGTCTTTTCGACCACCAGCGATGAACATGACCCCGAGGGCCACATCACAGAAGGCATCGAGAACCGCATCGCCATGATGCGCAAACGGATGTCGAAGCTGCAGACGGCCGCCCGCGAGATTCAGGCGTCATCGAAGTTCACCCTGCACGGCCCGCGCCAGGCCGACCTCACGCTGGTGGCCTGGGGCGCCACCAAGGGCGCCATCCTCGATGCGATGAGTGAGCTGGAGAATGACGGCCGCTCCGTCAACTTCCTCCAGATCCGCCTGATGCGCCCGTTCCCGGCCGATGCCGTCGCCGCCATCCTGCGGAACGCCCGGTTGACGGTGCTGATCGAAAACAACTACTCAGCGCAGCTCGGCGCGCTGATCGCCGAACAGACCGGCCTCGCGCTCGATCACCACGTGTTGAAGTACGACGGCCGGCCATTCTCACGCAATGAGATCGTCGAAGGCGTGCGTGCGGCCCTGTCCGAGCACAAGAAAGAGGTCATGGTGTCCCATGCCTGAGGCCACGGCGGCCGCCGCCCCGAAGAAGTTCACGCTGCACCAGTACAAGACGGAAGTCCACGTCGATTGGTGTCCAGGCTGCGGCGACTTCGGCATCCTCAGCTCGATCCAGCAGGCCCTCTTCCAGCTCCAGATCCCGCCCTACAAGATCGCCATGATCTCCGGCATCGGTTGCTCCGGCAAGACGCCGCACTACATCGACACCTACGGCATCCATACCCTGCACGGGCGGGCGCTGCCGGTCGCCACCGGCGCCAAGCTGGCCAATAACCAGCTCACCGTGGTCGCCGTCGGCGGCGATGGGGACGGCTATGGGATCGGCGCCGGCTACTTCGTCAACAGCGGTCGCCGGAACGTCGACATGACCTACATCGTCTTCAACAACGGGGTCTATGGTCTCACCAAGGGGCAGGCCTCGCCGACCCTGGCCAAAGGCCTGAAGACGAAGTCGATGCCGGAAGCCTCGATCCAGGAGGGCATCAACCCGATCGCCGTGGCGCTGGGCGCCGGATATACCTGGATCGGACGCGGTTATGCCCTCGACGTGAAGAGTCTGGTGACGCTGATCACGCAGGCGATCAACCATAAAGGGACGTCTTTCCTCGACGTCTTCCAGACCTGCCCGGTGTACAACGACCTGCGCACCAAGGAGTGGTACGCCGGCGAAGACATCGGCCGGGCCCGCATCCGGCGTCTCGACGCCGACCCGTCCTGGGATCCGGCCGTCAAAGACCCCACGAGCATCGACGAGATGGTCGAAAAGAAAACGCGGGCACTGCGCGCCTCCTACGAGACCAGCGACAGCATGGCGGTCGGCGTTTTCTACTCGGTTGACATGCCGACCTACGACGAGCAAGTGGCCGCCAAGATCCCGGCCCTGAAGGAGCACCCGTTGGTGGACCTCCCGCTGTATCAGCGCGACGTCGACCCCCTCTTCGCCGAGCTGGCGTAGCGGCTCGCCGCGGCCGGTCCGGTGGACGTGCGACTCCTCGCCGTCAGCGATGAGGTCGAGCCACAGCTGCTCGACGAGCGGACGGTGGCGGCGCAGGGTCGGATCGACCTCGTGATCGGATGCGGGGATCTACCGGCCGACTACCTCGACGCCGTGTCCACGCTGTACGCTGCGCCGTTGCTCTTCGTTCGCGGCAATTACGATCCGCCGGGGCGCCAGGGTGACTACCCACCCGATGCCGAGATCGACGGGCGCGTGGTGCGGGAGAAAAGGCTGGTGGTTGCCGGCCTCGAAGGCTCGATCCGGTACAGCGACGGGCCGCATCAGTACAGCGAGCGGCAGATGATGGCCAAAGTGCTCGCGCTGCGCGTCCGGCTCGGGCTGCGGCGGCCGGATATCCTGATCACCCACGGCCCGCCGGCCGGTGTCAACGAAGGCCCCGATGCCCCGCACCGGGGGCTTTATGCGGTTCGCCGGGCGGTCGAGTGGATGCACCCCCGCCTGCTCCTGCACGGGCACGTCCATCCCTACGGCCGCGACATCGGGCGCGAGGCCCAGCTGGGTGAGACCCGCGTGATCAACGTCGTCGGCCACCGGCTGATCGAGCTCGCGCCCCGATGAAACAGCTCAGGGCCCGGACCGACTTCGAAACGGCCCGCATCCAGGCATTCCTCCGCGACGCGGGTTCGGTGCTCCGCGGCGACACCAGGCCCTTGCTCTCCTTCGATGAGGTACGCCGCGCCGCCCGGCTCGAGGGACAGACGGACCGCGGCCTCAAGGACGTCCCGATCGCCGACGTCCGCGGCTCGGTGGGACGTCCCAACGACTTCGACGCCTCCCTTCTTCCGGTGCGGCCCCAGCTGCGGAAGCGCTGGGCGCAACTCGACGCAGCGATGCGGCGAGGTGAGGCGGTGCCCCCGATCGAGGTCTACCACCTCGGGGACGTCTACTTTGTCAAGGATGGGCACCACCGGGTATCCGTTGCCCGCCACCTGGGCTGGAAAACGATCCCGGCCCGGGTGATCGAGGTGCGTACCCGGGCCCCACTAACGGGTGACATGGATGCCGCGGCCCTGCTCCAGGCCAGCGAGTACGTCGACTTCCTCGAGCGGACCCAGCTCGACCGGGTGCGCCCGCAGGCTTCGATTGCGGTCAGCCGGCTCGGACGCTACGACCGAATCCTGGAGGACATTCTCGGGCATCGCTACTTCCTGGGTCTGCAACAATACCGCGAGGTCGATATGGCCGCGGCCAGTGCCAGCTGGTTCGACAACGTCTACAAGCCGATCGCCGACCTGATCCGCGAGTACGACATCCTGGCGCACTTCCCTGGTAGGACGGAAGCGGACCTCTACCTGTGGATCACCGCACGATGGCTCGAGCTGAGCCGCGCCCAAAAGCCGGCGGGGCCGGCCGAGGCCATCGCTGACATCCTGTTCGAGACGGAGGGGGCGGGCGCTCCGCCGCCTTCGCCGCAAGTCCGGGCCGTGTTTGCGCGGTGGCTGGGTCCGCCGCGCCGCGTCATCGACCTCCCCGCCCGGCTCGTCCGTCGCGCCACCATGCCTCGCGCGGAGCCCGAACGGGGATCGGCTTAGGGTTGGCCCTCGGTCTTTCGCTTTTCCGGGTAGGCGCTGTTGATCTCGGCGCGCACGCGGGCCTTGTCGGCGTCGCTCTTGAAGTAGTCGAAATTCCAGGGGATGAAGCGCTTTAGCTCCGGTGGGACTTCGTCCTCCGGATAGATCGCCGCCACCGGGCAGGGATCGACGCAGGCGCCGCAATCGATGCATTCGTCGGGATTGATGTAGAGCATCCGGTCCTCGGCGCCGGCTTCGATGATGCAGTCGACCGGGCAAACGTCGACGCAGGACTTGTCCTTGAGATCGACGCAGGTTTCCGTGATGATGTAGGCCATTTCTGGTTGCCGGGAATTCACTCTAGCACAGGCTTTCGCGAGAATCGCGGGCCGCGTCAACGGCCGGGGGCAGCGCGGTCGGAGGTCTATCACAGGACCGTCACACATTGGTGAGGCGCCTTGTCCGGCCGCAGGCAAGAGGAGGGTTGTGGCCAGCGTTACCTCTTCGTGGCCCTCCCAAGATCGGCACCCGCGCGTCGCGTCTTCCGACCGGCCCGCAAGGTCCCGTGGGGCACCTGGATCTTCGTCATCCTGGTGCTCGTTCTCGCCATCGGCGCGCTGGGGGCCTTCCTGGGGGTGGTGCTGCCCGAGCGCGTCGCCGCCCTGGCGCAAACGGAAGCGAGCGAGCTCAGCCTGGCACGGAAGGGCGCGGCTGACGTCAGCTCCAACGTCATCAGCCTCTGGGCGGACCTGTCCGCGAAAGGGAGCATGAGCCTTTCCGACGACCGGCTCGCGCAGGACCTGGCGCTCGCCTCGAGCACCGAGAAGTCGGCTGACGACGCGCTCGGCCATGGCCAGACGGCTGAGAGCTACATGGCACAGGCCGACGGCCTCCCATTCCAGCTGCACTCGCCGGCCTTCGTCGCTGCGGACCGACCCGCTCTCCAGCATCTGGACAAGGCGCTGCAGGCCGCCATCAAACTGACCCACGCCGCAACCCTCCAGCTGACGCTCGCCCAGCACCTGAGTCAGGACGCGCAGAAAATGTCCGGCACCCTGGACCCGAGCCTGAGGGCCGGGAACTGGACGGACGCCGCTCGGGCTGCATCGGCGCTGGCAACGGATCTCAAAGAGCAACAGGCTCCTGCCGGCGACCCGGAGGCGCTGCTGGATCCGCTCTGGGCGAAGCGGATCGATGCCATGCTCGCCGTGGTGACCGACGCCCAGCAGTACAGTCTGGCGGCGGCCGCCCACCAGACGCAGGTCGCGCAGCAGGCCAGCCGGAGTCTTAACGCGGCCCGGGATCAGCTCGCGGCGACGATCGCCGCCGCCCAAAACGGCGCGGCGGCCTGGCAGGCAAACAAGATCCAGCCAGTGCTCGACACCCTCTCGAAAGAGCTCGCCACCGGCAGTTGACCCGTTGAAGCCGCCGCGTTCATACCCGAACCAGCAGGTCCTCGCTGAGCTCGTTGAGTTTCAAGACTCCGAGCAGGGTCATCGAGACCTCGATCTCCTCCCGCAGCATCGCCAGCATGCTCCGGACGCCGGCGGCGCCACCAACCGCCAGCGCCCACAGGTAGGGTCGCCCGACCATGACGCCGGACGCCCCGAGGCAGAGCGCCTTGAGGACGTCGGTCCCGCGCCGGACACCGCCGTCCATCAGAACCGGCACGTCGCGCCCCACCGCCTGGACCACCTCGGGGAGTGCATCGAGGCCGGCTATCGCGTAGTCCAGTTGGCGCCCACCGTGGTTGCTCACGATCAGGCTGCGGGCGCCCGCCTCGACCGCGCGGCGGGCATCGTCGGCGCGAACGACGCCCTTGACGACCACGGGAAGTGAGGTCCTGGCCACGAGCCACGCGAGATCGTCCCAGCCAAGGTTCGGATTGGCCTGGGCGTTCACGTTCTGGGCGAATGGGTCCGGGCCTTCGGCGCTCGCGCTGCTTCGCCGGCCGTCGAGATTCGCGTAGCGAAGACCTTCAGGCAAGCTGAAGGCGTTGCGTCTGTCCCGCTCTCGCCGACCGGTCCTGGGAAGGTCAACGGTCAGGACGATGGCGGAGTAGCCGGCATCGACGGCGCGGTCGACGAAGCTCGCGCTCACCGCCCGCTCGGGGTGCATATAGAGCTGGAACCAGCGAGGCCCCGTTGCGGTGGCGGCGACCTCCTCGATGGAGGCGCTGGCCAGCGTGCTGAGGCAATAGGCGATCCCGGCGTCCGACGCCGCCCGATAGGCGGCGAGCTCGCCTTCAGGATGGGTCATGCGCGCGATCGCCGCCGGCGCCAGGTGGACTGGCATCTTGAAGCGCTGCCCAAGCACCTCGCTGCTCAGGTCCGGCCGGCCCGCTGATGCCAGGATCTTGAAGCGGAACCGGTACCGGGCAAATGCTTCCCGGTTGCCCCTGAGCGCAGCCTCGTCCTCGGAGCCGCCGGCAATGTAGTCGTAGGTGCCCTGGGGCAGGGCGGCCCGGGCCGCGGGCTCGAAGTCATCGAGCTTGAGCGGCTCGGCCGGCTCGGTCTTTTGGTGCACCGCCACATCCGCCATGCCGCCAATTGTGGCGTTTTGGGGCCGCCCTGTGTAACGTGTACGAGAGCAGCGATCTCGAAAGGAAGGGAGGTATCCTCGTCATGAACGGGGCCATCGCAATCCTGGCGTTTCATCAGGCCTACCAGCCGCTCGGTGACAGCATCGTTCTCTCGGCGATCGTCGCAGGGCTTCCTCTTTACATCTTGTTCGCGATGCTGGCGGTCCTACGGCTGCCGGCCTGGCTGTCGGCGCTGACGTCCATGCTCTCGGCGGCCGTCCTGGCGGCGCTCGTCTGGGGCATGCCGTTCGGGCTCGATGTCTCGGCAACGACCGAGGGCATGGCGAATGGGTTGTGGCCGATCAGCTGGATCGTGCTCAACGCGGTCTTCTTCCACAACCTGACGATCGCCAGTGGCGACTTCGACGTGATCCGGCGGTCGCTGACCCGGCTGACCGAGGACCGGCGGGTGCAGGCACTGCTGGTGGCGTTCTGCTTCGGCGCTCTCATGGAAGGCATCGCCGGTTTCGGGGCGCCGGTTGCCATCTCGGCCGCGATCCTCGCCAGCCTCGGATTCGAGCCCATCAGCGCAGCGGTCCTGGCCTTGCTGGCGAATACCGCGCCGGTGGCGTTTGGATCGATCGGCATCCCGGTGGTCACCCTGGGATTGCTGACCGCGCCCATCATCGGCCATAGCGCAGCCGATCAGACGCCGGTGACGCTGGCGCTCTCCGCCATGGTCGGCCGGCAACTCCCCGTGTTCTCGATCATCATCCCGGGCTTCTTGATCGTCGTTCTCGCCGGCTGGAAGCGAATGGTCGAAGTCTTACCGGCCGTCCTCACGGCGGGCGTCGCCTTCGCGGTCGTTCAGTTCCTGGTCTCGAACTTCATCGGTCCGGAGTTGACGGACGTGCTCGCCGCGCTGGTCTCGATGGCCGCGGTCGCCCTGTTACTTCGTGCTTGGAAGCCGAAGACGCTCTGGGGCTTTGCGGCCGACCGCGCGCCGGCGCCGGCGGGCGCGGCCCCGCGGTTTCGAAGTGTCGGCGCCGCGGTCGCCCAGGTCGCCGATCCGCCCGCGCGGATCGCGCGCGCCTACATGATGTACGTGATCCTGGTGGTCGTCATCCTGATCGGCCAGATGGGCAACCTGCCGTTCTTTTCGGGCAGTCCACCCGGCAACGTGAAGAATGCGCTGCACACACCGGCAAACATCACCGCCGACTTGAAATGCGGCCAGCCGGCATTCAAGCTCTGCCCCAATCCGTGGATCGGTCCCAATCCGACAAAGGATGCTGGGGCCTTCAAATTTCCGTTCTGGAGATTCCAGTGGCCCGGCAGCTACACCGGCACCTCGGCCAAGCCGAAGCCGCAGATCTACCAGGAGCCGCCGATCGTGGCCAAGTCGACCCCCTATCCCATTACCTTCACCTGGGACTTCCTGGTGGCCGCCGGCAGCCTGGTGCTGTACGCGTGCATCATCGCCTTCATCGTGATGGCGATCCGAGGTGCGCCGCTCCGCCTGTTCTTTACCACCTATGGGCGGACGCTGCGCCAGCTGGCCCTACCCATCATGACCATCGCGTTCATCCTGGGCATCGCCGCCGTGATGAACTTCTCCGGGATGACGTCCACGCTTGCGTTACTGATGGCAAAAACCGGCGCCGTCTTCCCCTTCTTCTCCGCGGTCATCGGCGCGCTGGGCGTCTTTTTGACCGGGAGCGACACCGCATCCAACACGCTCTTCGGCCCGATGCAGGCGTTCACCGCCAAGCAAATCGTGATTGGCGGGCATCATCTGAGTCCCATCCTGACGGCGGGCACCAACTCGTCCGGTGGGGTGATGGGCAAGATGATCAGCCCGCAAAACCTCTCGGTGGGCGCGGCAGGCGTCAACCGGGTGGGCTCTGAAGGCGAGATCTTCCGCCGCACCATCGGGTACAGTCTGATCCTGACGGCCGCCGTCGGCATCGTCGCTTTGATCGAGGTCTATCTGCTTCCAGGGATCATCCCAACGCTCAGTTAGTAGCAATAACTGCCCTCCCCCATGGGGAAGGGCAGGGTGGGGGGCGGAATCGCCCTCCCCCTCGCGGGGGGAGGGCGGGGTGGGGCGTAGGCTTTAACGAGATGGATGCGGCGGATCGCGACCGGCTGCTGGGCCGCCTTCGGGATGTGGTTGGCGAGCGCTACGCGTTCGCGGATCCCTACGAAATGCGGCTCTACCAGTACGACGCCAGCCCCGAGACGGCGCTCCCGGACATCGTCGTCATCCCCGGCACATCCGGGGAGGTGGCGGGGGTCATCAAAATCTGCGCGGACGCCCGAGTCCCGGTCACCGCCCGGTCGGCGGCCAGCAGCCTGGCCGGCGGCACGGTGCCGGTCGACGGCGGTGTCGTCATCACCTTCGCGCGGATGGACCGCATCCTGGAGATCGACACCGACAACCTGCGAGCAATCGTGCAGCCGGGGGTGGTCAACCTGGCGCTCAGCCAGGCGCTCAAACCGTATGGCTACTATTACGCGCCCGACCCCTCCAGCCAGGGAGCCTGCACCATCGGTGGGAACGTCGGCACCAATGCGGGCGGCCCGCATACCCTGATCTACGGCGTCACCGTCAATCACGTCACCGGACTGGAGCTCGCGCTACCCAGCGGCGAGCTGGTCCGGCTCGGCGGTCGCAAAGCGGCACAAGCGACCGGCTACGACCTGACCGGCCTGCTGGTCGGATCGGAGGGCACCATGGGCGTCGTCACCCGCATCTGGGTGAAGATTCAACCACTACCGCCCGTGCAGAAGACGCTGATGGCCGTCTACCCCGACGTCGCCACCGCCAGCACCGCGGTCTCCGCCATCGTCCGCAGCGGGATCCTCCCGGCCGCCATCGAGATGATGGACAAACTGTCGATCCAGGCGATCGAGGCGGCCTCGCACGCGGGCTACCCACTCGATGCCGGCGCGGTGCTGCTGCTCGAGGTCGACGGCATTCCGGAGGTGGCGCAGGAGCTCGGCGAGCGGATGGCGAAAGTCTGCCGCGACAACGGTGCCAGTGAGGTCCGGATCGCCCGAGATGAGGCGGAACGCCAGGCCTTATGGAAAGGGCGCAAGGGCGCCTTCTCCGCAATGGGCCGGCTCTCCCCCGACTTTTACGTGATGGATGGCGTGGTGCCGCGCACCAAATTGCCACAGACGCTGGCGAAGATCGACGCCATCAGCGAGCGCACCGGTTTTCGGATCTGCAACGTCTTCCACGCCGGAGACGGCAACCTGCACCCGCTCGTCCTCTTCGATGCGTTCCAGCCCGGCCAGTACGAAGCGGTGCTGCGGATCGGCGACGAAATCCTCAAGCTCTGCGCCGACGCCGGCGGATCCGTCACCGGCGAGCACGGCATCGGCCTGGAAAAGCGCGAGAACATCCGCTACGTCTTTTCCGACGACGACCTCGAGGTCATGGACCGCGTCCGCCGCGTCTTCGATCCCCACGCCCTGATGAATCCCGGCAAAGTCTTTCCGGGGAAGGGTCTGCAACCGTCCGCCCTGCGCTATCCGCCCGGTTACGCGGGGCGCCAGGCAGCGTCGGTCGGTGGAGGAGACGACGTGTGGGTGTGAAAGCCAGCACCCAGGCGTTGCCCGGGCACCAGATCACGGTTGAGGATCAGCGCGGCTTGAGCGTCGATGGGCTGTTGCCGTCGAAGCTCATGCATCCTGGCGATGCGGACGATGCGGCCCGTGGACTGCGCCTGTGTGATCTCACACCTGCGGCCGTGGTGGTGTGGGGCGGCGGCACACAGATGCGGCTGGGGGCTCCACCACGACGCTACGACATCGCCTTCTCCACGGAACGAATGACCCGGTTGCTCGAGTACGAGCCCGCGGACCTCACCTGCCGGGTCGAGGCCGGGATGCGGCTGTCCGACCTGCAGGCGGCGCTCGCGGCCCAGGGACAGCGGCTGCCTCTCGACCCGCCTCATCCAGAGCGCGCCACCGCCGGCGGGATGGTGGCGGCGAACGCCAACGGGCTGGGCGGGGCGCGTTACGGCACCGTCCGCGATTGGGTGATCGGCATTGCCGTCGCCTACCCATCTGGCAAGGTCGCCCGGGCGGGCGGCAAAGTGGTAAAAAATGTCGCCGGCTATGACCTGATGAAGCTCCACATCGGCGCCCTGGGCACGCTCGGCGTCGTCGCTGAGGTCAACTTCAAGGTCCAGGCGATTCCGCAGGGCCAGGCGACCGTGCTTGGTCATTTCGAGACTGCCGGACCCGCGCTCGATGCCGGGCTGCAGTTAGCCCGAACGTTTCTCGCCCCTGCGGCTTCGATTGTTCTGGACCGTCGTGCGCTCTGGGAGTGCGGCATCACCGCCGACTGGCAATGGACGCTGGCGCTCAAGCTGGAAGGCTACGCGCGGGAAGTCGAGGTGGCGCGCGACCAGGCCGTCCGGCAGATCCGCGAAGCCGGTGGTCGGGTCGAAGGCCGGGACATGCCGGCAACGTTCTGGGACGCGGCCAGAGACTGGTCGGCACCGGACGGTGATGTCGTGCTGGTGCGCGCGATCGCCCCGATCGCCTCCGTGGCGACGCTGTGGAGCGCGCTTCCCCCTGAGGCCCAGCTGATCGGCCAGCCGGCGGCGGGAGTCGTCGATGTGCGGGTGACGGCCTCAGCCGCGGCATCCAGCTTGCAACGGCTGCGTTCGGCGGCCGGGGAAGAGGGTCAGGTGCTGGTGGCGTCGGCCCCGCCATCGGTGAAGCCATCGCTGGATATCTGGGGCCCGCCGCCGCCCGGCTTCCCGATCATGGGCGCGCTGAAGCACGCCCTCGACCCGAACGGAATCCTCAACCCGGGCCGCTTCGTGGGCGGGATCTAGGAGTCCCATGGCGAAGCCGGCAGTGCTCGATTTCAAGCGGCAGCTGGAACGCGATGGTGTGCCCGACGCCAGGGCCGGCATGGACATGGACCTGGTCAGGGACTGCATTCATTGCGGCCTCTGCTTGCCGAAATGCCCGACCTTCCGAGCGCTGCACCACGAGGGGGACAGCCCGCGCGGACGGATGTGGCAGATCAAGGAGGCCGCTCTCGGACTGGTGGAGTTCGATGACCCGCGCTTTCAGGCCCACATCTATCAATGTTTCAACTGCCGGGCCTGTGAAACGGCCTGTCCCTCCGGGGTGCAGTTCGGATCGGTGATGGAGATGGCGCGGGCGATGACGCCCCCGCAGAATCGGCGCGACCGGATGGTCCGGGCGCTGCTGCTCAATGGGTTGCTGCCGCATCCGCGGCGGCTTCGCCTCGCCGGCTGGCTGTACCGCGCGACCCGCGCGGCCGGACTGCCCGCCCTCCTGCGCCGCAGCGGCGCGTGGAAGGCTCTGCCGCTCGGCAAGTTTGCCGCCTTTCCGCCGGTGGGCGACACGAGGCCGGGCCGAGCCCCCCTTTCGGCGCTGACGCCGGCGCAGGGCAAGCGGCGCGCTCGCGTCGGACTGCTGACCGGCTGCATCCAGGACGAGATGTTTCACGGCACCAATCGGCGGACGGCGCTCGCCCTGGCGCGAAATGGCTGCGATGTCGTCGTCCCGGCGGAGCGCGTCTGCTGCGGCGCCCTCGCGTCCCACGCCGGTGAGGCCAGGACGGCGGAGCGACTGGCCGCCCGGACGCTGGAGGCTTTCTCGAGAGAAGGTCTCGACGCGGTGGTCGTCAACGCGGCCGGTTGCGGCTCGAACATGAAGGAGTACGAGCTTCAGCTGCGCCACGACAGCGGCCTGCGGGAACGCGGCGCTGCCTTCTCGCTGACCGTCAAGGATGCGTCGGAGTTCCTGGTCGACCAGGGTCTGCAGCCGCCACCCCGTCGCATCCCTCTCCGCGTCGCCTACCAGGATCCCTGCCACCTGGTGCACGGCCAGCGGATCGTAAAGCAGCCGCGGCAGGCGCTGCGGATGATTCCCGGCATCGAGCTGGTGGAGATGACGGAGTCCGACTGGTGTTGCGGCTCAGCCGGCGTCTACAACCTGACGCATCCAGAGATCGCCGAAGAGGCGCTGGGCTGGAAGGTGCGGCACATCGTGGAATCGGGAGCCCAGGTGATCGCCTCCGCGAACCCGGGCTGCATCCTGCAGATTTCGATGGGCCTGCAGCGCGCGGGCCATGACATTCCGCTGGTCCATGTCATGGACCTGCTCGGCTGGGCATACGGGGACGACGACCAGCGTCCGCCGATCGTCCGCCGGGCGATGGCGTGAGGGAGGCGGCTCTCGACCAGCGGCCCGCCTTCGACGATCCCTGGCTCGATGAGCTCTCGGCGAGCATCTGGTCGAAGCCCGAGTTCTCGATGATCCCGATCGACCTCGAGCAGGTGCCGATGGCACCGTATGCCGGTCCTCGCCTCGACGATCGCGGCGCTCGGGTCGTGTTCTGTGGCATCCCTTCGGACTATGGGACCGCGTTCTTGCTGCACCTGATCGAGAAGCGGGTCAACCTGGTGGCCGCCGTCTGCAGCACGCGCTGGCAGCGCACCCATCCCAAGGCCGACCTGGTAGCCCGGATCGCGGGGCACCTCGGCCGCCCGGTCGAGGTGACGGCGAACGCCAACGCCGAGCCGTTTACCCGCTCGCTGCGGGCGTACCGGCCGGAAGTAGTCGTGATGGCGAGCTTCGATCAGGTCCTGGCGGCGGAGACACTGGCGGTGCCCACCCGGGGTTGGCTCAACATTCATCCATCGCTGTTGCCGCGACACCGGGGGCCGGAACCGATCTACTGGACGATCGCTAACGGCGACCGCGAGGCAGGCATCACGGTCCACCTGACGGTGCCGCGGATCGACGCCGGACCGATCCTGGCCCAGCGGCACGTTGGGGTTTTCGACGACGACACGGCCGGCACGCTCAGCAAGCGGCTGGTTGCGGAGGGACTGATCGCCCTTGACGAGACGCTGACACGATTGGAAGCCGGCCAGGCTGAGGCCATTCCCTCCGACCTCGAGCATGGGAGCTACGAGCCACCGGTCCGCCACACCGAGCTGGATTGGGATCAACCGCTCCAGCAGATTGATCGGCTGGTACGCGCCGGGCAGCCCGACCAGCCGCCGTACTTTACCTATCGTGGTCAGCGGCGCTACCTGTTCGGAATCCGGGGGATCCGACCTCGCTCGGGAGAGCGGCCGGGTGTCGTCGCGTCGGGGCGCGCCGGCGAGATGATGGCGGCGGTTCGAGATGCCGTGGTAGCGGTCCGCTGGCGGCCTGTCGGGCACACCCACGCCGTGCGGCCCCTGGCCAAGCAGCAGTTTCCGTAACACCCCACCCCTGCCTTCCCGCCGTTGACGAAGGAGGGAGATTCCGAGATTATTCTCGTTAATCCAGATAATGCGGAATTCCCTGTGCGCTGCCGCCATCCTGCTGATAATCGGCGGCGTTGCCGGGTGTGGACAGACCAGGACTGCCGATCCACATTCGGTGCCCCTCACAGTGGTGGCGAAGACCGGTCCCATCGTGGGCGGCATCACTGTTTCATCCACCAATCAGGTACACCTCGTGGGGGCAACCTCACTTTCCGACCTGAGAGGCTTACTCCGCGCCCTCGGCGACGCGGCCGCGCCGGTCACGTGCGCAACGCCCCAGGACCGCGGTGGTTGCTGGCAGGAGGCTCCGGCGGACTCGCTCCTGCTTGCGGTCGACGCCCGATCGACCTGCCTTCGCCCATCTACGGTCAGTGCCGCCTCACTCTCAACGCCCACCACGCTGACGCTGACGGTGCAGAGCCGGCCCGGAAGCTGCCTACCGGGTTCCCTGGCGCAGCCGCGGGCGACGTTTACCCTCGTCGCGCTGCCGCTCAGCCGACTGCCGAGCGCCCGACTTACCGTGATGGTGAGGAACGAGGGTACCGGCGTCGATTTGCTTGCGCCAGCATCGATTACGGTCGACGTGCGCCGGCCGCTCCCGGCGGTGATGGATGAGCCGGCACGGATGGTCGAGGCCGGCCAGGCCCTCGCTGCGGCCCAAGCCAGCATGCATGACCAGGGGCTCGGCACGCCGATCCTGACCGAACTCGGAATTGACCGCTGGGCCGATAGCAAACTTGGATGTGGCATCTCGAACGGCGGGAGTCCCCTTGCCGTCGATGGCTACCGGGTCGTTTTCGGCCCGGTCGAGTTCCGCTGGTCAGCTGGACGCTTGGCTCACTGCACCTAAGGGCAATACTTTCCGCTCGGCTTGACAGCGGTCGGCGGGAGTGGTTGACTGCAGGCGCTACACGGCCGCATTAGTGGATCGCAGTGGAGGGGGCTTTGGGGGGTTTACCAAGCCGACGCCGCTCGACACGGCGGGTCGCCGTCGCGACGCTGTTCGCCCTCAGCATCAGCGGACTGGCGACGATCTCAGCGCTGGCTGCACCGTCACCGGGCGTACACGCTGCCTCGTCCCCAACGGCCACACCGGCGTCAATCCCCTCGCCAGAGCGCTCACGCATCCACTACGCGCGACCCCGACACTACGCGGGCGTGAGTGCCAGCAGCTCATCCCCCAATCCGATCGCCTATCACGGCGGGCCAGTCCTGACGACCCCGCACGTGTATCTCGACTTCTGGGGGCCCCAATGGGTTCAAAATCCTCCGCTGAAAGACGCCGGTGGATACACACAGCAGCAGGCACAGGCCTACATGACCACATTTTTCCAGGGTCTCGGCGGGAGTCCGCTGATGAACACGGTCACGCAGTACTGCCAGGGCATCGCCAGCGGGACCACGAGCTGCCCGCCAGGCACGCCCGCCGGCACCTTCGCCGCCAACCCATTCGCCCTGTTGAAAGGGGTTTGGAACGACACCAACTCGGTGGTCCTAACACCCACCATTCCGTATTGCGACCAGGATTGCATCCTTGGCGCCGAGGCGGCGGCGTCTCTCAATCATTTCGCCGGGCTGAACAATGGGGTCGTCGATCACCAGGGGATCTACGCCGTCCTCACCCCGCACGGCATCACGACGAGCCGTTTTCCCAGTCAGTACTGCGGCTACCACGCCTACCTGCCCTACTTCAACATGGTCTGGAGTTACATGCCTTACCAGCCCGACGCCGTGGCGTCGGACGGCACCAAACTCTGTTCCGGACCCGTCGGGAACAGTAACGATGCGTTTGGCCACGGGTGGTTCGATGGCTTCAGCATCCTCGGTGGGCATGAGCTCGCAGAGTCGGTCACGAATCCGCAGCCGCCGCTCGTTTCCAGCTTCAGCCCGGGAGCCTCCCAGGCCTGGTACGAAGGTTCAGTCAGCAACGAGCTGGAAGTCGGCGACAAGTGCCAGAGCGGGGCCCCATACGCCACGCCCTACGGCAACGTGCTGCTCCCCACCAATTACTTCGCGGTGCAGAGCATCTGGAGCAATGCCGATGTCGGGTGCGTCCTCGGCTACTCCCGGCGAACCGTGCTGCCGGCATTGAGTGGCACCACGACGGTCTCCGTGCAGAACCTGGGGCCCGTTTCCGCGAGCACCAGCTTGCAGTACTTTGGCAGCGCGGGAAATCCGGTCGGCCTTGGAGATGCGACCCAGCTCGCGGCCGGCGCCACCTGGGTGGTGCACCAGAACAACGGGAACGCGAGCGGGTACTCGACCGGCGTCGTCTACAGCGATCAGCCGGTGGCGGTCGTCGTCACGGACCTTCCATCGGCGATCGGTGACACCAGCGCGTACCGCGGGCCGACACCCGAGGCCAATGCGGGAACGACTCTTTACGTGCCGCGATACGTCGGGGGCAAGTTCACCGATAGTGCCGGCAATCCGCAGTCCACAACGGACGTCAGCCTGATGAACCTCGACGTCAAATATCCGAGTGGGACAGTCACGATCACCTATCACAATGCCGATGGCACGACGGCGGCGACGGCGACCTGCGGTGGTCCGGGCAACCCCTGCCTCAGCGCGCTCGGATCGCAAGACATCACGGCGTTCACCAATCTGGGGTCGCCCGACCCCTTCACCGGATCGGTCAGCATCACCAGCACGGCGGGCGTCCGCCTGGCGGCCGTGGTCAGCGAGAAGGGGACGGGCGGCAGCTATAGCTCGGACCTGGCGGCGCCGGCGTCGGGCCCTTCCGGAGCGAGCCAGTCGCTTTATGCGCCCTTGATCCTGAACCCCGGGCCGTCGTCGACCACGACCTCCTACTGCCAGACCGGCAGCGGACAAATCGCCGGCGGGTACGGGTTCTCGATCACGTTGATGTCGGACGGCACTCTCCTCGCCTGGGGCGACAACTCTAAGGGCCAGCTCGGCACGAACCTGCCGGTCGGATGGGTCGGTCAATATGCTGACCATGTCCTCGACAGTGCGGGTGGAAATTTTGGTGGTGTCGCCATGGTCGCGGCGGGGCTCTACCATTCGATGGCGCTCCGAACCGATGGGACAGTGTGGACCTGGGGCGGCAACACCTACGGACAGCTTGGCGACGGGACCACGACTGATCGATCGAGGCCAGCGCAGGTGCCGGGACTCAGCCAGGTGAATGCGATCGCGGGCGGCGGGTATCATTCCCTGGCTCTCAAGGCCGACGGCACCCTATGGACCTGGGGTGAGAATCAGTACGGCCAGCTTGGGCTTGGAAACACCACCAACGTGTCCACCCCCCAGCAGGTCCCCAACTTCGCCGGTGGGATCGCGATCGCTGGAGGGGGATTTCACTCGTTGGTCACCAAGCAGGACGGCACCGTGTGGACGTTTGGAGCCAACAGCAACGGCCAACTGGGCACCGGAAGCACGCAACCGGCCGGTCCCGGGAGCGCGGTGCCGGTCCAGGCGATTGGCGTCAGCGGGGCGACATCCGTTGCAGCCGGCGGCTACCACTCACTCGCGCTGCTCGCCAATGGCACCGTGATGAGCTGGGGATACAACAACGACGGCGAGCTCGGCAACGGGACCCAGACAGACAGCACCGTCCCGGGCCCGGTATCCGGCTTGAGTGGCGTCAGCGTCCTGGCTGCCGGAGCGTACTTCCACTCGATGGCGCTGAAGGCCAATGGCACGGTGTGGAGCTGGGGTTGGAACCGGCTCGGTGCGCTGGGAAATGCCGGGCTGAATGGAGCCGATAGCTGGGTGCCGGTGCAGGTTGATACCCTGACCACCGTTACCAGCCTGGCGGGGGGCGAGTATCATTCGCTGGCCGCGACCGGACCGGGCGGCGCAGGGTGGGCCTGGGGTGACGGTTCGAACTACGACCTCGGAAATGGGCAGTTCCAGGATCAACCGACGCCGGTCCAGATCGCGGCTGTCGGCGGGATTGGCGTCCTGGCCGGGATTGCCTCAAAAGGGTGCGTCGCGCTGACGACCACTGCGGTTGCGACCGGTCCACATACGGTTGCCACCCTGCAGAATGTCAGCTCGATTGCCGGCACGGTCAGTGTCTCCTATTACGACCCCGACGGTAACGGCACGACCAGGGCCCTTCCGATTCCGATGGGCGGGACAGTGACCATTGACCAGAGTGATCCGAGCCAGGGCCCGCCGGCCAGTGCCAGGCCATACTCGGCCGCGATCAGCAGCGATGTGAGTCTGGTCGGCGTGGTGAGTGTCGTTCAGCCCCGATCCGGAACCGCGCCCACCACCTCCTACAACATGCTTTCCCAATGGAGTCAGCTCGACAACTTCCCGTTGGTCCAGAACGGAGGTGTGACGGACTTCAGCACCGGCGTGTACGTCGCAAGCGCGAGCGGAAACGCCGCCTTCGTCACGGTCACCTATCACGATGCGGCGACGGGTGCGCTGATCCAGACCGCTCAGTACGCGATTTCTGGCCACGGTCTCCTCAAGCTTGATCAGTCCAAGGATCTAGTAGCGGGGACAAAAGCCAATGCCACCCTGACCTCAACCGCCGGGGGGCCGATCACGGCCGTCGCGGTCGGACAAGGTGGCGCCCAGCTACTGTCCTACGACGGCCAGTAGCCACCCCCCCCCTCGGCCCTCGCCGGCAAGCGGGGAGGGAAAGTAACGAGCCTGTTACAGTTCGGAATTGGCGAACTCCGCGAGATCAGGCCGTATAATGGCGTCACATGGCTCAAGAAATGATCGAGAACGACACCCGGATCGCCGACGACACCCAGCTGATCACCATCACGGACTTGGCGCTCGGCCAGTTGCGTGATCTTTTGCAGAAGCAGGGACGCCCCGAGATGGGCCTGCGCGTCTTCGTCCAGCCAGGCGGCTGCTCCGGCATGTCGTATGGCATGGGCTTCGAGGACCAGCCCGAAGAAGGCGACGCCATCAGCGACGTCGGTGGGGTCCGCCTCTTCGTCGACTCGGTCAGTGCCCGCTACATCAAGGGCGCCGAGATCGACTTCGTGGACAGCTTGATGGGTGGCGGCTTCACCGTCCACAACCCAAATGCCGTTTCGAGCTGCTCTTGCGGTAGCTCGTTCGACACCGGCAGTGACGCCGGCACCGCGCACGGCTGCAGCCACTGACGCAGCGCCACTAACCGGGCAAAAGCAGGGGCTCGATCTACGGCCTGGCGAATAGCTCACTGATTCACGCCCGGCAAAGCTGACAGCTGTTCGGGGTTATTTGCCCCTCAACAGATCGCTTGACCGTTAGCGGATTCGGCTTTACGCTGGTGGTCCGCTGAGGGAGACTATGCCACCTCAAGCTCGCGTCCTGATGGTTGAAGATCATCCGGACATTGCCGATTTGTATCAGCTCAAGCTACAGCTCGACGGCTACGGGGTGGCGGTGGCCTCGGACGGTGTCGCCGGCCTGCGGATGGCCCGCACGCTCAAGCCCGACGTCATCCTCCTCGACGTCCACGTCCCGCAGCTCGGCGGACTGCAGCTGCTGGCGGCGCTTCGGGAGGACGAGGCGACGCGTGACCTGCTGGTCGTTGTCTTCAGCGAAGATGACAACCCGCAGCTGATCCATGAAGCCGAGCGGCTCAGTGCGGCGGCCTACCTGGTCAAGGCGAACCTCCTGCCGAGCCGGCTCAGCCGCACCATCGGTGACGTCTTGCGCGATCGTGCCAGCTTCCTCGTCGATCGCCCCGGTACGACCGAGCAGCGAGCTTCCTGACCCGGGCGAAAGTCTTAGCGGCTCCTTAGCTCCCCGTCATCCATTCGTAAGGTTGGGCGCGGCATGATGGGGCATGGTCACTGAACCGATCCCTTACCGGCCGCCGGAGCCCGCGCCGGCTCCCCCCGATACCCACCGGCCGCGGCGTCGCACCGCGACGGCCGCGGTGCTAATCGTGATCGGAGGTGTCGCCGGCGGCGCGCTCGGCGCCGAGGCGATCCTGAGCCGGACGCCGGCCGCAACTCCCGTCACCACCACCAGTTCGTCGTCGACCTCCCGCGCCGTCCAAACGCAGACGACCACGTCCGCCGCGGCGATTTACCAACAGACAGCCCCAGGCGTCGTCACCATCACGACCGAGCTCGCGGGCCGCTTTGGCCGAGTCGGGGAGGGGACCGGGTCGGGGATTGTGCTCAACACAAACGGCGACATCCTGACCAACGCGCACGTGGTTGCCGGAGCGAACCAGCTCCAGGTGACGTTCAACGACGGCCGCACCCTGGCGACGACCCTCGTTAGCTCGAATGCCAGCGCGGACCTGGCTGTGGTGCGGGTCTCGGCTGCCCGATCGAGCCTGCATCCGCTGACCCTGGGCAATTCCGACGGTGTGCGGATCGGCGACCAGGTCTACGCGATCGGCGCACCGTTCGGCCTGTCGGAATCGATGAGCGCGGGAATCATCTCCGGCCTGAACCGACAGAACGCGGGCACCGGTCTCACCGGCCTGATCCAGACCGACGCTCCGATCAATCCGGGCAACTCCGGCGGCGCGCTGCTCAACACGCAGGGACAGGTGATCGGGATCAACGACTCGATCGAGAGCCCGATCGCGGGCAATGTGGGCGTTGGTTTCGCCATCCCGATCAACGTCGCCAAGCAGATGCTCGCTTCGCTCGAGGGCGGCGCCAACCAGTGAGGCCCCGGCGCCGAACCCCTACGGCTCGAGAATATGTACCGCGGTGAGGTTGCGGTAGAGCTCGTCGTAGTCGAGCCCGTAGCCGACCACGAAATGGTTGGGGATGTCGAATCCCTTGTAGGCGATGGGCACCGGCGTCATCCGGCGCTCCTGCTTGTTGAGCAGGACGCAGAGCTTGAGGGACGCCGGCCCGTGCCGCCGGACGTGCTCGAAGAGGAAGGACGTCGTCAGCCCGGTGTCGATGATGTCCTCCACCATCAGGACATCGCGTCCGGCGACGTCCATCGTCAGGTCCTTGAGCAGCTGAACGTGGCCCGTCGATTCGGTTCCGGCGCCGTAGCTGCTGACCGCGACGTAATCGAAGTTCACCGGCACGGTCAGATGCCGGCTCAGGTCGGTGGCAAAACAGACCGATCCTTTCAACACCGGAAGCAGGATCAGCGGCCGGTCGGTCGACGCGTAGTCGCGCGAAACCTCGGCGGCCAGCTCGCGGACGCGGCGTTGGATGGCGTCGGCGCTGATCAGCTCGCGGCCCAGTTTCAATTCGGTGCGAAGAATGGCATCGTCAACTCTACTCGGTCGGCGCGATCAGGAAAATCCAGATATCCCAGGTGACGTGGCTGATGATCAAGGGGGCCATCCGTTGCTCGCGCGCGTAGCCCACGCCCCAGTAGAGGCCGGCGGTGGTCGCCGCGCCGGTCAGCGTGAGATTCTCGGAGACGAGGTGAACGGCTCCATAGATCGATGACGCGAGCAGCGTGCCGCGGATCCGGCCGAAGCGCCGCATCAGGTGGCGCTGAACGAGACCCCGCCAGAAGAGCTCCTCACCCGGGCCGATCACCAGCGTCAGGACGGTGGCGATCGCGGCGCGTGGTGCAGCCGCTCGCAGCTGGTAGATCCTGGCAATCTCGCGGTCGCCGGCCGGCATGATGCGGCGGGCCAATCGGTCGCCGACCTGGAAGACGGCATACAGGCCGGCGGCCGATCCAATCCCCTTGAAGAAGTCCCGGGGCCGCAAGCGCTCGCGTCGCAGCGCGGGCTCGGCGGCCAGGGCGTAGGCGCCGAGACCGCCGACGCCGAGTGTCATGCGGAGCCAGAACTGGGAACGCGGACCGCGGAAGGCGGCGGTCCAGGCCGCCGAAGCCAGGCCGAGGCCGATCAGGGTGCGCTTCAGCGGACTGCCGATCCCGCGACCAAGCCGACCAGGAGCAGGGCCCCAAAGGCGCTGTGAAGGCGGGCGGTCATCAGGTCGATCATGGCGATCGCGCGCAGGTGGCCTTCGGCGCCACGCTCGGCGTCGCGCAGGATCACGGCCACCAGGGGCAGGCTGAGCAAGGTCAGCAGGGCGAGCTTCGGCAAGGCGCCGACCATCACCGCCAGGCCGACGGCGACGTAGGCGCCGAGGATGAGCATGACGTAGACCCAATGGGCCGCCCCGCGGCCGACCTGGGCGGAGAAGGTCGTGAAACCGTGCCGGGTATCCTCGGCGACGTCACGCCACTCATTACCGTGGAGGATGGCGGCCACCAGCAATCCGACCGGCACCGAGACGACCAGCAGGTTGGCGTCGAAACGGCCGGTGACGGCGTAATAGGAACCGACCACCATCAGCGGACCCATCAGGACAAAGACCAGGGGCAGACCGAACGCCCGGTACTTGTACTGGAACGGCGGAGCCGTGTAGAAGTAGCCGCCGATGAAACCAATCAAGCCGAGCAGCACGATGGGCCAGCCGCGATAGAGCAGCAGGAAGATGCCCATCAGGAGCGCGAGGATGAATCCCGACCAGGCGACAACGAAGGCATCGCGCTCGCTGATCCGGCCCTTCAGGATCGCCATCGACATCCGCGGCGATGTGATCGAGTCGATCCCGTGCCGAACGTCGTAGATCTCGTTGATCACGTTCGTCCCGATATGCAAGCCCAGCGCGCCGAGCAGCGCGGCGAGGAACAGCAACCAGTGCATCCGCCCCTGGCCGAGGGCGATGGCCCCGCCCACCGAGACCGGCAGCAGCGATGCGGTGAAGCTGAATGGGCGGACGACCTCCCAGGCCCCGGCGACACGACGGCCCAGCCCCGCCCCCACCCTGCGCTCCCCCAGAGGGGGAGGGACACGATGGCCACTGGAGCCAACGGCGGCAGTAGCGCCCCGCGAGGCGTAGGCGACGGCGGCGTCGAGGACGGCGTTGACCTGGACCTCCTCCTGGAGGATCGGCTGGAGCAGGGGCACGTCCATGCCGGCGTCGTGGTAGGCGCCGGCCCGCGCCGCGACCTCGTCCACCGTGCCACAGAGAATGAAGGCGTCGAGCAGATCGTCCGGAATCAGCTCGCCCGCGCGATGGTAATCCTCGGCCCGCCAGGCGGCCGCGATCTGGCCGCGCAGCCCCGGGTCGAACCCGGCGCGCTTCATGGAGATGTCGCTCAGGACCGAGATCATGTAGATGACGAAGGGCTCGCGCTTGGCCCGGTTCACGGCGTCACGGCGGCTGCTGTCGATCAAACAAAGCAGGTAGCCGCGGAAGTCGATATCGCCTCCCGCGCGCCCGTGGGCGGCTGCGCTCTCCAGCACGCGAGCGCGCATCTTTTGGAACGCCGGCAGCGATTCCGCCGGACGCGCCAGGTAGCCATCGGCCTTCTCGCCGCAGAGGTCGAGGAAGGGCGTGCGGTAGGCCGCGATGTAGATCGGGATGCGGTGCGGCGGCTGGAACATCGGTTGCAGGGGCGGCACCTTGTCGTTCAGTCGGAGCGGTTCGCCGCGCCAGAGCTGTCGGATCTGATCGATCGCCTCCGAGACCCGCCCGACCGTGTCGTCGTAGGGGATCGCCATCTGCGCCAGGCGCAAGGGCAACCCGCTGCCGAGGGCCAGCGAGCAGCGCAGAGGGGCCAGGTCATCGAGGGCGGACAGCGTCATCGCCACCACCACCGGATGGCGAGTGTAGGGATTCAACGCCCCGGCACCGAGCCCAATGCGCCGGGTTTGCAGGCCCATGGCCGTGAGGTAAGTGACTGGGTCGCGCTCGAAATAGCTGTCATGAACCCACACGGATTCGAGGCCAAGGTCCTCCGCCCGCCGAGCCCACTCGGCGGCGTCCTTCACGTCGCCCCGGGCCGCGAGTCCCAGCCCGACCCGGCGCGCGAGCTCCGTCATGTTGCTACCACCGTACTCCAGCCGGGGAACCCGGGCAATCGGGATCGGGCCCGAACCCCCTTGAGCCCGCGGCTGATTTGGGCCCGCTCATAATCGTTGGCGTGGGACAGGAAGTGCGGGCCGAACGGATTCGGGCGATGTTCGACCAGGTGGCGCCCCGCTATGACGTCCGAAACCGGATGTTCAGTCTGGCCCGCGACCAGGCCTGGCGCCGCCGGGCGGCCCGGCTGGCCCAGCTGCACGCGGGCGGGATGGTGCTGGACCTGTGCACCGGCACTGGCAAGCTCGCCCACGAGCTGCTGCGGTACGTGCGCCCGGGTGGCCGCGTCATCGGGATCGATTTCTCCCCCGCGATGCTGGACCTGGCGCGCAAGCTCGAACCGGAGGTCGAGTTCCGCCTGGGTGACGTCAGCCGGCTCTCGGAGACCGACGCCAGTGTTGACGCGGTGACCATCGGTTTCGGGCTTCGCAACCTGGTCGATCCGGAAAGCGCGCTGCGCGAGATGCGGCGGGTCTTACGCCCGCGGGGACGGCTGGTGATTCTCGAGTTCACGCCGCCGCCCGCCGGCCCGCTGATGGGCGTCTATCGGTTCTATCTTGGCGGGGTCATGCCCGCGGTCGCCCGCCTCTTCAGCCGGGTCGAGGCGAATGCGTACCGCTATCTCGCCGAAACCGTGGCGGGCTTCCCCCAGCCGGCCGTCCTTGCCCGCGACCTGGAGCGACTCGGTTTTGACGTCGCGGTGGAACGGATGACGCTCGGCATCGTTGCCATCCACATCGCGGTTCGCCGAGACTAACGTCGGATGCCAACCCTGTGGGCGCTGCCCAACCTCCTCAGCTTCTCCCGCATCCTGGCCGCCCCGATCCTTTACGCGCTGGTCGTATCCGGCGGTCGCTACGCTTATCTGGCCGCGGCCGTGCTATTCGTGGCGGCTTCGATCACGGACACGCTCGACGGCGAGATCGCGCGGCGCCGCCACCAGGTGTCGCCGCTCGGCATCTACCTCGATACGACCTCGGACAAGATCCTGGTAGCCGTGCTGCTGATCGCGCTCGCCGTGGCCCGCCTCGCCCCCGGCTGGATGGCCGCGGTCATCATCGCCCGTGAGTTCCTGGTCACCGGGCTACGGAGCTACGCGGCGGCGCTCGGGATCGTCATCCCGGCCGGCGGCTGGGGCAAAGCCAAGACGATGATCACGATCGTCGCCCTCTTCCTCGTCCTGCTCGAGGGCGACGCTCGGCAGGGTGGCTTGCTGAGCACTCACGCGCTGCCGGGCAGCCTGCTGGTGAGTTCGGTGGGACCGTTCACCCTGGGCATCTGGGCACTACTGGTCGCCGTGATCTGGACGATCGGCTCGGGAGCCGAGTACATCCGCGAGGCCATCCCGCTGCTCACCCACCCATCGCGGCCCGTGCCCGACCCCGTTAGCGGATCTGCCGAAGAGGTCTAGTGATTCAGGCCGGTTGACCCTGGTTTCGCGATGGCATGAAGTCGACCGGCTCCTCCCGCCCCTTCCAGGTCACGAGGTGCCTGGCCGGCTCCGTCCGGGCGACGATCTTGCCGCCCCGGATGACCAGCCGGCGGGGGGCCATGAGCCGGATGGCATCGCTCTCGTTCGGCGCTTCGAACAGCACGAGGTCGGCGCGGCAGCCGGGCTCCAATCCGTAGTCGCTCAGCCCAAGGGTGCGCGCGCCGTTGACGGTGACCATGTCGACCAGGGAGCGGATCTCGTCGTAGCCCGACATCTGACCGTAGTGCACCAGAACGAAGGCGGCCTGGAGAGGATCGGCTTTGCCGAGCGGATACCAGGGATCCATCACCGAGTCATGTCCGAGGCAGACGTTGACGCCGGCGGCCAGCAGCTCCTTGATCCGGGTGTGTCCGCGGCGGATAGGGTAGTGGTCGAAGCGCCCCTGTAGCGTGGCGTTGTCGAGCGGATTCGTGACCATGTTGAGGTCGGCCCGCTTGACGTTGACGATCAGACGGCCGGCATAGGCGTTGTTGTACGAATGCATCGCGGTCGTGTGGCTGGCTGTCACACGCCCCTGCATGTTGAGGCGGATCGTCTCGGCGGCCAGCACCTCGAGGAAGCGCGACTGGTCGTCGTCGGTCTCGTCGCAGTGAATGTCAACCTGTCTATCGAACTCGTGGGCGAGCGCCACCGCAAACTTCACCGACTGCTCGCCGTACTCACGGGTCAGCTCGAAATGCGGGATCCCGCCCACGACGTCGGCGCCCAGCTCGACCGCCTGTCGCATCAATCGTTCGCCATCGGGAAACGACTGGATGCCTTGCTGGGGAAACGCGACCAGCTGGAGGGTGATCTGATCCGCGAATTCCTGCTTGAGGTCGAGCAGGGCCCGCAACGCCGTCAGCTTCGGATCGCAGACGTCGACGTGACTGCGGACGAACAGGACGCCGTTGGCAACCTGCCAGCGCAGCACCTGCAACACCCGGCGCTTCACGTCCTCGGCGATCAGGTCCTTGACCCGCTCGCCCCAGATCGCGATGCCCTCGAACAGGGAGCCGCTCAGGTTGTGGCGCGGCTGGCCGACGGTGAGGACCGCATCGAGGTGGATGTGCGGCTCGACCAGGGCCGGCGTCAAGAGGCTGCCGTGCGCGTCGATCACCTGGCTCGCGGCGGGCGGCTGCGCGCCGGTGGGTAAGGCGACAATCCGGTCGCCCTCGATAGCAACCGAAACGAGCTCTGTCGATTGGGGCAGGCGAGCATTGTTGATGACGAGATCGGGCACCTTGGAAGTGTAAAACGCGCGCTGGACACACGGGTTGCCAACCTCCTAGAATTCGCTCCGAAGCCGTCAACTCGAATGAGTGGGGAATGGGGAGAAGACTGTGGCAACAACCACTGATCTGGAAGCGCAGGTACCCGTCCGGGAGGGAGAATACGGCTCGAAAGTCACCGCCGTCGAGCCTGGGGGCATCGAGTACATCGCAGAGCGGGAGCGCCACGGAAACCCGCTGCAGCTGTTCTGGACCTGGATGTCACCCAACATGGAGTTCGCCACCGTCTTCGTGGGCGTCCTCCCGATCGCCGTGTTCGGGGGCGGTTTCTGGCCGACGGTCTTTGGCGTCACGCTTGGAACCCTGATGGGCTCAATCACGCACGGAATTCTCTCGACCATGGGTCCGCGATTCGGCGTCCCACAGATGGTCGCCAGCAGAGCGGCGTTCGGCTACCTCGGCACGATCCTGCCCGCCGCCCTGAACTGGGCGACCGCCAGTTTCGGCTGGTTCATCGTCAACAGCGTGAGTGGCACCTTTGCCCTCGTCACTCTCACGCGGCTGGTGTTCCACAATGAGATCGCGTTTCCGATCGCCTTCATCATCGTCGTCGTGGCTCAGGTGATCGTGGCGTTCATCGGTCACAACATGATTCACCAGTTCGAGAAAGTCATCTTTCCTTACCTTGGAATCGTCTTCGGACTGGCCACGATCATCATCCTGGCTCAGACCAATTTCGGGCTGGGATTCAACGCCAAGGCGCCAGTGGCCTTCGGCGGCTCATCCGGCGCCTTCATCCTGGCCGTCTTCATCGCCTTTGGCTACGCCATCGGCTGGAACCCGTTCGCCTCTGACTACAGCCGCTACCTTCGCAAGAATTCCGACCCGGTGCGAGTCGCCCTGGCGGCCGGCCTCGGCGTGTTTGTATCCTGCACGGTGCTCGAGATCGCCGGGGCGGGCGCGGCGACCATCGCGGCACACGCCACCAACCCGACGGAGCAGTTCACGAACCCACTTCCCTTTGCCTTGCAGGTCCTCGTGCTCCTCGGGATCGCGCTGGGCGCCGTGGCGGCGAACGTCCTCAATATTTACTCGGGGGCGATGTCGTTCCTGACGCTCGGCATCAAGCTTCCCCTCGAGCTGCGTCGCGCGCTTTCGGCCCTGGTATTTGGCGCCATCGGCCTCGTCATCGGTCTCTTGCTGCAGGGCAACATCGGGCCGGACAGCAAATACGTGAGCTTTTTACTGCTCATCACCTACTGGATCACGCCTTACCTGGCGGTCGTCATCACCGACTATTTCCTGCATCGCGGCCAATATCCGGAGAGGGTCTTCTATGACACGGCCTGGCGAAACTGGAAAGGGTTCATCGCCATGTTGGCCGGCATCGTCGCGACCATTCCCTTCTGGAACCAGCCGCCTCCGATCCCTCTCGGCTGGGTGCCCACGAATTACCCGCAGTTCGGGGATCTCAGCTTCTTCGCCGGTGGCATCGTGGCGACGGTCTTGTACCTAATCCTGTATCGACTTGGGCGCCAGCCGGCTGCCGCGAGGGTCGCCGCTTAAGGCTCGCGTTTACAAGCGGATAGCGGTTCGGAGGAGCGCTTTCAGCCGGTCTGGTTGCCGGCGATAGCGCTCCCATTCCGACGGCAGCTTCGTCGCCTTCTCCAGGATCGCCCAGAGCACCGAGTTGACCGGCGTCGGGACGTCGTGGCGACGGCCGGCGTCGACGACGGCGCCGTTCAGGAAGCCGGCCTCCGTCTTGCCTTTGCTGCGGCTCAGGTCCCACCACAACGACGGCATCTTGTTGCCGCGCGCGCCACTGAGCCTCGGCTCGAGCAGCATCTGCGCCAGCAGCGGCGGCAGGCTCATCGCCCGCCGCAGGTTGGGTGCCGGCAGTCCGGGGAGCGAGACGATGGCGAGGAGCATGCGGTCCATCACCGCCGCGGCCTCAAAAAACGCGGCCCGCTCATAGCGAAAGAGCTCAGTGTCGGCGAAGATGTGGCTCGGCGGCAAATCGAGGATCGCGCTCTGGGCATTCCCGAGGATATTGACGAGGAGCTTCGACCATTTCATCGCCCGGAAGTCGGTGTAGCGGCGGGCCTTGAAGCCGGCCGCGCCCAGCTTGCGCACCAGCGGGGCGACGTTGACCTCCGGCGAAACCGGCGCGAGCGCCACCCCTCCCCGTCGCGAATGGAGCTGGATGGTACCCGGCTCGTCCAGACTGACCGGCACAGTCAGGCTGCCGGCCAGCAGCGCCTGCTCGGGCAGCGCCGCCGCAATCGCTTCTTCGTTACCCACCCCGTTTTGAAAACTGCCGAGGATGGTGCCCGGGCGCAACACCGGTTCCAACTGTTCGATCGCGTCCAGCGTGTCGTACCCCTTGACGGTGAGGAAGACGTAGTCGAAGGGACCGCCGGCCTCGGCGATGCTCGGTCGGGCCGCCCGGACGGCCTGGTTACTGACCTTGCCGGCGAGCACCATCCGGACGCCGTCACGGGCGACCGCTTCAACGTGTGGCTGGCGTCCCACCAGGGTGACCTCGCTGCCCGCCTGGGCCAGCCGGGCGCCCAGCAGCGAGCCGACGGCGCCGGCGCCGAAGAAGAGGAACCGCAGTGGCGGTGCGGCCGGCGGTCGATCGGACATCAGTGCGCCGTGATTTTCAGCTCTCTACCGGTGGCGAGCCGCTCGATGTTGATCCGATGCCGGAAGAGGATCAAGCCCGCCAGCGCGACTCCGAGCACGACCACGGACCACCCGACCGGGCGCCAGGCCTGCCAGCCCGCGAGGTGAAGGACGATCAGGGCGACAAAGCCGATGGCGACCGCGCTCAACGAGGCGATCGATGCCACCCGGGTCAGCCGGATGACGAGGAACCAGGTCAGGCCTGCGATCACGATGGCGGCGGGCGCCAGCGCCAGCAGCACGCCACCGGAGGTGGCGACGCCCTTGCCGCCGCGGAAGCCGAGAAAGAGCGGCCATGTATGGCCGATGACGGCGGCCAGCCCGATCGCCGCCAGGGCGATCTCTTCACCGCCCAGGCCGAGCGCGATGCCGAGCATGACTGGGATGAAGCCCTTGAGACCGTCGGCGATCAGGGTGGTGGCGAAGGCCCCCGGACCGCCGGCCCGGAACACGTTCGCGGCTCCGATGTTGCCACTCCCCAGTTTCCGGAGATCCTGGTTGCGGTACACCTTCATCACCAGCCAGCCGGATGGGACGGAGCCAAGTAAATAGCCGAAGGCCACCAGCGCCAGCACTCTCAGCATGGGGGACGTCCTTAAGGACGCCTCCATAATAGCGCCGCGTTTGCGGTTCTCACGCAGCGTCCGTTATCACATTCTCGGCGCCGCCTGGCGTGCCAGCGGGCCGGGTGAGAGCTACGCCCTGGGCAATTCGAACGTGAATTCGCTGCCGGCTCCGGGACGGCTGTCCACGAGGACCCGGCCGCCGTGCGCTCGGGCGACTTCCTGCACGATATAGAGGCCAATTCCCATCCCCACGAGGTGACGGTTCGCCTCGGTCTCGATGCGAGCGAATCGCTTGAAGAGCTGAGCCCGGGCTTGGGGATCGACCCCAAATCCGTCGTCGAGGACGCTGATGCGCCAGTGGCGATCAGTCTCATCGAGTGTGACATCGATCCGCCCGGTGGGGCCGGGCCGGAAGCGGCTCGCGTTGTCCAGGAGCTCCCGGAGTGCGAGGTGCAGCCAGTACGGGTTCCCGCGAACCGGAGCCGCCAGGACGCCCAGCCGACAATCGATCGCCAGGTCCGGAAACCGCCGCTGCTGGTCCTTGACCATCGGCTCGAGCAACTCGACCAGGTCGATCCCCTCGCTCGCCATCGATGGCCCCAGCTCGTCGAAGCGGCCGACCAGGCTCATGTCCATGATCAGACGGCTGAGCTGCCGGGCTTTATCGAAGACGCGTGCTCCGGCGAGCCTCTGGTGCTCGGCGCTGAGCCCACCCTGGGCAAGCAAGGAGCCGTAGCCCAGGATGACACTCAACGGGGTTCGCAATTCGTGGGCCGCCAGGTTCAGGAACTCGGTCTTGGCGGCATTCATCTCGCGCAGCCGCGCCACCTCCCCCTCGAGCGGAGTGGCCGGCTGGGCCACCAACCCGGTCAGGAGGTATTCGACCGAAGGTCCCTGCCCTTTGAGCGGGCGGATAAACCACTCCCAGGTCTGGCCGTCGATGACGATGGGGCTGGCAACGGGCTTGCCACCCTGGGCGACCGACCGGTACGGCCGAGGGTCAGAGAGGGGATGGGCGGGCGGCAGCAGGGCCGAAATGGTGAGCCCGGCGGCGTCGGCCCGCTGCACGACGCGGGCCATCAGCGCGTTGACGGCCAGCACCCGTAAGTCCACCGCCTGGACGACGGCGAGGGGGATCGGCATCGCCTGGAGCAATTCAATGGATGGCATTGCAAACCGCTCGGAGAGGGCCGTTTCCAGCAGTTGCGCAAGCGCTTCCGACCGTCGATCCAAGATCGGCTTCCTCCAGATCGGCTGATAAACTGGTCGGACGCCGTGCAAGACTCCGACAAACTCAATGATGAAACCACATACCAGCGCTGCTTCGCCTGCGGCCACCGCAACGAGTCCGGACTCCAACTGACCTTCCGGCGGGAGGGCGAGCGTATCGTCGCCGATTACCGGCCGGCCGAACGCTACCAGGGGTTTCCCGGTGTGCTCCATGGCGGGATCCTCGCCACCATGCTCGACGAAACGATGGGACGCACCGGTGCCTTGAGGCAGGAGTGGCTGATGACGGGCAAACTCGATATCCGTTATCGGCGACCGGCTCCGATCGACCAGCAACTTCGGGTCTGGAGCGAGATCGCCCGTGAGCGTGACGGCGCCATCGACGCGATCGGGGCGGTGGAGTTGATGGACGGCACCGTGCTGGCCGAAGCGCGCGGCATGTTCATGCGGCTACCCGATGGGCTGGCGACCGCGACCGTCGACCAGTACCCGGAGTTCGTCAACTACTGGCAAAAATAGGCGTGCCGCGCTCGCACCTCTTTGCCCCGGAGCACGAGGAGTTTCGTGGCACCATCCGCCGCTTCATCGACAAGGAGGTGCGCCCTCACGTTGACGAATGGGAGGAAGCGCAGCAGTTTCCCCGGGAGCTCTTCGGCCGTTTCGGGGCACTGGATCTGCTGGGCCTCAAGTATCCCGAGCAATACGGTGGAACCGACGCCGGCGTTGTTTACGAGGCCATCCTCTTCGAAGAGCTTGCGCGTTGCGGGTCGGGAGGGGTGGCGGCGGGGATCGGCGCCCATGTCGCGATCGCCACGCCACCCATCAACGACTACGGCAGCGACCCGCAACGGCAGCGCTGGCTGGCGCCGGCCATCAAGGGAGAGAAAATCGTCGCCCTCGGCGTCACAGAGCCATCCGGTGGCTCGGACATCGCGCACGTGCAGACGATCGCCCGTCGCGATGGCGATCACTACGTCGTCAACGGGACGAAGATGTTCGTCACCAACGGCGTCAACGCGGACCTCGTGGTCATCCTGGCCCGCACCAAGCCGGAGGGCGGACACGACGGGCTGTCGGTGCTGGTGGTGGAACGCGGAACCCCGGGCTACAGCGTCGGGCGCAAGCTGAACAAGCTCGGCTGGCGGGCCTCCGACACCGCGGAGCTCGTCTTCCAGGACTGCCGGGTGCCGGTCGACAACCGGCTCGGCGATGAGCACCGTGGCTTCTACCTGGCGGTCGGCAACTTCCAGTGGGAACGGCTGTGGATCGCGATAGGGGCGGTGGCGTCGGCACAGCGCAGCATGGAGCTGGCCATCGAGTACGCGGCGAACCGGACGCAGTTCGGAAAAACGCTGACGTCGATGCAGGTGATCCGGCACGAGATCGCGGACATGGCGCTGATGATCGAGCAAGCGCGCCAGCTGACCTACTACGCGCTCTGGCTCCACTCCCAGAAGCTGCCCTCCATCAAGGAGGTCTCGATGGCGAAGATCGCGGCCACCGAGGCCGACGTCAAAGTCGCCGACCGGGCGCTGCAGATCCACGGCGGCTACGGCTACATGATGGAGTACCCGATCCAGCGCGCCTGGCGGGATGCAAGGCTGGGCCCGATCGGCGCGGGAACCAATGAAATCATGCGCGAAATCATCGCCAAAGAACTCGATCTTTGATTTGCGGTGGCTAGCGGAAGCGCGAGCGCGCGGCCAGAAGCTAACCGTCGCGGATGTCGGTTGCCTCAAATCGAGCCTGAGCGGATGATCATCACTTTGGCTGGCCGGCTGCTCGCCGGCGCTCAGTGCCAGAGCGGTTTCCCACAAATTGATTCCTCTCTCGACGACTCGCCTACACCCACGAGGTCAGGGAGATGGTCCCGTCGCCCGTCGGACGGCTCCCGCGATGAGCGCATCATTAAAAGGGTTTGGCAGTCTGGATGAACGGTGACGGAGGAAACCATTTGATGACACAGGATCCCCAGCAACCTGCGCGTGTCGTCGGCAGCGCCCAAGGCAAGGTCGTCCCATTCATCGGCGTGCTCAAGGCTGGTGCGGCCCACACGGGCGGCTCGTTCGAGCTCATCGAGTACAGCGGTCCGGCGACGCCGCCACCCCACATTCACCGCGATCACGATGAGGCGTTCTACGTCCTTCGAGGAAGATTCACGTTCACCCTCGGCCATGAGGTCTTCGTCGCCGATGAAGGCTGCACCATCTTGGTCCCGAGGGGAACGCGCCACGGCTTCACAACCGAGCTCGACGCGAGAGCACTTCTCATCACGGTTCCCGCCGGATTGCAGGGTTTCTTCGAAGAGCTGGGAGACGGACTCGCCGCAGGCCGGTCAAGCGAGGAGATTCGCAAGACTTTGGCCGGCAAGTACGACTCGATGCCCACGGATTGACTGCGGCTTGTGCTGATCTCCTGCGACGGGGTGGGGTGCTCGCGTTGACGGCGAGCCGAAGGAGCTCCACCGTGGGCTGGCCTACGAGTAGACTGTCCCCGTCCTGACCTGGGTGACCGGGTCGTCTGTTCCCCGAAGCCAGAGGAGGTGGCGCCAATGTATGTACGCGCAACACGAGTCCAGAGTCCGCCCGACGCGATCGAGAAGGGCATCGCCTATTTCAAGGAGAAGGTCGTGCCCGCGGTCAAGGCGGCACCCGGTAACGCCGGCGCCGTGCTCCTGGTGGACCGCAAGACCGGCTCCGCGGTGGGAATCACTTTCTGGGAAACCGCTCAGGCACTGAACGCCAGCGAGCAGTTGGGCATAACCAGTCGCACCCAGTCGGCTGCGGCGATGGGCGGCGCGATCGTAAACGTGGAGCGATTCGAGCAGGTGATCCAGGACCGCCAGCAGCCGCCCAAGGCGGGCGCCTTCGTCAGGCTCAACACCGTGGCGGGAACACCGGAGAGGATCGACAACGCGATCAAGTTCATTCAGAAGGCGCTGCCGGTGCTCAGGACGCAGAAGGGCTACCGCGCCCTGCTCATGAACGTCGATCGGATGACCGGGCGGGGTACCATCGCCAGCGTCTGGGATACGCGGGCCGACCTCGAGGCGAGCGAGGCCAAGGTCAGCGGTCTGCGCCGGGACGCCGCCGACGCGGCCGGCGCAGCCGACGTCAAGGTCGAGATCTTCGAGACGGCGTTCGCCGAGGTCAAGCAGGCCACAAGGGTCTGAGCCGCCATTGCGGCAGGAACGGGCGGCCGGGCTGGCCGCCCCGTCTCCTTCGGTCTTCTTCCATCGCTAGTACCCCTTTCGACCCTCCGGGATTCGATCTTCCGATCGAACTCATTCGTCTCCAAAAAAAGGCGGACGCTGGCGATCCCTGGCCCACAGGCGGTCGGCGCGACCGACAGTAGGAATGAGAGGCCCGAGGGGGCCGAGGAGGAGGGTGGACGGATGGGCAGCTACGTGCTGGCTTTCCAGGAGATCGACCAGACGCAGGTCGCAATCGTTGGCGGCAAGGGCGCGCACCTAGGGGAGCTTTCGCGGATCGACGGCATTCGCGTGCCAGCTGGCTTCTGCGTGACGACGGACGGCTTCCGGCGGATCATGGCGGAAGCGCCGTCCATCAGCGAACGGCTCGATCGGCTGCCGCACCTGAACCCGGAGGACCGGGAGGCGATCCGCACGCTCAGCGCGGAGATCCGCCGGACACTCGAAGGGATCGCCATCCCCGACGATTTGGCGGCCGCGATCACCCTCGCGCTTGCCCGGCTCGGCGAGCGAGCCGCCTACGCCGTCCGCTCGAGCGCGACGGCAGAGGACCTGCCGACGGCCTCCTTCGCGGGCCAGCACGACACATACCTGAACATCGTGGGGCCGGCGGCGATCCTCCAGCACATCAGCCGGTGCTGGGCCTCGCTGTTCACCGAGCGGGCCGTGACCTACCGCCTGCGGAACGGCTTCGACCACCGGAAGGTCCACATGGCCGTGGTCGTGCAGCAGATGGTCTTTCCGGAGGCGGCCGGCGTCCTGTTCACGGCCGACCCTGTCACGTCAAACCGGAAGGTCGCCTCCGTGGAGGCCACCTTCGGCCTCGGCGAGGTCGTGGTCTCCGGCCTGGTGAACGCGGACACGTACAAGGTGCGGGACGGCGAGGTCGTCGCCAAGGCGGTCGCCACCAAACAGCTTGCCATCCGCGCCTCGCCGGCAGGCGGGACCCAGGAAGAAGCGATCGACCCGGAGCGGCAGGAGCAGCCAGCACTGACGGATGCGCAGGTCGTGCGACTCGCGCAGTTCGGACGGCGGATCGAAGCACACTTCGGCCACCCCCAGGACATCGAATGGTGCCTGGTCGATGACGGCTTCCAGATCGTCCAGAGCCGGCCCATCACCACGCTGTTCCCCATTCCCGCCACGGACGACGGAGGGAATCACGTCTTCGTCTCCGTCGGTCATGGGCAGATGATGACCGACGCCATGAAGCCACTCGGGATCTCGATGTGGCAGCTCACGGCTCTCCCGCGAATGTACGAGGCCGGCGGGAGGTTGTTCGTCGACGTCACCCAGCGCCTGGCGTCGCCCACGAGCCGGGCAGGCCTCCTGGAGATCATGGGGAGAGGCGATCCCTTGATCAGGGACGCGCTGGAGACCGTCCTCGAACGCGACGACTTCATCCTGTCGCTTCCGGACGAGGATCACGGCGGTGCTCCGGGCGGCAGTGCTCCCGCCCCGCTGGAGACCGATCCGGCCATCGTCGAAGAGTTGATGGGACGCGCCCAGGCGTCCATCGCCGCGCTGCAGCGCGACATTCGAACCAAGTCAGGACCCGCCCTGATCGACTTCATCCTGGCGGACATCCAAGAACTGCGGCGAATTCTCTTCGATCCGCGGAGCCATCAGGTGTTCATGTCGGCGATGGAGGCAACGTGGTGGCTCAACGACAGGCTGGAATCGTGGCTGGGAGAGAAGAACGCGGCTGACACGCTAACGCAGTCCGTCCCCGACAACGTGACGTCGGAGATGGGGCTGGCGCTGCTGTACGTCGCCGATGCGATCCGGCCGCATCCGGAGGTTGTCGCCTTGCTGCAGCGGGTCGACAGAAATGACGATTTCCTCGACGGGCTCGAGCGGGTCGCGGGCGGCCGGGAGGCGCGCGACGCCATCCGCGGCTTCCTCGACAAGTACGGGATGCGCTGCGTCGGCGAGATCGACATCACCAGGCCGCGCTGGAGCGAACGGCCGGGCACCCTCATCCCGGTGATCCTCGGCAACGTCAAGAACTTCGAGCCGGGCGCCGGCAAGCGGCGGTTCGAGCAGGGGCTGCAGGAGGCGCAGAGGAAAGAACAGGACGTGCTGGAGCGCCTTCGGGCCTTGCCGGATGGAGAGCAGAAGGCGACCGAGGCGAAGCAGAGGATCGTCCGCGTCCGAACGTTTATCGGGTACCGGGAGTACCCGAAATACGGCTTGGTCAGCCGCTACTTCGTTTACAAGCAGGCCTTGATGGAAGAGGCCGACCGCCTCGTGCAGGCCCACGTGCTTGGTGAGAAGGAAGACATCTTCTACCTCACGCTCCAGGAGCTCCACGACGTCGTGCGCGCAAACCACGTGGATGACCAGCTCATCCACCAGCGCAAGGACGCGTTCAGGTCGTATCAAGCGCTCACACCGCCTCGGGTGATCACGTCGGATGGCGAGGTTATCGCCGGGGCGTACCGACGCGGTGACGTGCCGACCGGCGCACTGGTCGGCTTACCAGTTTCCGCCGGGACCATCGAGGGGCGGGCCCGCGTCATTCGTGACCTGGCGGAGGCCGATCTCGAACCGGGCGACATCCTGGTCACCGCCCACACCGACCCCAGCTGGACGCCCGTGTTCGTCGCTATCACGGGCCTGGTGACGGAGGTGGGGGGCCTGATGACCCATGGCGCAGTGATCGCGCGGGAGTACGGCGTGCCGGCCGTCGTCGGCGTGGAGCATGCCACCCGGCTGATCCGAAACGGGCAGCGGATCCGCGTGCATGGAACGGACGGGTACGTCGAGATCCTGCCCTAGCCTTAGCAGGCCGTGAACAAATGTTGAACAGATGCGCTCGGCGCGTCTGGTGCTCAAGAAGTGTTCATGGGAGCTGGGCCTACTGGTATCGAACTGGCCCGGCTGCACCAGTCAGGCAGTCGACCGTTTGCGTAAAGCTGAACCCTGGGCAAATCGGAGCTCAGCCGAAGTAACCGTGCTTGAGCTATCTCGGGTCAATCCCGGTTCACGACACGATTGGTGGAAACGCTGGCGATGAAGAGGGGGTTGTGTGGCCTCTCCGCGGAAGCGAGGGATGGCGATCTCGAAGGCAGCCTAGGCGAACTCCTGGACGCCCGGCCGGACTTCATCGAGTGATCCGAAGACACTGAACCAACGCGTTGTTGCCCTTTTGGGCAAAAGGGCCTGCCCGCTGACCTGCGCCGCCGCCTGTTGACGGGGCAGCGACGACGGAGTCCTATGGTGTTGAGATCCAATGGGTCCTGCCCTTGCGCAAGCGCGCCCCAAGCAAGCCCCGGAACGCTCACAAGTCCGGGCGCCGACGCTCCGGGTAATCAACACCCGGCCCAGCTTCACCGGCGACGCACAGACCCTGCTCTACCTGCAGCGCACGGCGGGCAATGCGGCCGTCACCAGCCTCTTCGAACAACCTCCCTCCTTCTTGCGGGGAGGGTCGGGGCGGGGGTTAGCCATTCAGCGATGTGCCGGCCGCGCCTGCGATTGCTCGCCGGAGGAGCACGAGGCGCGTGAGACTGCCTCGCCGCTCACCGTACAGCGAGGGTTCTTGGACAGCCTCGGGGAAGCCGCGAGCGCACTGCTTCCGGACTCGATCAAGTCCGTGGTCACTGGGAGCACCGGCGAGGCCCATGCCGTCGCCGGTGACCTGCACTCGCGTGGCGCTGCCGTCACCGATCAGGCGCACGGCCAGGGAGCAGCGGCGCTGGAACACTCAACGACGAGCGCGGAGACGACGGCCTCCAGCAGTCAGTCGCAAATGCGAACGCACACCCAACATGCCGAGGCGCAGTCGAACGAATCGCTCAAGACAGCCACGGCCGACACCAGCAAAAGCGAGGCCGGCACCAGCGGCCTGGGGTCCATCGGCTCCGTCGCGTCAGCGCTGGTCAACCCCGTGGGCCCGATCGTGGCTCTCCCCGAGTTCGAGGAGGCGCTTCAACATGTCGGGTCAGTGCTCGCCGCCATCCCGGGCGGCGCCGCCGATCTGGCGAGCGACCTCAAGAAGGCGGTCACCGACGGCTTCAGGCAGGGGCACGCCGGTGGTTGGGACTGCGACCAGTCGGAGATCATGGCGATCGCGGCCGGCGTCGATCGGGCGGTCACCAACGCGGCGGTGAGCGCCGGGAAGAAGGTCCTCGGCGAAGAGCGTTACGAGGCGCTGGCCGCGTGGGCCAACGAGCGGATCGCCGACCTCAAGCACGTCGCCGCGTCGATCCGCGCCGAATTCGAGAGGGTGAAGAAAGTTCTCGAGGACTTCTGGAAGAACAACATCGCGCCATTGATCAAGAGGGTCCAGGGTCTGATGGACGAGCTAGGAAAGCTTAAGGACCAGCTCGTGAAGGCGGCCGGCGAGCAGTTCGAGAACGCGAAGAAACTTGCCGCAGCGACCTGGCAGTCGATCAAGACCAACGTGATTGAGCCGGTCGTTGCCCTCGCCCATACCGCCAAGGAGAAAGTCACAAAGCTTGCCACCAATGCCCGCAACGCCATCGGATCGTGGTGGGACAAGCTCCCGGCGGTTGCGCAGAAGGCGATCATCGGGGTGGGCGAGGTCATCGCTGCCCCGTTCGCGCTCACCCTCCTCGGCGCGGAAAAAGCGGGAAAGGCGCTGGCAGAAATGGCGGAGACACTTGCCAGGCGGATCAAGGAGTTCTCTGACGGACTGCTGCAAACCATCGCCAAGGCGTATCGGTCGGTGCGCCAAAAAGTCAAAGACGCCGCCGGCAGCGTGGGGGAGCGATGGAAAAGCATGAAAGCGAGGGCCCATCAATTCCTGGCATCGGCCTACGCCAAGCTCGACGCCGCCACCGGCGGACGGATCAGCAAGATAACGGCCGCGGTAGCGGCGATGAAGAAAAAGATTGCCGGCGAGGTCTGCACCGCCCTCGGTGACGCGACCGGCCCGTGCATCGAGCACTTCGTGCCTAACTCGATCAAGGGACAGACGGAAGCGGACGTGACCCTCAAGACCAATGCGGACGTCACGGTGCCCGTCTACGGCGTCCCGGTCAAGGTCGGCCAGGGTGCCGCCCTGAAGCTGTCGCGAGAGGACAAAAAGTACACGGCGACCGAAAGCGGTGAAGGCCTCGTGGCGGTCGCCCTGCCGAAGACCGGCGGAGAAGGCGGAGGCGGGAGCGTCAGCTTCGATGTGTCCGGTCTCGGTCAGGGCGGGGCCTGGAAGAAGCTCACCGGAAAGGAGGCCGAATCCGCGGCAAAGCCAGAGGCCGGCGGATCGAGCAAAGGGCCCGAGGCATCGAAAGAAGGTGGTCCCGAATACGAGGCGGAGGCCGGCTACAAGGCAACCATCGATATGGCGTATGCCTTCGAGTACTCGCGCGAAAAGGACAAGACTTGCGACGGCCTCGGCGGCTTGACGGCTTTCTTGAGCGCCCAGGGATTGTCGCACGTGCTGCCGACCCCGTTCGACGTTCTGGCCAATCAAGCGGTGACGGCGTCCTACGCCGAGAATCTGACCTCGTGCATCGTCGCCCTGATCCAGTACGGCAACGCCAAGGTCAACCTCAAGCAAGACGGCATTGGGGGACTCGAGGCCGCGATGAAGGCCGAGAGCAAAGTCGCCATCGAGCACACAAAGGATGAGAAAGAAGGATGGATCGATAGCGCCACCCTCAGCGATTCGCTTGGTGCGTCCGGGTCAGCACAGCTGGCCACGGGCGGGAATCTGCCGCTAAACATATCGGGAGAAGCCGGCGCCGGGGCGACGGGCACGATCTTCGCCAGGCTCAAGTACACGGAGGCAACCGGCAAGATCAGCGGACTCGGAGCCGGGGCGAAGCTGGAGCTGTCCTTTGACGCCGACCCGGCCAAGGTTCAGGCGGTGTTTCCGGCTTCCGTCGCCCAACCGGTACTCGAGAAGGTCATGGCCTACCGCAACGCAGGGCAAAAAGGCAGCCTCGAAGTTGAGGCGTCATACGAGGTCACAAACCTCGACGAATTGATCGTGGCCCTGGACAGTTACTTCAACGACACCCCGCTGGCCGACGTCAATACCGAGGGGCTCTTCAAGGTGGTGAACACCTACCTGGCCAAGGCCAAGACTGCGCAGGAGCTGAAGGTGGAGTACAGCACCTCGGAGTCTCTTGCTAAGGTCGGCGTCGGCGTTGAGGCCAAAGAAGCCAGCGGCAGCGTCAGCATGGAGGCTCTCGAGAACGTGAAGAGGACGCTCTACTCGTACAAGTCTGGGGAAGCTGCGCACGGCGAGTGACGATAGATAAAGCGGAGTGGAGAACTTCATCCTCTGGAGTGCCTGGCTCGATGCCCATCGGACAACCCTGACTTGCTTCGTCACCTCAGGCGGACTCCAGCGAATCAATGCCGGGACGAAGGAAATGCTGCAGGAGATGCTGGGCGATCTCGGCATTCAAAAGCCACAGATTGCTCGGCCTGGCTGATCTCAACGTACACGAGAAGGACGCCAGCCATCTGACAGAGCCCCCGACGGTGGCCAGCGCGCGGCCCATCGTCGTGCCATTCCGGGGTTCAGGACTGTCGTTCTTCCGCTCGGTAGACCGCCTCGGGCTGTGCTGCGCCCTGCCGGCGCAGACTGAAGTCATCACCGGATTGCGTGATCTCCCAAACCTGGCCGCACCGAGGGCATATCGTCTGCCAGTGAGGACCTTCATCCAGGGGAAGCTGCGTTTCAATCGGTCGCTAAGCGTTCTCCCGGGCCCTGGTTGACCTTGGGTGTTTGCGTCGTCGAGGGTTCCGCGCATGAGGAGGGCCTCTTTTCAGGGAGGTGGTCGAAGGCTCCGCTGAGGAGTGCACATATCGAATGCCTGCCGAGCTCGATCAAGACGGCGGTTAAGAACTGATCAAGAGTTCGTCCAGTCGCGCGATCTCAGTAGAGAACAACAATTGACCGGCAGTAGAAGCAGAGGTTTGGGAGAGTGGGTCCGGGAGAGGACCCCTTGTGAATGAAGCGGAAAAGTGGAAAGTCAGGCGGCATCGCCACTCATCTCAGTCAAGGGTCGACAGTCTGCGCCCCAATGGTCTGTTCGCGGCTTTGCCTGACATGGAGCTGAAAGAAGGGCTCTGAGGCGCCCCATCTTGCCCAGGGGTGATTCCCCGAGCCGTCCCTAGGCGGAGTCCTTCGCTTGACCTCGACGCGCCGCATCATCTGTGGAGGTCATAGCCTCAGATCGCGCGTAGACGTCATCGAGGTCAAGGGCGCGAGCATGGCGGGCCGGATCATACGGCTGACCGGTCCGCAAACAGTAGAAGAGCACGGAGATCAACTTGCCGGCGAGGTGCCCGATCGCAACCTGGCCAACCATCCCCCGAGCCCGTAGCCGCCGGTAGTAGGCTCGAAACGGCGTTGGCGGGAGGTTCGGCGACACCAGCTGGAGCGCCCAGAGCCAGAGCTCCCGGCGGCCGATGCGGCTGCCCCGTGTTCCGAGTCGGTGCCTGGCCACGCTCGTCCCGGACTCGATCACCTCTGGATACCAACCCAGCAGCTTGCGCAGCTGTCGATCATTGCGGAAGCTCGCCAGGTCGCCGATGCTTGCCAAGAGGGCAGCTTGGCGCCAGGGCGACATGCCGGGAAAACTCTCGAGTATGCTCCGCTCCTCGGCGGGCCACGCCTGCAGGGCGTCGAGCACCGCGCTCTCGACCAGCTCGATTTCCTGATCCACCAAACGCAACTGCTGCAGCAGCCAACGCTGGCTCCTCACTAACTGCTCAATGTCTTCGGTCAGGCCGGCGCTGTGCGCCGCCTTCTCGCGGAGTTCTGCTAGGCGACGCGCCAAGCGACCGGCGTGGCCTTGCTTCACTACCACGGCGGCCAGCTGTGCCGGATCAGCGGCAGCGAGCTGCGCTGGGGTGGGAAAGGACTCCAGCACCAAGCGGGCGACCAGCCCAGTGGTGCTGGTCCGGAAGAATTCTTTGAATTCCGGAAAGAGGACATCCTCGAGACCCGTCAGCTGCAGCCGATACCGATTGCGGACCCCAAGGAGCTTGAGCCGGTTCCGAACCAACAGGCGCAGGCCATCGGCGGTGCGCGGCGGCCGATGCAGAAAGCCGCCCACCCGACCGAGCCACTCCTGCTCGAACAGCAATCGGGCAATCAATCGCGCATCCAACGCATCGGTTTTCGCCTGCTTGCCAATGAGCAACTGCCGGCGGTCGTGGATCGCCCAGTTCTGCAGCCACTCCACCCGATAGTGGTGCTGCTCCAGCCAGGCAACCACGGTCCGGGCGTACCAGCCGCCGGTTGGCTCACACCCGATTCGCACCGCGCCGGGTTCGGCGGCCAACCCAGCCAGCCAATCAGTCAGCGATTGGAATCCAGCTCCACTGGTGGAGAATCGGCGGACCGCTGCCCGTTCCCAGCTGCCATCTTCCATCCGTTGCCGCGAGATGGCCGCCACCCGATGGGTGCGTCGACCGACATCCACGCCCACATAGACCTGGGCGCCGACCGGATCCGGGTCGTCCCTGTTCTCAGTCAAGGCTGGCTTGGTGGACTGCGCTCCCATTGATCTCGATGTTGAGGCTCTGAACACCGGTTCCTGGCCGGCACCCGGAGCATGCCACTGATCCAGGTTGGCGAGAAGGGCAAGGAGTGTTGGTAACGCACGAGCTGGAAGCGTCGTGCCCACCAGCGAATCAGCGAAGTCGCCACCAGACCATCAACGGTGGCGGCCAGCGCGCACTTCTCCCAGGAGAGCCCCGCGCGCCGGCACGTAAGCGCGGCGATGATCACCTCGTAGGCGTAGCGAAATCCCCGGACCACTCCCGGTGGCAGCAGCGCCCAGGTCTTGCCGCATCCCCGACAGAGGCGCCGAGGGATGCTGAGGATGTGGGTGCCCTCAAACTTCCGGAGGCTGCGTGGATAGTGCCCATGCTTGATCCACTGCGAAGAGCCGCAGTCCGGACAGGCGCGCTCAGGACTCGACGATGGTAGGCTGGTCTCGGTGTTGGTTCACCAGCCTCTGGAGACGAGCCGGTCAGCTGGCTCCAGGGGCTTCTTGCTTGATTGGTCAGCCTAGCACGCAGTTCTCAACAGACCATCATCTGGATGAGGGCAGATGATCGAGACGCCTGGACGAATTCTTGTTCATCCCTTAATAGCGCTCTCCAGGCGCTGTCGAGCGCGCTTACAAAGGAGCGGTCGATCTTGAGGCTGTCGACGGGAAACTGGCGCAGGTAACTCAGAGACGCTTAGCCGTACCGAAGTTATCGAACGCCAGGTATATGCCTAAAGCGCGGAGACTACGGAGGACCTCGACCGTCGACTCGACGTCCTAGCTCAACCCCAAGCGCGGCTTCCGCTGCTTGACAGTATCTACGCTGAGCGTAGAGTCAGCCGCAGGAAGGGCAGAATCCCCGGTTTGCCGACCCCGGCACGGGTTACGGTCCTGGTGGTGGACGACGACCAAGATGTGAGGACCTAGGCGCGGCTGGCGCTTGAACAGGTGGGATACGTCGTTTTTGAAGCCGCGGACGGCATTCAGGCATGGGAGACGATCGGCCGTGAGCGACCGGCCTTGGCAGTCGTTGACGTACAGATGCCGCGACTCGACGGGCTCAAGTTGTGCGCTCGTGTAAGGCGCGACGCGTTTCCAATTAAGTTTCTTGTCTATTCGGCGCTGCCCTGTGCCGCCGCGGCTTGGGACGCCGGCGCCGATGGATTCTGCGAGAAGGAGGGCTCGCCCACGGTTCTCAGAAACGCCATCGCCCGGCTTCTCTCCTAGTACGGCACGACCGTCGGGCCCAATTCAGAACGCTTTGTATGAGCATCGCGGCCAGTGGGAAATCGAGCCGTGTCGCCCGTGTACCCCTAGCGAGGCCCGCCCAGCCATCGTCTTCGCCTATGGTCTGGGCCTTGCCGACTGCGCTGGCCGGCACCCCAGGCCACCTAGGTGCTGGCTAACTCTCGCATCAAATGCCTCCGTATTGGCCGGGGGCGATGGACCGCGAGAATTTTCACTGCGAAGTAGCTTCATCCGGCGGTCCGTCGGAGAACCGAAGCCGCGGTGGCTGGCGCCTCGCCGGCGTGCCATGCTAACTCGGAACGAAGGAGTGAGAGTGATCAAGGACGGAACCGCCGGGGACCGCTGTCGAGGTGTGCTTCTGGGACTGGCCGCTGGCGACCTGAACGGCGGTCCGACCCGGATGGCGCTGCGACTTGCCGACAGCCTCCTGGACTGCGGGGGCTTTGATGCAGCAGATATCTCGCGTCGCTATGTGCAGTGGTGGCGAGTCGATGGGGTCGATACTGGCCCCACGTCTGGTCGGGTGTTGCAAAGGATTGCCGACGGCATGATCCCCGAAGTCGCGGCGGAAACGGTCGACCGTGAGCGGCAAGGGCTGACAGCCGGCTGCAACCCGGCACACCGGGCTCCGCCGTTGGCTATGGCCGCCTTCCTCCCCGACGAGCGACTGATGGCCTTCGCCCGCCACGAAGCGGGCCTCACTCACAAGCATCCGATAGCCGGCGACGTTTCCACTGCGGTCGTGGTCCTGTGCCGGGCGCTCCTGCGCGGCACGCCGTTCAACCAGGCCCGAAAAGTTGCTGCGAACGGCCGGATGCGGGCGGTTGTCGAGCCGCTCCTGGACTCCGACGCAGGTCCGGTTGGCAGAGGCGGTTATGCGCCGGAGGCGCTACAGGCGGCCGTCCACTTCGTGGAGCATGCCCCCAGCTTCGCCGTCGCTCTGACGCAAGCGCTCGACTTTGCGGGGCCGGCCAACTACGCCCCAGTGCTTGTTGGTGCAATCGCGGGCGCCCGCTGGGGCGCCTCTAGCATTGGACCCCTGCTCTTGCAACATGCCACGTGTCGCGCCATCCGAGTGGAAATTGACGTCGCCGCGCGCCGGTTGGCCGAAGGGTGGGAATAGTGACTATCCCGGATAAGGTCGTTCTGCAAGGCCTGATCGCGAGGCGCTTCAAGCGACCTGAGCGATCCTGGCTATCGCGATTCACAGGTTACGACCCGACGATCGAGCGCTATGACCCCACTGTCGAAGAGGTTCGGCCAGTGGATGATGGCGGCTTCTTCAGGAGGCACAGCATCTTTTGGGTGTGGGTGCAGGGCTCGTTCCTGGAGGCTTCGATGCTGCCGGGCCTCAGTAGCTCTGGCATGTTCGCTTTTGATGGGATGTCGCTCTCCTACCTCAACCACACTGACCCGGAGGATCTCCAACGCGTCCTGGCGGTCGAGGGTCGGCCGCTCGACCAGGCAGACGCGTATCTCCTCGCGTCAATCTTCGCCGAGGCGATACTACGGCGAGACAATCACGACCATGTCGTTCTCCGCTCCCCAGACATGCTCATCCAGTACGAGAAACGTGGATACCAACTCGAGCAGAGGGAGTTCATCCGGTGCGTCGATCAGATCAAGTCGCCGAGCGTTGCCTCGGACTCCCAAGGTGGGTGGTTCATGTCTTTCTTGACCTTGTACGGCTGGATGCACAAGAAGGAAACGCTGGCTCGTCAGGAAGTCCGGATCTCGGCAAATTTTTCGATTCGACACCAGGAAGCCATCCTGTCGCGCAAGATCTTCTCCAGGCTCCCGCGCCTTCGCTATTGATACATGCTCGGCCGGTTGCGTTGGCCCGTTGTCGCTAAGGCGCACGATACGACGACCGGGGCCTTACCGCATCCTGATGAGGCTGCTGAAGGCGAAGGATGAGAACGAAACCGTTTACCTTCCCGGCGAACGCTTTCTCGATGTTGGCTAGCTGAGTTGCCAGACCAAACCAATTGACCCAGGTCCAACCGCAAGTAACGCCGCGTTTCGGGCGTCAGCCCGGTATGTAGAGCTGGCAGGTCGCCACGACCGAGAATCCACCCGGTTCACGGCCACCGGCTACCAGAACCTTCCCATTCGTCAAGAGAGTGGCAGTAAAGCCTGACCAGGCCTTCGTGGTGGCTCCGCCGATCGACCATGCATCGTGGCGAGGATCATAGATCTCAACGCTGGCCGTCTTCGTGTCGGGGTCCTGTGGTCCACCCATGACGAAGACTCTACCGTCCAGAAGTGTGAGTGCGGTCAGTGGATATCGGCCGAGCGTGAGCCGGTGCGCGCTGGTCCACCGGTTCGTCGCGGGGTCGTAGATCTCGGCACTCGAATCATTTCCCGACGCCCCGCCTACCACGATCACCCTACCATCCGAGAGCAGCGCCGCGGCGTGCTCCGAACGCGCAATGCTCATCGGGGCTGCGTGGGACCAGGTATTCGTGTCCGGATCGTAGATCTCAGCGCTTCGGAGCGACGGCGCGGTTGGTTTCTGCCAGGGTGCCGGACCATGGATCGCTTGGTCGATCGGAACATTCTGCCCGCCAGTAATCAGGACCCTCCCATCTGCGAGTAGGGTCGCGGTGTGCCGGTAGCGAGGAGTCGTCGAGCCCGCTGAGGACACCGCGTTACTGCTCGGGTCGTAGACTTCCGCCCTAGCCACAGCCTGACCTGAATCGGTTCCACCGACGAGCAAGATCTTGCCGTTCTTCAGGAGGGTTGCGGTATGTAGCTGGCGCCCTTGCCGCATGCCCGCCGCGGGCATCCAGGTGTTACTAGTGGGATCGTAGAGTTCCGTACTATTCAGCGCTGAGTCGAGGGGTCCCTCGTCACCGGTAAGGCCACCGGCGTAAAGCACCCGACCGTCCTTGAGCAAGGTTACCGTCGCGTTCCAGCGGACAGTTTGGGGTGCACTGGCCGATGACCAAGTGTCGCTCATTGGGTTATACAGCTCTGTGTTCTGGATTCCGATTGTGTTCGGATCGTTCCCCCCCAATACGAGGGCTTTGCCAGTGGCCAAAAGAATGGCAGCGTGTTCCCAGCGCGCAGTGGCCATACTCGCCGCGTTGGACCAGTTTCCGATCGGGACAAGAACGGAGGCAGCGGCTGTGGGGGCAGTGGAGGGCTTTACAGCGCTCTCAGACCCGCAACCAGCAAGAAAGATGATCCCGGGCAAAAGTACCGCCAGCCTGTAGCGCACCGGCTAGCCCCTCGGAGCAATGTAGAGAGCCGTTGCGCTCCGCGACCCGCTGACGCTCCTGGCCTTCGACCGCCTGAATGCCAGTATGGCAGCCGTTCCAGGGACCGTCGAAACGAGGAACAAGAAGACCGCCACAGTCCCAAGGCCCGATGACGACGTCATCACTCCGAGGACGGCAAAGCCAAAGCCAGCCGAGGCGACGAATAACGTGCTTGCTACGAAAAGGATGATGCTCCTGGCCTTCGACTGCCTGAATGCAAGGATGGACGCAATTCCAGGGACTGATGAAACGAGGAAGAAGAGGACCGCCCAAGTACCAAGCTCATCACCAAGGTCCGATGACGACGTCATCACTCCGAGGACCGCAAAGCCAACGCCCGCCAAGGCGATGCATGCCGTGCTTGCTACGAGAACGATACCGGCCGGATTCGGCCTCGACCGCGAGATCAGCCCACCGATGGCGGCGAGAATGGCGCCCGCAAGCGTGAGCCCAAAACTTGCGAGGGCGACCAGAGCGAGTTCATTCGCCCGTGTCATATCACAGGCACCGCAGTCCGCGGCGGCATAGGCTATGGCCCCGATAAAGCCGAGTGGCAGCAGCGAAAGCACGACGGCTAGGAAGCTTGCTGTACAGCCGAGCCCCCGGACGCCGCGTTTCCCCTGAACGCTCTCTCTCATGACCGTATCACTCTTGTCGTTGCTGATCTGCGGTATGCCCATTGCTCTTTTGCCTCTCTAACCCCCTCGGTGAATAAAGACCGGGAGCGCCGATGGCCGCAGCGTACGACCCTGCCTCCACTCACACATCACGGCTAGCCCTGATTCTCGGCAGGATTCCGGAGAGGTCCGATATAGCGGTCGGGGCCTAGCCGACCAGCGTCGCTGGATCACGGCGGCGAGATGACCGCTGGACCCTTGCGGAGGTAGGTGATGACGGCGAGGACGCGGCGATTCTCGTCGGAGCTCTCTTCCAGTCCCATTTTGGAGAGGATGTTCCTCACGTGGCTCTCCACGGTATTTGGGCTCAGGAAGAGCTTCTGGCAGATCGAGCGGTTTGACCTCCCCTCGGCCATCAGGCGAAGCACCTCGAGCTCGCGGGGCGTCAGCTCGTCGAGGGGACTCTGCGGACGGCGGCGCCCAACGAGTTGGGCGACGATGTCGGGATCGATGACGAACTCACCGCTCGCCACGCGGCGCACGGCGTCGACAAAGTTGGCCAGATCGAAGACGCGATCTTTGAGGAGGTAGCCCATGCCGCCGGAGGCCGCCTGCATCAGTCGGACGGCGTAGTGGGCTTCCAGGTACTCGGAAAGGATGAGCACGCCAATCCCCGGGTGCTGGGCCCGAATCTCCTCGGCAGCACGGAGCCCCTCATTGGTGCGGGTGGGCGGCATCCGGATGTCGACGATCGCCACATCCGGTTGGCTGACGCGGACGAGCTGCAGCAGTTCCTGCGCGTTGACGGCCTGGCCCGCCACATCGAAGCCGGCCTCATTCAGGAGGCGGACCAGGCCTTCGCGAAGCAGGGTCGAGTCGTCCGCTACGACTACGCGCATGGGATTTCCGCATGCACGGTCGTTCCCATGCCTGCCGGGCTGGCGACACGGACGGAGCCATCGAGCGCGGCCACGCGGTCGACCAGGCCTCGAAGGCCGGTGCCCCGCATCGCGTCGGCGCCACCGATGCCGTCATCCGAAACTTCCACCACGATGCGGCCACCCACGTCGGTGGCGCTGACGGTGGCGCACGTTGCCCGCGCGTACTTGGCCACGTTGGCGAGCGCCTCCGAGACGATGAAATACGCGGCTGCCTCGACGGCAGGGGGCAACCGAGCGCTCGGAATAGATGTCAGGATGACGGGAAGCGTCGCTCGCTCGACGAGTGACTCGAGGGCTGGTCCGAGACCCTCCTCGGTCAGGATGGCCGGATGGATTCCCCGAGCCAGCTCGCGCAGCTCGGATAAAGCGTCGGTCAACTCGCGGCTCGCCTCCGCGAGGGCGTGATCGACCTCCGGGTCGGCGCCTGGCTGCAGCCGCGCGAGGGCGAACCGAAGAGCGAGCGCGATCCCGACCAGGCGCTGTTGGGCGCCATCGTGGAGGTCCCGCTCGAGCCGGCGGCGTGCCCCGTCGGCCGCATCCACGATTCGCACCCGTGATGCCCGGATCTCTTCCAGGCGAGCCCGCAGGTCGGCGTGCAGCCGTTCATTCTCCAGGGCGAGGCGGGCGGCGGCTGACACCGCCTCCACCAGACGGGGCTCTTCAGCGAGCGCCGGGTCATGAATCAGGGCGGCGACCGGTTCTCCCGCCTGCAGCAGCGTTGTGACCGCCTGCCCGGAACCTCCCTCGGGCAACTCGAGCGGGTGACCCGCCTCGTCCACGTAGATCTGCCGCTCAGGAAGCCAGAAGGCGATTGTCAGCGACGGATCGCCCAGCGCATGGGCAAGGGCCTCCTGCAGCCGGCGGGGCTTCGGCGTCTCGCCGAGCTCGATGACCAGATCGCCGACGGCCGAGCGCGCCAGCTGACTCCGCAGCAGGCCGACGAGGAAACCGATCGGAACGAGCATCACGGCACAGGTCTGGGTGACGGCGGTCGCCACAGGCGCCCAGGAGGGGAGGGCGGGCGTCCGGCTGGCGATGGTGTCGGCGACGAACGCCAGCGCAGCCAGCGCCAGTGACCAGCCAACTGGAGCGATGATCCGGCGCGCCGGTCCGGTGGCGCGGCCCCAGTGCAGCACGAAGACCGTGAGGATACAAAAGGTGAGCCCGATCGTCAGAGCGACCAGAAGGAAGTCGGCCAGCGTGAAGAGCCGGTGGTCGGGAAAGAGGAGGAGGAGATTGAGGTTGGGATTGAGTCCGCGTGAGCGCGTATCCAGGAAGATCAGGGTTGCCAGGCCGCCGAAAACTGCATCACCATACGCCGCGAGGCAAAGAACGCGCTGCAGCCGCGAGGCGACCCGTCCGCTGGGAAACGCAAAGAGGATCTGCACGAGAATGGCCAGGTAGACGCTGCTCAGGAGCCACCGCAAGGTGTAGGTCGCTGGTGACCTAACGTAGGCGAGCGCCACGTGTCCGAGCAGCCAGGCGAATCCCGTCGCCACCAGGAGCCGGCCGATCCAATTACTCGGACGGCGCGACCAGGCGATCATCCCGGTTCCGATGAATGAGACACCAACGCCAAGGTCGAGGCCGATTCGCCAGGTCTCAGGGCGTCCATATCCATGAACGAACGCGCCAAGCACGAATGTGGCGATCACCGCCACAAGGCCCGCCGCCGAGAGGACGGCGAACAGGCGGCGGCTCACCCGACGGCACCCAACAGGGCGCGGATGGAGGCCGCCGACAGCTCCGATTTCGGGATAAAGCCGCGAGCGCCGCTCTCGGCCAGGCGACGGCGGTAGGCGGAGGCGTCGCGGGTCGAAATGAGGACGATGGCGCAGTGGTTGCCTTCGACGGTCAGCCTTTTGAGCACTTCGAAGCCGTCGATGTCGGGGAGCTGCACGTCCAGCAAGACCAGGTCGGGGCAGAGCCGGCGGATCTCCGTGATCCCGGAGCTGCCATCCCCGGCTTCGCCAACCACACGGTAGCCCTCCGCTTGCAGGATCGCCCTGGCGAAAGAGCGGAAGCTGGCATGGTCGTCGACGATCAAAACGGTCGTCGACATGCCGGCATTCTGGCACAACGGCAGTCAGACGAAATCAGGGCTAGCCGTGATGTGTCAGCGCCCGCGGGCTCCTACTATGCCGCTGTCCGCAGAACCTTTTGCAGGAGGAATCGAACACATGGATGTCATTCAACGAAAGAGGACGATTGGCAGCACCATCCCGAGTGGTGCGCTGGCAGCGGCTGTCGGAGCGTTGCTGGTCGCCTGCGGGGGAGGACAAGCGGCAGCCGCGAAGAGTGCTACGGCGACCGTCCGACCGGTGGCGGCGACGGCCAGGGCCGTCGGGACGCCTGCCATCCCTGCAGATGAATGCCACGCCGCCTTCGCGAAAGTCCCTCGCAGTCTTGACGCCTCTCCGCCCGGATCCGGGTGGAATCGTTACGCCGGCCCTGGGTTCACGCTCGCGCTTCCTCCGACCTGGAGCCAGAGGCTTGGGCAGCAAGGCACCGGCGGCCGGTTTGCCGCCGGAGAGAGCAACCAGGTTGACTTCACCTTCCTGGGAGTCGAGAAGGGAGTGGATCGCCAGGGCCCGATGCTGCCGGTCGGCGTTATCTTCCAGGGCGAAGTCGCCGGCCTGAGTGACAATCCGGAGGTCGTGCTCCCTGTCACCGGTGTGGCGCCCAGCCTCCCGGCCGGGGATGCCGTGGAACTCCAGATCTGCCGAAACGTGAAGGGCGATAGCGGCCAGATGACACCGGTTGCGGTCACCCAGTACTTTTTTCCGAGGAGCGACGGCACCACGTGGAACAACTACGTCCTGACGTTCCTGACCCCGGTCAGCCGCGTCGTGGAGACGGCACCCCTTTTCCGACAGATCGCTACGAGCTTTCGGTTCTCAGGTTAGGAAATGAAGCAGCGGGTTATGTCAAGCTCGGCTTGGTCGAGATTCGGCACATGATGGGGCGCTCTCGTCAACGTCTTGCAGACAAACGGGCCATGAAGCGGATCGGAGTCGGGTTGCGACCCTCGCTAGCCGGATGGACCAAGTTAACCGAGTCAGCAAAGCGTGACCGCGGTAGCCATGCTCGCATTACACGCATATACTCACAGACACTCGCGCTCAGAGCCGAGGAGAGAGTGGAAGGTTGGCGCCGCGTCGTGCGCAGTCTCGCTCGCCCCGTCCGGATCCGCTGAGGGGCCAGCGCTAGCCAATGGACGTCAGCGTCCTCTTTTCTGCGGCGCTTCTTCTCCTCCTTTACTTCCTGCCATCGCTCGTCGCGATCGCGCGTCGCAACCGCCTGACGGCGGTTATCGTCCTGAATCTGCTCCTCGGCTGGACCGTGCTCGGCTGGTTCATCGCGCTGGGAGTGGCCTTCGCCCGGCCAGCGGCTCGCGCGAAGATCGCCGCAACCGTAGATGACCGAGAGCCCGCCGACAACCTTTCTTATACGCGAACGTTCCTCAAGGATGCGCTTGATCATGGGGTTGTCGACGAGAGCGTCTACTGGCGGCTCCTGCGGGAACTCGAGGGCCGACTCCCTGCGTTCTCGCGGACCAGCGAGGAGGCACCGCAACCCGAGCCGGCGCCCGACTTCCCGACCTCGGCTCCGCCAGAGGCGGCGGTCCGGTCCCTGGCGCCCTTCCCATCACCAACCCCCGCATCTGAGCCCGCGGCTTGGCCGGCGCCCAGGCCGGAGTCCGCATCGGTACCGCTCGCGGCTCCGGCGCCGCGTCGCCCCGAGCCCGGGTCGCCGTGGCTCGCCCAGCTCGCCAACGCTCGGGCGGTCGTCAGGTCAGACTTCGCCGTCCACGGCCTGGCGTATCTGGGCGTCCTGCTGACGTTCACCGGCACGCTCGGCTTTGTTCTCTTCGCCTACGGCAGCGTCAACAACCAATGGGTCCGCGCCCTCGGCCCGCTGGCGGTTCCGCTGGCCCTGGGCATCACCTCCTGGTGGCTCTACCGGCGCGGGTCAGTCCTGGTGTCGGTCAGCCTGGAGCTGCTCGGTGCCGCACTCGTCCCGGTTCTGCTCTCGGCCGCCATCAGCACTCCGTTCCACGGTGGCACGCAGATCGCGCTTCGCGCCGCGATGGCGCTCGCGCTCGCGGCGATCTACGCCGCCGCGGTGATCCGCCGTCCTGCATCGCCGCTGAAATACCTGGTTGCGCCGATGTTGTGGATGGCCGTCTGGACCGGGGGCCTGCTGTTCCGCGACAACCACTACTCCGCGGCGCAGGTGGCGCTCACGGCTGCCGCCGTCGTGCTGACCGTGGTCGGCGTGCGGCTGCGCCCCGTCCATCGGTTTGCCCAGCCGACGCGATTCGCTGCCGTGGTCGGAATCGGGACCGTCTACGCCCTATCCATCCTTTTCGCCGTCACCGAGGGCGGCCCGCCCCTTCCCATCTTCATCACCGGACTGGCTTCCCTGATCACGGTCGAGTTGCTGGCGCCCGACTCGAAACAGGCGCTGCGCCTGTCGCTGCTGCAATCGCTGATCCTCGCCGTCACCCTGGGCGCCGTGGCGCAGGCCTGGAACCTGGCAGCGATCGGCATGCTGGCCACCGTCGGCTACCTGGCCATCCTCGAGTGGCAGGAGCTGAGGCGACCGCAGCTGTATCCGCTTTTGATTCCCCTGTCGGGGTTGGTGGTCGGCCTCGGGCTGTCGCTCGAGGAGGCCTGGCCCGCCCTGGTCGCGGGTGGTGTCGCCACGGTGTGGGTTCATAGCCGCCGGATCCGGCCGTTGCCAACCATGCGCTTTCTACCGTCGGGCGAAGCGGCGACGGCCCTGATGGTGGCCGTTGCCGTCGTCCCCCTGGGTTTCGCAAGCGGCCTCTGGCGGCTCCTCCCGCAGGGGCGCGCGCTGCTCATCCTGGCCGGGCTGCTGCTCGGGGCCACCCTGGCCGTGCGCCGATGGCGCCCAACAGACCCGTTCTATGCCTGGTGGCTCCCGGCCGCCGGTGCGTCGATTGCGATCGCCTCCGCGGTGCTTCGGGGCACCGTCTCTGACGCTGAGCTGGCCGCGGCGGCGACGCTCGCCGCCATCGTGCTCGGACTGGCGCCGCGCTGGCCAATCGTACGTGTCTGGTCGACGATCCTCACCCTCGCCTGGGCGTCCATCCTCGTGTTTGACGCGGTCAAGCTGGATCCGGGTGCCCGGCCGGTTGGCTGGTCCGTCGCGGCGCTGGCCGTGGTGGCGATCGCCTCGACCCGCGTATCACCGGCCGCCGCCCACCTTGCGCTGGCCGGCTACGCCGGCTCCGCGCTCGCTTTGTTCCTGTCCAATCCCGGCGCCCCTCGCGTCGTGACGCTGGCCGCCTGGGTCACGACATTGGCGGTTGCGGTGGTCGCGCAGGAGTTCGGCCGCGCTCCGCTGGTGATCGTTCTGCGCGCCATACGGGGCCGAATGCCGCGGCTCGAGCGGATCGCGCTGCTCATACCGCCGCCGGCACTCGTCATCAGCGTGCCGTTCCTGGTGGTGGAGGCGGGCGGCTACGCGGGCGTGCTCAACACGACGCATCGTAGCTGGACCGGCATCGCCCTGGGCTTGATCGCGCTTGGCTACTCAGCGGCCGCGCGGTCGACCGCCGGCCGGCGGCCGCTCGCCGCCGTCCTGGCGACGGCGTCTGTTCTTTTATCCGGCGTCGCGATTGCCGTCGCCGCTCCCGACCTCGACCCCAGCATCCTGACAGTGGCGGGTTCACTGGCTGTCATTGCCGTCATGGGTGGCGCGTTGCGCCGCCCGTTCATGCACTGGTTCGCCTGGTCGATGGGCATCGTGCTGTCGCTGCTACTTGCTCGGAAGGTCGGTGTCGCCACCGCATCGCTTCCCCGGGTGCTGATCGCCACCGGCGGCGTGCTGCTGGTAGGCGGCCTGCTCTACGACGAGCTTCGTGCGGGCCTGCGCCGGGGCGGCGAGGGGCTGCGGGTCGCCTGGCTGGTCCCGCCGGTTGCCCTTGGCGCCCTCGTTGTCCCGATCGGGCTGTCGTTCAGCTACACGGACCAACCGTCCGTCTACGGCTGGTGGACGATCGCCGCGTCGGCGCTCTATCTCGTGGTCGCCGTTCAGCTTCGAACGGGAGCGGTGAGCGGTGTGTCGTATGCGCTGGGCGCGTTTGGGGTTGCCACGGTGCTCCCCTGGCATCCGCTCCAGCACCCCGCGCTGCTCGTACCATTCGCGGCCGCGCTGGTGGCGACCGCGTTTGCGCTTTCCCTCCGTCGCCCGGCGTCTGATCCCTGGGCGCGGTGGGACCTGCCGCCGCTAGTCGTCGCCTATGTGATCGGCGCGCTCGCGCTCGTGCGGACTCTCGACGCCGACTCCGTGGCGGTGACATGGGCCGGGCTTGGCGCGCTGTCCCTCGTTGTCTTTACCTGGCGGCGTCACTGGGCCTGGGCCGCGGGCGGTGCCGGGCTGGTC